>RCUS01001005.1_pt1 | contig 15730 bp, 12 predicted proteins | sample 2166221 | NCBI WGS metagenome assembly RCUS01 (sample SAMN09932758, study PRJNA488358) | compost metagenome | isolation source: compost soil in cyclohexanecarboxylic | place: Germany: Experimental Botanical Garden | reverse complement strand
TCACCTACCATAACCTCGCGTGCTTCCGCCAGGGCAAGGCATGCGAGAACAGCGTCTTAACTGGCTGATGCCGGTTTTTTAGGCTTGGGCGGCGGCTTCGGTTTCGGCTGGGGCAGCGCATCGGCCGTGCGGCGCGCCAGCTGGATCAGCCAGTCGCGCTCGTCCCACATGCCGCCATCGATGAGGAAATACGGCTTGGCTTGCGGGTAGGGCGGCGCCTCCTGCGGCGTGCCTTGCGCGCTGATCCAAGCACGCCCCGCGTCCGTCGGCTTGATGAACAGCTGGTCGTCGGCGACGATGGCGAACATCTTGCCGTCGCAATACAGGCCGTACTCGCCAAACATTTTTTTCGCGCTGATGCCGCCTGCGCCCGCCAGCTGGTCGAGCAGGTAATCCACGGTGCCTTGCTGTGATGCCATGCGTGTCTCCTTGGTGAAATGCATCCTGGCCCAGACGCAGGGAGTGCGTTGATCTCCCGCATCGAGGCTGTCAAATTTGCCTAAGGCGTATATTTATATGACCACAGCTGCGCCCGCTGGAATTCCTCGCTGAACAGTTCCGCAAGGCTGTCGGCGAACTTGCCGCGCTGCGCCTCGCTCTGGCCTGCGGCCGGCAGCATCAGCACGATCGTCATTCTCCGTTGCCCGGTATCGCAGAATACATAGGGTTTGCTGCTATCCCATTCCACGGTAATGACGTCGAAGCGCGTGAGGCCGTACGCCGCGTCGTAGTGTGCCTCGATGCGGATGGCGCTCTGGCCTGCGCTCTGCCCATTTTCCAGGAAATCGGCCACCTTGGCGCGGAATGCGGGCACCAGCGCGCTCCACGCCGGCTGCAGCTGCTCGTCTTCGATTTTCTTCTGGAAGGCATAGGCGATGGCTTCTTTCACCATCCTCTCTGGCGCATGGTCATTGAGTTCCGTATGGCGGAAAACAGGCTCCTTGGGCAGGTTCCAGTAATCATGGGCAAGCGCCCCGGCGACACTCGCTGCCTCAATGGGGTCGGTGCTTGCTTTCAGGGTGTGCGCCAGATCCAGCAAGTGGGCCAGCAGCGGCGCCAGCTTGGTGGCCTGCTGCTTCATGTCATTCAGCGAGGCGAGCAGGTAGTCGAATGCCTGTTCGTCGACGCTGGCGGCCTTGGGACAGGTGTGGCGGTTCATCAGCACCGGCGGGCGGTCAATGTCCTGGGCGGGTACATAGGGCTGGAAATATTCCCGGTTTTTCAGCGCATCGGCCCTGTCCAGCGCCTGTTCGATCAGCCGCAGCAGTGCCGAGCGCCCGAGCTCATACTTGTTGACCAGCAGCGCGGCACCGTCCAGCTTGTATTTGTGCGCATGTTTCTTGCCGGCCGCGACAGGCTTGAAATCGTCGATCACTTGCTGCGCAGTGAGGAAATACAGGGATTGCTCATCCCCGGTCCCCGTATGCGCTATCAGGAAGAACGAGTCGCGCGCCTGGTTCTGCTCGTCGAGCAGATAGTCCGGGCTGATATACACCGTGGTCGACGTGTCCTGCAAAAACTTGGCTTGCACCAGGCCGAACAGGGCGCGGCTGGAATTGAGCTTGTGCGCGAGAGCACGGCGCTGCACGATGAAATCGGCGCCCTCGATATCGACCGAGCGCTCCAGGACCCAGAAACGGTCGAGCAGAAGGGCCTTGGTGCGCGCTTCCCCGATCGAACCATTTTCCATGATGGTCAGCCAGGTGGGTTTCTTGCAGGAGTCGTCCATCTTGTTGCGTGTCCCATTGAGAGTTGAGGCGGGCAGGGCGGGCCTGCCCGGCAAGCCCGGTGCCAGTGGCCGTGCTGAGCGTAAATCATCGAAAAGCGCACGTCAACCCGGCCCGCCGGCACGGGCGGCGCACCTTGCTGGAAATCGGGTAAACTCGGGGCCTTGTTTTTTGACGCTCCCATCTCATGACCAGCAGCATCACGCACCGCGGCATCCGCATCACCACCCTGGCCGCCAGCGACACTATCGAGGCGCACTGCGCCCCCGGCCACACGGCCATCCGCCAGCAGGCCGATGGCTGGTGGCTGTATTTCGTCGACAGCGACGGCAGCATCGACGGCTACGACAGCCCGTTCGCCAGCCATGCGGAAGCCCTGTGGGCGGCCAAGGCGGCAGCCGAATTCAGCACGGAATGACCTCGGGTCCCTGGAAACCCAGCCCCTGGGCTTGCCTGGGGCTGGCGCAGGCGCCCGTGCCCGAGGCGGAAAGCGCGCAGTACGGCGCCTGCCGCGCGCAGCTGCACGGCAGGCCGCTGGTCTTGCGCATCGCCAAGACCACGCCCACCAAGACGGGACAGTTCTTCACGCTGTGGAAACGCCTGCACCCCGCTGCCGACATCGCCCCGCTGGACGAGAATGACCCGCTTGACTTCGTCATCGTGGCCGTCGACGACGGCGCCACGCGGCACGGCCTGTTCATTTTTCCGCGCGCCGTGCTGCTGGCGCGGGGTGTGCTGTCGCGCGCGGGCCAGGGCGGCAAGCGTGCGCTGCGCGTGTATCCGCCATGGTGCGCGCCCGCATCCGTGCAGGCGCGGCGCACGCAGCGCTGGCAGGCCGCGTGTTTTGCGGCGGACGGGGAGCAGGTGCGCCTGGCGCAGCTGCTGGCGGAGGAACTGCTTGCGGCACCAGCAATGGAAGCAGAGGACGGCGGTGGATGAAAAAATTTATGGAAGGCAGATTATTCACGGCGCTGTTTGCCATGCTTGCCTGCCTGGTCGTGTACCGCCTGAGTACCGGCAATCCGCCATTGCGCGGCGAATATGTGACGCAGTTCATCGAGAGCGACCTGGCGCAAGTGCTGCAGAACGGCGGCAAGGTCATCGATCGCACCTCCCGCGTCAATCTCAATCTTGCCTTCCATACGGTGCGCTTCATGGACGAAGGCTGGAGCGCTGCGCTGCGCGACCGGAATATCGCCACCTTGCAGGAGCTGGGCTGGGTGCTGCGCGCACCGAAAGTGCTGTGCAAGATGGGCGTGCAGCTGACCATCGGCGAAGGCCAGAGCATGTACCGGGGCCAGGGCACCAACAGCCTGGCTTTTGTGTATGACAGCGGGTCCGTCAAGGCCTGTGCGGCGTGATGCGGCATCGCTAACGCCATCCGCGCTAGCGGTTCAAGCGCCGCGCCAGCCGCAATTCCCGCTCCGCCGCCAGCACGGTGGCGATGAGCGGTCCTTCATGCGGCGCGGCGGCGGCGGCATCCGGCGCACCTGCCCACGCCGCCGCCAGCGCCGTGTCGCCGCCCGTGGCGGCAAAGCTGCCGTCGCTGCCCAGGGTCAGGTACAGGGTGCCGGCCGGCGTGACGGCGGCCCATTGCAGCGGTGTCTTGCCGTGGTTCTGTTTGGCTACCAGCGCGACCTTTGGCGCCTGTTCGCCCAGCAGGCTGCGCCCCATGGCGGACAGGCGGTGTTCAAGGCCCAGCATGTGGAAGACGGTGGGGAAGATGTCGGCGTGCGACGACAGCAGCGCCGATTCGCCCGTGGCGACGGCCAGGGCGGCGGGCGCGCAGATGGCCAGCGGGGTACGGATCTGCGGCGCGTCCAGCGTCGAGGCGTGGCCCAGGCGGCCTGTCTCGAACATCTCCTCGCCATGGTCGCCCGTGATGACGACGATGGTCGAGGACAGGTCGATCTGCTGCAGCAGGGCCTTGAGCCAGGCATCGAGTTCGCCCAGGGTGTTGCGGTAGCGGTTGATGACGGCGCCCCGGTCCAGCGCCAGGTTGGCGCTCTGGAAATTGAAGCTGGGCGGCGTTTCCGGCTGGTGCGCGCTGAAATGGGGCGCGTGCAGGTAGGGATAATGCGTGCCGTAGTAGTGCGCGTGGATGAAGGCGGGCGCCGGATGGCGCAGGCGCGCGGCGATGGTGTGGATGTTTTCCCAGTCAGACTGGTTGACGACTTCGGCCTGGTTGAAGCTGGCCAGGTAGCGCGGGATCGTGTTTTGCTGCGTCAGGTCGCTGACCACGCGGCCCGTGCGGTAGCCCAGCTTGCCCAGCGCCGCGATGTAGGGCGACTGGCGCACCACGGCCGCGTGCTGGCGGTAGCCGGCAAAGAAGATGGTGGGATCGCCGTACAGCAGGCTGAGTATGCCCAGTTCCGTCTGGTTCGCGCCCGAATAATGGTTGCCGCCGATATGGCAGCGCTGCGCCAGCGAGGAAAAATACGGCATCGCGTGGCGGTCGGCCAGGCTGACGTTCCAGCTTTCGATGGTGAGAAACAGGATGTCGGGCCGCCTGGCGGGTGCCGTGCGCAGGGCCAGGCTGGCCGGCACGGCTAGCGGCTGCGGCGTCCTGGCCTGGCCGCGCGCGGCCTGCAGGCGGGCGTTGAACTCGACCCAGGCGCTGGGCAGGCGCGCCTTGCGCAGCCAGCGGTCGGCCGCCGAAATGTAATACGGATTGGCGCTGGCGGCGACGTCCCACACGGTGCGCGCATACTCGCCGCCGCGGCGCAGCATGGTGTAGGCCTGGCCCGCGAGCACCAGGAGCAGCAGCAGGACAAACGCGTGGCGCCAGGCGCAGGCCCGCCGCAGCCAGCCCAACGCCGGGTGCGCGCCCGCATGGCGGCGCAGCTGGCGGTGCGCATAATAAATGAGGCATACGGCGGCGAGGTGCGCGCAGGCGACCCGGCCAAAACGCCAGATGTCGTGCGGCTGGATGCCGAAATGGTGCTGCCAGCTTTGCGTCAGGAATAGCTGCAGGTCGCCCAGGGTGACGTGTGATTTCGACATCGCATACCAGCCGATATCGGCTTCCAGCGCGATCAGCGAGAGGGCCGCGTAGACGGCGATGAGCACGTCGCCCCGGCGCGCATGCAGGGCGCCGAGCAGCAGGCCCGCGAGGGCGAACAGCAGGGCGCTGCACAGCGTGCAGGCGACCATCAGCAACAGGTCGGGCAGCGCCGGCTGGGCGATGCCGAACGGACCGTGCGACTGGAACAGGGGCCAGTACAGCCAGCGCAAGACCAGGTTGCAGGCCAGCCAGGCGGTCAGTCCCAGCACCAGGAACTGGTTGGAACGGATGCGGTGGCGATGCATGGCGGCTACCTCCTGCTGACAATGCTGCGTTGGGGGGATCTATGCCACCCGGCTCACCACATAGCGGTATTTGCCCGATGCCTCGGCCGCGATCTCGTCGACTTCCTCGATGGCGATGTCCACTTGCGCGCCCAGCCTGGCCTGGAAGCCGCTCACGATGGCGGCGCGCGTGGCCGCGTCGAGGCGCGGCAGGCAGACCAGCAGCACGCGCGTGCGCAGCAGGCTTTCCTGGATGATCTTGAAGCCGCGCACCTGTGGCAGTTCGCGCACGATGTAGACGAGGGCCAGGCCGTGCATGACGGTGCCGTCCACCGCCGTGAGGAAGTCCGTGCTGCGCCCCTCGATGTGCTGCAGCAGCGGCAGGCCGCGCCCGCAGGCGCAGGGCGCCGTGCCCAGCGCGCCCACGTCGCCCGTGGCGTAGCGGATGAACGGGTAGTCCTGCGTGGCCAGGTGGGTGACGACGATCTGCCCCGTGCGGCCTGCGGGCAGCGGTTGTCCCCCGGCGTCGACGATTTCCACGATGATGTCCTCGGCCGTGATGTGCATGCCGCCGTCCGGGCATTCGTGGGCGATGAAGCCCGCGTCGCGCCCGCCATAGCCATTCGCCACCGGGCAGGAAAAGGCGGCGGCGATCTGCGCGCGCTGTTCCTCGTACAGCCGTTCGGCCGTGACGAACGCCACTTTCACGCCCAGGCCGTCGAGCGGCACGTCGTGCGCCTGCGCATGGCTGGCGATGCGGCACAGGGCCGACGGGTAGCCGAACAGCATGCGCGGGCGCAGGCGGCGCAGCTGCTCCACGTAGTGCGCCAGGCGCGCGGGCGACATGGCAAAGGCGGGCAGCAAGGTGGTGCGCAGCAGCGCGTCGCGTACGCGGCGCAGCCGGTCTTGCGCGCGCAGCTCGATGGGCGAGCCCCACAGCACGGCTTCGCGGTCGCCGATATCCACGCCCCACCAGCGCGTGGCGCGCCACTTGGCGGCGATGTCGTGGCTGATGCGCCGCCGCCCGAGGAAGAACTGCAGCGGCTCGCCGCTGGAGCCGCCCGTGGCAAACGGCCGCAAGCCCGTGGCGCGCGCCGACTTGAAGGCTGCGCGCGCGCCGGCGATGTCGGCCTTGCGCAGCAGCGGCAGGCGCGCCAGGTCGGCCAGCTGGCGTAGCTGGCCTGGATCAAATTCGCAGCGGGCGAACAGCGCGCGGTAGTACGGCACGTGCTCGGCCGCATGGCGCAGCAGCTCGCGCAGGCGCGCCAGCTGCCACTCCTGCAATTGCTGCGCGCTCCACCATTGCGAGCGTTCCATGGCCCGCAGCAGGCGCGCGCTGCGGTGGCCCTTGAGCCACTCGTGCAGGGGAAACAGACAGTGCGAGACCAGGCGCGTGTAGGCGCCCGGGCGCGGCGCGGCGCGGATGCGGCGGTAGTGCGTGGCCAGCAGCGGCGCGATGCGCTCCCAGCCGAAGCTGGCCGCCTGCGCCAGGCCGGCCTGCGCCAGCTGGCGCGCGCGTGGCGGGTCGCGCACCAGCGCGAGTATCGCCTGCGCCATGGCTTGCGCGTCGCCGGGCGGCACCAGCAGCGCCGTCCTGCCGTGTTCCAGCAAGGCGGGAATGCCGCCCACCTGCGTGCTGACGACGGGCACGCCGCAGGCCAGCGCTTCAAGCACGGAGACCGGCATGTTGTCGGCCAGGCTGGGATTGAGGACGATGTCGCTGGCGTGATACAGCGCGGGCATGGCGGCGTTGTCGACATGGCCGGCAAACTCCACGGCGTCGGCCACGCCCAGCGACGCGGCCAGCGCCTGCAGCGCCGCGCGCAGCGGGCCGCCGCCGGCCAGCAGCAGGCGCGCCTCCGGGCAGCTTTCGCGCACGATGGCAAACGCGCGCACGGCGCTGGCGTTGTCATAGATGGCTTCCAGGTGGCGCGCCACCAGGATGCGGGGCGCGTCCGGCGCCGGCGCGCGCGCTGTGCCGGGCGGGGCGGGCGCAAAGCGCCGCAAGTCCAGCACATTCGGCACGATATGGGCCGTGTGGCCATATTGCCCGAAGACGCCGGCCAGGAAGGACGAGGGCACGACCAGGGCGCTGGCGCGGCGCAGGCTGAGCGACACCAGGTGGGGCGAACGGGCCAAAAAGGCCGCCGCCTCGCCGCCGCGGTAATTGAGCAGCGCCGGCTTGCCTTTCAGGCTGGCGATCCACAGCGCGGGCGCGGCCTGCAAATGCCAGGACCAGCCGGAATTGGCCATGATGTGGAACAGGTCGACCGAATTGGCCGTGCGCCACAGCCGCCACAGGTGCACCGGCAGGCGCAGCGCGGCGCGCAGGTAGCGGATGCGCGCCAGCCAGGGCGGCAGCCAGGGGGCGTTGACGGCCAGCAGCTGGACGTGCGCGCCATCGGCCCGCAGCAGCGCCGCCAGCTGCGCCGTCTGGTTCGCCATGCCGCCGGCCGGCGGCGGCAGCGGCCCCACAAGCGCGATGCGCAGGCCGGCCAGCTTCATGGCCGCCGCTCCTGCGCATGCCGTGGCCGTGGCGGCAGGCCCGAAGAGCGGGCCGGCGCGGCCAGGCGCGCATACACGGGCGCATAGCGGCCCACGCTGTCGCTCCAGCTGCGCTGCGTCTCGACAAAGGCGCGCGCCTGGCGCCGCAGCACCGGCCAGCTGGCGGGCGCCAGCAGCAGGGCCAGCACCGTTTGCGCCAGCGCGTCCGCGTCGCCGGCGCGAAACAGCAGTCCCGTCTTGCCATGCCCGATCAGTTCGCGGTGGCCGCCCACGTCGGACGCCACCACCAGGCGTTCCTGCGCCATCGCTTCCAGCGGTTTCAACGGCGTCACCAGCTCCGTCAGGCGCATGGCCAGGCGCGGATACACGCAGATGTCGAGCAGCTGATAATACGCGGCCACCTGCGCATGCGGCACGCGGCCGGCGAAGACCACGGCAGCGGTGATGCCCAGCTCGGCCGCCAGCGCGCGCAACGCTTGTTCCTGCGGCCCGCCGCCGGCCAGCAGCAGGCGCAGCGCCGGCCGCGCCGCCAGCATGCGCGGCATGGCGCGCAGCAGCAGGGCCAGGCCTTCGTAGGCGTAAAAGGAGCCGATGAAACCGATCACGGCATGGCCATCGAGCCCCAGGCTGCGGGCCAGCGCGGGATCGCGGGCGGCGTCGGCGTGAAACGCGTCCGCATCGACGGCGTTCGGGATCACCGTGATTTTATCGGCCGGCACGCCGCGCGCGCGCAATTCACGCCGCAGGCCTTCGCAAATCGTCGTGACGGCGTCGGCGCGGCGCAGCGCGTAGGTTTCCAGTGCCCGCGTGAGGCGGTAGCGCACGCCGCCGCGCGGGCTGCTGCCATGGTCGGCGGCCGCGTCTTCCCAGAAAGCGCGCACCTCGTAGACGACGGGAATGCCCAGCGCACGGCCCGCATGCAGGGCGGCGATGGCGTTGAGCACGGGCGAGTGCGCATGCAGGATGTCGGGTTTTACGCGCAATGCCAGCTGGCGCAGGCGCAGCGCCAGTCCCGTGATCACGGCCAGCTGGCGCAGCACGGGCAGGCGCGCCCACCAGCGCGCATCGGGCGCCGTGCGGTAAAAATGCCAGCCGTCGACCAGCTGCTGCGGCGCGTCGCTTGCCCCCTGCTTGGCGCTCGTCAGCTGCATGGTCTGCCAGCCCAGCGCGCGCTGCTGGCGCAGGATCGCCAGGGTGCGGAAGGTGTAGCCGCTGTGCAGGGGCAGCGAATGGTCGAGGATGTGCAGGATGCGCATGGCTCACTCCAGCGCCATGGCCGGCGCCTGCACCGGCGGCTTGCCGGCGCCCAGCGGCAGCACCTGGCGCAAAAACGCCTCGAACATCAGCAAGGCCCACAGCGGCGCGCTGTAGTCGCGCCGGCCGCTGGCGTGCTGCTCGAGCAGCAGGCGCACGTAGTCCATGTCGAACAGGCCGCACTGCGCCAGGGTGGGGCCGAGCAGCCGCTGCTGCAGTCGCTGGCGCAGCGGGCCACGCAGCCAGGCGGCCAGCGGCACGGAAAAGCCCATCTTCTGGCGGTACAGCAGTTCGTCGGGCAGCAGCGGGCGCAGGGCTTTTTTCAGCAGGTATTTGCCTTCGCCGCCACGCAGTTTCAGCTGCGGCGGCAGGCCGGACATCCACGCCACCAGTTCGTGGTCGAGCAGCGGCGAGCGCACTTCCAGCGCATGCGCCATGCTGGCGCGGTCGACTTTCGTCAGGATGTCGCCGGGCAGGTAGGTCTTCAGGTCGAGGTACTGCACCTGCGACAGCGGGTCTTGCGCGGGACTGGCCAGCGCGTGGCGGCGCAGCACTTCCACGGCGCGGTAGCCGTGCAGGCCGCGCCGCAGCTCGGGACTGAACAGGCGCGCGCGCATGGCGTCGCCCAGCAGGCTGACGCCGTGAAAATACGCATCCGTCGTGTCGCGCGCCAGACCCTCGAAGGTGGTCTTGGCGCGCAGGAAGCGTGGCGCCCAGTCGGCCTTCGGGTACAGCCGCCCCAGGGTGCCGAACAGCGACTGGCGCAGGCCGGCCGGCAGCAGCGGGTCCATCGCCTTGCGCACCTTTTCCTCGCGCGTGTGCAGGCGGTAGCGGCGGTAGCCGGCCAGGCTTTCATCGCCGCCATCGCCCGACAGGGCCACCGTGACGCGCTGGCGCGCCAGCTGGCACACCCTGTACGTGGGCATGGCGGAGCTGTCGGCGAACGGCTCGTCATACAGGTTGGCCAGCAGGTCGATCAGGTCGAAGTCATCCTGCTCCACCTGGCGCGCGTGGTGCGCCGTGCCATAGCGGCGCGCCACCATGTCGGCATAGCGCGCCTCGTTCCAGGCCGGGTCGCCGAACGAGATGGAGCAGGTATTTACCGGCGCGCTACTGGCGCCGGCCATCAGCGCCACCACGGCGCTCGAATCGACGCCGCCGGACAGAAAGGCGCCCAGCGGCACCTCGGCCACCATGCGGATGCGCACGGCTTCGCGCAGGCGCGCCAGCAGTTCATCGGCCGCCTGCGCCTCGCTGGCGGGCGGATTCGGCGTGAAGGGAATGTCCCAGTAGGGCTGTGGCGCCGGCAGCGGCTGGCCGGCGCGGATCGACAGGGTATGCCCGGGCGGCAGCTTGCGCGCCTGCTGGAAGATGCTGCGCGGCTCGGGCACGTAGCCGTAGGCGAAATACTCCTCTACCGCCAGCGGGTCGAGCTTGCGCGGCATGGCCGGATGCGCGAGCAGGGCTTTCAGTTCGGAGCCGAACAGCAGGGTGCCGTCGTCCGCCTCGCCGTAGTACAGCGGTTTGACGCCCAGGCGGTCGCGCGCCAGGAACAGCAGGTGGCGGCGCCGGTCCCACAGGGCGAAGGCGAACATGCCGCGCAGGTGCCGCACGCACTGTTCGCCCCATTGCTCCCAGGCGTGGACGATGACTTCCGTGTCGCTGCTGGTGCGGAACGGGTGGCCGAACTGGCGCAGTTCGGCCATCAGGCTGCGATAGTTATAGATTTCGCCGTTGAAGACGATGGCGATGCTGCGGTCGGCATTGAACAGCGGCTGCTGGCCGCTGGCCAGGTCGATCACGGACAGTCGCCGGTGGGCCAGGCCCAGCCCCGGTTCGCGGTGCAGTCCGCCTTCGTCCGGGCCGCGGTGGCGCAGGCTGTGGTTCATGCGCGAGAGCAGGCCCGGGTCGATGTCGCGCTGTCCCTGCAGATCAAAAATGCCGCTGATGCCGCACATGGGAGGCCTTTCAGGGATAAGTGGAAAGGGAGGACGGCTGGCGCGCGCCCGTCAGGCGGTCGTACACGGCCAGGTAGGCGCCGGCCATGGCTGGCAGGCTGTGCTCGGCCAGCACCTGGCGCCGCCCGCGCGCGCCGTGGCGCGGGCCCAGCTCCGGCATGCTGTAGTAGTCAAGCATGGCGTCGGCCAGCATCTCGGGCGAGCCGGGCGGCACCAGGGTGCCGCTCCAGCCGGACTGCACCAGTTCCGCGTTGCCGCCCACTTGCGTGGCGACGATGGGCAGTCCCGTGGCCATGGCTTCGAGGATGGTGTTGGAACTGCCTTCGGCCAGAGACGGCAGCACGAACAGGTCCATGGCGCGCAGCAATTGCGCCACGTCGTCGCGCGCGCCGGGCAGCCAGGCCAGGTGGGCGACGCCCGCCTGTTCCAGCATGGACAGGCAGGCCTGGCGGCACGGCCCGGCGCCGACGATGATCAGGCGCAGGCGCGCGCGGGCGCCCGGCTGGGCCAGCAGCAGGAGGAAGGCCTGCACCAGCGAGCGGTAGTCCTTGACGGCGGCCATGCGGCCCACGCTGCCGATGACGAAGGCGCCGTTGCACAGGAAGCCGGGCGGACCGACGGCGGCGGCCGGCCCCAGGCGCGGGTGGAACTGCACGCTGTCGACGCCGTTGCCGATGTGCGACACCTGCGTGGGCGCGGCGCCGATGGCGTCCACCAGCCATTGCCCCAGGTCGGCGCTGACGGCGATGAAGTGCTGCACCAGCGGCAGCAGGCATTTGCGCAGCAGCCGGTATTTGCGGCTGGTGCCGTGCAAATCGTGCATGTCGCGGCCGTGTTCGCCATGCACGCGCAGGCGCACGCCGGCCAGGCAGGCCAGCAGCTGCGCCTCGATACAGCCCAGGTTGCGCGTGTGCACCAGCGCCGGGCGCAATTGCCTGAGCACCCGGTACAGGTGCAGATAGTGGCGCCAGTCCTTGCCTTCGCGCTTGCCCAGGCTGATGATGTCGACGCCGGGCGCCGTCAGCCGCTGGCGAAAGGCCGTGGCGTTTTTCAGGCAGACGATGGCGTGCCGGTAGCGGCCGGGCGGCAAATGGTTGATCAGGTTGACCAGGCCGTTTTCCAGGCCGCCCACGTCAAGCTGGTGAATCACATGCACGATCAGCGGGGCGGCGCCGTCCGCGCCAGGCCCGGTTGCGTGCTGGGCGGCGGTGTCAAGGTCCATGCGGCAGCTCCTGCAGGCGTTGATGAATGGCGGGCAGCGCTGCCTGCAAGAAGGCGTGCAGGGCCGCGCGCGGCGGTGGGGCCAGCTCGTCGTAGCTGGCGAAGACGAGGATTTCCGCGCCATCCTGGCGCATGCCCAGCAGCTTGGCTTGCGCCAGCAGCAGTTTCACGAGGATGGGCTCGGCCGTGGCCACGCCGCCCTGGCGGTAGTAGCGCCACACCAGCAGGCGTTCGCTGCCATGCGCCAGCACGCTTTCGCGCACCGTGCGCGGGCCGCCCGGCAGCGATGGCGTTTGCTGGCCGTGCGACAGCGGCGTCCAGCGCGCGCCATACGGCAGGGTCTGGTGCGCCAGCAGTTCCGCGTCGCGACCCTGGCGTGCATACCAGGCGAGCTGCAGGCTGACGCGCAGGGCGCTGTCGCCGTCCGCCGCGCCGGCCTTGCCCGCATGCGGCGCGTAGGTGGCGAGGAACTGCCCGGGCGCGCCGGCGAACGGCGCCTGCCATGGCGCTGCGGTGTCAGGCAGGCGCCGCCAGCCGTCCGGCGCGGGCACCGCCGCCAGGGGGGGCGACGGCGCGGCGACCGGCTGGCCGTCGTGGCGGTGGCTGGCCAGTGCCAGCGCCGGCCACAGCGCCGCCAGGGCCACGCAGGCCACGGTGGCGCGCACGCTGGCACGCCCGTTCGCGCGCGCATCGAACGTGCCGGCCGCGTGCGCCGGCGCGACCGGCACCACGCGCGGCGGCGGACGTTCGCGCCAGCGCGCGGCCAGCCAGAACAGCAGCAGCGCCACCAGGCCGAAGAACAGCCAGCCATAGATCAGGTGGTCGACCCCCACGGCCAGGCGCATATTGCTCAGGTGACCCAGCATGACGATCAGGTAGGCGCGCACACCATTGGCCAGGATGGGCACGAGCAGGGCGGCGGCCATGACGGCCAGGCGCCGGCGCGCGCTGTGGCATTGCAGGTGGGCAAACAGCGCGCCCAGGGCCAGCGCGGCGATCAGGTAGCGCAGGCCGCTGCACGCTTCGACCACCGACCAGTTACCCGTGGGCAGCGAAAAATTGCTGCCGTCACGGAACACGGGCACGCCCGTCAGCTGCAGCGCCGTCACCGTGAAACTGGCCGTGAAGTCGATCAGCGGTTCAAGGAAGACTTCGCCAAACGGCACTGCGAGGAACAGATACGCAAGCGGGAAGGCCAGCAGCCGCACGGCCGGCCAGCCCAGGACGGCCAGCACGCAGGCGGGCAGCATGGCCGTGGCCGCATATTGCTCGACCACTTGCACGTTGGCCGCGTCGGCCAGCAGCCAGGCCAGGCCCAGCACGGCCAGCAGCAGCAAGCCCGGCGCGGATGGCCGCTGCGGCAGCGCCGCCAGCCGCGCACGCCGGCGCCAGGCCAGCCAGGCACTGATGGGAACGATCAGGAAGCCATGCGCGAAGGTTTGCGAGCGCGCCCACAGTTCCAGCATCGACCAGAACGTGGCGTGGTACAGCAGCACGATGGCGGCCAGGGCCAGCAGCAAGGCCGGCAGGGCCGCCTGGCCAGCGCCGGCAGGCAACGGCGCAGCCTGCGGCGCGCGCGCGATGCTGTCGAGTTGCACACTCATGTGGACGGTTCCCGCGCGGGCGGCGGCATGACGGCGGCGGCAGCCGTGCCGGCCTGCGCGCCCGCATCCGCCGGCACGCCCAGCATGGCGCCCAGCGCGCGCAGGTTGCGCTCCCAGTCATAGTCTTGCAGCACCAGCTGGCGCGCGGCCAGGCCCATGGCCGTACCGTCGCCCTGGCCGTGGCGCAGCACGCGGGCCGCGTGGTGGATGAATTCCACGTCGTCGCGCGCCAGCAGCAGTTCCAGTCCGGGCTGGGCGGCGATGCCTTCCAGCGCCTGCGGCGTGGCCAGGACGATCTTGCCCATCGCCATCGCTTCAAGCACCTTGTTCTGCACGCCGCGCGCGATGCGCAGCGGCGCCACGGCCAGCGCCGCGCCCGCCAGGTAGGGGCGGATATCGGGCACCTTGCCCGTCACCGTCACGCCGGCCACGCGCCCCAGCGCCTTCACGCCGGGCGTCGGCTTGCTGCCGACGATGTAGAACTGCAGCTGGGGAAACTGGCGCCGCAGGGCGGGCCAGACGCTGGCGACGAACCATTGCACGGCATCGGCGTTCGGCCAGTAATCCATGGCGCCCGTAAATACCAGCACCTGCGCGCCCGGCGCATACGGGCCGGACGGCGCGTGCGTGATGGCGGGAGAAAAATACGCCGCGTCGACGCCATTATTGAAATGGCCCGTCTTGCGGCGCGCCATGGGGGCGCACTGGCGGAACAGGGCCGCTTCGGCGGACGAGACAAAGGCGGACGCCGTGAACTGCTGGGCGATATGGCGCTCGTACTGCAGCAGCAGCTGCGCTTCGCGCCGGTACAGCTGCGACAGTGGCCAGGGCTTGCTGTCGCCGTACTGGCGCCACTTGTCGGAATCGACATCGACGAAATCGATTACGCGGTGCAGGTGGCGGCCCGTGCTGCCATCGAGATACTGCGCCATGGACCCGGAATACGCGAGCGCATGGCGCACCTTGCCGCCCGACAGCACGCTGGCGACCCATTGCAGCAGGCGCGCATCGCGGTAATACTGCACGCTCATCGATTGGCGCGACAGCAGCGCCTGCACGGCGCGCCAGCGGGCCGCGCCGCGCCGCAGGTCGACGAAGCGCGTGCTGGCGCACAGGGCGGCCACGGCCCTGGTGTGCTGCCAGTCGTCGTCATCGTCGATGAAGCAGCCCAGGTGCACGCGGAAATGCCGGCTCAGGTATTGCAACATGTGCCAGGAGCGTATCTTGTCGCCCTTGTCGGGCGGATACGGCAGGCGGTGCGTGAGGAAGAGGAGTTCGCGCATGGGGTGTCCCGTTACCCTTAGCCCAATTGCCGCACGATGTGCGGCCCCAGCAGGTTGGCCAGCGGCAGCGGCAGGCGGCGCCAGGCGCGGATGGACAAGCCGTACTTCGGATTCAGCGGATTGATCTCCGGCAAGGCCTTGGCGCGCACCAGCTTGTATGCATACGGCAATGGCTGGGGCGTGAAACCCCAGTTCTTCTTGAAGTCCCAGGCGCCCGTGCCCAGCTTGCTGCGGCCGAAATCGAACAGGCGGTAGCCGCGCGCGCAGGCGCGGCGCATCACTTCCCAGTACATGAAATCGTTGGCGCCCGTGCTGCGCGCCAGCACGCTGCCGCCGCCGTAATATGGCAGCACTTCATCGCGGAAATAGAACAGCAGCACGCTCGCTTGCGCCTGCTGGCCGTGGTAGACGGTGAGGATGTCGCAGGCGTCAGCAAACACCGTGCGCAGCAGGGCAAAATGGCGGCGCGCGAAGACGGGCGTGCCCAGCCGGTGCACGCTGGCCGCATAGATCGGGTAGAAACGGCTGATGTCATAGTCGATGGCGCTGTGCAGGCCGGCCGCCATGGCCTTGCGCACGACGGCGCGCTGCTTGCGGGGAATCGCCAGCAGATTCTGTTCCGCGTCGGGGAGCAAGGGGCGGCGGAAGGTCGCGTACAGGGGTTTCTGCAGCCAGGAATCGTCCAGCTTTTCCTGCACCTCACGCCAGCGGTATTCCAAGTGCCCCACGCCGAGGCGCCGGGCCAGCGCCAGCGCGGCGCTGTCGAGCGCCTGACGCACGGCCGCGCTGCCGCCGGCGATGCCGCCGTACACGCAAAAGGGCAGCGACACGAGGGCGGAGCCGAACACGCGGCTGCGCAGGTGGGCCAGCGGCAGCACGCCGGCGATGCG
>RCUS01001004.1_pt1 | contig 15733 bp, 10 predicted proteins | sample 2166221 | NCBI WGS metagenome assembly RCUS01 (sample SAMN09932758, study PRJNA488358) | compost metagenome | isolation source: compost soil in cyclohexanecarboxylic | place: Germany: Experimental Botanical Garden | reverse complement strand
TATCAGTACAGTTAAACCTGATGTGTCTGGGGTATGCACAACCCTGTGGGAGCCAGCGTTGCCGGCGAAGGGCTGCGCAGCAGCCCCAACGCTACCACTGGCGCTTGTCAGGCCGGGTCAGTCCAAGTTTCTCGATCCGGTAACGCAACATATCCCGGCTCAAACCCAGCAGCCGCGCCGACTTGGTGACGTTCCAGTCGGTGCGATCAAGCATCTTGCGCACCATGTCGCGCTCCACTTCCGGCAGGCTCGCCGATGCCTGGGCATCGCCATTGCCGTACGCCTCGTGCACGGCAAGCGCCGGCATCTCCAGCGGCTCATCCACCAGGCTCATGCACACGTTGAGCTGGTGCGGGGCGATCAGCTCCTGGGGCGCCAGCAACACCGTCTGCTCCAGCATGTTGCGCAATTCGCGCACGTTGCCCGGCCAGCTGTAGTTGAGCATCAACTCCTCGGCCTCGTCGCTGAAGCGCAGGTTCGGCTTGCCATAGCGTTTGCCGTGCTGGGCAAGAAAGTGCCGAGCCAGCAACAGGATGTCTTCACCACGGGCATACAGCCTGGGCACCTTGATCGAGATGATGCGCAGGCGGAAAAACAGGTCACGACGAAACTTGCCCTGCTGGACCATCTGCTCCAGGTTGCAGTTGGTGGCGCTGATGATGCGCAGGTCGACCTTGCGTTCTTTCACCGCGCCAATGCGGCGGATGGTGCGGTCTTCCAGCAGCTTGAGCAGCTTGGCCTGCAACAGCAGGTCCATCTCGCCGATCTCGTCGAGAAACAAGGTACCGCCGTCCGCCGCCTCGACCAGGCCAACGCGGCGATCCTTGGCATCGGTAAACGCGCCCTTCTCATGGCCGAACAGCTCGGCTTCCAGCAGGTTGGCCGGGATCGACGCGCAGTTGAATTCGATAAACGGCCCCTTGCTGCGCACCCCGTCAAAATGCAGGGCGCGGGCTACCAGCTCCTTGCCGGTGCCGGTCTCGCCTTCTACCAGCACCGGCGGCAGGTCGCCGCTGGCCATGCGCCGCTCGGCGTCGAGCAACTGGCGGATGGTGTGCTTGAGGCCAAGCATGGCCGGTGACTCGCCAATCAGTGCCTGCCCACCGGATTTTTGCGCCTCGCGCTCCTGGTAAAACGACAGCGTGCGCTCCATGCGCTCGGTGGCCAGGGCCTTTTCCAGCATCAGCTTGAGTTCGGCCAGCACCACCGGTTTGGTCAGGTAGTGGAACGCGCCCTCTTTCATCGCCAGCACGGCATCTTCGACGTTGCCATAGCCGGTCATCATGATCACCTTGAGCTCCGGCTCGCGCTGGGCCAAGACCTTGAGCAGTTCGTGGCCGTTCATGCCGGGCAGCGAGTTGTCGGTCAACACCGCATCGGGCTGGCAGCGTGGCAATTGTTCCAGGGCCTCTTCTGCGCTATGGCAGACAGTGACCTCGAAGCCTTTGCGCTCAAGGTAGGTCTGGATGTTCTCGGCAAGGATTTCATCATCCTCGACTACCAGGATGCTCTGTTCCATGGTCCCCTCCCGCTGCAACATTGAAAATCAGGCAGACACGGGTTCCTTCCTCTTCACGGCTGGCCAGGCTCACCGAGCCGCCAAAACGTTCCATGATCCGCTTGACCAGCACCAGGCCGACGCCGAGGCCGCCCTGCTTGGTGGTGAAAAAAGGCTTGAAGACCATCCGTTCCTGCTGCTGGGTCATGCCCTTGCCGGTATCGCTCAGGGTCAGTTGCAGCTGCCGGCGGTCTTCCAGCACCTGCACCGCCACGTTCAAGCGCCCCCCCGTGGGCATGGCCTCCAGGGCGTTGGCGAACAGGCTGTTGAGGATCTGCGTCAGCAACACCGGCTGGCTGACCACCCAGGCCAGCGCCGGTGTGTCGATCTGTACCTGGACCTTGTTGCGATCCAGTTGCTGGGCGAATGCATGGCGGGTGTCGTCGATGGCTGCCACCAGTTCCACCGCTTCGGCATCGTCATTCATCGGCCGCAACGACACCAGCAGATCACGCACCCAGCGCGACATACGGTCAACCTGGCTGATGATGTCGCCGATGTTTTTCTGCGCCGGTGCGCTGGCGATGTCCTGGGCCAGTTCCGCGCTTGAGCGGATGTTGGCCAGCGGGTTGCGCAAGCTGTGGGCCACCGCCGAGGACATCTCGCCCAGGGCGGCAAAGGTCTCGCTGGCCACCAGTTGGGTTTCCTGGGTGCGCAGCATGCTCGCCGCGCGGCGCACGATCCAGAACAGGCCGAAGTAGATCAGCGCGCCGCCGAGGATGGTCGAGGTCCAGATCAGCACATACCCACGCTGGATGCGCCGCACCAGATCATGGGGCTCCTTGTAGATTTCCACCATCGACACCACCCGGGTGCCGGAAGCGTCGAACATCGGCAGGTAGTTCTCGATGAACAGGTACTCGGGCTCACGCTGGAATTTCTGCTCTTCGCGCTCTTCATCGGCCCGGTGGTAGCTGGCCGACACCGGCACTTTCGACGCGAACGACTCGTCCAGGTCCGCGTCCCCCTCGATCTGCTGCCCGATCAACTGCGGATTGGTCGACCAGACAATGGTCCGGTCCAGGGCGTAGACATTGGTCAGCAGGGTATCGGGCAGGCTGTCGACATGATCGAGGAACTCGGTGCGCGTCGCCGCCGCCACCTGCGCACTGACCTGGCTGTGCTGGCTGTCCTGGCGCGGGTCGAGCAGTTCGGCCATGGTCGTGCCCGGCGCAATACGCGAATGGCGCACTTCGGCCTGGGCCATGGCCTGGATGAACTGGGCGGTGAGCATGGCATCACGCTCGACGCTGTCATTGACGACAAACCGCGTCGACACGTAGCCAAGGCCCACGGCAACCGAGGCGATGATCAGCAGGCTGACCACGGAGAACCAGCGCAGCAGGTTGAACTGGCGCGGCGGTTTGTGTTGTGCAGCCTGCGATTGCTGGCCTTCATCGGCCAACTGGCGGTTGAGCATCTGCATCGGATGGTTTCCTTCCGGGATGCTTTTTTTCTTCAAATGTATAGCTCAGGCCATCCGGGGCGCCTGACATCAATACTAATGAGCGAAGATGCAGTGATAGTATTTAGCCATGCCTGTACGGCAGTATCAGCGCCGTTCACGGGCGGCCCTGGCCAGCCTGAAACTCAGCTGCACACAGGTGCCCTTGCCTTCACGACTGCTCAGGCGCACCGTGCCGCCAAAACTCTCCATGATCCGCCTGACCAGCACCAGGCCAACCCCCAGGCCACCTTGCTTGGTGCTGTAGAACGGTTTGAAGGCCATGCGCTGCTGCTGGTCGCTCATGCCCTTGCCGGTGTCGCACAGGCGCAGGATCAGGCTGTGGCGGTTGTGCCGCACAGGCTCGATGCGCAACGTACCGCCCTCGGGCATGGCTTCCAGGCCATTGGCGATCAGGCTGTTGAAAATCTGCCCGAGCAGTACCGGCTGGCTGAACACCTGCACCGCCGGCACGGCGTCGATCTGCACCTTGACCCCCTGGCGCAGCAGTTGTGGTTCGAATGCCTGCAGGCTGTCTTGCAGGATGCGCAGCAACTCCACAGGTTCGGCTGCATCACTGAGGGGACGCAATGATTGCAGGAGCTGGCGCACCCAATGCGACATGCGGTCGACCTGGCTGATGATGTCGCCGATGTTCTTCTGCGCCGGGCCCTCCTCGATCTCCTGGGCCAGCTCGGCGCTGGAGCGGATGCTGGCCAAGGGGTTGCGCAGGCTGTGGGCGACGGCCGAAGACATCTCGCCCAGGGCGACGAAGGTTTCATTGCTGATCAGTTGCTTTTGCTGGATGGCCAGTTGCCGGGCGGCGCGGTGCATGATCCAGAACAGGCCGAGGTACACCACCCCGGCGCCCACGGCAATCGCCAGCCAGATCAGCAGCAGGCCACGTTCGATGCGCACGATCAGGTCACGGGGTTCCTTGTAGATCTCGACCATGGCCGTGACATTCTCGCCGTCGGCGTCGAACAGCGGAATGTAGTTCTCGATGAACAGTTGCTCGGGCGGGGTGACGAACTTCTGCTCGCTGCGGGCTTGATCAACCGTGTGGTAGCTGGCCGATACCCGCCGCTTGTAGAGGAACGCCTGATCGAGGTCGTCATCAGCGTCGATCATCTTGCCGATCAGGGCCGGGTTGGTCGACCAGATCACCATGCGGTCCGGGGCGTAGATATTGGCCAGGAGCATGTCCGGCAAATGCGCGATGTGGTCGAGGAACTCGCCACGGGCAGCACGCCGGGCCTCGGGGCTGACATCGGCAAAGGCCTGGTCCAGGCGGGGGTCGAGCAGTTCGCCCATGGTCCGCACATTGGGGATGGCCACGCTGCGCACTTCGGCTGAAGCAATCGCCTGGATGAACTGGGCCGTGAGCAAGGCGTCGCGTTCGACACTTTCGTTGATGACAAAGCGGCTGGAGATCAGCCCCAGGCCGACCGCCACCGAAAGAATGATCGCCAGGCTGACGAAGGCGTACCAGCGCAGCAGGTCGAACGGTTTGCGCACGGCGGCGGGGGCCGGGCTTGCGACCTGCAAGGATGACGAATCGAGGCGTGGCTGGCTGCTCATCACTGACTCCCGAATGAACGCTCCATAGGTTATAGCCCAGCCCGGGGAATTCCCCCGCAGGCTTGCCCCACTTGCCCCCAACCCTGGGGCCCACGCCCCGTGACGGTGAACCCGCCCGGCACCCGTTGACCGCTCTCCAGGCCTTGCCGGCAGCGGCCTGCAGGCCGCTGACAAACTGTTGGTACGGATGTTGCCGATGCCTGTGCAGACGACCCAAGTCCATGGGCCCGATTGCAAGAGGGAAGACTCATGCACCGTCCAACGCCCCACCCACTGGCTTTGCTGATCCTGGCGAGCATTCTCCAGACGCCGGCCCAGGCCGCCCTGTTCGAAGTAGACCCCGGCCCTTACCTGCCGGCCACTGGCGGCTTTGCGGCCTGGTACCAGGACACCCACGGCCGGGTGCTCGATCTGTGCCTGTCCAAGGCGGTCAGTTCGCGGGTGCCCGGCGCCCCCGGTGCGCCGTCGTACATGTGCGTGCTCAACCCCGCCCCCGGGGTGTTCGATGACACTCAGCCGATCAGCTTCCCCAGCAACTACCCCGACGAGACCTTCTGGTTCACCGCCGATGCCGCAATCGTCGACGCTGCCCGTGGCATCGACCTGAGCTACGGCACCGCCATCGAGGCGGCCTTTGCCGCCGAGGAAGTGGTCGACGGCGACCAGGTCAGCTTTGCCCGGGTGCGTATCCGCGTCGACGTCCCCACCGCCGGTACCTACATCGTCACCCACCCTTACGGCGTCGAAGTGTTCGATGTACCCGCGGCCGGGGGACGGGCGATCAACATGACCCGCGACATCGGCATCGGCACGCCGAAGACCTACATGGGCGCGCTCAAAGGTGATGTCGGCCCGTTCCTGCGCGGCGTTGGCGGCCCTTACACCGAAACCAACCCGGCCACCGGCGCCAGCGAGCGCTTTATCGGCGACCCGAACCTGGAAGAAGCCGTGACCGGCAGCCCGTTCAATACCAACTTCGTGCGCATCGAAGGGCCCAACGGCCTGGACCTGCGCACCGAGCTGTTCTCGGTCTCGGGCAAGCTCTCCGACGTCGTCCGCCCAACCCCGGTAATCGCCCAGCGCAGCACCTACTCGCGCCACAGCGAGAACGGCGACCTGCGGGCCCAGCAGGACGTCTTCGTGCAGGCCCCGCCGCCACCGGCAAGCGCCACCCTGATCAGCCAGACCCCCAACCTCACCCTCACCGAGGCCAACACCACCGGCGCCTGGTACGCCCAGTCGGTGCTCAACCCGGCCCTGCCGATGAACCTGCAGGTGACCGCCGACAACCACCTGGCGATCCCCAGCAGCACGCCCACCACCCTGACCCTGCCGCTGACCGACCTGGTGGTGATCCAGCGCGCCGAGTACAGCCTGGCCTCCGGGCAGTTGACCCTGGTCGCCAGCACCAGCGACGAAACCAGCCCGCCGATGCTCAGCGCCCGCACCGGCAACGGCGCCACGATTGGCACCCTGAGCGGCAATGGCGCGGTCAAGACCCTCACCACCGGCCTGTCGCCGATTCCGCCCGCCAAGGTCACGGTGACCAGCGCCAACGGCGGTAGCGACAGCGAAGAAGTGGTGCTCGTGCCATGAACACTCTTACGCCACGTCCCGTAGCAGGAGGCAGCATGAACAACTGGCCACGCCTGGCGCTCTGCGCAGCCGGGCTTTCCCTCTCGCTGGCCGGCACTGCCTGGGCCGGCCTCAAGGCGGTCGATCCCGGCCCCTACACCCTGGCCACCGGGCGTTACCCGATGTGGTACCAGGACCACGGCAACCTGTCGCTGGAACTGTGCCAGTCGCGAGCGGCAAGTTCGCGGGTGCCGGCTTCGGTGCCACCGAACTACATGTGCACCCTGCTGCCCGAGCCTGGCGTCTACGACGACAGCCTGCCGCTGGTGTTCCCCGACAACTGGCCACCGGAGATGTTCTGGTACCTGGCCGAAACCGCGATCCCCGAGGTGGGCAACAGCGGTTACGAGCTGGAGGTCTATGTCGCCGGCATCGAAGCGGCGTTCGCCAGCGAGAACCCGGTGGACGGCGACCAGCAAAGCTTCGCGCGCATCCGCATTCGTGCCTCGGTGCCGCGTACCGGTACCTATGTGATCACCCACCCGTACGGGGTCGAGACGGTCAACGTCACCACCGCCGGGCGGCGCGCGATCAACATCACCCGTGACATCGGCATCGGTGCCCCGGGGGATTTCAGTGGCGTACTCAACGGTGCGGTCGGGCCGTTCCTGCGCGGTGTCGGCGGCCCCTACACCGAGATCAACCCCGATACCGGCGCCATCGAAACCTACATCGGCGACCCGAACCTCACCGAAGCCGTGACCGGCAGCCCCAACAACACCAACTTCGTGCGAATGCAGGGCCCGGCCGGGACCCTCCAGACCAACCTGTTCACGGTCTCCGGCAAGGTCCTCGACCCGCGCAAGCAAACCCCTGCCGAGCTGCAGCGGGCCAGCTACCGGCGCACTGCGGCCGGCACCCGCGTCGAGGTGTTCGCCAAGGCGCCGAACAACGCCACGCTGTGCATGCGCGACACCCTGGCGCTGGTACCGGGCACCCCGCCCTCGCCCTGCCAGTTCAACCTGCTGGCCGACAATAACGGCCTGTTCTTCGCCCATCACCTGAGCAGCGCCGCACCGCCCGCGGTGATCGTGGTCACCGCCACCGACCCGACCGGCGCCACCCGCCCCACCGCGCTGTCGAGCAAGCTCAGCGATGTGGTCAAGGTCACCACCGCCCGTTATGACTGGGCCAACAAACGCCTGCGCATCGAGGCCAGCTCCAGCGATGAAGTGCAGGTGCCCGACCTGGTCGCCCAGGGTTACGGCCGGCTGTCGAAGTCCGGCACGCTGCAAACCCTGACGGTCAACGACCTGCCTCAGCCACCGGCAATCGTCACGGTGAAATCCGCCGCGGGCGGCAGTGACAGCGAGCCGGTGGTGGTGGTCGGCAATGCACCGGTCGAAGCCGATAACCAGGCACCGGTGGCGCAAGCCGATACCGGCAGTACCAGCTTCGGCGTGCCACTGACCCTGAGCCTGCTGGCCAACGACAGCGACCCGGACGACGACGTGCCGCTGAGCATCAGCGAGCTTACCCAGCCGGCCAGCGGCCAGGGCAGCGTGGTGCTCAACGGTAGCACCGCGGTCACCTACACCCCACCGGCCGTGGTCAACACGCCGCTGGTGGCCACCTTCACTTACCGAGCCCAGGACAACAAAGGGCTGCAATCGGCGGTAACCACAGTGACGGTCAACGTCGCCCCGAACCAGCTGCCAACTGCCGTCAACGACACGGCCGCGACCCTGGGCGTGGCCTTGCCGATCAACGTCCTGGGCAACGACAGCGATCCGGAAGGCAACGTGCCGTTGACGGTCGCCAGCGTCACCCAGCCTGCGACCGGACGCGGCACGGCGAGCACCGATGGCAGCCAGGTCACCTACACCCCACCGGCCACCGTGACCACGGCCTTTACCGCCACCTTCAGCTATGTCGCCCGCGACAGCCTCGGCGCGCTGTCGGCACCGGCCACGGTCACGGTGCAGGTGTCGCCACGGCCAGCGGCGGAAACCTTCGCGGTGACGGCGGCAACGGTCACCGCGCGCTCCAACAACCGCTTCAACTGGGACATCTCCGGCACTTCGTCGGTGACCACCGGCAACACCATCACCGTGCAGGTCACCACCCCGACCGGCCTGGTCACCCTCGGCAGCACCGCGGTGCCGCTGACCGGACGCTGGCGGCTGACGGTGAGCAACAGCACCACGGTGATCCCGACTGCGGCGCCGACGGCAACCGTGCGCAGCAGCCAGGGCACCGTGCGTACCGTGCCGGTCACCGTGCAGTAACAACAGGAGAACGACCATGGCGCGCCTGACCACCTTGCTGCTTTGCCTGACCCTGAGCGGTCAGGCCGCCCTGGCCGACGACCTGATGGACAACGCCGACCTGGCCGTGGGCAGTGACCTGGGCGAAATGTCGATGCAGGCGCTGGCGCCTTCGAGCGGCCAGCAGGCCCTGGTCGAACAGAACGGCCAGAGCAACCGCGCCGCCATCGGCCAGGACGGCCAGGCCCTGCTCGGGCGCATCGTCCAGCAAGGCGGGGCGCAGGAGGCGTTCATCCTGCAACAAGGCAACGACCTGATGGCCTCGATCAGCCAGCAGGGCTATGGCAACAGCGCCTCGATCAGCCAGAGCGGCAGCAACAACCGCGCGCAGATCGAGCAGTACGGCAACAGCAACAGCGCCAGCATCGAACAGGCCGGCAGCGGGCTTTCAAGCTCGGTGATCCAGGCCGGCAACGGTCAGCGCGTGCAGGTCAACCAATACCGTTAAACCTGGAGGCACCACCATGTTCAAGCTCGCTCCTTTAAGCGCCGCCATTGTCCTGGCCGTTGCCGGCCAGGCCATGGCCGACGACAGCCTGTCGACCCAGAACCAGTTCGGTACCGAGAACATCGCCGAGGTCAAACAGATCGCCGCGCCGCTCAGTATCACCACCCAGAACCAACTGGGCCAGGGCAACAACCACGCTGCCAAGCAGGAAGGCGGCAACAGCCAGATCCAGCAAAGCGGCGCCGGTGACTACAACGCCGGGTACGCCGAGCAATTGTTCGAGTTCGGCAGCCAGATCAACCAGCAGAACGCCGGGGCCCTGAACAACACCCACGCCAGCCAGTCGCTGGGCGTCGAGAACACCGCCCAGCAGACCCAGGAAGGCACCGGCAACTTCTCGTTCGTCTACCAGGACACCCAGACCGGCAGCCAGGGCACCACCCTGCAGTACGGTGACAACAACCGCGCCTTCGTCGAGCAGCAGTACGGTGGCGCCGGCAACAATGCCCTGAGCATCCAGGCCGGTAGCGGCAACTACAGCGCCGCCGAGCACCTCAACCACCTCAACGGGCAGATCGGCATCTTCCAGGCCGGCGACGACAACTGGGCCTATGGCGACCAGCGCGAGGGCCAGGGCGGCACGGTGACCATCAGCCAGAATGGCAGCGCCAACTCCAGTGAAGTCTGGCAGGACACCCAGCTTGGCAGCCAGGCCACGGTGACCCAGTACGGGCAAACCAACGAAAGTGTGATCGACCAGAGCTTCGGCGACGGCAACATCGCCAGCATCACCCAGCTCGGCGGCCTCAACGCCATCTACGCCGACCAGTACGAGTCGCTGCAGTCGACCACCACGCTGTTGCAGAACGGCCAAGGCAACGTCTACTACACCTACCAGAATGGCGACAATCATGTGCTGACGGTGACCTCCACCGGCGATGGCAACAAGATCCTCGCCAGCAACTGGAAGGGCGACAAGCTCGGTGGCCAGTTCGGCAGTGCCCAGCGCGCCGAGATCAACCAGACCGGCAACGGCAACAGCGCCAACCTGACCCAGGCCGACAGCAACAACGAGCTGTATTTCGAACAGAACGGCAGCGACAACCTGCTCATCGCCGACCAGCGCGGCACCGTCAACTACGCCACGGGCTTGAGCAACGGCGTTGGCAACAGTATCAAGGTCGAGCAGTCGGGTAGCGGCAACCAGAGCTACACCTGGCAGCTGTATGGCGACAACAACCAGGCCAGCATCAAGCAGGCCGATGGCGTCAACGTCGCCTACGTGACCCAGGGCGGCTCGGCCAACCAGGCGCTGGTCGACCAGAGCGGCGCCAACATGACCGCGAACATCCAGCAGTTTGGTGCGGGTAACCAGGCGACAGTGTTGCAGCAGTAACCATGTTGGGGCTGCTACGCAGCCTATCGCTGGCAAGCCAGCTCCCACAGAGACCGCATGCACCTTGTGGGAGCTGGCTTGCCAGCGATGCGGCCGCCGCAATCTGATTCTCCCCCCACTTGACCGTGACTCACCGACAGGGTGGTCACGGTTCCTTTTTTACCCCTATAATGCGAACAATTCGCAACTGCATCTTTCATGTTTCAGGATCTCCGGGTGCCTCCTACCTCCCTCGCCCCCCAGCAACAGCTCCATGGCCTCTATCGCGATCACCACGGCTGGCTGCAGGCCTGGCTGCGCAAGCGCCTGGGCGACCGTGAGCGCGCCGCCGACATTGCCCACGACACCTTTCTGCGCCTGTTGGTCAGCGGCCGCCTGCCCGGTCACGACGAGGGCCGCAGCTACCTGGTGCAACTGGCGCGCAACCTGGTGATCGACCAATGGCGCCGGCAACGTATCGAGCAGGCTTACCTGGCCAGCATCGCTCACCTGGACGAACCGCAGACGCCTTCGCTGGAGACCCGCGCGATGATCCTGCAGACCCTGCAACAGATCGACCAGATGCTCGACAGCATGCCGGCCAAAGTGCGCAGCGCCTTCCTGTTGTCGCGCTTCGAAGGCCTGGGCTACGCCGACATCGCCGAGCGCCTGGGGGTGACCGTCAGTTCGGTACAGAAGTACATGATCCGTGCCATCCAGGCCTGCTATCAGGTGCTCTACAGCGAATGAACCCGGCAAGCGATGCACCGATCGACGCGGCGATCGTCGAGCAAGCCAGCCACTGGCTGATGCTGCACTGGGACGGGCCGCTGGATGCGCAACAACGTCTGGCGTTTGCCCACTGGCAAGCGGCAGACCCGGAGCACCAGCGCGCCTGGCAACGCCTGCAAACCCTGCAGCAGACCCTCGCCGCGGTGCCCGCGCAAACCGCCCGCAGCGTGCTCGAAGAGCGCCAGAGCCGGCGCACCCTGCTCCGGCAGCTGTGCGTCTTGCTGCTGGTGGGCGGCAGTGGTTACCTGGGCCAGCGCCACCTGCCCTGGCGGGAGGCCATGGCCGATCAGCGTACCGCCGCCGGCGAAGTGCGCCGCCTGCAACTGGCCGATGGCAGCCAGTTGCTGCTCAACAGCCGCAGCAGCGTGAACATCCGGTTCAGCAACCACGAAAGACGCATCCGCCTGCTCGAAGGCGAACTGCTGCTGAGCAGCGCCAGGGACCCGAGGCCGCTCAAGGTCGATACCCCTGCCGGTGAAGTGCAGGCGCTGGGCACCCGCTTTGCCGTGCGCGAAGTGCAGGGCGGCAGCCGTGTCGAGCTGTTCGAAGGCGCGTTGATGATTCGCCCCAAGGCGGGCAATGAGCAGTTGCTCAAGGCCGGCAATGGCCTGTGGTTCAACGCGCAAGGCTGCGGCCCGCAGCATGCCGCCGACAGCAACGGCATCGCCTGGGAACACGGCCGGCTGATCGCCGAGCGCCAGCCGCTGGGGCAGTTTCTCGATGAACTGAGCCGGCATCGGCGCGGGGTCATCCGCTGCGAGCCGGCAATCGCCGAGCTGCCGATTACCGGCGTGTTTGCCCTGGCCGACAGCGAGCGCACCCTGACTGCCCTGCAGGACAGCCTGCCGATTCAGGTGCACTACCTGAGCCGCTACTGGGTGACCGTCAAGGCGCGTTGACCCTCCTCCCATCCGCTTTTGCAAAATTAATTGCGCTGACCTTTGTCGGTTTGCGGCGCTCGTTCGGGTTAGTCATCAAAGCTAACCAATAAGCATTCTCAAAGGAGCCTTCGGGATGCCGAACCTGCTGCCACCCTGCCCGTCCACCCTGAGCCTGGCGATCCGCACCGGATTGTTCGGCGGCCTGCTCAGCGCTGCACTCTGTACCCTGGCAACGCCAGTTCAGGCTGAACCTGCCCGCCAGGAGCAACGCCTGTACCAGATTCCGCCCGGCAACCTCGACCAGGCCCTGACCCAGTTTGCCGCCAGCGCCGGCCTGCTGCTGTCGGTGGATGCACGCCTGACCGCCGGCAAGCCGTCGCTGGGCCTGCAGGGCCATTATTCGCCCGCCCAGGCCCTGGGCAAACTGCTGGCCGGCAGCGGCTTGAGCGCGTACTTCAGTGACGATGGCCGGGTGCTGATCGAAAGGGCCGCGCAAGCCAGCGATGCCCTGGAGCTCGGCGCCACCCGGGTCAAGGGCCAGGCAGAGGACGACGCGCTCAAGGACTACGGCGTGCCGCGTTCGGTGGAAACCCGCGACCTGGAACAACTGGAGCGCTTTCGCGGCCGCTCCAATGCCGACATGCTCGCCGGCATCGCCGGTGTGCAGACCTCCGACGGGCGCAACGGTGGCGGTATCGAAGTGAACATCCGCGGTATCCAGGGCCAGGGCCGGGTGCCGGTCAAGGTCGACGGCAGCCAGCAATCGCTGGATGTCTATCGCGGTTACGCCGGCACTGCGCAGCGCGCCTACATCGACCCGGACCTGATCAGCAGCGTCACCGTCAACAAGGGCCCGAGCCTGGACGCCGGCGCTTCCGGTGCCATCGGCGGCTCGGTCGAGATGCAGACCCTGACCGTCGATGACATCCTCAAGCCTGGCCAAACCACCGGCTGGCGCCTGCGCGGCTCGCTGTCGGACAACAGCACAGCCGATGTCCCCAGCGATTACCGGGTACGCCCACGCACCGAGCGCAACGACCTGCTGCACCCGCACGACTGGTCGCGCAGCCTGGCCTTCGCTCACAAGGACGAAGCCTTCGACGTGGTCGCCGCCTACGCCGAGCGACGCAACAACAACTACTTCGCCGGCAAGCACGGCTACTCGCGCTACGACACCTCGGTGAGCAGCGGCGGCGCCCTGGTCGATGCCAACACCGTGGCGCGCAACTACTGGCCCGGCGAAGAGGTGCTCAACTCCAGCACCCACAACAAATCCTTCATGCTCAAGGGCACCCTGTACCGCGACAACGGCCTGGAACTGGGCCTGGGCTACCGCTACATGGATTCGAGCTTCGGCGAAATCATGCCCTCGCAGATTGGCCGGACCGGCCCGTCGATGACCTGGCCACTGGGCGACTTCAAAAAAGACATCGACCGCTACGACGAAGAATTCTGGATGCGCGCCAACCCCGAGTATTACCAGCAGTGCTCGGCCATCGATGCACCGGTGCCGGATGGCGACAACCGCTGGGACAGCACCGGTTGCTACGTGCGCGAGACGCTGGACCCGGTGTACGACTACACCGACGCCAACCAGATGATCCAGTTCAAGCCCGGCAACATGAAGCTGCACACCCTCACCAGCGAGTTGAAATGGCGCCCCGAGGACGACAGCCTGGCGCGCTATATCGACCTCAACGGCCATGCCTGGGCGACCTTCGGCCGCAGCATCATGTACAACAATGTCGGCTTTACCGCGCCGCAACGGGGCCAGGGTTACCAGGACGAGCAAAGCGAGAACTACCGCAAATCGCTCAAGTCCGACCTGAGCAACCTCAAGGTCGGCACCGACATCAGCAACACCAGCCGCTTCGTTACCGGCACCGGCGACTACGCCCTGACCTATGGTGCCTCGTACCTCTATGAAACCATCGACCCGACCCGCAAGCCCTGGCAGGACGACCTGGAAAACAACCGCATCGAACGCAATGGCTACCGTCACGAATACAGCCTCAGCACCGCCCTGGAATACAAGCCGATCCCTGAACTGACCTTCACTGCGGGCGGACGCTACAGCGGTTATCGTATCCATGATCGCAACCGCCAGGCGCTGTTTGCCGCACCGGCTGGCGCCGACCCGGACGCACCGTGGTGGAACGCGGAGTTTGCCGGCTTTGCCGACAACGCCGAGCTGTCCGGCCACGGCTTCGCCCCGGCCTACAGCGTCAGTTATGCCTTTACCCCCAACGTCATGGCCTATGCCCTGTACAACCAGGGCATGCGCATGCCGTCGCTGTTCGAGACCACCCTCGGCAGCTGGTCGGCAGAACCCAACTACGACCTGCGCCCGGAGCGGATGAAAACCTTCGAGGTCGGTGCCTCGTTCAAGGGCAGCAACCTGCTGCTGGACAACGACCAGGCCGGCGTCAAGCTGGCCTACTTCCACAACACCATCGACGACATGGTCACCCGCAATTACCGCTACAACCCCAAAGGCCGCCCGGGGTTCAACGGCGAGCTGAAAATCCGCAACGTCGACAGCTTCACCACCCAGGGCGTCGAGCTGCAGAGCCACTACGACAGCCACTGGTGGTTCGCCGACGCTTCGTACGTCTACAACATCAAGGCCGAAACCTGCGACCGTGCCTTTGCCCAGGCCCTGCGCGAGGGTGGCAAGTCAGAGACGCCCAACTGCACGACCGGCGGCTTCCAGGGCTCTTACACCAACACCCAGAACCCACCGCGCTACAGCGTCAACCTGGTGCTGGGGGCCAAGGCCTTCGAGCAGAAACTGGCTACTGGCGTGCGCATGCGCTACACCAGCGGGCCGATGTATGTGCTGGACAAGAGCTGGCATGTGGGCACCACCACACCGCAGCAACATTACCTGGAAGCGCGTATTTACGACTTCTTCGCCGACTACCAGGTCAGCGACGAACTCAAGGTCAGTTTCAATGTTTACAACTTTACCGACCAGTACTACCTCGACCCAATGTCGCAAAGCATGATGCCGGCACCCGGCCGTACCTCAAGCCTGGCAGCATCCCTACAATTCTAAAGGCCTTTGGCCAGTAACTCGTCGCAACCTGCGTAGCAGGGTTTTACCGCCCTGCTTCGTTAATATTTTATTTTTCTTCTAAAGGGTTTACTCGCGAATGGTAATTCTTATCATTCTCGACTCCCGAGCGACTCTGGCCTTTCCGTCCAGCCCGTTCACCCTTTGTTTCAGGAGAAATCTGACATGGTGTCGCGCTTCAACCTCAGCCCCATGAGCATTGCCCTGCTGGCTGCCCTGGGTTCCACGGCGATTGCCGCAGCCCCGCTGGAACTTCAACCGGACGAAGTCCAGGTGCAGCCCACCGACCTGCCAGTGGACGGCAGCCGACAGGCGATCGAGCTGGAAAACACCCGCGTGCTGGGCACTGCCGAAGAGGAACTCAAGCAGGCGCCCGGCGTGTCGATCATTACCGCTGAAGACATCAAGAAGCGCCCGCCGGTCAACGACCTCTCCGATATCATTCGCCGCGAGCCCGGGGTCAACCTCACGGGCAACAGCAGCAGCGGCGCCCGCGGCAACAACCGCCAGATCGACCTGCGCGGCATGGGCCCGGAGAACACCCTGATCCTCATCGACGGCAAGCCGTCCACCTCGCGCAACGCCGTGCGCTACGGCTGGAACGGCGACCGCGACACCCGTGGCGAAACCAACTGGGTACCGGCCGAAGAAGTCGAACGCATCGAAATCCTTCGCG
>RCUS01000996.1_pt1 | contig 15841 bp, 17 predicted proteins | sample 2166221 | NCBI WGS metagenome assembly RCUS01 (sample SAMN09932758, study PRJNA488358) | compost metagenome | isolation source: compost soil in cyclohexanecarboxylic | place: Germany: Experimental Botanical Garden | reverse complement strand
GGATGCGCTCGGTGGTGGTGGTCTTGCCGGCGTCGATATGGGCGCTGATGCCGATATTGCGGTAGCGCTCGATAGGTGTTTTGCGGGTCATCACAATCTCCATGGCTAGCCCCGGCACGCCAGGGTTTGCGCCGGTTTTCCAGTGTAGCAGACATCGTTTTACGCGGCACGGCGGCCCCTGGTTTACCATGCGCGCAACACTGCTACGCTCGCACACGTCAGGTGCGCAGGGAAAATGCGTGCTTCAGCTATACTTTCATCGGTAATAAATCAACAAAGATTAATCCGTATCAATACGCACGGTATCCTGCCGTGCGAGGCGACGCCGCCGGCATGCAGCCCAGGTGCGCACCAACGACATGCCCCACTCAGCCTATGACTATCCAACTAAGAAAAATAATTCTCTCTTCCCTGCTGGCGTCTCCCGCGCTGGCCATGGCCGGCGAACTGGAACAGCAAATGCAGCGCTGCGCCGTGCTCGGCGACGCCAGCGCCCGCCTGGGATGTTTCGACACCTTGGCCAAGGCGGCGGAAAAGGCCACCATCGCCGCCGGCGGTGATCCCGCGACAGCCGCCGTGGCGCTGGCCGTGGCCGCCGACGCCGCCCCCATCACGCCCGTCAGCCCGCCCGGCGTGGCCACGCCGGAAGCCGTCAACGCCGCCATTCCGGCAATCGCCCAGGCCGGCGCGGCACCGCCCGAAGCCCCCATTTCGCGTACCCAGCAATCGTGGGAGCTCAACGATGCATCGAAGCGCGGCCTGTTCAACTTCCGTCCGCACCGCGACACGTATCTGCTGCTGGCCAATTACAGCGACGCGTCCAACGACGAGCCGTTCCAGGATTTCACGCCAGGCGGCGTCAAGAGCCAGCACGTGGAACTGACCTTCCAGCTGAGCTTCAAGATGAAGTTGATGGAAGATATCGCCGGCACGCCGATCGACATGTGGTTCGGCTACACGCAGCAAAGTTTTTGGCAGGCGTATAACCGCAAGGCGTCCAGCCCCTTCCGCGAAACGAACTATCAGCCCGAACTCATGCTGGTCATGCCGATCAACAAGAATTTCGCTGGCGTGGAATTCAATTACCTGAACCTGGGCCTGGTGCACCAGTCGAATGGACAGACGTCGACCCTGTCGCGCAGCTGGAACCGCCTGTATGCGGAGCTGGGCATGGAGAAGGACAATCTGGCCGTCACGGCCCGTGTCTGGCACCGCCTCGACAATGGCAAGACCGACAATGACAATATCGACATCATCGATTACATGGGGCACGGCGATTTGCGCTTGAGCTACCGCAACAAGGGCCATGAGTACGCAGTGACGGCGCGCCGCAACTTCAGCAAGAAGCATGGCTCCATGCAGGCAAGCTGGGCGTTTCCGCTCAAGGCCAATCTGAAGGGCTATCTGCAGCTGTTCTCCGGCTATGGCCAGAGCTTGATCGATTACAACTATTCGCAAAAATCGATCGGCGCCGGTTTCATGGTCGATCTGTAATTACTGTCATACAAACAAAAATGGCGCCCAGGGCGCCATTTTTTATGCAGACAGTGCGTTTAGCGCCGGCCGCCGCCCAGCACTCTGGCCGGCAGCATGACGATGGCGCGCAGCAGTTCAAAGACGCCTTCCACACCGATGCCGATCAGGCGGAACGGCAGCAGCAACAGCCAGGCCAGCGGATAGAGCACGAGCGCCAGCAAGGCCAGTGGCCAGCACAGCATCAGCAATAACAGCCACAGCACGAATCCCAGCATGTCGTTCCCCCAGAATAAAATGTGCGGAGCAAGCCGTGCTTGCCCCGCTACCGTGAGAGCACTATATTAAAGCGCAGCAACGGCGGCAACGGTCGTGCGATGAACTGCGTGCTACGGGGATGAACGGTGCAAAAACGGGAATGAACGGGGCTTACTGGCCGACGCAAATCACCTTGGTGATGTATTCGTGCGCATTCGGCTTCTTGCTGGTGGCCCATTTGATGGCCTGGTTGGCATCTTCGATGGTCATGACGGTCGCCTTGTCCTTCGACTTGATGAAGGACACGCCTTCAAACACGCCTTCCTTGCTGCGCATTACCTTGGCGAACACGGGCGGCCGGGTCTCGCCGTCGCTGATTTTGTTCTGTTGCACGAGGTAACGCTGATCGATCTGTTCCATGATAATAAAGCTGTCCAGTGGGTAAAAGACGAAATATACCCTGAATGGACCAACGCCGCAGGACGAAATCGCTGCGGCGTTGCCTTTACGTTAATGATACTCAGGCGTAGACGGCGTTCTGCGTAACAGGCTGCAGAGTCACGTCATAGATCACCTGCGCGCGGATCGACGCTTCCAGCGAAGGAATCGAGCCGCCGGCGCGGTACTGGAAGCTCACCTGCAGCACGTCGCCCGCCTTCACTGCCACCGGCGCGGCCAATGGCAGGCACATGTAGTGGTTCAGCCAGTCGATGGTGGTCGAACGCTCGGGCACCACGGCCAGGATGTTCTTCGTGACAAAGCGCAAGGCATTCAGGGTGCCGCTGCGCTCGACAACAAACTTGCCGTCAAAGCCGAACACGCTGTCCGTCGGCTGGTTGAAATCGATGATGCTGTAGACGGACGGCGGCGCCAGTTCCTGCACGCCAGGGTGAATGGCCGTGGTTTCCTGGAATTGCACGATGGGCGCATAAAAGCCTTCGAAATCGTATTCCTGCTGCATCGGCTGCACGGCCATGATGACGGCCTCGGGCAGGAAGATGGGCAGCGGGCCGCCGAAGCGGGCCAGGTAGCGGCGCTTGAACGACTCGATCACTTCCACCTGCTTTTCGCGCAGCATGCCGACATGGATCATTTCGCAGATGACCACATCGACGGGCTCGGGTGGCAGGTATTCAAAGGCGTCCGCATGGACGACTTCGACTTTTTCACCGTTCGGATTGAGCGCCAGCATCTTGCGCGCTTCCTTGACCATGTCCGGATTGAACTCCACGCACCACACCTTGTCGGCGCGCGCGGCCGCAAACCACGACAGCACGCCCGTGCCGCCGCCCAGTTCCAGCACCTTCATGCCGGGTTTCACCGCGTAATCGATCGCCGACTTGAACCCGTGCATGCGGTTCTGGTCCATCAGCATATTGTGATGGTAATGGACGGGGATAAATTGCCCCAGGTAACAACTTTCGATTTCTCGTTCATTCAGCATGTGTGTCCTCTTGGAGTCTGGCTCCGATGGCCGATCGGTTTTGTCATTCCAGAAAGCAGTGATATCGCACGGGCTGCGCGAGGGGCGGCGACAATACAGCCGGCGCCTGACGTTGGTGTGATTGCCCATGCGAGATATCTCCTGATTAATGCGACACGATCATTATCGTGAATCGGGAGAGGGAACAAAGGGCTGAGGTGAGAGGCAATTCCATGCCAGTTTGAGCGCTGGCATGGAAAGTATTGCTGAAAAGTCTATTTGCGGGCGGCGCGGGCCTGCTGCGCCGCCGTGATGATGGCCACCACGCCGGGCTTGTCGGCCGCCTGGGCAAACTGCATGGCCGTCCAGCCATGGTCGCTCTTCAGGCCGGTATCGGCGCCCCACGACAGCAGCAGCTTGACGGCGCCTTCCTGCCCTTCGCGGGCGGCAAACATCAGCGGCGTGATATTCGTCGGCGCGCGCGCATCGACTACGGCATCGCGGTCCAACAGAATCTTCATGATGGGCAAGTCGCCAGCCGAGGCCGCATAGTGCAGCGCCGTCCAGCCGCTCTGGTTGACTTTCGCGCCCTTGGCCAGCAAGGCGTTGACGGCATCGAGCTTGTGCTTGTAGGCCGCCATCATCAGCGCCGTGTTGCCATTGGCCGAGCGCGCTTCCAGGTCGATGCCGGGCGTGCCCAGCAAGACGGCGAAGACCTTGTCCGCATCGTCGCGCAAGGCCAGCACGAGGGGAATGTCGCCGCGCTGCGCGTCCGGCACGTTCGGATTCATGCCCTGCGCCAGCATGCTGCGCACGCCGCCGTCATTGTTTACCGACACGGCGCGGAAGAAGGCATCCGCTTCCGGCGCCGCCTGGCTGGCCGCAGCCCAGCACAACATGGCTGCCAGCGCGAGTTTTTTCATCATGTATGACCTTAAGTAATTACGGCAACTGATTGAATAGCTTGAAGAAATTATCCGTCGTCTGGCGCGCTACCTGGTCCAGCGGGATACCTTTCAGGGTCGACAGGTATTCCGCCACGTGGGCAACATAGCCGGGCTCGTTCATGCGGCCGCGGAACGGCACGGGGGCCAGATACGGCGAATCCGTCTCGATCAGGATGCGCTCGAGCGGCACTTCCAGCGCCACGGCTTGCAGATCCTTGGCGCTCTTGAAAGTGACGATGCCGGAAAACGAAATATAAAAACCCATATCGATGGCGGCACGCGCCACTTCCAGCGATTCCGTAAAGCAATGCATGACGCCGGCCACGCCGCCATCGGCCACGCCCGCGCCCTCTTCGCGCATGATGCGGATGGTGTCTTCGCTGGCCGCCCGTGTGTGAATAATCAAGGGCTTGCGTGTGATTCTTGATGCTTTGATGTGAGTACGGAAACGCTCGCGCTGCCACTCCAGGTCGCCCGTCAGGCGGAAATAGTCGAGGCCGGTCTCGCCGATGGCGATGATCTTCGGATGATTGGCCAGGCGCACCAGGTCTTCCACTGACGGCTCAGGCGTATCCTCGTAATCGGGATGCACGCCGACGGAGGCGAAAATGTGCGGATACTGCTCGGCCAGGGCCAGCACCTGCGGGAAGTCCGGCAAGTCGACGGAAACGCACAGCGCGTGGGTTACCTTGTTCTCCGCCATCTTGGCGAGGATCTCGGGCATGCGAGCAGCCAGCTCGGGGAAATTGATATGGCAATGGGAATCGATATACATAAGGCGGGATTGTACCGGAGCGGGAGAAAACTGGCAGGGCTGATGGCGCAGGCGACAGCCCGGCCAGATCAGGCTTCTTCCCGGTACGCACGGCCCACATAGCGGGCACGCGGCCGTATCATGGCGCCGCTGCCGGCCTGCTCGGCCGCGTGGGCGATCCAGCCGGCCGCCCGGGCCAGGGCAAACAGGCTGCTGCCCGCCCCTTCCGGCCAGCCGAATGCCAGCTCCATCGCGGCCAAGGCCAGGTCCGCATTCGGCCGGGCGTCGAGCAACTCGCTTGCCGTGGCGCACACGGCCAGGATGGCGGCCAGCCGCGGCGCGTGCTGCGCCATCGGCGCCAGGCGCGCCAGCAGGCATGCCGCGCGCGGATCACCGTGCGGATACAGCGGATGGCCCAGGCCGGCAAGCTCGGGCGCGATGGCCTGATAAAAGGCGGCGATGGCGTCGCCTGGCCGGGGCGAGTCCAGCGCCCCCAGCAGCATGCGCCTGGCCGCCGCGCTGCCGCCGCCATGCCTGGCGCCGGACAACGCTCCCAGGCCAGCCGCCAGCGCCGCTGGCAGGCTGGCCCCTGTCGAGGCCACGCAGCGCACGGCAAAGGTCGACGCATTCAATTCATGGTCAGCCAGCAGCACCAGCGCGGCGCGGATCAGTTCAGCCTGGGCCGCATCCGCACCCCAGGCGCGGGCCACTTGCACATGCAGCGGCAGGACGCCGGGCGGCGAGCGCAACAGCACGGCAGCCAGCCCGCGCATCAGCATGGGGCCCGCTGCCAGCATGGCTTGCGGCGTGTGCATGGGCGTGGCCAGCTGGTGTTCCAGCAGCGGCATGACGGCCATGGCGCGCGCCAGGGGCGGTGCGGCTGGCGCCATGGCCAGCACCCGGGCCAGCCAGCCATCCGCCACATCCGCCAGCGCAGGCGTGCCGGCGCTGAAATAATCGGCCTGCCCTTCGTTCCATAGCAAAACGGCGGCCGCTTCCAGGGTGGCGTGCTGGGCCAGCGCCGCCGCATCGACGCCACGGTACAGCAGCCGGCCGTTGGCGATCTGTGAAATATGCGTTTCCAGCACGGGCAAGCCCCAGTGCATGGCAGCCACGGCCGCCTGCCCGCCCCGCTTGGCATCGTCCTTGCGCGCGGCCAGACGCAGCACGGCCTCCTGCGGGTAGCGCTTGCGCCGCGATGTCCCGCTGTCCATTGACGACAGCAAGCCGCGGCTTACGTAGGAATACAGGGTGGACAGGCTCACGCCCAGGATGCGCGCCGCCTCGGACGCCGACAGGTCTTCATTCATGGCCGCGATTGTATCCGCATCTTTACATTGAATGCCGGAATCAAGATTGACCGGCCACGCCGCGTGTCACTAGACTCATGCCTTTCCATGCCCAGACACCACACCATGACCACTTTCACCTTGCGTACCCTGCGCCCTGACGACGCCAGCGCCTTGCTGGCCTTCGAACTGGACAACCGGGCTTGGTTCGAGCGCCACATCGACGCGCGCGTCGGCGACTTTTATAGCCTGGATGGCGTCCGGGAACACATCGCCCAATTGCTGCAGGGCCATGCACAAGGGCATGCCCACCCCTGCCTCATTGTCGACCAGCATGGCGCCCTGATGGGCCGCGCCAACCTGAAGGGCATCGGCCGGCAAAGCGCCGAAGTCGGCTACCGCATCGGCCAGCAGCACGCCGGCAAGGGTCTGGCCACGGCCGCGCTGCGCCACCTGATCACCCTGGCGCGCACGCAATGGCGGCTGGCGCGCCTGACGGCCCACGCCATCGACGGCAATGCGGCATCCATCCGCGTGCTCGAGCGCTGCGGTTTTACCAGGGGAATGGGGGTTGCCGATATTGCGGTGGTCGATGGGGTCGTTGTAGATGGGCACGAGTTTGTGCTGGAGCTGGAGTCCGGCACCCGCTAAGTGCCGGTGATTGCGATGGTGCTTATCGACTGAATCAGTGTGGCCTATTCCACTTTTGGCGCACAGGTCGCGGACGTATCCAATATGCCTGGAACGATCTGGCAATAGAAGACCTTTTTCCGACAGGTCGCGGTCCAGGTGGCAGGCCCAGTCAACTCAACTGCAATATCGTCGGGCGCGCAGCCGATAACCGTCGACGTCTTACCCTGCCGAACTTTAATATTGTGATCGTTTACCGCTGCGCAGCCGCTCAGCATTACATACGCGGTTACAAAAATACATACTGTTGAAAATCGACGCATATGTTTCTTTCCAGATAAAAATCTGTGTGTGCAAATAACTTTTGTTAGACATCGGCTGGCCAGCCCCATGCCATGCCGAAGCGACCATGGCATGGCCTCTCAACGGCACGCATAGCGCGGGGTCATTTGGGAAAGTGCCCTGCTTGAACGGGGCGGCGTAGAGAATAACAAATTGCCGGAAGGAAAAACACGCACAATGTCACGAATGATCCATAAATCAGCTTTCGCCTTTTTTACAGTAGGCGCCGTGCCACCAAGATGAACTTAGCAGTTTCTGCTGACGCGCTTGCGGACGGTATCAGCAACAAAACCAGTTTCGCACCGGGCGCAATAAAAGCCATCGATAAACTGTTCCAACGGCGCTATTCCCAAGGCTTCTGCCGTGCACTCGTCAATTGCAAGCTGGTCAGTACGTCAGTAGCCCGCCCGCTCTTCACACTCGTCGGCAAAGAGCATGCGCGGGCTGGCCTTGCCAATCAAGATTTTCTTGCCACGCACATGCGTGCCGACATGGCACTTTGGACAGATGGCGTGGTTATCGCTTGACATGATGTCCGGCAGCACTGCTGCCTACTGCCCCACCGGCGGCTGCCACAGCTCCACCTTGTTGCCTTCGGGATCGATGACCCAGCCGAACTGGCCGTATTCGGAATCCGGTGCCTTGTCCAGCACATTGCAGCCTTCGTCGCGCAAGGCTTGCAGCAGTGCATCGAGGTTGTCGACGCGGTAGTTGACCATGAAGGCCGCCTTGCCAGGGGCGAATTGCTCGCTGTCGGGCGCGCTGACGGACCAGATGGTGGTGCCGCCCGTGGGCTTGCCGTCGGCATCCGCCCAGGTGAAGGCGGCGCCGCCCCAGGGCTGGACGTCGAGGCCCAGGTGGCGCTGGTACCAGGCGCGCAGCGCGGCCGGGTCTTGCGCGCGGAAGAAGATGCCGCCGATGCCAGTGACTCGTTTCATGTGACGCCTTCGCTGAGGGACAAGGTCCACGCTGTTTACAAAAAGTAACTTTACTTTAACACCATGCTCCCGGCGTGGCAAACCGCCCAGCCCCAGCGCCGCTCCATTGCTCACGCATCAGATTAACTAATCAACGCAAGCAATTGATTTGATTCACAATCACTGGCAGCTGGATGCGTAATCGAGCAGCATGTCTTCCAGGAACAGCTTGGGCGACAAGGGATGCTCGGCAATGGCCCGGCGTTCATTCGCCGCCTTGATGGCGGCCATCAGCCGGCTGACGTTGATGCGGCCCGCCAGCGCTTCCAGTTCGCGCCGGTGGCGCGGGTAGTAGCGGATGGTGCCGGACAGCTTGACGGAGAACACGTCGTACAGCCAGCGCTGCAGCGACGCCACCAGCGGCGCCAGCGGCGCCTTTTGCAGCTTGTCCGCCGCCTTCAGCGCCGCTTCCACGCCAGGGTTGGCCAGCACCTGCAGCAATTGTTCCGTTTCCTCGCGGCCACCGGATTCGGACTGTGCCAGCGCGGCCAGCGGCGCGCCGCCCTGCTCGCGCAACCAGCTATCGGCATCATTCAAGCCTTGTTGCTTGAGCCAGGCCAGCGCCTGCTCGTGGCTCGGCATGGGCAAGGAAAATTTCCGGCAGCGCGACAAAATCGTCGGCAGCAAACGGTCCAGGCTGTTCGAGGCCAGCAGGAACAAGGTGCCCGGCGGCGGTTCTTCCAGTGTTTTCAGCAAGGCGTTCGACGCGGGCGTGTTGAGCGCCTCGGCCGGGTACAGCACCACCACGCGCAAGCCTTGCCGGTGCGTGGAAATGTTCATGAAGTCGGCCAGGTTGCGGATCTGCTCGATCTTGATGTCTTTCGACGGCGTCTTGCTCTTGGCGCTTTTCTTCGCGCCTTCGCCCTCGTCGCCCTCGTCGGCCACTTCGTCTTCCAGCGCTTCAGGACGTACTCGGCGGTAGTCGGGATGGTTGCCCTGGCTAAACCAGCCGCAGGAAACGCAGCTGCCGCAGGCATGGCCGTCGGCGCGCACGTTTTCGCACAGCAGCGCTTGCGCAAAGTGCTCGATGAAGTCGGCCTTGCCGATGCCTTGCGCGCCATGGAACAAAATGGCGTGCGGCATGCGCGGGCGCAGGGCCTGCAATTGCCGCCAAGCGTCCTGTTGCCATGGGTAGAGGGAACTGGTCATTTTATTCTTTTAAATCAGTGTATTGCAGGGCTTTGTTCGAGCAAAACATCCAGCAGTTTTGCCAGCTGTACTTGAATATCGGCGATGCTTTGCGTGGAATCGATGATGCGGAAACGTTCGGGGAACTGGGCCGCGCGGCGCAAATACTCGTTGCGCGTGGCGGCAAAGAAATCGGCTTGCTCCTGCTCGAACTTGTCCAGCGCGCGCGTGGCATCCAGGCGGGCACGGGCCACTGCCAAAGGCACGTCGAACAGGAACGTCAGGTCTGGCTGCAAGTGCGGGTGCACCCAGGCTTCCAGCGCTTCCATCTTGCGCAAGTCCATGCCGCGCCCGCCGCCCTGGTAGGCGAAGCTGGCATCGCTGAAGCGGTCGGAAATGACCCACTCGCCGCGCTCGAGCGCAGGGGCGATGACTTGCGCGATGTGTTCGCGGCGGCTGGCGAACATCAGCAAGGCTTCCGTTTCCAGGTGCATTTTTTCGTGCAGCAGCAATTCGCGCAGTTTTTCGCCCAGGCTGGTGCCGCCCGGTTCGCGCGACGAGACGAGGCGCACGCCACGTTGTTGCAGGTAGTCGGCCACGAAGCCGATATGCGTGGACTTGCCCGCGCCATCGATGCCTTCGAAGGTGATGAAGCGCGGTTGATATGCTTGTGTCATGAAACTTCTTGTTCTCTGATGATGGATTAACGCTGATACTGGTTCACGGCGCGGTTATGGTCGGGCAAGTTGGCCGAGAACTGGCTGGTGCCGTCGCCGCGCGCCACAAAATACAGCGCTTGCGTGCGGGCCGGCGCCAGCGCCGCCGTCAGCGACTGTGCGCCGGGCAAGGCGATCGGCGTGGGCGGCAAGCCGCCGCGCGTATAGGTATTGTACGGCGTGTCCGCTTCCAGGTCGCGTTTGCGGATCTTGCCCTGGTAGCTGTCGCCCATGCCGTAGATCACGGTCGGGTCCGTCTGCAGCAGCATGCCCGTTTTCAGGCGGTTGACGAAAACGCCGGCGATCATGGCGCGCTCGGACTTTTGTCCCGTTTCCTTTTCCACGATGGAGGCCATGATCAGAGCCTGGTACGGGTTTTTATACGGCAAGGCAGGATCGCGCTTGTCCCACGCTTCGGACAGGCGGCCAATCATGGCCGTGTGCGCCTGCTTGAAAATCTGCATCTCGCTGGCGCCCTTGGCGAACAAATACGTATCCGGGAAGAACAGGCCTTCCGGCTGCGGATACTCAGGGCTGATCTTTGCCATCAGTTGCTGGTCGGACAGGCCCACGGTGTCGTGCTTGAGGGCCGGATGGTTGGCCATCGCCAGGCGCATCTGCTTGAAGGTCCAGCCTTCGATGATGGTCAGCGATTCCTGCGCGAACTCGCCGCGCGCCAGTTGCGTGATGAGGCGCTGCGGCGTCGTGCCCGGTTTCAGTTCGTAGGAGCCGGCCTTGATCTTCGAGGTCTTGCCTTCAATGCGCGCCAGCATGTTGAACAGGATGGGCACGATGGGCACGCCCGCATCCGCGATCTGCTGGCCGGCCGCATGCGCGCCGCTGCCCGGGGTGATCGTGAACGGAATCGCTACACCTTCCGTCGTGATGGGCTGCTGCGCCCAGTACACAAAAGTACCACCGACGCCGATGGCGGCGATGACTGAACTGACTACAAGTTTTTTAAAGAAAGCCATTGTTCCGATTCTTGTTATGCGCGCCTTGCTGCTCCACGCTTGCTAGTTATGATCGTTCATTTGTGAAGAAAGTCTGCGCAAACCTGCACGAATGCTGTGTTTCTTGCCGCTGCCGACGCGATCCGCGCGACATCACTATAATGAACCCGTAATGATAATGCTTAATCGCTGATCTAATGGAAATTATGAATAACTGGAATCAATTTTTAGCTGCGCAAGGCGCCCGTCCCGTCCCTCCCGAAGGCGCGCCTGACAGTACCGTCCCCGCCGCCATTGCCCCCATCGCCGATTTTGGCCAGTCCCTGACAGTGCCCCAGCTGCAAGCAGGCTTTGTCGCGGCCATCACGGACCAGGGCTTGATCGGTCTGAACGGCGACGATGCGGCCAGTTTCCTGCACGGCCAGCTGACCAACGATGTCGAGCACCTGACGCTGGAGCAAGTGCGCCTGGCCGGCTACTGCACGCCGAAAGGCCGTTTGCTGGCCAGTTTCCTGATGTGGCGCAGTGCCACCACCATTTATCTGCAATTGCCGCGCAGCATACAGCCGGCCATCCAGAAGCGCTTGCAGATGTTCGTGCTGCGCGCCAAGACCAAGCTGCACGATGCTTCCCTTGATGAAGCGAACCAGGTCGTGCTGGGCCTGGGCGGCAAGCAGGCCAGCGCTGCCCTGTCCGCCTGGTTCCCCGTGCTGCCGGCCACGCCGTTCAGCAAGGTCGAGCATGCCTCGGGCACCCTGCTGCGTGTAGCCGATGCGTTTGCTTCGCCGCGCTATCAATGGCTCACCTCGGCCGCCACGGCGCGCGATGCATGGCCGCAGCTGACTGAACAGCTGGCAAAAGGCGGCGATGATGGCTGGCGCCTGTCGGAAATCCATGCGGGCATTCCGCAGATCACGGCCGCCACGCAAGAGCAATTCGTGCCGCAGATGGTCAATTTTGAACTGCTGGGCGGCGTCAATTTCAAGAAAGGCTGCTACCCGGGCCAGGAAATCGTCGCGCGCAGCCAGTATCTGGGCAAGCTCAAGCGCCGCACCACCCTCGTCAGCATCGATGATGCGGCTGCCGTGGCCGGCGGCGAACTGTACGCCGTCAGCGATCCGGACCAGCCTTGCGGCATGCTCGTCAATGCCGCGCCAAATGGCACCGGCGGCATCGACGCCCTCGTTGAAATGAAGCTGGGGGCGATAGCAGAAGGTTCAAGCGCGGCCGGCGCCGTGCGCTACGGCTCGGCCCAGGGTGCCGCCGTGCACTTCCTGCCCATGCCCTATGTGCTCGACGCACTCGACTTGTGAGAATGCCATGAAAGATCTGTACGTTTACTATCAGGTAAAAGAAGAGCACGCGCAGGCGCTGGAAGCCAGGGTGCGCGCCATGCAGGCGAAACTGGCCGCTACGTCCGGCGTGGCGCCGCAGCTCAAGCGCCGTCCGGAAGCGAAGGATGGCTTGCAGACGTGGATGGAAATCTACCCTGTCGTGGGTGAAGGCTTTGCCGAACTGCTGGCCAGCGCGGCCGATGAGGCGGGCTTGCTGTCGCTGACGGCAGGTGCGCGCCATACGGAAGTGTTCATGGATTTGCCTCCATGTGCCTGATCGTTTTTGCCTGGAAAGTCAATCCGCACCTGCCGCTGATTGCCGCCGCCAACCGCGACGAATTCTATGAACGCGCCAGCGCCCCGGCCGGCGCCTGGCCCGAGCACCCGCAAGTGTACGCGGGCCGCGACTTGCAGGCGGGCGGCAGCTGGATGGGCATTACCCAGTCCGGCAGCGGCAGCTCGCGCTTTGCCGCCATCACGAATATCCGCAGCCCGCAAGACCGCAATCCGGACGCTCCCTCGCGCGGCGCCCTGGTGGCGGACTACCTGGCAGGCACGATGTCGCCACAGGACTACATCGCGCAAATCCGCCCCGGCAGTGGCGCCTACAACGGTTTCAATCTGGTGCTGGGCGACGCCGAGACCCTGATCTGGTTTTCCAACCGCGGCGACGGCGATGCGCGCAATGGCCAGCCTTTGGCGCCGGGCATCTACGGCCTGTCGAACGCCCTGCTCGACGCGCCGTGGCCGAAGGTCCTGAAAACCAAGGCCCAGTTCGCCAGCCTGCTGTGCCAGGGCGCCCCCGACGACGCCTATTTCGACATGCTGGCCGACACCACGCGCGCGCCCGATTTCCGCTTGCCGGACACGGGCGTGCCGCTCGACCTCGAGCGCGTGCTGTCCGCCGTCTGCATCGAAACGCCAGGCTACGGCACGCGCACGTCCACCGTCGTGAAACTGTTCCCCGATTCGCCAGGGGAATTGCATGAACTGGTGATACAGTAGGTCGGGTAGGTCGGGTAGGTAGGGTTGGCGCGCAAGCGCGTAAGCCGACAACACCAGCGGTCTCAGCGACAACGCCACCACACTCAACCGGCATCACCACCGTCCCCGATGTCGGATTACGCGCCCCTGCGGCGCGCTAATCCGACCTGCGCTCGCATCCCAAGCTGCACCAAAAAACCTGTATCCATCCGTACGCACGAAAAAGAAAGCGCTTGCGCAAGCGCTTTCTTTTGTTTACGATGGATTCCAACGCGGTGACACAGCCGCATCCAATCGCAGCACACAATAATAATAAAATCATCAGGAGACACCATGGCCACCATGGAAGATGTAGCGCGGGCGGCCGACGTATCGCTGTCGACCGTCTCGCACGTACTCAACGGCACCCGCAAGGTCAGCCCGAAAACCGTCGCCGCCGTCAACGCGGCCATGCAACAGATCGGCTATGTGCCCAATATGCTGGCGCGCGCCCTGGCCGGCTCATCGTCGGGCACCATCGGCGTGGCCATTTCCGCCTTCACCAACCATTATTTCAGCGAAACCGTGCGCGCCATCGAGGCGGCCTGCACGCGCCATGGCCTGATGATGCTGTTTTCCGATACGCATGACGATCCCGAACAGGAACTCAAGGTGGTGCAGAACTTGCACCAGCGCCGCGTCGACGGCATCGTGCTGGCGCCGTCCGGCGATGCGCAGAACCGCGCGCTCGACTATCTGAACAGTAACAAGATCGCTTCCGTGCTGGTCGACCGCATGTCGCCGCAACCGTTCGACCAGGTGGGCGTGGAAAACACGCAGGCGACGGCAGAGCTGGTCAGCCATCTGATCACCGTCCACGGCCACCGCCGCATCGGCTTCATCAGCGGTGCGCCGGGCCTGTCCACCACGGACGAGCGCATCGCAGGCTACCGCCTGGCATTACAGCGTGCCAATATCGTCTTTGACCCAGCACTGCTGCGCTCGGGCGACTCGAACCTGGAGCGCAGCGGCGCGGCCACGCGCGAACTGCTGGCCCTGCCCGCAGGACAGCGTCCCACGGCCATCGTCGCCGGCAATAACCTGATGACCATCGGCACCATGCACGCCTTGCGCGACGCGCACATTGCGGTACCGCAAGACGTGTCGCTGGCAGGCTTCGATGATTTTGACTGGGCCGATTATTTCAGCCCCCGCTTGACGGTGATGGCGCAGCCGCTCGAAGAGCTGGGCGCCATGGCCGTCGACCTGTTGATCGAGCGTATCGCCAACCCGGGCCGCGCCCAGCATGTGCAGCGCTTGTCGCCTGCCCTGCGCGTGCGCAATTCCTGCGGTTGCCCCTGACCTTTTAGCTTGAAAACCATGCATCCAGCCATTTCCCTGGGTATCGACCTGGGCACTTCCGAACTGAAAACCGTGCTGATGGACGACCATGGCGCGGTGCGCGGCCAGGCGTCCGTGCGCATCGACGTCAGCCGCCCGAAACCGGGCTGGTCCGAACAGTCACCGCAGGACTGGTGGGCCGCCTGCGTCCAGGCGCTGGCGCAATTGCGCGCCGGCTGGCCGCAGGAATATGCACAGATCGCCTGCATCGGCCTGTCCGGCCAGATGCACGGCGCCGTGCTGCTCGATGGCAACGACAAGGTGATCCGTCCCGCCATCCTGTGGAACGACGCGCGCGCCGATGCCGAGGCGGCCAGTCTGGCGCGCGATTATCCCGCCTATGCCGAGGTGACGGGCAGCCTGCCAATGGCGGGGCTGACGGCGCCAAAACTGCTGTGGCTGCAAAAGCATGAGCCGGACAACTTTGCCGCCATCGCCTGCGTGCTGTCGCCGAAAGATTATCTGCGCCTGCAACTGACGGGCAACAAGCTCACCGACATGTCCGACGCGGCCGGCACCCTGTGGCTGGACGAGGCCCGCCGCGCCTGGTTCAGGCCCATGCTGGCCGCCTGCGGCCTGGCGCCGGAACAGATGCCGGCCCTGGCCGAAGGCGACGCCGCCACCGGCACCTTGCTGGCGGCCATGGCCGACAAGCTGGGCTTGTCATCGGACGTGGTGGTGGCCGCCGGCGGCGGCGACAATCCCGTCTCGGCCGTGGGCATCGGCGCCGTCAACGCCGGCGACAGTTTCATCTCGCTGGGCACCAGCGCCGCCATCGTTTCCGTGACCGAAGCGCCGTTGGGCAACCCGGCCGGCGGCGTGCACAGCTTTTGCCACGCCCTGCCCGGCCGCTGGTATGCGATGGGCGCCATCCTCTCCGGCGCCAGCTGCGTGCGCTGGGCCACCGGCGTGCTGGGCTTGCCCGACGAGGCTGCCCTGCTGGCCCTGGTGGAAAACGCCCTGCCCCTCGACAGCACCGTCGCGCCAGCGGCGCCGCTGTTCCTGCCCTACCTGTCGGGCGAGCGCACGCCGCATAACGACCCGCAAGTGCGCGGCGCCTTCCTGCAGCTGGGCCATGACAGCACGCCGGCACAGCTCGGCTACGCCGTGCTCGAAGGCGTGGCCTTTGCCCTGCGCGACGCCATGGCGGCCGTCACCTCGACCGGTGCCCTGGTGCCGCACTGCATGCTGGTGGGCGGCGGCGCGCGCAGCCAGTACTGGGCGCAATTGCTGGCCAATGTGCTGGGCCGCGA
>RCUS01000995.1_pt1 | contig 15854 bp, 10 predicted proteins | sample 2166221 | NCBI WGS metagenome assembly RCUS01 (sample SAMN09932758, study PRJNA488358) | compost metagenome | isolation source: compost soil in cyclohexanecarboxylic | place: Germany: Experimental Botanical Garden | reverse complement strand
TCATGCGCGCCGTGGGCGACACCATGATCATCGCGCCGCCGCTGGTGATCAGCATTGAAGAGATCGACGAACTGGTGGAAAAAGCCCGCAAGTGCCTGGACCTGACGTACGCGGCTATGGGTTGAGTGAGGGCGTCGCTGGGGCCGCAACGCGGCCCCAGATTGCTCGACTCCCACGCAGCAATTGCGTGAACAATTTTGCTTTGCGAGTTGAATCCTGTACTTTTCACGGCATCAATTTCCCCGTCCGATAGCCGCGATTCAACTATGAAAGTGCACGAAGAGATCGAAGCCCTGGCCGTCCTGATTCGCGACCTGCGCAAGTTCAAAGGCCTGACCTTGGGCGAGCTGGCCCAGCGCATCGGCCGTTCTGTGGGCTTTCTCTCACAGGTCGAGCGCGGCGTGTCGCGCCCAACCGTGGCCGACCTCACGGCTATCAGCGAAGAGCTCGGCGTCTCGACTGCTTATTTCTACAAGCTGGACAAGCCTCGCGAGCTCGACTGGGTCACTCGCCCTCACGAGCGTCGCACGCTTCACTTGGCCGGCGGCATCACCGATGTGCTGGCCTCCCCGACGATAACGGGCGCGTTCTCCATGCTCGATAGCCACCTGGAGCCGGGGGCCAGCAGCGGCGAGGAGTACCTGGACGACAGCTCGGAGCAGGGCTGCTTCGTGCTCGAAGGCGAACTGACCGTATGGCTGGATGGCGGCGAGCCGGTAACGCTGCGCGCCAGTGACAGTTTTCAGCTGCAACCCCACGCCAGTTTTCGATACGCCAACCTCACCGACAAGCCCACCCGCGTACTCTGGGTGTTCAGCTGAGAGGTGAGCCCCGCCGCCTGATCAAGGAAGCGGGGCGACGTGCTACTGAATGACCACCGGCACTGTGCGCACCGTTCCAAGCGAGGAGCGGATGGTGACCGTTGCGGCAGCGCTCGGTACCACGCCCGTGGTGGTGGTCGACAGCCGCCAGCGGCCGCTGATCGGGACGGTAGCGGTGCCCAGCGTGACCAGCCCATTGGCGGTTGTAACTTGAACGGTCAACGTATTGCCGACTACCGCCGAGGAGGTCCCGGACAGGTCCCAGGTGAAGCGGTCGTTGGCGCGCGCCCGTGCCACGGCGGAGGTGACTACCAAGGTCTCCTGCGTCACCTGCGGTGTAACCTGCACGGTTACGGTGGCCGGTGCCGAGAGTGTTCCGAGCGAATCCCGGACCTGGTAGGTGAAGGTGGTGGCAAAGGCGCTGGTGACATTCTGCGGCGCGCTGTAGGTCACCACGGTGCCGTCGGTGCTGACACTGCCCTGGCCCGCTGCCGGCTGGGACAGGATGATGACGGTCAAGGGCGTACTGCCGGAGTCGTTGAGCAGCACATTCAACGTCAGCGTTCCGCCTTGGCTGGCGGCAGTGTCGTTAGTGGCGACCGGTACCGGGTTCGGGGTCACGTTGACCGTGACCGTTCCAGGCTCCGAATCGAGGCCCTTGCTGTCCCTGGCGACGTAGCTGAAGGTGGCTTGCAGCGGGGCATTGCTGGCCGGTGGTGTGTAGGTCAGGCTGGTGCTGCCATTGAGCACCACCGTACCCTGGCCGGCTGCCGGTGGTACGAAGCTGGCGATGGTCAGCGGCGTGTCGTTGTCGGGGTCGCTGTCATTGGCCAGCACGTTGATGGTGATCGGTACGCCCGCGTTGGTGCTGACGGTATCCGCCACGGCCAGCGGTTTCTCGTTGCCGGAAGGCACCTCGACGATGCCGGTGACGCTCACCGGTTCGCTGTCCGCTCCGCCGGCAGCCGACTTGACCGTAACGCTTTCCGGTGGCTGGCTCAGGTCATTGACCACCAGCGTGCCGTCTGCTGGCAGAGGACCGTATCCCTGGGCGACGAGACCAGGATTCAGGACCTTGTCGCTGGAGCTCGCGGTGATGGTCAGGCGGCGATTGGCCGGATCGTATTGAGCCGTACTGACTTTCACCACATCGACAGGCGTGCGTGAAACCGATGTGGTTTTGCTCACCCCACCCAATTCGCTTGCTGTCAGTACCACCACTGATGGCGGCGCCGCGGAGGTGGCGAAGGTGGTGTAGAAGTAGCCGTTGTTGTCCGTCAGCAGGTTCGCGTTGGGCAGGCACGGTCCTGGTGGTGTGCCGGTCAGGATCAGGGTGGTGCGGTAGCACACTGTCGAAGCAGCCGGCGTCACTGCCTGGGTGCTGCTGTTGGTACGGAACGAGTCGGCAAATACTTCGATCTGCGAGCCGTTGCTGTCTCGCTGGTAGGTGATGCGCTCCACTTCCACCGGCGTCTGGGTGCGGTCGTCGTAGATCTTGCCGGAGATGGCGAACAGGTCGCTGCGCAGTGTGCCTGCGGGGCCGGAGATCTCCAGGTAGTTCTGCGGGTTGCCCTCGGCATCGAGGACCGGGCTGCCGCGCACCGGGTCAGCGAGGTTCGGGTCGCCGACGAACTTCTCCTGCAGGCCGGTTTCCGGGTTGGTCTCGGTGAAGTAGCGGGTGATTTCCGTGCCGGCTTCATTGGTCAGGCTATTGGGCGCCGACGCGCTGTACAGGAACGGCCCGAGGGCGCCCTGCAAGGCCCCCGAATAGTTGAGCGTGGCGATGCCGATATCACTGGTATCGTTGATGGCCCGCCGCCCTGGCGTGGCAACGACGTACACTTTGGTACCGTACGGATGGCGCACGGTGTACATCCCCGCGGTGGGAACGGCGGCGCGGATACGGATGCGCGCGAAGTTGTGCTGTTCCCCATCGACGATCTCGCCTTCGCCGGCCACCGCTTCCAGTGCCGCAACGTACTGCTCGATGCCGAAGGTTCTGTCACCGACGCTGCCGTCAGCGGTGAACCAGAAGCTTTCACCTGGCCAGTTGTTGGGGAAGATGATGGGCTCGGCGGGATTGAAGCCGCCTTCCGCGGGAATGGTGCACATGTAGCCGGGGGCAGCTGCGTTGCCCGGCGCGCGGGAGCTGACTGTCTTGGACAGGCAGAGCTCCAGCTTCACATTGTTGAAGTCCTGATACCACATGGGGAACCGGCCGGTGGCGAGGGTGTAGGGCCCCGGGTCGAAACCCTGCAGCGCGGCGTTGGCACCGCCCACCATGGCGATGGATAGACTCAGTGTGTTGAATATGAAACGTGGCCACTTGTTCATGTTAGCTCCTGGCGCTTGATCCGAATTCGGATGGGTCACTGGACGATGACCACTTCTTCTGTATCGCTGCCGCCGTTCGCCGAAGTCACCCGAATGGTCGCCGGCGGGACGCTGCCGGCGTTGGGCGACAGGGACTTGTCGGCGCCGCCGGCAAGTTCACCGAGCAGCGCACCGCTTCTCCCGGCGTAGGCCGTCAGTTTTGGCGGGGTGATACGGTCGCTGGTCGAGGCCTCGATGGTCAGTCGACCGGTGCTGCGGCTGTATTCGGCGCGGCGGATGGTGACCAGGTCGGTCAGTTGCACAGGCACGGTGGTGGGCACATGGAGGGTAGGGATCGCCAGATGGTTGTCGACAGTCACTTGCAGGATCGCCGGCAGCGTCGGGTTGACTATCGACTGGCCATACCAGCTTCCGGTCGAATTGGCTTCGGTCATGGTCACGGAAGTGCCCGCGCTGTCGAGGAAGCTGGCCGAACCGGGAGGCGGAGGCGCCATGGTGAAGACATCCTGATGCGCGACCACGCCAGTGGCCGTGGTTCCCCTCGAGTAGGTCGCACGTTGGACCAAGGCAGGCGCAGGCAGATCCACCGCGCTGAGCTTGCCGGAAACGGAGAATGTAGTGCTGCGCGTATCGATGCCGTCAGGACCCTGGATACGCAGGTAGTTGGTATTGAAGGGGCTGCCAGTCACTTGCTCCTGCAAGTTCGGGTCGCCGATGTAGGTCTCCTGCTGGCCGGTTTCCGGGTTGGTCTCGGTATAAGGTCCATTGACGCTGCGCAGGAACGGTCCGATGTCTCCCTTCAGCGCGCCGTAGTAATCGCCGGCTGGGCCGATGCCGATGTCCCGGGTCATGTTGATTGCCCGGGTGCCGCCGGTGTCGGCGAACTCTTCCGGTGTGACATTGAACACGTCGACGCCATACGGGTGGGTGACGGTGTAGACGCCGGCCACGGGGACATCCACTCGAATGCGAATCCGCGCGAAGCTCAGTTGGTGGCCGTCGGCGACCTCGCCGTTGAACGCGGCTTCGATGGCCGCGACGTAGGTCAGGTCGATGCCACTGGCGGCGTCGGTAATGGCGCCGTCCGCGGCGTACCAGAAGGTTTCATCTGGATAGTTGGTTGGGAAGACGATGGGCTGGGTGTCATCGAACTCCCCAGGGGCCGGGTTGAGGACGCACATGTAGGCAGGCGCCCCGGGCGTGGCTGCTGTGCGCGAGCTGACGGCCTTGCTCAGACACAGGTCGAGGGCGCGGCCGTGGGTGTCCTGGTACCAGGCGGCGTAACCGGTCTTGTTTCCGCTGTCCAGCGGGTACGGGCGCTCTCCAGGGATACCCGGGTCTACGGCGTAGAGGCCTGCCTGCGCCGTGCCGCCACTCAATGACGCAAGCAGGAGCGAACTTGCCAGTAGGGTCAATCTGTTGTGCATGATTCAGTCCTCTGGAAATGACGCAGGCTGGGTGACGCAGCTCGGTCGAAGGGGTCTGAACGGCATCAGCAACGATCGTGCCTGTTTAATGTTCAAGACAGTTTGGAAGTTATATCGACAGCAAAATACTTGAGTCGTAAGTAGTTGAGGAGATCCCTGTTTTGGAAGTCTTTCACGCCGTGTTAGAGCGGGGCAGGTAATTCAGGGGCTACTGAAGATTGCCAGTAGTGCAAGCTGCAATTGTGCAGTTCGAACCTCCGGCTTAATTGATTGAAAGCGGGTCCGGGAGACGGGCAGGGGGACGCCCATTCTTGTCGAAACGGCTACAAATGGGGGATTTCGCCCAGTGGTGGGGGACGTGTACTCAAGCGCCGAGTGAGGCTCTTCAAGGCTTGCGACCGTTTCACCAGTGATACGCTAGGCGATGTGCTTACGATTTTTTGTAATTGATGACCGTTTTGTGACAACTAGTCGCGCGCGCGTGCATGCCGGGTATTCATACATAATTTGAAACAAGTTCCAGAGTTGGGGGTGAGTAGGGGTAAGTATCTTTTCCCCTATAGTGGGTGGCAACTTCGCAACTGATTGAATTAATACTTTTTTTATTTTGGCGCGATATTTGCGAGCGCTAAGTTCAGCCCTGTTTGTGCTGACTTGGAGGCCCGTCCAAATGACCTGCGCACACCTGCACACCCACATCGATCTCAATCGCATACGTTGCTGGTTGAGGCGACCGCAAGGGTTGGCCCTGCTTGCCGGCGTATGGCTCGCGGGTGGCGAACTGGCCGAGGCGGCGGTGCAGTGCCAGCGCACCTTGGTGGCCAATGTCGTGGCCATGGACCAGCCGTTGATGTTCAACCGGCTCGGTGCGCATAACCCCAACGGCATGATGTATGCCCTGCGCGGGGATGTAGTAGACACCAATGGAGTGTTGATTACCCAAGGCGGCAGCGCCACACCCGGTCAAGTCACCTTGCGTCCGGACAAGCGTCCGCGTCCATTGGTACTGCGGGTTGCTGCCGGGGATTGTCTGACGGTCAACCTGCAGAACCTGCTGGCTTTCCAGGCCAACCCCAATGGCCAGGGCACCGACCACGAGAATGCCGCCAACGGCGAGTTGCATGTCGACGCTCAAGTCGCCGACCGTCATGTGGGTTTCCAGGTCAACGGCTTACAGGCATTTGGCTCGATCAACGATATTTCCGCCAACAGCGGCCGCAACGACAACACCTTGCTGGCACCTGGGCAAAGCCGCACCTACACCCTCTACGCCGAACGCGAAGGCACGTTCGCGGCGACCAGTTACGGCGCCACCTTCGGTAGCGAGGGCTCTTCCGGCAACGTCGGCAATGGCCTGTTCGCCCAGGTCGTGGTGCTGCCCAAAGGCGGGCAGGCTTATCAAAACACCGTCACCGAAGAAGAGATGCGCCTGGCCACCCGCGGCCGCACCCCGGCCGGCCAGCCGATCATCGACTACCAGGCTCGCTACCCGGTACTTGAACCCTGGATCTCGGAAGGCAAGGCCGGCAAACCGATCCTCAGCATGGTCGACGGCAGCGAGATCATTGCCAGCAATGCAGACGCCGTGATCATGGGGCCCAATGCCGATGGCAGCTTCCCACCGACAACCTATCCCCTTGAAAGCCAGGGCAAGCGCAACCCCAGCCTGCCCAATCGCCTGGAGCCATTCCGCGATTTCGCTGCGGTGTTCCATGACCAGTCTGCAGTTGTCCAGGCGTTTCCAGGGTTCTGGGGCGACCCCGTGTTCGGCCAGATGCTCGATCCGACCCGCGACGCCTTCATGGTCAACTACGGTTCCGGTGGCATGGGCGCCGAGGTCATCGCCAACCGGGTGGGTGTCGGCCCCATGCATGACTGCTTGTCGTGCGCCTATGAAGAATTCTTCCTCAGCGCGCACACCACCGGCGATATCGCGATGCAGGTGGACGTGCCGGCCAACATAGGGCTCGAGCTGCTGGCGCCTGGCCAGGAACCGCCCGCCGAGAGTGTCGGTATCAAGGCCAGCATGGCGTTGTATCCGGCCGAGCCTTCCAACGTTGCCCACAGCTACCTGGGCGATGCGGTGAAGGTTCGCAATATCAGCGTGGGTTACGAGCAACATGTTTTCCATCTGCATGGTCACCAGTGGTTGTTCAACCCCAACGATGACAACTCCGACTACATGGATGCACAGGGCGTAGGCCCAGGCTCCGGTTACACCTACGAGATCGCCCATGGTGGGTCCGGCAACCGCAATCGGGTGGTCGGCGATGCGATCTATCACTGCCATTTCTACCCGCATTTCGCCCAAGGCATGTGGGCCATGTGGCGCATCCATGATGTCTTCGAAGAGGGCACGCGGCTGGCGGTAAGCCAGGCGGGCAACAACAATTTCCACACTCAGCCGTTTGCCCTGCGCAGTGGCTTGCCGGCCTCGGGCGCGCGGGCTTTGCCCGATGGCGAGATCGTCGCCGGCACGCCCATTCCGGCGGTCGTACCCTTGCCGGGCAAGGCCTTGCCGCCGATGCCGGGCAAGGTGGTGGTGATTCCCAAAATGAGTGGCGGAACGCTGGCCGAAGGCCAAGAGCCGGGTGACGCCACGCAACCGCCGGCTGCGCAGAAAGTCGTCGGCTCGCTGGCCCTGGTCGATCGCAGTGAAGCCAACCGCAACGCCGATGGCAGCCTGAAAAATCCCGGCTTCCCGTTCTGGATCGGCGGCGTTGAAAGCACCGTCGGCCAACGGCCACCGACGCCGCCGCTGGACATGCTCGATGCGCAAACGGCCACGGCCTTGAAGGGCAGCGGCAAGGCGTTGTGGGCGGCGCTGGATCCGGCCCAGGCCGGTGGTTGGGATGGCGGCCTGCCGCGGCATGGCCTGGATGGCTGGGCGGCGGGCGGCGAGGCGCAGGTGACCACCACCCTGCTGGACATGAGCAAGGGCCTGGAGCGCGCCAAACCGGTGTATTTCCCCGAGGAGGGCACCGAGGTCGAACAGTCGGCCATGGCCTTCCATGCCAAGCCATCACATGCCAGCTTCGCCGTGCTGCCCAGTGGCCAACTGCTGCCGCGCGACTTCCTCACCAACGGCGGCCCTCCCGTGGCGGGTGCGCCGTTTTTCGAGCCGTGCATGGACGACCGGCAAAAACGCCTGACCCGCAGTGCCGGAGCCGGCAATTTCAACAGTGGTGAGCGTCTCGACGCCCAGACGTTCAGCGGTGCCTCGGCGTTCAGTGCCGATCACCCGCGCATCTACAAAGGCGCCAATATCCAGTTCGACGCGGTGTTCAACAAGATCGGCTATCACTTCCCGCAAACCCGCATCCTCACCCTGTGGGAGGATGCATGGCCGGTGATCAACAAGCAGCGCCCACCTGAGCCGTTGGTGATGCGCATGAACACCTTCGACTGCACCATGTACCAGCACACCAACCTGGTGCCTTCCGTCTACGAACTCGACGATTACCAGGTGCGTACACCCACCGACGTCATTGGCCAGCACATCCACTTGCCCAAGTGGGACCTGACTGCCGCCGATGGCTCGGCCAATGGATGGAACTACGAGGATGGCGTGCTCTCGCCGTCTACCGTGGTCGAGCGCATCCACGCCATTCGCCGGTTCAACGCGTGCCGGGACGACGACCCACGCGAAGGGACCGGGGACTGTCCGGTGGCCAAACAGCACCCGTACTTCGGGCGATTCAATCGCGCCGACTGGCTGGGCGCGCGCACCACGCTGCAACGCTGGTTCGCCGACCCTGTGTTGAACGTGCACAACATCGATCGCGGCCTGGGCAATATCTTTACCCATGACCACCTTGGCCCTTCGACCCACCAGCAAGTTGGCATGTACGCCACCGTGCTTGCCGAGCCTGCCGGTTCCAAGTGGTACCACGCCGAAACCGGCGAAGCCTTGTATAACGGTGGCGGGCGCCAGGACGGCGGGCCAACTTCCTGGCAAGCCGTGATCGAGACCGGTGATCTCAACGGTGACAACAAGAACGACAGTTACCGCGAGTTCTTCCTTGAGTTCAGCGACTTCCAGCACGCCTATGAGGCCGGTGTCTACGTCGGCGCGGGCCCCGATGGTATTCCCGATGCGCAAGCCTACCCGGCCACCGCAGACAGCTTCCGCTACGCCATCAACCCGCCAGCGCGCAAGACCGCCGGCAACCTGCTGGAGTCTGTCGTGGAAGTTGCCAGCGGCCAGTTGCTGACCTGTCCGTCGCGGCCGTGCCCGCAAGCGATCTCGGCGTCGGACCCGGGCATATTCGTCGTCAACTACCGCCATGAACCCCTGGGCCTGCGCATCTACGACCCCAACAAGGTCGCGCCAGACGGCAAGCGTGGCATGCAGGCCGATGGTTTGGCCGGTGACCTGGCCTATGCCCTGCAAAACCGCACCGACCGGGCGATCCCAGCTCTCAACCTGGCCCCCAGCGCGATCACTGCCGCTACCGGCCCCACCGGCGGGGTCACGCTAATGCCCAAGCACATCAACCGGGGGGACTTGCCGGGCGATCCGTTCACGCCGATGTTACGCACCTATACCGGCGACAACGTGCGCCTGCGGGTCAATGCCGGCGGCCACGAAGAGGAGCACAACCTGACCTTGCACGGGGTGAAATGGCTGCACTCGGGCAGCGGCTTCGGCAACAGCTCCAACACCGGCTGGAAGGCCTCGCAGATGGTGGCGATCTCCGAGCAACTGGGCTTCATGGCCCCTGTCGCGATGATGTCCAGTGCCGCCAGCGAAACCGGCGATTACCTGTATTCCATGGATGCCTCCCTGGAGGGCTACTGGAGTGGCCTGTGGGGCGTCATGCGCAACTACTCGTTGAGTCGCAGTGACCTGTTCCCGCTACCCAACAACCCCAGGCCGGTGGCCGCGCGCAACACGGTCAATTTCAATGGCGTGTGTCCGCGCGTCAGCCCCAATCCAAGTGGGGTCGGCAACCGGACGACGGTGCAGCGCAACTATGAGGTCGTTGCAGCGCTGGCCAACGATATCCTCGCCAACCCGTTGGCTCTGACCCTTGGCGATCCGGCAGGTGCCGGCCAGCATGTCGGCGGCCCGCTCAACTCGCAGGGCGGCACCCTGGTATACAACCCAAGGCCGGTGACGGTGCCGCTGGTGACGATCTTCGACCCTGAAGATGGCGAGACATTCACCATCGGCGGGCAGTCCGGCCCTTTGCACGACCCGACCGCCATCTTGTATGTGCGCAAGGCCGATCTCGACCCGGTCACCGGCAAGCTCAAGCCCGGGGTGCCCGTCGAGCCGCTGGTACTGCGCGCCACCGCCGGCGATTGCATCAACATCACCCTGGAAAATCGCCTGCCGTTGATGATGCCGGACCTGCCGAACTACGCGGTGATGCAAGGCACGGTCAAGCGTGACCGTTCCGCTGCGCAAGGCTCGACCACCTTCAACAACAACCTGATGCGACCCTCCAGCCACATTGGCCTGCACGCCCAGTTGCTGACCTACGACGTGAGCAAGTCGGATGGTTTCAACGTCGGCAGCAACCCGGTCCAGACGGTGGCGCCACGGGTAGGCAATACGGGGGCTTGGCCCAGCCGGACCTATCAGTACTACGCCGGGCACCTGGAGCGCGCCGGTCAGCCGGTGGCGTCTCAATTGGGGCGCAACGTCGACATGATCGAGGCGACCCCCATCGAGTTCGGTGGCCTCAACCTGATGCCGGCCGACCCGATCAAGCAACCGCAAAAAGGCCTGGTGGCGGCCATGTCGGTGATGCCGGCGGGTGCCACCTGGCAGGAGGATGCCGCTTCCAGGGCGTCGGCTACGGTGCAGGCGCCGGGCGCGAGCGTGTATCGCGACTTCGTCATGGTCTGGCAGAAGTCCCTGAACATGCGTTGGGCCAACGGCTTGCCGGTGGAGAACATGTCGTCCGAAGGGCCGGGCATTCCCAACGACCCGAAAGACAACTCGGACATGGCCATCAACTACAAGAGCGAGCCCCTGTGGTACCGCTTCGCCCGTGCGCCTAACGCGCCGTTCGGCCAGGCGGGTGGCAATGGCCTGGGCGCAGTCGCGAACGCCCACATGGCCTACAGCAATACCCTGGTCGGTGGCGACCCGGTAACGCCGATACTGCGCGTCAAGCCGGGGCAGCCGTTCCGCACCCATGTGCTGATGCCTTCGGGGGGGAGCCGTGGAGCGACCTTCCAGCTCGACGGGCATGTCTGGGCGTTCAACCCGTTTCAGGCTGAAAGGGTCGACCTCTGGGGCTACCCGATGAAGGACGCGGGTATCGGTTCGGTTCGCTTCGGCTACAACCCCATGGCCATGTACATCGGCGCCCAGGAAAGCGTTCTGCCGGCAGCGCACTTCAGCTTCATGTTCCCCAGTGCCGGTGGTGCCAACGCGGTACCTGGCGATTACCTGTACCGGGACTATGCGGCCTTCGGCAATCTGGGCGGCATGTGGGGGCTGTTGCGGGTCAGTGACGAGCCTGCGCCAACCACCGCGCCATGACGCGCTTGAATTTGCCTGGTGCGCGCCTGGCGCTTGACCTCGAGTTAGCTTCAGGTCTTAGCATGCCGGCTGGATCCTTCAAGGAACAAGCTGATGATCGCGATGGTAGTAGGTGGCAGTACAGGCTTGGGCCGCGCGCTGGTGGAAGGGCTCGGCAGGCCGGGCGACACGCTCATCGGGGTGTCGCGCGCGCAGCCGCAAGGCATTGAGCTTTTGTCGTCGGGTGTAACGCTCGAATGGATCGAGGCCGACCTCGCCGATCCCGTGGCGGGTGTTGAACAGATAGCCGCACGCACGCCTGCCGATCTGGATGTGCTGATCTACAACATCGGTATCTGGGAGGAGCAGGCATTCAGCGAGCAATACGCGTTTCTGAACGACAGTGATGCGTTGATCAGCAGGTTGGTGGACGTGAACATCACGGCCACGCTGCTGCTGCTCAAGCGCCTGATTCCGAAGCTGCTCGCGTCCTCCAGGCCCCAGCTGATTTTGACCGGCTCTACCTCGGGCCTGCGTCAGAGCGGCCGGCCGGAAGTGACCTTCGGTGCTACCAAGTCCGCGCTCAATGGCATCGCCGACGCGCTGCGGGAAGGCTTCAGGCAGCGAAACCTGGCGGTGACCGTGCTGCAGCTGGGGTATCTGAATACGGTAGATCCGCTGTCCACGCCGTTGGCCACTGCTGCGCAACGGGGGGAGGGGGAGTGGATTCCTGTGCACGATGTGGTCAACGTGGTGGATGCGTTGACGCGGTTGTCCACCGCCTCGTTCGTGCGAGAACTGGTCATGCCGGCGATCAGGGATGAGCGATTCTGATGGGGTGAGCATGGCGCCGCAGCCAAGGGTGGCAACCTCATGGACCTGCAGCTGCCGAACCGGCAACTAACGACCCCAAGCCGTCGGCCAGACGGTCATGGCGGATCTCCTTGAGAGAACTATCGTTGCTTGTCTGGGCAACGACTACCGATCGAGGGTAGAGCCATGAACACCAGTGACTTACTCGAACAGCTACTGCGGGCCGGGCAGGGTTCGCAAGCGCAACAAAGCAGCGGCGGCATGTCATCGCCAGACAGCCTGGGCGGGTTGGGCGGCTTGCTCGGCGGTTTGCTTGGCGGCGGCGGGACAGCGGGGCGCGGCAATGGCCTGGGTGGTTTACTGGGCGGCTTGTTAGGTGCCGGTGGTGGCAGCAGCGCTGGCGGCTCTACCCAGGGGCGCACTGCAGGTGGCATCAATTACGCAGCCTTGGCGTCGTTGGGCATGATGGCGTTCCAGGCCTATCAAAGCTGGCAGCGCAGCCAGGCGACAGCCCCGCAACAGGCGGTGCGTACTGTCGATCAATTGTCCGGCCCCGAAGCCGAGGATCACAGCCATGCAATCTTGCGCGCGCTGATTGCCGCGGCCAAGGCTGACGGTCGCATCGACAAGCAGGAAGAACAGTTGATCTACGCCGAAATCAAACGTCATACCAGCGACCCGCAACTGCAGCAGTGGCTGGATGAAGAAGTCAGCAAGCCACTCGATGCTGTCGACGTGGCGCGGTCGGCCCAGAACCCGGCCATGGCCGCGGAAATGTATCTGGCCAGCGTGATGCTGGTGGATGACCAGCAGAATGCAGAACGGGCCTACCTCGACCAACTGGCCAGCGCACTGCAAATCGAACCGACATTGCAGGTGCACCTGGAGCAGCAGGCCAAGAGTGCCGTCTGACGGGCTGAGGCGCCGCGCGTGCGGCGCTCGCCAGTCTTATCTGGCCTGATAACAGCGGAATCGCTAACCGCTGAGATTCATTGCTGTGCATTAGCCCCTCCCGTAGTGGCCAATGGTTTTCTACTGTCTCGGGTTTCTTTAAATACGCCTAAGGCGTAGCCTCGGCACAGTCAGTCCTTCAAGCCCGGTCAGGTTATCAACCCTGCGCAAGGGTCAGAGAGGCAAAAAAAATCACCAGAACCAATAGAATTTCCATCGCCATGTCTGACGGTTTCCCTGAATTGCCCTCGCTTAACGCACTGCGTGTATTCGAAGTGGTTGCCCGCCACTTGAACTTCCGCGTGGCTGCCGAGGAACTGGGCGTGACCCAGGCAGCAGTCGCGCAACAGATACGCGGGCTGGAGGCAAGCCTGGATCTTCGCTTGTTTGTACGTCTGCCCCGAGGCTTGGCGTTGACCGATGCCGGCCTGGGCTACAGTGGCAGCATTCGCAGCGCGTTGGCCATGATCGATGAGGCAACCCGCCTGCTCAGGCCTCAGACGGCTCACCTGACGGTCAGCGTTACCCCTACCTTTGCCTCGAAATGGCTGATTCCCCGCCTCGGCAACTTTGCCCAGAGCCATGCGGATATCGATCTGCGGGTGCTGGCAACGGATCGACTCTCGCATTTCAGTACCGATGGCGTGGATATCGCGGTGCGCTATGGCAAGCCCGAATTCGGCGCGGGCTTGAACAGTGAACTGTTGATGGAGCAGCGCATCGTGGCGGTGGCCAGCCCAAAATTGTTCGGAGGCGGCGCAGCCCCCGTCAGCTTCGAGCAGCTTCAAGAGTTCATCATGCTGCACGACGCGCACAATTTCTGGCCTCAATTTCTTGCAGATTTGTTCCCGCAGCACGCGCAACCGACGGCCAAGAATCTGCGATTCAACCAGACCTCACTGGCCATCGAGGCGGCAATCAACGGTCAGGGTATTGCTCTGGCCAGCCTGGCGTTCGTCAGTGATGACATGCTCGCCGGCAGGTTGATCCAGGTCTTCGTTCAGCAGATCAGGCTCGATAAGTCGTTCTATCTGGTCTGGCCACGAAAGCTGCAGCAACCTGAATCGCTGAGCGTCGTCCAACAATGGCTCAAACAACAGGCTGGCAATAGTTAATCTACTGTAACGGTAAAGTTTGGCTGTCTCCCTCGGCAGCGGGGCTGCTGCTAAGGTGAATGCACCTGAGCAATCAGCATTTCCCTATCTGGAGGCAGCATGTCAGTAGAAAAAGTTGCAATTATCACCGCAGGTGGCAGCGGCATGGGCGCGGCAGCAGCGCGCCGCCTGGCCGCTGACGGTTACAAGGTTGGCATCCTTTCTTCCTCAGGCAAGGGCGAGGCGTTGGCGGCCGAACTCGGCGGCATTGGGGTAACTGGTAGCAACCAGTCGGTCGAAGACCTGCAACGTCTGGTCGACGCGGTGGTGGAGAAATGGGGCCGTATCGACGTGCTGGTCAACAGCGCCGGCCATGGTCCGCGCGCGCCGATCCTGGAAATCAGCGACGAGGACTGGCACAAGGGCATGGACACCTACCTGCTCAATGTCATTCGCCCGACGCGTCTGGTCACGCCCTACATGCAGCGCCAGCAGGGTGGGGTGATCATCAACATTTCCACCGCCTGGGCGTTCGAACCAAGTGAGCTGTTCCCGACTTCCGCGGTATTCCGCTCGGGCCTGGCCGCCTTCAGCAAGATCTTCGCCGACAATTTCGCCGGGGATAACGTGCGCATGAACAACGTGCTGCCAGGCTGGATCGATAGCCTGCCGGGCACCGAACAACGCCGCGACAGCGTGCCGCTCAAACGCTATGGCACCAGCGAAGAAGTGGCTGCCACCATCGCGTTTCTCGCCAGCGAAGGTGCTGCCTACATCACCGGGCAGAACATCAAGGTCGATGGCGGCGTGACACGCAGCGTCTGATTGTCCGTGGCCGCAGCCTGCGCTGCGGCTTTCATTTCATGCATATGGATTTTCCCATGCTGGACGATCTGCTTCAGTGCATCTGGGCGCAGCTGGCAATCCCGGTGGGTCCTGTGCGCAACCGCTATCGGCTCATGCAGTTGTCGACCGTGGACGAGCAAGGCTGGCCCGTCTCCAGGACGGTCGTGCTGCGTGACGTCGACGTCAGTGCAGGCGCGTTGTACTTCTACGCGGACAGACGCTCGGCGAAATGCACTCAGATAGCGGCTGAGCCACGCGTTGCGCTAACGGCGCTGAGCCCTTGTGGCTTGACGCAGGTGCGCATGCAGGGGCTGGCCAGCCTGGTCGAGGACATCGGGCAGCGTCAACGCTGCTGGTCGGCAGCGCGCGACAAGACTCAGGCACTTTTCCGCCATGGTGCTGTGCCGGGGCAAGTCGTCGAAAGCCCTGAAAGCGCCTACGCATGCAGCCAGGACGGTTTCGAGCACTTTGCGCTCATGTGCATCGAGGCGCAGACCGTGGAGTGGCTGGACCTTACTCAGCCTGTTCAGCAACGGGCTCGCTTCCGGCGCAACGAAGGATTGTGGCAATCCTCTTGGCTGGCGCCTTGAAGTGGGCTTCTACTCATTCAGGAAAGTGAAGACAGGAGACAGCGATGAAGGGTTACTGGATCATTTTTGCGGCTGCTGTTACCGATGCAGAGGCTCAGCAGGAATACGCTCGGTTGTGGGCGCCTATCGCCGAAAAATATGGGGCAAAGCTCAGGGCCCTCGATGCCAGTGCGCTCGTGGAGTCGCACACCAGCACCCGTGCACTGGCTGTCGAGTTCGACAGTTACGCCCAAGCCAAGGCGTGCTACGCCGACCCGGAGTATTCGCAGGCAAAAGCGCTGGCATTGCGCGCCGCCCGTCGAGAGCTGCTCATCATCGAGGCTGAACTGGGCTGAGTGAATGGGCATTCATCCAGCCATCAGCCTCAATGAGGCCGGGGAAGCTGCAGGCCAGGCGCGTGCACGGGGCGCCTGAGGCGTCCCGCTCGGAAACTCAGCGATGGTCCCCTGACCACTGCTCATAGGCTGCGGTCATCCGCGCCCAGGTGCCTGCATCGGCGG
>RCUS01000992.1_pt1 | contig 15892 bp, 13 predicted proteins | sample 2166221 | NCBI WGS metagenome assembly RCUS01 (sample SAMN09932758, study PRJNA488358) | compost metagenome | isolation source: compost soil in cyclohexanecarboxylic | place: Germany: Experimental Botanical Garden | reverse complement strand
CCAGCCCCAGTGAATCGACGTGGTTGTTGTTGATAACGCCCTTGCACAGCATGCCCGCGCAGCTGCCGATGGAATACGCGGGCAGTTGTCCATGGTCGTTCTTGCGCGTAAATACGGTGACGGTGCTCGTGCCCTTGTCCGTCGTCGCGCCCTCCCACGCCACATTCATGCGCGTGGTCTTGTCCTTGCGGTAGGTGAACGTGTTCAGGCTCTTGCCCGGGTTGGCGCGGTAATCGTTTTCGAACAGGCTGCCCGTCATGGCCGCGTCGAGATCCGTGTGAACCAGGGTGGCGCGCAGCTGCGACGTGGGGCTGAGCGCATAGTCGGCGCGCAGCGAAAACGAATCCTTGTCGCCATAGCTGTACTCTTGCCAGTTGTCGCGCGCACGGCGCGAACTGTAATGGGAAAAGCGCAGGCCCAGCGATCCCCACGTATCGCTGGCGGAGCTGTCGTAGCGCGTAAAACCCGCCACGTTGTCGCGCCGCACGCCCACCTTGGCCGTCGGCGTGGCGCTGGCGCCGGCCGTGAGGAAATTGACGGCGCCGCCCACGGCATTGCTGCCATACAGCGAGGAAGCGGCGCCCTTCACCACTTCCACGCCGCTGGCGCCCGCCATGTTCATTTCATTGAGCGAGTTGTGGTTGAAGACGCCCAGCGGGCGGATGGGAATGCCATCTTCCAGATACTGGTAGACGGCATTCGTGCCGATGGGCTGGCGGATGCTCATGCTGTGCTGCTCGTTGCCCAGGTCATTCCAGTACACGCCGGCGATGCGGTTGAGGATATCGCCCATGGTCTTGGGCTTGTCGCGTTCCAGCATCTGCGCATTGACGACGCCAATGGCCTGCGGCGTCTCGGACAGCCACGCTTGCGCGCGCGAGCCGGAAACGACGACGGTGTCGATGGAATGGTCAGTTTGGTCAGCTTGCTGCGCCTGCGCGCAAGGGTAGGCCACGGTGATGGCCGCGGCCAGCACCAACAGTTTCTTGTTCATGTGATTCTCGTTGAAGTATGCGGATGCGACCCGTCACGCCAGTGGGCGGACAGGTAGGACTTGACAATGCAAACTCAGACGAGGGCGGGCGGCGCGCGCGACTGCGCGGTGGACCAGATGAACAGCGGTGCGGGAGACTGGTAATACAGGGCGGGGAAAATGGCCGTGCCCATGGCCACGGGCAGCGGCAGCACGGGGCCGGTGGGCGGCAAGCCTACGGAACCCGCATGCGTGGAACAGAAGGCGCAATGCTCCATCTGCATGGCCTTGCCGGCGGACTTGCCGTCCTCGGTGGTGCCGTCCTCGACCACCTGGACAAAACGGATGCCGGCCACCGAGCAGATTTCAGCCCAGCCGGAGCCCGATTGCTGCTTGGCGTTGGCGACGGCCTGGGAAATCGATGGCGCGAGCGCCGCCAGCAGGATCGCAAAGCAGGCGATCCAGGCGGCAAGGCGGCGCGTGAACAAGGTCATTCCCATGGCCGCATTTTACCAGCGGCCATGGGGAGTGGCTAGCGCCGGGCCGCTCAGGCGGCCGGGCAGGCGGCGTTGCCGCTGTCGAACGAGCGCACGACAGCGGCCATCTCGCCGGCGATGCGGGCCACGGCGCGGCGGTGGCCCGTCACCAATTCATCGTAGCCGGCGCCCACCTTTTCATTGGCCACCGTGCGGCAGGTCACCACCTTGCTGCTGGACAGCTGGCGCACGCTCCAGACGGCGTCGATCAGCGCGTACTGGCCCATCACCGATTCAAAACGCTGCACGTTGCTGCTGATGCGGTACACGGGCAGATTGTCCGGGTGCGGCGTGCGGAACACGTCGATGGCGCCCAGGTCGTTCGTCACGACCGTGGACAGGGCCTGGCCGATTTCGCCGGCCAGCGGCCCCGCCCAGCGCTGCTGTTCCAGCAGTTCGATGCGGCCCGAGGGTGCCGTCACCACGAACTGGTTGCGGCTCACCTGCTGCGGCACGCTGACGGCCAGCATCTCGACATAGTATTTCACGGGTTTGGCCGGCTGCACGTCGGCGCCGCCGCTGAGCGTATAAAAATGCTCGGGCTGGGGCGTGGAGCAGGCGCCCAGCAGCAACGCCGCCGTGCATGCCGCAAGGATGGGCTTCATCATTTTTCATCTCCTTTTTTGCCGCGGATCAGGGACTCCGGGTGGCGCTCCAGGTAGTCCGACAGGGCGTTCAGCGATTGCAGGGTTTGCGTCAGCTGCTGCAAGGCCTGGCGCACGTCCGACTGCAGCGGCGAGTCCTTTTGCAGCACTTGTTCGGCCGTGCCGAAGGTCTGCTTCGCCGCCGTCAGGGTATCGCGCATTTCCGGCACTACCTGGCCATCGAGCTGCTTGAACAGGGTATTGGCCTGCTTGATGGTGGCGTTCAGGTTGTTGCCGATCTCGGCGTACGGCACCTGGTCCAGCTTCCTGGCGATGCTGGCGATCTGCGTCTGCAATTCATCGAGCGTGTTCGGCACGGTCGGCACTTCCAGCGGATACTTGTTCACTTCCAGCGCCACCTTCGGCGCTTTCGGGAAGAAGTCCAGCGCGATGTACAGCTGGCTGGTGAGCAGGTTGCCCGTGCGTAGCTGGGCGCGCAAGCCGCGGCTGACCATGCGTTCAAGCAGCTGGTGGCCCACCGAGCCTTCCGCATCGTCGACGGCCGTCTTGAAGCGCATGCCCAGGCGGGCCGGATACAGGTTGACGGTGACGGGCATGCGGAAGTTCTTTTTCACGGGATCGAATTCGATGCCCACCGAGCGCACCTCGCCCAGCACGATGCCGCGGAAGTCCACCGTGGCACCGGGCTGCAGGCCGCGCAGCGACTGGTCGAAATAGAAGACGGTGGTGATGGCTTCGCCATCGGGTTCGCGCATGGCGCTGGCCTCGTCGGCGGCCAGGCGGTAGACGGTGCCGGCCGGTGCCGGCTCTTCCGGCTTGCGGCCGTTTTCCGCCTCGAAGGCGATGCCGCCCACCAGCATGGCCGCCAGCGATTGCGTATTCAATTTGAAGCCGTTGGAATCGAGCCGCACGTCGACGCCGCTGGCATGCCACCAGCGCGCGTTCTTGCCGACGAACTGGTCATACGGCGCATTGACGAAGACGGACATGGTGATGCCATGGCCGTCCTTGTCCAGCGCGAAGCTGACCACCTTGCCCACGCGCAGGCGGTGGAAGAACAGGGGCGAACCCACGTCGACAGAACCGAGGCTGTCCGCATGCAGGGTGTATAGCTTGCCCTTCTGGTCGCCGGCCACGGCGGGCGGGTCTTCCATGCCGACGAAGCTATCCTTTTTCGTTTCCGACTTGCCCGTATCGACGCCGATGTAGGCGCCCGACAGCAAGGTGCCCAGGCCCGTCACGCCGCTGGCGCCGATCTGCGGGCGCACCACCCAGAAGCGCGTATCCTGCGTGGCGAAGCGGCGCGCTTCCTTGCTCATGTCGATCGTCACCAGCACCTTGGTCAAGTCGTCACCGAGCGTGATGGTGCGCACCTGGCCGATATCGACATCCTTGTACTTGACCTTGGTCTTGCCCGGCTCCAGGCCTTCGGCGCTCTTGAAGCTGACCGTTACCGTGGGTCCCTGGTCGAGGATGGACTTGGCAGCCAGGCCGGCGCCGATCAGCGCGGCCAGCAGCGGAATGAGCCACACCAGCGACGGCAGCCAGCGGCTGCCCTGCTCCACATCGGGTTCCGGCAATGCGCGTCCGCCCGTTTCGGCAAGGTCGCCCGTTTCTTTGTCAGCCATGCTGTTCTCCAATCACTGTATTGTTTCCGGTACTTGTTATCACCACGGGCTCTTCCTCGCCGGGCGCCTGCTCGTCGACGGGGTCCCAGATCAGGCGCGGGTCGAACTGCATCGCTGCCAGCATGGTCAGCACGACCACGGCGCCAAAGGCCAGCGCGCCGGGACCGGCCGTGATCACCGCCAGCGACTTGAAGCGCACCAGCGCCACCGTCAGGGTGACAACAAAGATATCGAGCATGGACCAGCGGCCGATGAATTCGACCATGCGGTACAAGACGGTGCGCTGGCGCGGCCGCCAGCGTGAACGCCGCTGCGCCGTGAATGCCAGCAGCGCCAGCACACCCAGCTTGAGCATCGGCACGACGACGCTGGCGATGAAAATGATGATGGCCAGGCCCTTCGAGCCGCTGGTCCAGAACAGCACCACGCCGCTCATGATGGTGTCGTCCTGCGCGCCGAACAGCGATTGCGTCACCATCACGGGCAGCAGGTTGGCGGGAATGTAGAGGATCATGGCGGCGATCAGCAGGGCCCAGGTGCGGCTGATGCTGTTCGGTTTGCGCACATGCAGGGTAGAACCGCAGCGCACGCACGCCAGGTGCTTGCCCTTGCCCAAGGGCGGCGCCACCAGGCCGCAGGCGTGGCAGGGCACGACCTTCTCGCCGGGCGCGAAGGCCTTGTAGCGCATGCCGGGCAGCGCTTGGCGGGTCAGGTCGTCGCCCAGGTTCCACAGGGCCTTCGGGTCGAACGAGACGACGATGGCCAGCAGCAGGGTCAGGGCGCCAAAGGCGAACAGCCCCGGTTGCGGCACCACGGTGGCCAGGCTGGTCATCTTGACAACGGTGATCAGGATGCCGATCATCAGCACTTCCGTCATGCCCCACTCGCGCGACATCTGCACGGCGCGCAGCACGCGGTGAAAGCCGGGCACCTTGACGCCGCCGCGCAAGCCCAGCGCCACGTACAGCAGGGACCCGAGTTCGATGGCAGGAAAGAGGATGGTAAACAGGAAGACCATGGCCGCCACCACTTGCATCTGTTCGGCCCACAGCACGCGGATGGAGCCCAGCAAGGTGGCGCTGGAGGTCAGACCATTGACGTCGAGTTCGACGATGGGGAAAAACTGGGCGATCAGGAAGACCAGCGCGGCGCCCAGGGTGAGCGCCACCACCTTGTCCAGGCCAGCGGGCGCGCCCCTTCCTGACGCGGCGCGATACAGCACCGAGCGGCAACGGATGCAGCGCGCCTTTTCGCGTGGACGCAGCGGACGCTTGCGGTACAGCACGCCGCAATCATGACAGCTAATCAGGTCGTATCGGTGCACAGTGTGAAGTTTGCCGGCGCCCGAAGCGCGACTATCCCATGTCAATACCAGCCATCATAGTACAGAGTTGGCATTTTCCTGCACCGCAGCACTATTTATTGTTGTGCACCCAACAAGCACTCCACCGCGCGGCCAATCCGCAACATGCGTTCGTCGGCGCCCGCCAGGGCGCAGATGCCCAGTCCCACGGGCAGTTCGCCCTCGGCGTGGCAAGGCAGCGACAAGGCACAGCCGTCAAGGAAATTGATCACGCTGGCGTTGCGCAGCACCAGGCCATTCGTGGCGAAAAAGGTGGCGTCATCCGCTTCCAGCGGCGCGAGCCGCGGCGCCAAAATCGCCACGCTGGGCATCAGCCAGGCGTCGAATGGCGCCAGGCGCCGTTGCGCGGCGGCGATCAGGCGCGCGCGCGCATCGAGCAGGTCGATATAGTCAAACGCGCCCTGCTGCTGGCCACGGCGGATGCGCGCCGCCACGCGCTGGTCATATTGCGCGCCCTTCTGTTCCAGCAATGCCCGGTGCCAGTGCCAGGCCTCGGCCGCCACCAGACCGCCGCCGCCATTGATCGTCGGCAGCTCCAGCAATTCCGGGAAATCGAACTGCTCCACCAGCGCGCCGGACGCGCGCAGCTTGTCCAGCGCACGGTCGAATGCCTGCTGCACCTGCGGCTCGACATGGGTGCCCACGTAGTCTGCGGTAAAGCCGAGGCGCATGCCTTTCAATGCGGGCGCGCCGTCGGCGATTTCCTGGCCCGACAGCGCCGCGTACAGCAGCGCGCAGCAATCGACGCTGTGCGCGACGGGGCCGGCCGAATCGAGGGAACGCGACAGCGGTACCGTGCCTTCGAGCGAGACGGAAGCGGCCGTCGGCTTGAAACCCGTCAGGCCGCAAAAGGCGGACGGGATGCGGATCGAGCCGCCCGTATCCGAGCCCAGCGCGCCAGCCGCCATGTCCAGCGCCACCGTCACGGCGCCGCCCGAAGTGGAGCCACCGGCCACCCGTTCGCGGTCCAGCGGATGGCGCGGCGTGCCATGATGGGGATTGAGGCCCAGGCCCGAGAACGCAAATTCGCTCATGTTGGTGCGTCCCAGCAGGACAGCGCCGGCCGCGCGCAGGCGCGCCACGGCCCCCGCATCGGCAGCGGCGGGCGGCGCATCGGCCAGCGCCAGCGAGGCTGCGCTGCTCACTTGCCCCCTGACGTCGAACAAGTCCTTGATCGAGATGGGTACGCCGGCCAGCGGCGAGGCCACGATGCCGGCGGCGCGCGCCGCGTCGCTGGCACGCGCTTCGGCCAATGCCTGCTCGCCATCGAGGCTGACATAGGCATGGCCGCCCTGCGCCCGGTGCGCCTCGGCGCGCGCCAGCATCTGCTCTGTCAGTGCCACGCTGGTGATGCGGCCGGCGGCCAGGTCGGCGGCCAGTTCACGGATGGTCTTCGTCATTTTTTTATCCTTCCACGGGCAGGGTTTGCACGGCATAGCGGTGCTGCAGGCGGCGCTGCAAGGCTGGATCATACAGCTCCAGTGCAAACGCGTCGCCATGGCCCATCTCGCCGATGATCGGTTGCGTGCCGCAGAACATGGCGCTGCCCAGCGGCAGGCTGGCCTGCCCCGTGTAGCGCAGAATCAGGTCCTCCGGCGACAGCATGCGCGTCACGGGACCATCCTGGTACAGCGCCGGCACGCCGGCCCGTTCGCGCCAGGAACGCATCTGCAGCTGGTCCCAGTGGCCCGCCACGTCCGCATAGCGCCACAGGGTGTCGCCCACGGGTTTGCCGCACATCTGCTTGGACACCGTCACGCCATAGCTTTCCACCTTGCGGTCCGTATGGTCGGAGCCGATGCCCACCAGCAGGCCGTATTCGGTGGAGAACAGCACGAATTCCGCCTCGCCGGACGAGTCGCTGCCCGGCACTTCGATGGCCGCGTCGCTCGACAGCAGCTTTGCTGCCACGCGGTAAAAGGTCGGCACGCTTTTCGGTCGCGCCACGCCGATGGCTTCCAGTTCGGCGATATGGTGCTCGACCATTGCCATGTCGCGGCCCGTCCAGCCAGCGATGACCAGGCTGTCGATGTCGAAGGTGACGGGGCCGTGGCCGGCCAGGGTAAAGGTATGCGTAGTCATGATTGTTCCTTATTCTTCGAGGGGGCCGCGGCCCGTTTCGCGTGCCGCAAAGACGGCGGCGCCGGTGATCAGCAAGGCTGCCGCCACGTACAGCGAGACGGCCATGGTGCTGTTGTACGAGCGGTACAGGCTGGCGATGACGAGCGGGGCGAAACCGCCGCCGATGACGCCGGCCAGGGTATAGGCCAGCGAGGAACCCGCGTAGCGCACCTTGGTGGGGAATTGCTCGATGACGAAAGCCGCTTGCGGGCCATACATGATGGCGTGGATGACCAGGCCCACGACGACGGCGGTGACGATGGCGGCCGGGCTGGCCGTGTCCAGCAAGGTAAAGAAGGCAAACGCCCACACGAGGCCCAGCACGGCGCCCAGCGCATACACGGGGCGGCGGCCGATCTTGTCCGACAGCGCGCCAAAGACGGGCACCGCCAGCGCATTGCAGGCAGTGCCGATCATGATGGCGGTCAATGCCAGGGTCGACGACAGATGCAGCACTGTCGTCACGTACGTCAGGGTAAACACCACCACCAGCGCATACAGCACGTCCGAGCCGATGCGCACGCCACCGGCGATCAGCAGGCGGCGCCAGTAGACGCGCAGCACGTCGCCGATCGGCGCTTCGGCCTTCGCATCCTTCTGATCGAGTTCCTTGAACAGCGGGGTTTCATCGATGCCGCTGCGTATCCACATGCCAAACGCCACCAGCAGCAGGCTGGCGATGAACGGCATGCGCCAGCCCCAGTCAATGAATGCTTCATGCGGCAGCATATACGTGATCAGGCCGATGCAGCCCGTCGCCAGCAGGGTGCCGAACGACGGCCCCACCTGCGTCCACGAGGCGTTGCGGCCACGCTTGTCCGGCGCCCCGTGTTCGACGGAGATCAGCACGGCGCCCGCCCATTCGCCACCGAGCGCGATGCCCTGCACGAAACGCAGCGCCACCAGCAGGATGGGGCTCCAGATGCCGGCCGTGGCGTACGTCGGCAAGAGGCCCATCAGGCCCGTCGTCACGCCCATCAGCATTAGCGTCACCACCAGCACCCAGCGGCGCCCCAGCTTGTCGCCCAGGTGGCCGAAGATCACGCCACCGATCGGGCGCGAGATATAGCCTACCGCATACGTGGAAAAGGCCAGGATGGTGCCCGTCAGCGGGTCGAAGGAAGGGAAGAACAGATGGTTGAAGATCAGCGCAGCCATGGTGTTATAGACGGTGAAGTCATACCATTCCAGAGTCGTGCCGACCATGCTGGCCGTGGCCAGGCGGCCCGTCTTGGGCTTGCCGCCCGGTGCGGCCGCATGCGCGCCGCTATGCGTGCTGCCTTGCGCGGCGGTGTGCGCGGTGGTGTGTGTAGTCATAAGCTAGCTCTCTCGTCAGTTTTTATTGCAGGCGCGGCGCAGGATGCTTTGTCCTGCGCCGTCGCCCGTGTCTCGTGTTATGCGTGCCGGCAAGATGCGCGCAGGCGTGTCAGGCAGCCTGCAGGTCGGCCTCGCGCAATTGCCAGGACAGTTGCAGGATGGCCGCTTCGGCGCCATCGATTCCCAGCGCCGCGCTGGCGGCATCGGCAGCCGCGACGGCGGCGCTTTCCGACGACGCGTCGACCAGGAAAATCGGATCGAGCACGCGGCCCTCCTTCTGCTCCGCCGGCAGGGGGCCGGACAGCTTGGCGTCGGGCGTCAGCAGACGCGTGGCGATCACGCCATCGATCTGCAGCAATTTTTCACCCAGCGCCGCCATGCCGGCTACCGCTTGCGCGTCCTGGCCGATGGCTGGCGCGCCCAGGCGCAGCACGGCCAGCCAGGCGCCCGTGCCCATGCCCGTTTCCGCCTCGATGGCGCAAACCCTGCGCATCGGGTCACGCATGCGCTGCAAATTCGTCACCGACCATGGCGTCTGCTGGCCGAAGGCCTTGAAGTAATCGGGGGTCTGGAAGGCGTTCAGCGACACGGTGCGATACAGGCCCAGGTATTTGCGGGGACCGCGCACGCTCTGATAGCGCGTGCCGCTGACGAAGCCGGGAATGCGCACGCGCTCTTCCACGTGTTCGCGGTCGTACCAGCGGTTGAAATCGCGTTCGTGTTCCGGGTCGGCGCTGGTCCAGACAAACAGGATGCCGGGCAAGGTGGGGGACGTCGTCATGATGGTTCCGTTCTGCGTTATGAGTGGTGTGCCAACCCAGAATAGGTGGCGCGCCTTCGCTTGGCAAACGGGTTATTCTGAACGCGACTGATAAGTTTTTCTTGTGGGTGGAGATGAGGCCAACAATGTTGACTCGCTGCGGGATGGGCCAACAATGTTGTCGGATTACGCGCAAGCGCTCATCCGACCTACGCCACAGCGTCAAGCACCGTACTCCTCCGCGAGCCCCACGCTAAACCGGGCCGCCTCTTCGCACGCCAGCATGGCCACCAGCTGGATCGCCTCCGTGGTGATATCTTCGCTGTAGCTGATGACGATACGCTGCGGCGCCAGGCTGCTGGTGCACGGGATCAGGGCGATGTTGCCCTGCTCGATTTCCTCGCGCAGGGGCGCCAGCGGCAGCACGGCGATGCCGAAGCCCGACTTCACCAGCCGCACGATGGCGGAAATCGAGCTGACGCAATGCACCCGTCCCAGCTGCACACCCTCGTCCTGGCAGAGCGCCTTGAGCGCGGAATGCGGCTGCGAACCGCGGTTCATGGTGATGATCGGATGCTGCGCCAGTTGCGCCACCGTCCATGGCGTGCCCGTGTCGGGCCAGTCGGCCGCCCGCCCTGCCCAGCCCATGGCGATGGCGCCGCTGCCCGTGCTGCGGATATGGTCGCCCGTCAGCATGTCCGTCTGCAGCGCGATATCGAGCTCGCCCTGCTGCAGCTGTTCGTGCAGGCGGCGCGTCGATTCGGACGTCAATTGAATCTCGATGCCCGGATAGCGTTCCTGCACGCGCTGCAAAAAGGGAATCAGCCAGGTATGCACGATGGTTTCGATGACGCCGATGCGCACTTCGCCCGTGATCTGCGCGGGCGAGGAATTGGCCGCATACATGTCGCGGCACAGTTCCAGCATGCGTTCGGCATAGCCGAGCAGGTTGCGCCCGGCGAAGGTCAGGCGGATTTCACGCGCATCGCGGTCGAACAATCGCGTGCCGAAGTCCTGCTCCAGCGAGGCGATGCGATTGGAAATGGCCGCCTGCGTGATGTGCAGCTTGTCGGCGGCCGTGCGGAAACTGCCCAGGCGCGCGGCCCAGACAAACGCTTCGAGAAAACGGGTATTCAATTTGGCTCTTCAATCAATGGGGTTTTCTTCACGATGGTGAGTTCGCCCCATTGTAAGCCAAAGCACCCTGCCCTATTTTTCACCCAGGAAGTCGAGCAAGGTCAGGGCAACGATCTTGCTGGCCTTGCGCAAATCCTCGAGCGCCAGGCGTTCATCGGCCTTCTTCGCATTCGATTCGGGCACCGTGCGCGGGCCGGCGCCATACAGCACGGCAGGAATGCCCCGCTCGCCATACAGGCGTGCGTCCGCGTACAGCGGCGTACCGACGGCGGGAATGGTTTCGCCGAGGATGGCTTGCGCATTCTTTTGCAGGCTGCCGACCAGCTGTTCGGATCCCGGCAAGGGGCGCAACGCATGCGACAGCAGCAGGCGGCGGATCTCGATGCGGATGCCAGGCTCGCCGCGCACGGCATTCTCGATCAGCGCGCGCACCTGCGCTTCCACCGCCACCGGGTCTTCTTCCGGAATCATGCGGCGATCCATCTTCATGACCACCTTGCCCGGCACCACATTGGTATTCGTGCCGCCGTCGATGCGGCCTACCAGCATGGTGGGCGAGTCGATGCCGGCCACCTTAGACTTGATCTTTTTCAGCTCCGGCAACTGGCCATAGATGGCGTTGAGGATCTTGTTGGCCGCCTGCAGCGCGTCATGCCCCGTCTCCGGCATGGAGCCGTGGCCCGACTTGCCATGCACGGTGATTTCCAGCTGCAAACAGGCGTTGTGCGCAGTGACGATGCCATAGCTGAAACCGGCGGCGATGACAAAATCGGGCTTGGTCAGTTGCTGCTCCAGCAGCCAGCCCGGCCCCAGCAAGCCGCCGAATTCCTCGTCATACGTGAAGTGCAGTTCCAGCTGGCCTTTGAGTGGAATGCCCAGCGCCTCCAGGGCGCGCGCGGCAAACACATAGGTGGCGAAATCGCCTTTCGACACGGCCGTCGCGCGGCCGTACATATAGCCGCCGTCGACCTGGCCGCCGTACGGCGGATACGTCCAGTTGTCGCCGGGCGGCACCACGTCGCCATGCGCGTTCAGGGCCACGGTCGGACCACCGGCCGCATATGGTCGGCGCACGATCAGGTTAGTGATGCTCTGCATGCCATACGCCTCGACCTGGTCGGCCGGGACGGCGTGTTTTTCCGCGTGCCAGCCATACGCCTGCAGCAATTGGGCCACCAGTTCAGCGTGCGGCGCGTTATTGCCGGGCGGCGTGTCCGTCGGCTGCTGCACCACTTTTTGCAAAAATGCGACTTCCTCGTCGAAGTGTTCGTCGATCCAGGCCGTAATCTGTTCTGCGTGCGTTGTCATTTTTTTCCTTGCATGGTCTGTTGCAGCCAGACGCCCAGCTCACTGCGCTCGGCGTCGGTCATATTGGTCAGGTTCCCGATCGGCATGGCCTTCAGTTCAATGGCCTGCTTGTAGATCTGCGCCACGTGCTGGCGGATTTCCGCTTCATTATCCAGCATCATGCCGGCCGGCGCCGTGGCGAAGCCCGGCTGCGTGGGCTGGGCCGAATGGCAGGTGGCGCAGCGCTGCGCGATGATGGCATGCACGCTCTTGAACTGCGCTGCCGGGTCCACCGCTGGCGCGGCCGCCACGGCCACCGGCGCTTTCGGCGCGATGGCGACGGCCACGGCCAGCAGCAAGGCCACGCCAAGGGCCGGATAGCGCCACTCGACGCGCCCCCTGTGGCGCAGGTTGAAGAAGTGGCGGATGAAGACGCCGGCCGCCATGATCAGCGCCAGCACCAGCCACGCATGGTCGTTGCGGTAGGTCATCGCGTAGTGGTTGCTGATCATGATGAACAGCACGGGCAAGGTGAAATAATTGTTATGCACGCTGCGCTGCTTGGCCTTCATCCCGTGCTTGGGGTCGGGCAGCTTGCCGGCGGCCATGGCCTCGACCATCTTGCGCTGGCCGGGAATGATCAGCATCAGCACATTGGCCACCATGATGGTGCCGATCATGGCGCCCACGTGGATGTACGCGGCGCGTCCGCTGAGCAGATGCGTGAGCACGTAGGCGGCGCCGACGATCAGCGCGAACACCGTCACGCCGAACCACAGTTCATGTTGCGCCAGCTTCGAGCGGCACAGCAAATCATAGACGGTCCAGCCGATGACGAGGGTGGCGATGCCGATGCCGACAGCCTGGCCGCTGGAGATGTCCGCCACGGATTTGTCGATCATCATGGCTTGCGCATTGAAGTAGTAGGCAATCGTCAGCAGGGCAAAGCCGGACAGCCAGGTGGAATACGCTTCCCACTTGAACCAGTGCAGTTCCTTCGGCAGTTCGGCCGGCGCCACCAGGTATTTCTGCGGATTGTAAAAGCCGCCGCCATGCACGGCCCACAGTTCGCCCGACACGCCTTTTTTCGCCAGCTCGGAACCGGGTGCCGGCGGGCGGATCGAGTTGTCGAGCCAGACAAAATAAAAGGAAGCACCGATCCAGGCGATGCCCGTGATGACGTGCAGCCAGCGGACGATCAGGTTCAGCCATTCAAGGCCGTACGGAATCAGGTAGGCAAATACTTCCATAAATTTCCTCTAGTCAGACCGAACCAATATTCGTGCCAATCTACACAAGATAAACGGATTTACCGCCCGTCACATGAAAAATATCGTATATTTGACATATTCAATTCGATATACAACAGAGCCACCAGCCCATGTCCAGCCTGCCGCAACACCTCGATTTGCACCTGATCCGCATCCTCTACCTGCTGCTGGTGGAAAAAAACGTCTCGCGCGTGGCGCTGAAACTGAACCAGCCGCAGCCCTCGATTTCCGCGTCGCTGCGCAAGCTGCGCGAGTTGACGGGCGACCCGCTGCTGGTGCGCGGCGCGCGCGGCATGGTGCCCACCCAGCATGGCGAAAGCCTGCTCAATCCGGCCAAGCGCATCCTCGACCAGACGGAAAGCCTGTTCGTCAAGAAGACGCCGTTCGTGGCGCAGGAAGAAGCGCGCACCTTCCACATCGCCGCGCCCGACTATCTGGACAGCCAGTTCCTGCCCAACGTGGTGGCGCTGCTGCGCCGCGGTTCACCAAAAAGCCGCGTGGTGCTGCACAGCCTGGGGCCGGGCATCGACCATATCCGCCAGCTGTCAGACGGTGGCCTGGACCTGGTGATCGCCAACTGGGATGAGCCGCCCGCCCACCTGCACATCTCGAAGCTGTTTGAAGACCCCATCATCTGCGCCATGCACGCGGAAAACGCCTACGCGCGGCGCACGGCCAGCGACGCCATGACCCTGGACGATTATCTGAGCCTGCCGCACGTGGCGCCGTCGCAGATGATGCCCGGCTATCATGGCGTGATCGACTCCTTCCTGGAGCGGCAGAACCTGCAGCGCAACGTGGTGGTGGAATCGGCGTATTTCGGCCTGATCCCCTACATGCTGACGCAGACCGACCTGGTGCTGACCACGGGCCGGCAGTTCATGCGCTTTTATGAAAAGACCCTGGCGCTGAAAACGTACACCGTGCCATTGAAATTTCCACCGATGCGCTTTTACCAGCTGTGGCACCAGCGCGTGCACCAGGCGCCCGAGCACAAATGGCTGCGCGACCAGGTCAGCGCTGCGGCCAAGGCGCTGGTGCAGCGATAGGCGCTATCAGCGCGCGCATATAATGGACGCCAGGACGGGGCGCTATCATCACCGCTTGCATGATCGGAAAACCATGACCACCCTTTCAGACCTGAACGCCGGCAGCCCGGCCGACTTTATCGCGCGGCTGCACGGCATCTACGAACACTCGCCCTGGATCGCCCAGCGCGCCGCCCACGCCATGCCCTTCGCCAGCCTGACGGCGCTCAAGGCAGAGCTGCAGCGCGTGCTGGCCCTGGCTTCGCCGGAAGAACAGCTGGGACTGATTCGCGCCCATCCCGAGCTGGCCGGCAAGGCCGCCATCGCCGGCCAGCTGACGGCCGAATCCACGCACGAGCAGGCCAAGTCCGGCTTGAACCTGTGCAGCCCCGACGAATTTGCCACCTTGCAGCGCCTCAACAGCGACTACAACGCCAAGTTCGGCTTTCCCTTCATCCTTGCCGTCAAGGGACCGACGGGTGAAGGCCTGACGCGCCAGGACATCATCGCCACCTTTGCACGGCGCCTGAAGAACCGCCGCGCCGACGAGCTGGCCGAATCGCTGCGGCAGATCAAGCGCATCGCCGAGCTGCGGCTGAACGACCTGTTCGACGTGCGCCTGGACTTCGGCCCGGCCATCATGCAGCAGGCGGAAACCCTGGCCGGCTGGAGCGACAGCGACTACAACCTGACCTGCGCCTACCTGACGCCGGCGCACCGGAAAACGGCCGCGCAGCTGGCCGCGTGGATGACGGAAGCAGGCATGCAGGTGCATATCGATGCTGTCGGCAATGTGGTCGGGCGCTATCTGTCCGACACGCCCGGCGCGAAAACCCTGATGACGGGATCGCACTACGACACGGTGCGCAACGGCGGCAAGTACGACGGCCGCCTGGGTATCGTGCTGCCGATCGCCATCGTGCGCCACCTGCATGACCGGGGCGAAAAGCTGCCGTTTCACTTCGAAATCGTCGGCTTCGCCGAAGAGGAAGGCGTGCGCTTCAAGAGCACTTTCCTGGGCAGCACGGCCGTCACGGGCAAGTTCGACGTGGCGCTGCTGGAACAGCGTGACGCGGACGGCGTCAGCATGCGCGAGGCGCTGGCCGCCGCCGGCCACGAAGCGACCGCCATCGGCGCCATCGCGCGCGATCCGGCCGATTTGCTCGGCTATGTGGAAGTGCATATCGAGCAGGGTCCCGTGCTGCTGGAGCGCGACCTGCCGCTGGGGATCGTCACGGCGATTGCCGGCAGTTCGCGCTACCTGGTGACCCTGGGCGGCGTGGCCAGCCACGCGGGCACCACGCCCATGGCCATGCGCAAGGATGCGGCCAGCGCCGCCGCCGAAATCATCCTGCTGGTGGAACAGCGCTGCAACCAGGGCGAGGCGCTGGTCGGCACCGTGGGGCAGCTGCAGGTGCCGAATGGCTCCGTCAACGTGATCGCCGGCGCCTGCACCCTGTCGCTGGATATCCGCGCGGCCAGCGACACGGTACGCCAGGCAGCCGTCGACGATATTCTCGATGGCATCGCCGCCATTTGCGCGCGGCGCCAGATCGATTATCAGCTTGAACTGCTGCTGTCGATCAGCGCGGCGCCTTGCGCGCCGTGGCTGATGGCGCAGCTGGCGCAAGCCGTGGAATCGGTCGGCATCGCACCGTACGCGCTGCTGTCGGGTGCCGGCCACGACGCCATGGCCATGGCCGCCATCACCGACGTGGCCATGCTGTTTACCCGTTGCGGCAATGGCGGCATCAGCCACAACCCGCTGGAAACCATGACGGCGGACGACGCCGACATCGCGGCGCGCGCCCTGCTGGCCTTTTTGCGCAACTTCCAACCCAAGCCCTGAACGGAGCCGGGCCGCTG
>RCUS01000991.1_pt1 | contig 15903 bp, 16 predicted proteins | sample 2166221 | NCBI WGS metagenome assembly RCUS01 (sample SAMN09932758, study PRJNA488358) | compost metagenome | isolation source: compost soil in cyclohexanecarboxylic | place: Germany: Experimental Botanical Garden | reverse complement strand
GCGCCGGTGCCGGGGGGCTGGTCACCAGCTACATAGCCGCCGCGGTCAAGGCCAGGGTGGCGCTGATCGAGCAGCACAAAATGGGGGGGGATTGCCTCAACACCGGCTGCGTTCCCTCCAAGGCGCTGATCCGAAGCGCCCGCTTCGCCTTTGAACAGCGCAAGGCAGACGAGCTTGGCTTCAGCCCCAGTCAATCACAGGCCGATTTTGCCGCCGTGATGGCACGGGTAGCGACGGTGATCAAGGAGGTCGAGCCCCACGATTCGGTTGAACGCTATCAAGGACTGGGGGTGGAGTGCATCCAGGGCCGGGCCCGCCTCGTCTCCCCCTGGGAGCTGGAGGTGGACGGCAGACGCCTGAGCAGCCGCCACATCGTCATCGCCACCGGGGCCAGGCCTCTGGTGCCCAAGCTGCCGGGTCTCGAGCAGGTGCCCTACCTCACCTCGGACAGCCTCTGGCAGCTACGCGAACCTCCCCGCCACCTGCTGGTGCTCGGTGGCGGCCCCATCGGCTGCGAGCTGGCTCAGAGCCTTGCCCTGCTCGGCATTCCCGTCACCCTGGTGGAGCTCGCCGATCAGCTGCTGCCCCGGGAAGAGCGGGAGGTCGCCGAGGCGCTGGCCGAACAGATGACCCGCGACGGCGTGCGGCTACTCACCGGCTGGCGGGCTGAGCGCGCCGACTACGAGCCCGCGGCCGAGGGCACGCTGCCTATCCGGCTGCAACTGCGCCGGGGGGAGGAAACGCACCTGGTTGAGGGGGATCAGCTGCTGCTGGCCCTGGGCCGGGTCGCCAACGTGAGCGGCTTCGGGCTCGAAGAGCTGGGGGTGGAGCTGGCCCCCCGTGGCACCATAGCAGTCGATGGCTTCCTCGCCACCAACTACCCCAGCATACTGGCGGTGGGAGACGTCGCTGGCCCTTACCAGTTCACCCACTTCGCCGCCCATCAGGCCTGGTATGCCGCCGTCAACGCCCTCTTTGGCCAGTTCAGACGCTTCAAGGCTGACTACAGGGTGATCCCGGCGGCCACCTACACCAGCCCCGAGATTGCCCGGGTCGGCCTCAACCGCAAGGAGGCCGAGGCCCAAGGCATTCCCTTCGAGGCGACCCGCTTCAATCTGGCCGAGCTGGATCGCGCCATCGCCGACGGGGAGCGCCACGGCTTTGTCGAGGTGCTGACGGTGCCGGGCAAGGATAAAATCCTTGGCGCCACCATAGTGGGCGCTCACGCCGGCGAGCGGATCGCCGAATTTGTGCTCGCCATGCGCCACCGCCTGGGGCTTGGCAAGATCCTGGGCACCATCCACGCCTATCCCACCCTGATGGAGGGGAACAAATACGTGGCGGGCGAGTGGAAGTGGGCCCACCAGCCCACCCGCCTGCTGACCCTGCTGGCCCGTTATCACAGTTGGCGCCGCGGCGCCTGAGCCCACGAGACCCTCACCATGTTCAAGACCCGAGTTCGCGCCCTGCTCCGTCCCCTGCTCGCCACCGCCCTGCTGCTGACGACCCAGCTCCACGCCGCCGAGACGACCTGGCAACAGACCCTCGCCGAGGCGAAGGGCCAGCGCGTCTATTTCAATGCCTGGGGCGGCAGCCCGGAGATCAACGCCTACCTGGTATGGGCGGGTCAGGAGATTGAGCGCCAATACGGGGTCACCCTGGTGCAGGTGAAGGTGGATGACATAGCCCAGAGCGTCAGCCAGCTGCTGGCCAGCAAGCAGGCGGGCAAGACGTCGGACGGCCCCATCGACCTGCTCTGGGTCAACGGCGAGAACTTCAAGGCGCTCAAGGAGCAGGGGCTGCTGGGAGCCCACTTCACTCAGGATCTGCCGAACATGGCGCTGGTGGACACCAAGCTGCCGGTGCACAAGGACTTCACGGTGCCGGTCGCAGGACTAGAGGCCCCCTGGGGCATTGGCCAGCTCAACCTGATGGTCAATGGGGACGAGGTGGCCACCCCGCCCACCTCGGCGGCCGAGCTGCTCGCCTGGGCCAAGGCCAACCCTGGCCGCTTCACCTACCCCAAGCCGCCCCAGTTTCATGGCTCGAGCTTCCTCAAGCAGATCTTGCTGGAGCTGACCGCCGATCCTGCGCCCCTCTATCGGGAGGCGAGCGACGCCGACTTTGCCCGCCTCACGGCCCCGCTCTGGGGCTGGCTCGATCAGCTGCACCCCGTGCTCTGGCGCAAGGGCAAACTCTTCCCCACCAGCGCCGCCGAAACCAAACAGTTGCTCGATGACGGCGAGCTGGCCATGGCTATCAGCTTCAACCCGGGCGAGGCCCAGAGTTCGGTGCAAAACGGCACCCTGCCCCCTGCGGTGAGGGCCGTTGCCATGGCCAAGGGGGCCCTGACCAACAGCCACTTCCTCGCCATCCCCTTCAACGCCAGCGCCCGGGCCGGCGCCAAGGTGGTGGCCAACTTCCTGTTAAGCCCTGCCGCCCAGGCCCGCAAGGCGGATCCCGCGTTCTGGGGCGACCCCAGCGTGCTGCGCCAGGATGCCCTGCCGGGGAACAGCCAGCCGGCCCTGCGCTTCAAGGCGGTGGCCGAACCCCATCCCAGCTGGCAGACCCGGCTGGAAGCGGCCTGGGCCGAACGCTACGGCCACTAGACCATGAGCATCCGGCCCTGGCGCCTCCTCTTTCTCCTGCTGTGCGCCCTGTCGCTGGCCGCGCCTGTCGCCGGCGGTCTGCTGCTCCTGCTGCTTGAAGGCCTGGCCAAAGGCCATGTCAGCCTGCTGCTCGCCCAGCACGGGCTCTGGCACTCGCTGGGCCTGAGCCTCTGGGTGGCGGGCGCCTCCACCCTGGGGGCCCTGTTCTTCACCGCCCTGCTGCTCGCCCGGGGGGAGGGGCAGCCCTGGATGCGCGGGCTGCGTCGCCTGCTCTCCCCCTTGCTGGCCCTGCCCCACGTCGCCTTCGCCATCGGCGTGGCCTTCCTGCTCGCCCCCTCCGGCTGGTTGCTGCGCCTGATCTCCCCCGCCCTCACCGGCTTTGACTTGCCCCCCGACTGGCAGACCCTGAGAGATCCCTGGGGGCTCGGCCTCATTCTGGCGCTCATATTGAAAGAGACCCCTTTTCTGCTGCTGATGGCGCTCTCGGCCCTCGACCCCGCCCGAGTCAGCCGCCAGCAGTGGCTTGGGCAAACCATGGGCTTCAGCGGGCCGCAGATCTGGTGGCGCCTGCTGCTGCCCGCGCTCTGGCCCGCCCTGCGCCTGCCCCTCTATGCGGTGGCGGCCTATGGCCTGGGGGTGGTGGATCTCGCCCTGCTGCTGGGGCCAGATGCCCCTGCCCCTCTGGCGGTGCGGCTCTGGCTCTGGTATCAGGACCCGGACCTCCAGTGGCGCGGGGCCAGCGCCAGCGGCGCCCTGCTGCTGCTGGCGCTCAACCTCTTGCTGCTCGCCGCCCTGCGGCTGCTGGAGTGGAGCCACGGGGCGCTTGGCAAGGCCCGCTGGCTGGATGGCAGGCGCAGTCTCCCCTCGCCCTGGCCCGAGCACCTCACCCGGGCCGGGGTCTGGGTTCTGCTCGCCATCAACCTGCTGGTACTGGCTTCCCTGCTGCTCTGGTCCCTGGCCCGGCGCTGGTCCTTCCCCGCACTTTGGCCCAGCGAATGGAGCGGCCACCACTGGCTGGCGCTGCTGCCCACCCTGGGGCCCCTGCTGTGGCAGAGCCTGTGGCTGGCCCTGCTCTGCGCCGGCCTCTCGCTGCTGCTGGCGGTGCTCGCCCTGGAGGCGCAGCAGGGCCGCCCCCCCCACCACAGCCAGTGGCCGCTCTGGCTCATCTGCCTGCCGCTGCTGCTGCCCCAGGCCAGCCTGCTGTTCGGGTTGCGCCTGCAGATCGACTGGCTTGGCGGCGTCGACGGCATAGGTCCGGGCTGGGTGCTGTGGAGCCAGCTGCTGTTTGTCTTCCCTTATGTCTATCTCTGCCTGCACGGCCCCTATCGCCAATTCGACGATCGCCTCACCCGGGCGGCACTCTCCCTCGGGGCCAGCCCCTGGCGCGCCTGGTGGCAGGTGAAGGGGCCGCTGCTGGCGCGGCCGCTGCTGTTCGCCTTCGGGGTCGGGGCGGCGGTGAGCCTGGCCCAATACCTGCCCACCCTGCTGTTTGGCGCGGGCCGCGTGGTCACCATCACCACAGAGGCGGTGGCCATAGGCAGCGGCCTCAACCGGCGACTGGCCGGCCTCTATGGTCTGCTGCAACTGCTGTTGCCACTCTTCATCTACGGCCTGGTGCTCTGGCTGCCCCGCCGTATCAACCCCGCACTGAGGCATTGATCATGCTGCATACCACCGCGCTCACCCTCTATCTGGATGATCACCCCATGCTGACACTGCCCCCCCTGACGGTGGCCCCCGGCGAGGTGCTGACCCTGATGGGCCCGAGCGGCTGCGGCAAGAGCTCCCTGCTGGCGGCCTTCGCGGGGGTGCTGCCCCCTGGGCCTATCCGGCTGGCGGGGGAGATACGGCTCGGCGAGCGGCTGCTCACCCCCCTGGCGCCCCAGGCGCGGCGCATCGGCATGCTGTTTCAGGACGATCTGCTGTTTGCCCATCTGACGGTGGCAGAGAACCTGATGTTCGGCATGCCGGCGCATCTCAGGGGGATGGCGGCGAGACGGGCCTGCGCCCTCGAGGCGCTGGCAGAGGTGGGGTTGGCAGGGCAGGCGGACAAGCTGCCGGGCCAGCTCTCCGGCGGTCAGAAGGCACGTGTCAGCCTGCTGCGGGCCCTGCTGGCAGAACCAGAGGCCCTGCTGCTGGACGAGCCTTTCTCCCGGCTGGACAAGCCGCTACGGGCGGCCTTCAGAACCCTGGTGTTCGAGCGGCTCAAGACGCTCGGCATGCCCGCCCTGCTGGTTACCCACGACGAGGAGGATGCCCCGGGGACTGTCCTGACACTCACCACTCCCTGCTTGACCAAAGAGGACTCCGACTTTGTTTGATCGCCACCTGATCCCCCTCATTCGCCGCCCCCTCCAGCTGCTGGCCGCCCCCCTGTGCCGGGCCGGGATCAGCGCCAACCAGATAAGCCTCACCGGCTTTGCCGTCGGCATGCTGGCCTTGCCGCTGCTGGCACTGGGCTGGCACGGCTGGGCCCTCGCCGCCATCCTGTTCAACCGGCTGCTGGACGGCCTGGATGGGGCCGTGGCGCGCCAGACCGGGATCACCGACTGCGGCGGCTTCCTCGACATCAGCCTCGACTTCATCTTCTATGCCGCCGTGGTGCTGGGCTTTGCCCTCGGTGACCCCGCCAACGCCCTGCCCGCCGCCACCCTGCTGTTCGCCTTTATGGGCACGGGCTCGAGCTTCCTGGCCTTTGCCGTCATGGCGGGCAAGCGCGGCATCGAGAACCCCGTCTACCACCACAAGTCCCTCTACTATCTGGGCGGCCTGACCGAGGGGAGCGAGACCATCGCCCTGTTCGTGCTGATGTGCCTCTGGCCCGCCGCCTTCGCCCCGCTCGCCTACGGCTTTGCCCTGCTCTGCGCCATCACCACCCTGACCCGGCTCTGGAGCGGCTACCACACCCTGCGTTGAGAGGAGAGGGGCCTGTCGGCGAATTCAGCGGCTGATGAATATGGCCCCCAGGCCATGCACTGAGCACTTGCGCATGGACGCCAATGTTTTACCATGACGGCACTCTTTTTCAGGCTCACGAGAACCATATGCGTCGCCTTCTTCTCACCCTCTCCCTGTTCCCTCTGCTGTATGGCTGCAGCAGCACACCGGCCCCCAAGCCCGTGGTCAAGCCGCAGCCCCGGAGCGCCTTCATCAATCAGACGCCGCCGAGCAAACCTTTCTACCAGCAGGGGGTCAGCAAGGGAGACTTCGCCAACCGCAGCAACGTGGATCAGTTCGTGCAGCGCATGGTCGACAAGCACGGCTTCAACGGCGCCGAGCTGCATAGGGTGCTGGCCCAGGCCGAACGCTACGACTGGATCATCCGGCTGATGGACGCCCAGGCGCCCACCACCACGCCGCCCACAGGGCCGACCGGTGCCTGGAATCGCTACCGCGCCAAGTTCATCACCCCGGACAATGTGCAAAACGGCGTCAGCTTCTGGCGTGAGTACGAGAGCGAGCTCAATCGGGCGCAGCAGATCTACGGGGTGCCCCCCGAGATCATCGTTGGCATCATAGGAGTGGAGACCCGCTGGGGCCGGGTGATGGGCAAGACCCGCATCCTGGATGCCCTGGCGACCCTGGCGTTCGACTATCCGCGCCGGGCAACCTTCTTCACCGGCGAGCTGGAGGCCTTCCTGGTGATGACCCGGGATGAGGGCATGGATCCCACCGAACCCAAGGGTTCCTACGCCGGCGCCATGGGCTATGGCCAGTTCATGCCGTCGAGCTTCCAGAGCTATGCGGTGGACTTCAACGGCAATGGCCACACCAATCTGTGGGATCCGGTGGATGCCATCGGCAGCGTGGCCAACTACTTCAAGGCCCATGGCTGGGAGAAGGGGCAACCGGTGGCGGTACGCGGTCAGGGCCAGCTGCCCGGCTATGAGCACGGCTTCCAGACCCGCTACCCGGTCACCACCCTGCGCGGGGCAGGGCTGGCCCCCACAGCGTCGCTCGGCAACCACAAGGAGGCGAGCCTGCTGCGCCTGGACGTGGGCACCGGTTATCAGTACTGGTACGGCCTGCCGAACTTCTACGCCATCACCCGCTACAACCACAGCACCCACTACGCCATGGCGGTGTGGCAGCTGGGTCTGGCGGTCAGGGATGCCAGAGGCGGCTACTGAGCCAGCCCCACCCTACGAAAACGGGCCCATCGGGCCCGTTTTGCTATTCGTTTTCCAGCAGCCAGCGCTTGAGCAGAGCAGCCAGTTGCCCCTGCTCCTCGTTCGTCAGCGGGGCCAGCAGGCGCCGCTCGTTCGCCACGTGGCGCTCCACCGCCTGGTCGACCAGCTCCCGCCCCGGCTCCGTCAGGCAGACCAAGAGGCTTCGCCTGTCATCGGGGGAGGCTTCACGTCTTATCAGGCCACGCTGCTCCAGCTTGTCGAGCCTGGCCGTCATGGCCCCCGAGCTCAACATGGCGGACTGGTAGAGGGCGGTCGGGGTCAGCGGCTCACCGGCCCGGCGCAGGGTTGCCAGTATGTCGAAGTCTGAGCCCAGCAGGCCGCACCCCTTGAGCTCTTCACTCACCTCGCGCCCGGCGATGGCCGCCATGCGCGCCACCCGCCCCAGTACCCCCATGGGAGAGCAGTCGAGATCCGGTCGCTGCCGCGCCCACTGGGCCAGCAGCAGGTCTACATGATCACTATCCATTCCGGCTCCATTATCTTTTCGAAAAGATACTTGATAATAAACTAACTCGCGGCTAATTTATCTTTACTTAAAGATACTTTATTGCGAGACAACCATGCCACTGCTGATTGCCCTGCTCGCCCCCCTGCTCTGGGGCAGTACCTATGCCGTCGTCAGCCTCTACCTGACCGACTACTCCCCCTACTGGGTGGCCGTGTGGCGGGCGCTGCCGGCCGGTATACTGCTGTTGCTGCTCCATCCCCGCCGGCCACCGCTCACCTGGAACCGGCAGTTTCTGCTGGCGTTTTGCAACATCACCGCCTTCTTCGCCCTGCTGTTCGTGGCGGCCTATCGCCTGCCGGGGGCGGTGGCGGGCACTCTGGGCGCCACCCTGCCCCTCATTCTGATGGGGCTGGCCTGGTGGCAGGATGGCAAACGACCGAGCCTGAAATGGTTGCTGCTGGGCCTGATGGGGCTCGCGGGTGTGCTCCTGCTGCTCAACCCCTCCGCCAACCTGGATCCCGTCGGCGTGGCGTGCGCCCTGCTGGCCACCCTGCTCATCGGCCAGTCCAGCCGCTGGATGCAGCGCTGGCCGGTGAGCGATCTGCTGGCGCTGACCGCCTGGCAACTGCTGCTCGGGGGCCTGATGCTGATCCCGCTCGCCTGGTGGCTGGCGGGCCCCATGCCGCTGCCACAGCCGGCGAGTGCCCCCGGGCTCATCTGGCTTATTTTGCTCAACACGGCGCTGGCCTACTGGGCCTGGCTGTGGGGACTCAAGCGCCACGGTCCCGAGGTGATGGGCATGCTGGCCCTCACCAACCCCATGGTGGCTGTCTCCTTCGGCGTGCTGCTGGTGGGAGAGACCCTGGACGGCCGCCAGTGGCTCGGCATCGCGGTGATCCTGCTCTCCCTGTTCCTGATGAAGCTGCCGACCCGTCCCCTCTTCAAGGGCGGGCAGGTTGCCAAGGCTTGCCCAGACCAGCCGGGAAATGGCTGATCGGGCACCAGATCCCCGCCAGGCACACAGCAAAAAGGAGCCGATATGGCTCCTTTTTATGCGCTTCAGTGACTGGCTTCAGGCTCAGACGCCGGCCTTGGCCAGGGCCGCAGAGACGATCTGCTGGGCCTCCTGCTGAATGAGGTCCAGGTGCGCCTCGCCCTTGAAGCTCTCCATGTAGATCTTGTAGATGGACTCGGTGCCCGAGGGGCGCGCCGCGAACCAGCCGTTCTCGGTCACCACCTTCAGGCCGCCGATGGCGGCGTCGTTGCCGGGGGCCTTGGTCAGCTTGGCAAGGATGGGCTCACCGGCCAGGGTCGAGGCTTCCACCAGCGCCGGATCCAGCTTGGAGAGCACCGCCTTCTGGGCGCTGTTGGCGGGAGCGTCGATGCGGCGGTAGCTGGAGCGGCCGAACTTCGCTTCCAGGGCATCGTAGTGGGCCTGTGGATCCTTGCCGGTGACGGCCAGGATCTCGGCGGCCAGCAGGGCCAGGATGAAGCCATCCTTGTCGGTGGTCCAGACGGTACCGTCCTTGCGCAGGAAGGAGGCGCCCGCGCTCTCCTCGCCGCCGAAGCCGAACTCGCCGCTGAAAAGACCATCCACGAACCACTTGAAGCCGACCGGCACCTCTTTCAGGGTGCGGCCGATCTCGCCGGCAACTCGGTCGATCATGGACGAGGAGACCAGCGTCTTGCCGACGGCGGCGTTCGCAGACCAACCGGTTCTGTGGGTGAACAGGTACTGGATGGCCACCGCCAGGTAGTGGTTCGGGTTCATCAGCCCCGCCTTGGTGACGATGCCGTGACGGTCGTAGTCAGGATCGTTGCCAAGGGCGATGTCGAACTTGTCTTTCAGGGCAATCAGGCCCGCCATGGCGAAGGGGCTGGAGCAGTCCATCCGGATCTTGCCGTCTTTATCCAGGGTCATGAAGGAGAAGGTCGGATCGACGCGATAGTTCACCACCTCGATGTCGAGATCGTAGCGCTTGGCGATCACATCCCAGTAGGCCACGCCAGAGCCGCCCAGCGGATCCACCCCGATCTTGATGCCAGCCTGCTTGATGGCGGCCAGGTCCAGCACGTTCTCGAGATCGTCCACATAGGGGGTGACATAGTCGTGCTCGACCACGAACTCACTCGCCAGGGCTTCGGCGAACGGCATCCGCTTCACGCCGGCCAGACCGGCTTCCAGAATGGCGTTGGCGCGGTCTTCCACCCACTTGGTGATCTCCCCTTCGGCAGGACCGCCGTGGGGGGGGTTGTACTTGAAGCCACCGTCTTCCGGCGGGTTGTGGGACGGGGTGATCACCACACCGTCCGCCAGGGCCGCAGGTTTGCCGGCGTTGTGGCGCAGGATGGCGTGGGAGATGACCGGGGTCGGTGTGAAGCCGAGGCCTGCCTGGATACGAGTCTCGACGCCATTGGCCGCCAGCACTTCCACCGCGCTGGAGAACGCCGACTCAGAGAGGGCGTGGGTGTCCATGCCCACAAACAGCGGGCCCGTGATGCCGGCCTGCTGGCGATACTCCACCAGCGCCTGGGTCACCGCCAGGATATGGGATTCGGTGAAGGCGTTGTGCAGGGCGCTGCCGCGGTGGCCAGAGGTGCCGAAGGCCACCCGCTGCTCGGGGCGGCTCATGTCCGGCTTGTTGAGGTAGTAGGCGCTGACCAGACGGGGAATGTTGGTCAGATCGCTTATGCGGGCCGGCTTGCCGGCGTGGGAATGCTGTGCCATGGCGTTTTCCTTGGTGAGACCTTGCCTGGCAAGGCCTTGAGTCTGTGATGCGTTAAACTGCGCCGCACACCCGAGCCGTCAGAGCCTCGTCATAACCCATGCTGGCCATCAGCTGGGCCACCATGTTCTGCTTGCGGCTGGTGTTGGTATTGGTGATGACCCAGAACGGGGTATCCGGCACCTGCTTGGGCTTGGTGGTGCTGCCGCTGGCACGCAGTGCCTCGGGATCCCGGGAAAAATAGACGCGCTTGCGCCCCTTTATCTCGGTCGCCTGAGTGAAGCTATCCGGGTTGTCCCGGTACAGGGTGCTGAGCACCAGCATGAAGCGGTTGATGGACTTCTCTTCTTTTTGCAGCTCGCCGGAATCGAGCAGGGCTTCCAGTCCCATGGCATCGGCCAGGGGCTGAGGCTGGACCACAGGCGCGGCCGGCACTGTCGTCCCCGCCTTGACGGGTTGTTCCAGCAGACGGCGCAGGATATCGGAGGCACTCTCGCCGATGTGCCGGGTCTGGCTCGCGATAAAGAAGTAGAGATCGTCATCAAGCTCGATGGTTTTCATAGGGATGCGCTGGACTCGTCGAAATTCGGATGCGGCGATTATACATAGGCAAACCCGGCAGCCCAAGGGAGGGGCTGGCAGATGTGCATGAATCTCCTTGAGAATACGGCATAATACGGGGCCAGGTGTGTGATCCCCCGCACTGATAGCCGATCCCGGGTCGTTTTTTTGGAAAAAAAACCACAAAAAAATCCCCCCTGAGGAATGAAATCCTTTTCTTTCAGTGTGTTAAAAATATGGCGAAACAGCCCACGACCGATAAGGTGTCATTTTGCAACAAAACTCATTATTGAATTTCAAGGATCAAGGACAAGGCCCGGTCGTCGTGCTGATCCACGGCCTGTTCGGCAGCCTGGACAACCTGGGCCTGCTGGCCCGTCCCCTCAGCGAGCAGTACAGGGTCATCAGCGTCGATCTGCGCAACCACGGTGCCTCCTTTCACAGCGGCGAGATGAGCTATCCACAGCAGGGGGCGGATGTGATCGCCCTGCTGGATCAGCTCGGGCTTGAGCAGGTGGCCCTCGTCGGTCACTCCATGGGGGGCAAGGTAGCCATGCAGGTCGCCAAGCAGGCCCCTGCTCGGGTCGACCGGCTGGTGGTGGCCGACATCGCCCCGGTGGCCTATCCCCATGCCCGCCACCAGAATGTGTTCGCCGGACTCAACGCCACGCTCGAGCGCCTTCCTCAAAGCCGCAACGAGGCGGAAGCCATCCTGGCTGAACATATCGAAATCCCCGGGGTACGCCAGTTCCTGCTCAAGTCCTTCGCCAAAACCGAGGCGGGCTGGGGCTGGCGTTTCAATGTGCCGGCCCTTGAGCACAACTACGCCAACATCATGGGCTGGCCCGACGACCAGACCCGCTTCGAGGGGCAGACCCTGTTCATCAAGGGGGGGGATTCCGACTATATGCAGCCCCAATACACCGAGACTGTGATGGCACAATTTCCGGCAGCGAAGGCCCGCATCATCGCCGGAACCGGTCACTGGCTGCACGCCGAAAAGCCGGCGTTGTTCAACAAACTGGTTGTGGATTTCCTGTCGACAGGCGGTTAACAGTTTCAAATCCTTTGTGATATAGTGCGCCCTTCATAAGGAGTGCGCGCAATCCATGCTGAGTGAACACATCGATCTGATCGAGAGTCTGGGCCTGAAGCTGTTCTTCGTGGCCATCTTCCTGCTGATTGGTCTGGCCATTCACGACGTTCTCAAACGCGGCAACGTGCCCCGTTTCGGTCGTCTCATCGTCTGGCTGGTTCTGTTTCTGGGTTGCGCGGGTTTTGTCGCCAAGGGGCTGATCGAAATGGGCTGGGAAGGCTCAGGGATCGGCTAACTACTTTTCATCTGTGATGTATGGCCAAACAGCAAACTGATCGAACAACACTGGATCTGTTCGCAACTGAGAAGCGCCCCGGCAGGCCAAAGACCAATCCACTCCCCCGTGAGACCCAACTCAAGATCAACAAGCGCAACCAGCTCAAGCGCGATCGGGAGAACGGCCTGAAACGGGTCGAGTTAAAGGTGGAGGCCGAATTGCTGGAGCGCCTGAACCAACTTGCGCTACAACAGAACGTCAGCCGAGCCGAGCTGATCCAATCTATCCTGAAGCAACAGATTGAGTCTGCGCATGCAGCAGGCATCGCAATCTGAACCGTTAAGCATTAACCAGATACGGGTAACTAAACACTATGGCTAGTGTAGGTCTGTTTTTCGGCAGCGATACCGGTAATACCGAAGCTGTCGCCAAGATGATCCAGAAAGAACTGGGCAAACAACTGATTGAAGTCCGTGACATTGCCAAGAGCAGCAAGGCCGACATCGACAGCTTCGATCTGCTGATGTTCGGTATCCCGACTTGGTACTACGGCGAAGCCCAGGCCGATTGGGATGACTTCTTCCCCGAGCTCGAAGAGATCGACTTCAACAACAAGCTGGTTGCCATCTTCGGCTGCGGCGATCAGGAAGACTATTCCGAATATTTCCTCGACGCCATGGGCACCCTGCGTGACATCGTCGAAGCCAAAGGTGCCATCATCATCGGCCACTGGCCAACCGCGAGCTACGAGTTCGAGGCCTCCAAGGCACTGGTAGATGACAAGCACTTCGTCGGTCTGGGCATCGATGAGGATCGCCAGCCGGAGCTGACTGCCGAGCGCGTCAAGGGCTGGTGCAAGCAGTTGCACGAAGAGATGTGTCTGAGCGAGCTGGAGTGATCTCCCTCCTCTGACAACAAGGGCCCCGCTGGGGCCCTTGTTGTTTCTACTCCTTCATGACTGGCTCTGCGTTCTGTGTTCCGGCTTGGGTTTCACATACAGGGTGCGCCTGACCTGGGCCACCAGCTCGCCCCGCTTGTCCTGCACCTGCACCTCGAACTCGGGGAAATGCTTGTTGCCCCCCTCGGTCGCCGCCACGATCGATGCCAGCTTGGCGTCGGTCAGATTGAACTCCGCCACCAGCATCCCCTTGCCAGGCTTGATGAAATTGATGCTGCCCGCCTTGTCCCAGACGTAATAGCGGTTCTTGAAATGGCCCATCAGCATCAGCGGATAGATGGGATCCGTCATGGCGAACATGCTGCCGCCGAACTGGGTCCGGTTGGCATTCTTGTTCCACCAGCGGGACTTGAGGGTGACCCGACAGAAGCGAAAATCAGGGCTCAATGTTTCTATCTTGATGCCCGCACCCCAGAACGGGGGCCAGGCGTTGAGGGCATGGCGCACCCAGGCCGCGTTGTCAAAAAGCCAATCCATGGATCTCATCCGACCAGACTATAGAGAAGTGACATAGTATCAACATTCCCTCGCCGAGCAAGCCTGAACCGGGCTGGCCAGATTAATCTTCCACAGGGGGAAATGTGCTAAACCCCTTGAATTACTGGGTTTATTTTTGACTTGGCTACGACCTATAATGACAGGCCATACGAGTTCGTGGTTGCCATTCCTTCGGCAGTCAATCAGAATAACCACACCTTCGAGAATGCGAATTAATAGAATATGGCAGACAACAACCAAGCGTTAAAAAAGGCCGGGCTCAAGATCACCTTGCCCCGCGTCAAGATCCTGGAAATCCTGCAACAGCCGGACTGCCAGCACACCAGTGCGGAAGATCTGTACAAACGGCTGATCGATCAGGGTGAGGAGATTGGTCTCGCTACCGTCTATCGCGTTCTCAACCAGTTTGATGATGCCGGTATCGTCACCCGTCACCACTTCGAAGGGGGCAAGTCGGTGTTCGAGCTGGCGACCCAGGAGCATCACGACCACCTGGTCTGCCTCGACTGTGGCAAGGTGATCGAGTTCTCTGACGAGGTGATCGAGCAGCGTCAGCGCGACATCGCCAAACACCACAATATCCGCCTGACCAACCACAGCCTCTATCTCTATGGTCACTGCGTGAACGGTGACTGCAAACACGACGAATAACGCCGTCGGCTGCGAGCAGCCATGAAAAAGCCAGCATCACGCTGGCTTTTTTTGTGTCCGCAATCCGGACCAGAGTGGCAGGATCTCCCCTGCCCTCTTCCTGTCAAACTGCAACCATCAGGCCTCGGCCTTGCCCCAGACATCGCGCAGAGCCACGGTGCGGTTGAACACCAGGTGCTCCGGGCTGGAGAGCTTGTTGTCGGCGCAAAAATACCCTTCACGCTCGAACTGGTAGGCAAACTCAGGCTTGGCGTCCTTGAGGGACGCCTCGACCCGGGCACCGGCGATGATCACCAGGGAATCCGGGTTGAGCGCCGCCTCGAAGTCGTCCTCGGCACCGGGGTTCGGCATCTTGAACAGACGGTCGTAGAGACGGATCTCGGCCGGCAGGGAGTGAGTAGCGCTGACCCAGTGGATCACGCCCTTCACCTTGCGGCCATCGGCCGGATCCTTGCCCAGGGTCTCGGGATCGTAGGAGCAGTAGATACAGGTGACCTTGCCGTCCGCATCCTTCTCGACCCGCTCGGCCTTGATGACGTAAGCGTTGCGCAGGCGCACTTCCTTGCCCAGCACCAGCCGCTTGAACTGCTTGTTCGCTTCTTCCTTGAAGTCCGCCTCGTCGATGAAGATCTCGCGGGTGAAGTTCAGCTCGCGGGTACCCATCTCGGCATTGCTCGGGTGCGCCGGTGCGGTCAGCACCTCATCGGCGGCCAGGTTTTCGATGACCACTTTCACCGGATGCAGCACCGCCATGGCACGGGGGGCGTTCTCGTTGAGATCGTCACGGATGCAGGCTTCCAGCATGCTCATCTCGACGATGTTGTCCTGCTTGGTCACGCCGATGCGCTGGCAGAACTCGCGGATGGAGGCCGGGGTGTAACCACGGCGACGCAGCCCGGAGACGGTCAGCATGCGCGGATCGTCCCAACCGCTGACGTGCCCCTCGGTCACCAGCAGGTTCAGCTTGCGCTTGGACATGACGGTGTATTCGAGGTTCAGACGAGAGAACTCGTACTGACGCGGGTGACAGTCGATGCTGATGTTGTCCAGCACCCAGTCATAGAGGCGACGGTTGTCCTGGAACTCCAGGGTGCACAGGGAGTGGGTGATCCCCTCCAGGGCGTCCGAGATGCAGTGGGTGAAGTCATACATGGGGTAGATGCACCACTTGTCACCGGTCTGGTGGTGGTGGGCAAACTTGATGCGATAGATGACGGGATCGCGCATCACCATGAAGGGGGATGCCATGTCGATCTTGGCGCGCAGGCAGGCGCTGCCTTCGGCCATCTCGCCGCTCTTCATCTTGGCAAACAGCGCCAGGTTCTCTTCCACGCTGCGATCGCGGAACGGGCTGTTCTTGCCAGGGGCGGTCAGGGTGCCGCGGTATTCGCGCATCTGCTCGGGGGAAAGCTCGTCCACATAGGCCAGACCCTTCTCGATGAGCTCGATGGCATAGCCGTGCAGCTTGTCGAAATAGTCGGAGGAGTAGCAGATCTCGCCGCTCCACTGGAAGCCGAGCCACTGTACGTCCTGCTTGATGGACTCCACGAACTCGATGTCTTCCTTCGCAGGGTTGGTGTCATCGAAGCGCAGGTTGCACTGGCCCTGATAGTCACGGGCGATGCCGAAGTTCAGGCAGATGGACTTAGCGTGGCCAATATGGAGATAACCGTTCGGCTCCGGCGGAAAACGGGTATGCACGCTCTTGTGCTTACCGCTGGCCAGATCTTCATCGATGATCTGACGGATAAAGTTGGTTGGGCTGCTCGCCTCGCTCATGGCTCACCTCAAAAATGCGTCACTGGCGGAAGTTGTGCCGGTTGGCACCCTCATCACCCCGCCGTCAAGCCGGATATGATCCCTCATTACGCGCCCTGCCTCAACCTGAATTTGGCCAATCCGGGCCATTGGCGTGCTAAAAACGGGAAACAGCGAGAGCCCCTCTGAAC
>RCUS01000990.1_pt1 | contig 15904 bp, 13 predicted proteins | sample 2166221 | NCBI WGS metagenome assembly RCUS01 (sample SAMN09932758, study PRJNA488358) | compost metagenome | isolation source: compost soil in cyclohexanecarboxylic | place: Germany: Experimental Botanical Garden | reverse complement strand
TTGGCGCAGGTGCCGCGCACGCCCGTGTGCGACACCATCACGGGGCGTTTCGCCAGCGTCAATACCTCGTCGATGGTGGTCGGCGAGGCGTGCGCCAGATCGACGATCATCTTGCGCTCTTCCATGGCGCGCAGCCATTGCCGGCCCAGCGGCGTCAGGCCGCCTTTTTTCAAGCCATGCTGGGAGCCGGACAGTTCCGTGTCGAAGAAATGCGTGGGCGCGGCCATGCGGAAGCCGGCCTGGTACAAGGTGTCGAGGTTGTCCAGCTTGCCTTCGAGCGCATGCGCGCCTTCCAGTGTCAGCCAGCCGGCCATCAGGGCCGGGTCCTTCTCGCGCGCGGCGACGAAGCTGCGCAGCTGTGCGCGGCTGCCGATGACGCGCAGCTTGCCATGGCTCTTGCCCGCTTGCTGGCGCAGCTCGTCGGCCTGGTAAGTGGCGCGCGCCAGCAGGCTGTTCCAGGTGGCCGGCGGCAAGCCTTGCGCCATCACCAGGGCCGTGATGTTGTCCGTGTCGCTGCCATTGCGCTCGATATTCATCTTGCGCGGCGTCTTGGTGACGACGGAAAAAGCTTGCAGGGCCACGTTGCCCCGTTGCATGCGGGGAAGGTCGACATGGCCGCGCTGGCTGTCGCGGTTCAGGTCGCGCTGCCACAGCAGGCTGTCCGCGTGCAGGTCGGCGACCCACAGGTTGCGGTGCAAGGCCAGAGTGGCCGTCGATGGCGCCTTGCCGGATGGAGGATGGACGCGGTTGAAATGCTCGTCGACGAGGACGGGGGCGGACAGCAAGCCGCCAACCAGCGCAAGGCTGGCGGCGGCGATGGTACTGATGATCATTGTTCTCCGTTTCACCATGGGTCGTAAGTGCCCAGGCTCCAGATGTGGCCTTCCGGATCGCGGCAGGTAAAGCCGCGTCCGCCGTAATCTTCATCCTTGATGTCGAGCACGATCTCGGCGCCGGCTTCGCGCGCGCGGCGATAGACGGCATCGGCATCGTTGACGACCAGGTAGCAGCTTTGCGTGTTGGCATTGCCGATCTCGCCCGGCTGCTTCATCAGGCGGCCATACTCGCCATCGACCACAGAACCGAGCATGATCATGCCGTTGCCATAGCTGAGTTGCGCATGGGCGATGCCGCCGTCGCTGTCGGGGACAACCAGCTGTTTTTCAAAGCCGAATGCCGTGCAGAGCCAGTCGATGGCCGCAGGCGCATCGCGGTAGCGCAGGCAGGGAATGGTGGTGGCCCTCGTGTCTTTGGCTGTCGTGGTCATATGGAAACTCCTATCGGGGAATGGAGTAGTTTCGATCGTGAATGCTGCATGGCGTTCACCATGACGGGTATAGATGGCAAGGATCTTGATACCTGTCATGGCCGCGCTTCACTATATGCCACTCTCGTCCGCCCTACAAGAGTGTCACGCCTGCGGCGGCTGCTCCTGCTGCGCCGTTTTCTTGTCCCAGCTGAAGCCGCCCGCATTGCCGGCCCATTTCAGCAGCAGGAACACAAGGAACAGGGTGATGGCCAGCGGCAGGATGGTGATGACGAAAGCCAGGCCGATGGCGCAGGCCAGCAACCTGGGCCAGGACATGGCCGACAGCGCATCGAGGCCCTGGCGCGCATGCGCGCACAGCGCGTTCCAGAATTCCGTAAAGGATGTGCTGCCCGGTGCCGAATTGATGTCTTTCATGCTGCTCTCCTGTCGTCGTTAGTGCCGTTGCCGTCGTGATGGCCTGGCGATGAAGCAACTATAGCCAGGCTTTTGCTGACTGGCACCCGGTCTGCGACGAATTGCAGGCTGGGCGGAACGAACGACGACAGGCGACGACAGGCGGTTATTCGAAGATTTTCAGCTTGAGCTGGAAGCTGAGCGCGCCATACAGCCGGTCTTTATACGATGGCACGATGGCGATATTCACGCCCACGCGCTGGTACTCGTAGCTGATGGTGGGCACCAGGGCGGGAAACCAGCCGCCGTCGCGCATCTTCGGATAGCCGCTGAAGCCGCCAACGACGGCACCCACGCGGAACGGCCCCATCTGGATGGGCTGGTAATACACGCCCACGTAGTTCGAGTAGGCGCGGTCGCTATTGTAGAAGCGTCCGGCCGTCGCCGAGGCAACGGTGGAAAAACGGTATTCGGCGCCCAGGCCAGGATTGCTGTCGTTCAGGTTCTTGTCGCGCTGGAAATGATAGGAATAAAAGCCCGCATTGAGCCAGGTTTCGCTGAGCGGCTTGTTCTCGATCAGGTTGAAAACATCGGCTTGCGCGCCGCAGGCATACGCCAGCAACAGGGCGGCTAGTGACAATCGTTTCATGCGTGCTATATCCTTTTTGATCTGGTGGTCTGATGGCGTGCCTGGGCTGGCGCTGCCGCGATCGTATCACCAAGTCCGCCTTGGCTCTAGGCAATATTGAAAACGCAGAACAGGCGGTCGTTTGCCGGCCTGTTTCTGGCATGCCGGCATGGTTACGCCGTTTCCCGGGCGGGCTGAAAAGAATGATTCTCATTGTGCAACTATATTTGCATTATTGTTACAAAAGTTGTTGGTTTGCGACATATCAAAGTCGAGGGATATGATATTCTGGCGTCAAGTTAATTTTCTTTTTGGAAATAAAATGTCAACCATGTTCAAATCACCATTCGTTCTCGTTTTGTCGACCGTGTTTGCCGCCGGCGCCGCGCAAGCTGGTGTTGTCGATCTGGGCATCGGTGGCGCAAATTTCTATTCCCTGAGCAACTTCACCGCTTCCGGCAGCGATGTCGAAGGCGGCGTGCTGGTCGCCGGTAACCTGTCGGCGTCGAGCTATTCGATCAATGACAAGAACAAGGATGCTTACGTCTCGCATGGCAATACCGGCTATGCGCTGGTCGTTGGCGGCAACCTGAACTACAGCTCCGGCTCGATCAAGAACGGCAGCTACTATGTGGGCGGCACGACGACGACCAGCAGCGTGGGCCTGAACACGGCAAGCAAGACGACGGCCTCGCCCGTATCGTTTGCCACCACCTCGGCTCAGCTGAAAAACACCTCGACGTCGCTGTCGAACGTGGCGGCCACGGGCAGCAGCTCGGTGGCCTATGGCGGCATGACCCTGAGAGGCGGCACGGGCAATGTGCAGGTGTTCGACCTGACTTCCGCGGCGCTCGGTTCGGTGAACAACTTCAAGTTCAGCAACCTGCACACGAATGACACGCTGATCCTCAACATCAGCGGCACGGACGTGACCCTGAGCGGCGGCTATGACGGGTTCAAGAACTACAATGTGCTGTACAACTTCTATGAAGCGAAAAACCTGACCTTCAGCAATGTTGGCCTGTATGGCAGCGTCCTGGCGCCGCTGGCGAACGTGGCCGGTGGCGGTGGGCAGATCAATGGCAGCGTGGTGGTGGGGAACTGGGCCTCAAACATCCAGGTCAATGCCAATCACTATTTCAACGCCACCAACGTGGCCGGTTATGTATCGGCCGTGCCGGAACCGGAAACCTATGCCATGCTGCTGGCCGGCCTGGGCCTGGTCGGCTTCATGGCGCGCCGCCGCAAGAACAAGAGCGCAGCCTGAACGCCGCTGGCTGACTGAAAGCCGCCTGCACGGCGGTTTTTTTTCGTCGCGTCAGACCTTCACGGCCGCCAGCACCATTTGCACGATCAGGCTCTCGGCGTCATCGTAATCCTTGCGCGCGAGTTGCTTGCGGTCCAGCACCAGGCTCATTTGCGCGGAAAAATCCGCATACGATTGCGTCATGGCCCAGATGGCGAACATCAGGTGCGTGGCATTCACGGGTGCGATCTTGCCGGCGGCGATCCATGCCTCGAAGACGGCGATATCCTTGCGCAGCAGCGGCACGACCCTGTCGCGTATCTGCGCGCCGTACAGGGGCGCGCCGTTGATCACTTCCAGCGCATACACGCGCGACGCCCACGGCTGCTCGCGCGAAAAGCGCAGCTTGGCGCCGATATACGCGCGCAGCACGTCGGCCGGCTCCTCGTGTCCGTGGGCCAGCATGTCCATGCGCGCCAGCCAGTCGTCGAGCACGTCGTCGAGCACGCGCTGGTACAGCGCCTGCTTGCTGGGAAAGTAATACATCAGGTTTTGCTTCGACAGGCCGGCCCGCTCGGCGATGGTGGCGATCGACGCGCCTTCGTAGCCGCTTTCGGCAAACACGCGCACGGCCTGTTCGCGGATGTCCGCTTCCAGGCGGTCGCGGTTTTGCAGGCGCCGGCCGCCAGTATTTTTCACGGGAAGGGCAGGGGATTTGTCGCTGGCCATGGCGGGTTCTTTAGCGTGGACGGATCGATTGCAAAAAGGCTTGCAGCACGGGCGTATCGGTATAGGCCACGTTGAAACGGAACCACACCGTCTCGGGCGCGCGCAGCATGAAAAACTCGTTCGGCGACAGCAGGATGCCGGCCTTTAGTGCCATGTCGGCGATGACTTTCCCATTCCATTCCGGCGTCTGGACGTCGGCCCAGCCGGCGCTGACGAACATGCCGCCGCGCGGGCGCGCCACGGGCGCCATGCCGGCCTGCGCCAGGCAGTCGATGCTGCGCTCGCGGGCCGCATCGAGCTGCGTCACCAGCCGTTCGATCATGCGCTTGTAGGGCCGCGCGGAAACGGCGTGGTAGACGGCGCGCTCGTTGATTTCCGACGTCGTCAGGCCCGCCAGCATTTTTACGCGTACCAGTTCGGCCACCAGCGACGGCGACGCGCAGATCGATCCCACGCGCAGCACTGGCGACAGGGTCTTGGAAAAGCTGCCCACGCGGATCACGCGGCGCAAGCCGTCCATGGCGGCCAGCGATGCGTCGCCGCGCGCCGCCAGTTCGCGGTAGATATCGTCTTCCACCAGCCAGAAATCGAATTGCTCGGCCAGGGCCAGCAAGCGGTGGGCCTGCGCCTGGTTCAAGGACGTGCCCAGCGGATTTTGCAGCACCGTGTTGACGAACATGAGCTTGGGCTGCGTGCGTGCCGCTTCCAGCGCCAGCGCTTCGAGGTCGAGTCCCGCCTCGCCGCGTGCGATGCCGACGGGGATGCAGCCGTGGTGGCGTATCAGCGACTGCAGGTTGCTGTAGCCGGGGTCTTCCACCAGCACCGTGTCGCCCGGCTTGGTCAGGCTGCGCAGGATCAGGTCGAACGCGTGCGTGGCGCCATGCGTGAGCAGGACCTGGTCCGCCTCCACCTGGAACAGCTCTTCCGACAAGGTGGCGGCCAGGTGCTGGCGCAGCGAGGGGAAGCCGAGCGGATGGCCATAGCCGCGCAGGCGGCTGGCGGGGATGCGCATGGCCTGGCGCACGGCGTCGAGCACCGTCGCCTCGCCATACAGTTCCGGCGGCAGCCAGCCCGCGCCCACGGGCAGCGCTTCCGAGACGCCCGAATACAGGTCCGGCGTGAGGGCGTCAATGGCGGTGGGGCTGGCATGGATAGTTGTCTGCGGCGTCGCAGCGATATCGTGGCGCGCAACAAAATAGCCGGAACCGCGCCGCGACGACAGCAGGCCCAGATTGACCAGGCGGTCGTACGATTCGACGACGGTAAATGTCGACACGCCATTGCAGCGGGCGAACTGGCGCACGGACGGCATGCGCGTGCCGATGCGCAGGGCGCGGCTGCCTACCATGACGCTGATGGCGATGACGATCTGCTCGACCAGGCCGCCCTTTTTCTGGCGGTCGATGTCCAGCATCGGCCAGCCACTGGCGTTACCTTCGCCCTCGTCCTGCTTCACGTTGTGCGTCACCGGTGGCTCCTTTGCTGCCTTGCACAAAACTGTAGTGGTTTTTCGACCTGTACGGTTGGGATACTTTGCCGTTTGTGTATCTGTGCCTTCAAGGATGGCCTGTCTATTATTACATCAGCTTTTTGCCAACTGGTAAATTATTTTACGCTCCGTCAAAAACGATATTGGCGTGGCGGCAGCCCATCACTAGGAGAAGGTCATGAACGAATCAAGGCCGGAATCGATGTCGGCATTCTGGATGCCGTTTACCAACAACCGTGATTTCAAGGCCAACCCGCGCTTGCTGGTGTCGGCCGAAGGCATGTACTACAAGGACGTCGACGGCAATGCCATCCTCGATGGAACGGCCGGCCTGTGGTGCGTGCCGTGCGGCCATGCGCAGCCGAAAATCGTCGGCGCCATCCGCGAGATGGTGGGCCAGCTGGACTTCGCGCCCACCTTCCAGATGGGCCATCCGGCCGCCTTCGAGCTGGCGGAAAAACTGATGGACTACACGGGCCATAAATTCGGCCACGTCTTTTACACCAACTCCGGTTCCGAAGCGGTGGACACGGCCCTGAAAATCGCGCTGGCGTATCACAAGGCGCGTGGCGAGGGTGGCCGCACGCGCCTGATCGGCCGCGAACGCGGCTACCACGGCGTGGGCTTTGGCGGCATTTCCGTGGGCGGCATCGGCGGCAACCGCAAGACCTTCGGCCCGCTGCTGCCCGGCGTGGACCATTTGCCGCACACGCATAATCTCGACAAGAACGCCTATACGGTGGGCGAGCCGGAATACGGCACGCACCTGGCCGACGAGCTCGAACGCATCGTCGCCCTGCACGACGCCTCGACGATTGCCGCCGTCATCGTCGAACCGGTGGCCGGTTCCACGGGTGTGCTGATCCCGCCGAAAGGCTACCTGAAACGCTTGCGCGAGCTGTGCACCAAGCACGGCATCCTGCTCATTTTCGATGAGGTCATCACGGGCTTCGGCCGCATGACGACGCCGTTCGCCTTTGATTATTTCGACGTCGAGCCGGACCTGATGACGACGGCCAAGGGCCTGACCAATGGCATGGTGCCGATGGGCGCCGTGTTCAGCAAAAAGCATATTCACGACGCTTTCATGGACGCGCCAGCCGGCATCGAACTGTTTCACGGCTACACGTACTCCGGCCACCCGCTGGCCTGCGCCGCCTCGCTGGCGACCCTGCAAGTGTTCGAGGAGCAGGACATCCTCGGCCACGCCAAAGCGATGCAGGCGTATTGGAGCGACGCCGTGCATTCGCTGAAAGGCTTGCCGCACGTGATCGACTTGCGCAGCATCGGCCTGATCGCCGGCATCGAACTCGATCCCATCGCCGGCAAGCCGGGCACGCGCGCCTTCACTGCCTTCAAGCAGGCCTTCGCCGACGGCGTGCTGATACGCACGACGGGCGACATCATCGCCCTGTCGCCACCGCTGGTGCTGGAAAAACAGCATGTCGACGAGCTGTTTGGCAAGCTGGCGAAGGTACTCAAAAATCTCGATTGAACGGCAAACCCAAAAAAACCCGGGGTCAGACCCCCTCATCCATTAGCGTCGACTTTTGCGTTAGCGGCATTGAGGGTCTGACCCCAGCCTCTGCCCTTGGGGGTTAAAAAGGAACACCATGAACGACCTCGATACGATTACCCACTACATCAACGGCGCCAAAGTCGACACCATCAGCGGCCGCTATGCCGACGTCTACAACCCCGCCCTGGGCGAACCTGTGGCACGGGTCGCGCTCGGCACCAGCGAGGAAGTCGACGCAGCCGTGCAGGCCGCCGCCGCCGCCTTTCCTTCGTGGTCCGCCACGCCGCCCTTGACGCGTGCGCGGGTGCTGTTCCGCTACCTGCAGCTGTGCCAGCAGCACACGGACGAATTTGCCGCCATGCTCACGCGCGAACATGGCAAGACGTTTGCCGATGCGCAGGGCGAAGTGGCGCGCGGCATCGAGATGGTGGAATTTGCCGTCGGCATCCCGCAGCTGTTGAAGGGCGAATTCACCGACCAGATTTCACGCGGCATCGACGCCTGGTCCATGCGCCAGGCGCTGGGCGTGGTGGCCGGCATCACGCCATTCAACTTCCCCGTGATGGTGCCGATGTGGATGTTCCCCGTCGCCATCGCTTGCGGCAATACCTTCATCTTGAAGCCGTCCGAGCGCGATCCATCCGCTTCGCTGCTGCACGCCAAACTGCTGAAGGATGCGGGCTTGCCTGACGGCGTCTTCAACGTGGTACAGGGCGACAAGGTGACGGTCGATGCCTTGCTCGACCATCCCGTGGTGCAGGCCATCAGCTTTGTCGGCTCCACGCCGATTGCCGAATATATCTATGCACGCGGCAGCGCCAGCGGCAAGCGCGTACAAGCCTTGGGCGGCGCGAAAAACCATATGGTGGTGATGCCCGACGCGGACATGGACATGACAGTTGACGCGCTGATCGGCGCCGCCTACGGTTCGGCCGGCGAGCGCTGCATGGCCATCTCCGTGGTGGTGGCCGTGGGCGACGCGGGCGACAAATTGATCGATGCACTGGCAAGGCGCACGGCCGCACTGAAAGTGCGCGACGGCATGGCCGATGGTGCGGAAATGGGACCGGTGGTGTCGCTGGCGGCCAAGCAGCGCATTGAAAAACTGATCGCATCTGGCGTGGAGCAGGGTGCCACCTTGCTTGTCGACGGCCGTAACCATGTTGTGCCCGGACGCGAAAACGGCTTCTTCGTGGGAGGCACCCTGTTCGACCACGTGACGCCGGACATGAACATCTACAAGGAAGAGATTTTCGGCCCCGTGCTGTGCGTGATGCGCTCGCCCGACGTGGTGCACGCGGTGAACCTGATCAACGCCAACGAGTACGGCAATGGTGTGGCCATCTACACGCGCGATGGCGGCGTGGCGCGCGAATTCGTGCGGCAGATACAGGTTGGCATGGTGGGCGTCAACGTGCCCCTGCCCGTGCCGATGGCCTTCAACAGTTTCGGTGGCTGGAAGCGCAGCCTGTTCGGCGACCACCACGCCTACGGCCCCGAAGGCGTACGCTTTTATACGCGCCACAAGGCCGTGATGCAGCGCTGGCCAAACACGGCAAGCGCTGGTGTGGAATTTGCTTTTCCCCAGATGAAGTAAAGGTTTCAAATTACAAGCCGGCCGCACATAACAAGAGGAATACGCGATGATCGAGTCTTTACACTATTTGCCGCATCCCGCCCTGCCCAATGAGGAACTGGCAGGCCACTTCACGGACCTGGCGCCGCCCCTGTCGGCGCGCCAGGCGGCCATCGAAAGTGCCCGCTGCCTGTACTGCTATGACGCGCCGTGCAGCCGCATCTGCCCGTCGGAAATCGACGTGGCCAGCTTTATCCGCAACATCCACGACAAGAACATCAACGGCGCGGCCGCCGGCATCCTGAAGCAGAACATCCTGGGCGGCAGCTGCGCCAGAGTCTGTCCGACGGAAATCCTCTGCGAAGACGTCTGCGTGCGCAACCACGACGCCGAAGGCCAGCCCGTCAAGATCGGCCTGCTGCAGCGCTACGCCGTCGATCACGCACATTTCGCGGCGCACCCGTTCAGACGCGCCGCTGCCACCGGCAAGACGATCGCCATCGTCGGCGCAGGACCGGCCGGCCTGTCGTGCGCGCACCGCCTGGCCATGCTGGGGCACGACGTGGTGATTTTTGAAAAGGAAGGCAAGGCGGGCGGCCTGAATGAATACGGCATCGCCAAGTACAAGCTGACGGACGATTTCGCGCAAAAGGAGGTCGCGTTCCTGCTCGATATAGGCGGCATTGAGATCCGATGTCGCCAGGTGCTGGGTGAAAACCTGCACCTGCGCGAACTGCACGCGCAGTACGACGCCGTGTTCCTGGGGCTGGGCCTGGGCGCCAGCCGCAAGCTGGGATTGACGGGCGAGGACGCGCCGGGATTGCTGGCTGCCGTTGACTACATCGCCGCGCTGCGCCAGGCCGATGACCTGGCCGCGCTGCCCGTGCCGAAGCGGGCCATCGTCATCGGCGCCGGCAATACGGCCATCGACATGGCCGTGCAAATCCAGCGCCTGGGCGCCGAGGAAGTCACCCTCGTCTACCGGCGCGGCTTCGACGCCATGACGGCTACCCACCATGAACAGGAGATCGCCAAGGCCAACCAGGTGCGCATGCTGACGTGGGCCCAGCCGCAGCAGGTGCTGCTCGATGGCGCGGGCAACGTGGCGGGCATGCGCTTCGAAAAAACCGCCATGCAGGGCACGCGCCTGGCGGGCACGGGCGAAACATTTGACGTGGCGGCCGACGCCATTTTCAAGGCCATCGGCCAGAGCCTCGACACGGACGTGCTGCATGACCCGATGGCGTCGCTGCTGCGGCGCGAGGGCGACAAGATCGCTGTCGATGCGCGCTTTCGCACGGTGCTGCCGGGGATCTACGCGGGCGGCGACTGCGTGGCGCCGGGGCAGGACTTGACGGTGCAGGCCGTCCAGCATGGCAAGCTGGCCGCACTGGCCATCCATGCCGATATTCTTTCCAAAGTGGAGGCTGCATAATGGCTGATCTCAGCATCGAATTTTGCGGCATCAAGTCGCCGAACCCTTTCTGGCTGGCGTCCGCGCCACCGACCGACAAGGCCTATAACGTGGTGCGCGCTTTTGAAGCGGGGTGGGGCGGCGTGGTGTGGAAAACCCTGGGGGAAGACCCGGCCGCCGTCAACGTCTCGTCGCGCTATTCCGCCCTGTATGGCAAGAACCGCGAAGTGGTGGGCTTCAATAACATCGAACTGATTACCGACCGTTCGCTGGAGATCAACCTGCGCGAAATCACGCAAGTGAAAAAGGACTGGCCCGACCGCGCCATCGTCGTCTCGCTGATGCTGCCCTGCGAAGAGCATTACTGGGCCGATATCCTGCCCAAGGTCGAAGCGACGGGCGCGGATGGCATCGAGCTCAATTTCGGCTGCCCGCACGGCATGCCGGAACGGGGCATGGGCGCGGCCGTGGGCCAGGTTCCCGAATATGTGCAGATGGTCACGGCCTGGTGCAAGAAGCACAGCAAGCTGCCCGTCATCGTCAAGCTCACGCCGAACATCACGGACGTGCGCATGCCGGCGCGCGCAGCCAAGGCGGGCGGCGCCGATGCCGTCTCGCTGATCAACACCATCAACTCGATTACCTCGCTCGATCTGGACCGCATGGTGGCCTTGCCCATCGTCGGCGGCGCCAGCACGCACGGAGGCTATTGCGGCGCGGCCGTGAAACCCATCGCGCTGAACATGGTGGCGGAAATCGCCCGCGATCCGCAGACGCGGGGCCTACCCATTTCCGGCATCGGCGGCATCGGAAACTGGCGCGATGCGGCCGAATTCATCGCCCTGGGCGCCGGCTGCGTGCAGGTGTGCACGGCCGCCATGCTGCATGGTTTCCGCATCGTCGAAGAAATGAAGGATGGCCTGTCGCGCTGGATGGACGAGAAGGGCTATGCATGCATCAGCGACTTTTCCGGCAAGGCCGTGGCCAACACGACGGACTGGAAATACCTGGACATGAATTACCAGGTCATCGCGCAGATCAACCAGGACGACTGCATCAAATGCGGCAAGTGCTACGTGGCCTGCGAAGACACGTCGCACCAGGCCATCGCGCAGCTGATCGACGTGGCCGGCACGCGCAGCTATGAAGTGATCAAGGATGAATGCGTGGGCTGCAACCTGTGCGAAATCACCTGTCCGGTGCAGGGCTGCATCACGATGGTGCCACAGACCACGGGCAAGCCGTACATGAACTGGACGCAGGATCCGCGCAACCCAAGAGCGTTGGCGGAGACGGCATAGGGCACGGTTATTGCGTGCGTTTATTTTATAAACAGCGGCTCGTCTTTGCAGTAAGCTAGATTACTTGAAGCCGAGCCGTTTCCACATTGCCGTATCCCTGGCGCCCGTGCGCGCCAGCGGTCTCACCGATGGAGCAACCCTGTGAACCACGACTACTCAGGCAACACGCAACTCTGGAATGAAGACCTGGCGCCCACCACGGCGGCGCAGCGCACCTGGCGCTGGTACCACTTCGCCGCGCTGTGGGTCGGCATGGTGATGTGCATTCCCGCCTACACCCTGTCGGCCAGCCTGATCGACAGCGGCATGTCCGGCTACCAGGCCGTGCTCACGGTATTTCTTGCCAACGCCATCGTGCTCCTGCCGATGCTGCTGATCGGCCATGCAGGCACCAAGTACGGCATCCCGTACGCCGTGCTGGCGCGTGCCTCGTTCGGCACGGCGGGAGCGCGCCTGCCGGCCCTGATGCGCGCCATCGTCGCCTGCGGCTGGTACGGCATCCAGACCTGGTTCGGCGGCCAGATGATCTACACCCTGATGGGCGTGCTGATGGGCCATGAACTGGGCGGCGAGAAGATTGCCGGCCTGGGTATCAATGGCAGCCAGCTGCTGTGCTTCCTGGCTTTCTGGGCCATCCAGTTCTATTACATCCTGCACGGCATGGAGTCGATCCGCAAACTGGAAACCTATACGGCGCCGCTGAAAATCCTCATCTGCTTCGTGCTGCTGTACTGGGTGCACAGCAAGGCGGGCGGCGTGGCCAGCTTGCTGGACCAGCCATCGCAATTCATCCCCGGCGGTAAAAAAGCGGGCCAGTTCTGGAGCGTCTTCTGGCCATCGTTGACGGCCATGGTGGGTTTCTGGGCCACCCTGGCCTTGAACATTCCCGACTTCACGCGCTTTGCCAAGACGCAGCGCGATCAGGTGCTGGGCCAGTCGATCGGCTTGCCCGTGCCCATGGGCCTGCTGGCCATGCTGGCCGTGATCGTCACGGCAGGCTCCGTCGTCATGTACGGCAAGGCCATCTGGGACCCCGTCGACCTGGCCAGCCGCATGACGGGTGCCGCCGTGCTGATTGCCCTGATCATCCTGCTGATCGACACGGTCAGCGTCAACCTGGCGGCCAACCTGGTGGGGCCCGCATATGACTTTTCCGCGCTGGCGCCCAAGCAGATCTCGTACAAGATGGGCGGCTACATCACGGCTTTCATCGCCATCATCATGATGCCGTGGAAGGTGCTCGAATCGACACAGGGCTACATCTTCACCTGGCTGATCGGCTATTCGGCCCTGCTGGGTCCCATCGCCGGCATCCTCATCGTCGACTATTATTTCGTGCGCAAGACGCAGCTCGACGTCAGGCAGCTGTACCGCGACGACGGCGTCTACTCGTATGGCAGTGGCTGGAACATGGCGGCCCTGATCGCCTTCGTCATTGCCGTGCTGCCGAACATCCCGGGCTTTCTGAATGCGGCCTTTCCCACGGCGTTCCCGGGAGTGGCTGAAGGATTCAAGACCATCTATACCTACGCCTGGTTCGTGGGCGTGGCCATCGCCGCCGTCGTCTACGGCGTCATGATGAAGGGCAAGGTGGCGGCGCACGTGCAGCAGGCGCCGCAGTCGTAATCACTCAAGGAGACAAGATGACTACACTGATACGTGGCGGCACCGTCGTCAACGCCGACCGGGCATTCCGCGCCGATGTGCTGATCGAGGGCGACATCATCGCCGCCGTCGGCGAGAACCTGCCCGTGCCGGCCGGCGCCACGGTGATCGACGCGGGCGGACAGTACGTGATGCCGGGCGGGATCGACACGCACACGCACATGAATTTGCCCTTCATGGGCACCGTGACGTCCGACGATTTTTTCACCGGCACGGCGGCGGGACTGGCGGGCGGCACCACCACCATCATGGACTTCGTCATCCCCGCGCCGAAACAGTCGCTGATCGAGGCCTACCACCAGTGGCGCGAATGGTCGGCCAAGGCGGCCGGCGACTATACCTTCCACGTGGCGATCACCTGGTGGAGCGAGCAGGTGCATGAAGACATGGGCACCCTCGTGCGCGAGCATGGCGTGAACAGCTTCAAGCATTTCATGGCCTACAAAAACGCCATCATGGCCGATGACGAAACCCTGGTAAAAAGTTTTACGCGCTCGCTGGAGCTGGGCGCGCTGCCCACCGTGCATGCGGAAAACGGCGAGCTGGTTTTTCAATTGCAGCAAGCCTTGCTCAAGAAGGGGATCACGGGGCCGCAGGCGCATCCGCTGTCGCGCCCGCCGGCCGTGGAAGCGGAGGCGGCCAACCGCGCCATCGCCATTGCCAACGTGCTCAACACGCCTGTCTACATCGTGCACGTCTCTTGCGCAGAATCGCTGGACGCCATCACGCGTGCGCGCGCGAATGGCCAGCGCGTGTATGGCGAGGCGCTGGCAGGGCACCTGGTGATCGACGACAGCGTCTACCAAAGCGACGATTTTGATTTCGTCGCCGGCCACGTCATGAGCCCGCCGTTTCGCGGCAAGCACCATCAAGCGGCCTTGTGGCATGGTCTGCAAAGCGGCAACCTGCACACGACGGCCACCGACCACTGCACCTTTTGCGCCGAGCAGAAGGCGGCCGGCAAGGATGACTTCACGCGCATCCCGAACGGCTGCGGCGGCGTCGAGGAACGCATGGCCGTGGTGTGGGATGCGGGCGTCAATTCCGGCATGCTGACGCCGTCCGAATTCGTCAAGGTGTCGTCCACCAATGCGGCGCAGATCTTCAATATGTATCCGCGCAAGGGCATCGTCGCCGTCGGCAGCGACGCCGACATCGTGCTGTGGGACCCGCAAGGCACGCGCACCATTTCCGCCGCCACGCAGTTCGCCAAAGGGGGCTTCAATGTCTTCGAAGGACGCACCGTGCGCGGCATCCCCAGCACCACCATCGCCGCCGGCAAGGTGGTGTTCCACAAGGGCGAGTTGATGGCCGTCGAGGGGGCGGGGCGGTATATCGGGCGCCCGGCTTTTTCCGCCACGACCGCATAAGGAGTTGACGATGGATGCATTGCGTATCAATGGCGAACGCCTGTGGGCGGCGCTGATGGAACTGGCGCAGATCGGCGCCACGCCGAAGGGCGGCGTCAAACGCCTGGCCCTGACGGACCTGGACAAGCAGGGGCGCGACCTGGTGGTGGGCTGGGGGCGCGAAGCGGGCATGAGTATCACGATCGACCAGATCGGCAACGTCTTCATGCGCCGCGACGGCACGGACAATACCTTGCCGCCGGTGATGACGGGTAGCCACATCGACACCCAGCCCACGGGCGGCAAGTTCGACGGCAATTACGGCGTGCTGGCTGGCCTCGAAGTGGTGCGCACCCTGAACGATTTGCACATCAAGACGCGGGCGCCCATCGAAGTGGCCTTCTGGACCAACGAGGAGGGCTCGCGCTTCGTGCCCGTGATGATGGGTTCCGGCGTGTTCTGCGGCGCCTTCTCGCTGGAGACGGCATATGCGGCCAAGGACACTGAAGGCAAGACGGTGGGCGAGGAGCTGGCGCGCATCGGCTATCGCGGAGACCAGGTGCCGGGCGACCACCCGATCGGCGCCTACTTTGAGACGCATATCGAGCAGGGCCCCGTGCTGGAAGACGCGGACAAGGTGATTGGCGTCGTGCCGGCCGTGATGGGGCTGTCGTGGTATGACTGCGTGGTGACGGGCATGGAAGCGCATGCGGGCCCCACGCCCATGGGCCTGCGCAAGGATGCATTGCAGGTGGCCACCACTATCATGCAGGAGGTGGTGGCCATTGCGAACCGCTATCCGCCGTACGGGCGCGGCACGGTGGGCATGGTGCAGGTGTTCCCGAACAGCCGCAACGTGATTCCCGGCGAAGTCAAATTCAGCATCGACCTGCGCAATGTGAACGACGAACTGCTCAACACCATGCATGGCGAGATCACGGCCTTCATCGACGCCACGCGCGACAGGACGGGGCTGGGCATTTCACTGGAAAGGGTGTCCTACTACCCGCCATGCCCGTTCCACCCCGACTGCGTGGGCGCCGTGCGCAACGCCACCGAAAAGCTCGGCTACTCGGTGATGGACGTGGTCTCCGGCGCCGGCCACGACGCCATCTATGCGGCCCGGCTGGCGCCGGCCGGCATGATCTTCGTGCCGTGCAAGGACGGCATCAGCCACAATGAAATCGAGGACGCCAAGCCCGAACACCTGGAAGCGGGCTGCAACGTGCTGCTGCACGCAATGCTGGAGCGGGCCGTCGCCGTCTAGCGGCAGCGGCCCGGCTCCGTTCAGGGCTTGGGTTGGAAGTTGCGCAAAAAGGCCAGCA
>RCUS01000989.1_pt1 | contig 15927 bp, 10 predicted proteins | sample 2166221 | NCBI WGS metagenome assembly RCUS01 (sample SAMN09932758, study PRJNA488358) | compost metagenome | isolation source: compost soil in cyclohexanecarboxylic | place: Germany: Experimental Botanical Garden | reverse complement strand
AGCAGTTGCCCCCGGATTCGTCGCGCAAGCTGATCACCATGGGCTTTCTGACCAGTGCCCTGAACCCGAAAATCGCGGTGTTCTATCTGTCGGTGTTTCCGCAGTTCATTACGCCGGAGCATGGCTCGGTGTTCAGCCAGAGCATCATCCTGGGCCTGACCCAGATCAGCGTCAGTTTCAGCGTTAATCTGCTGATCGCGGTGTTTGCCGCGGGCATTGCTTCGTGGTTCGTCAACAACCCGACCTGGCTGGCGATGCAGCGTTATTTCATGGGTTTTGTGTTGTCGGCGCTGGCATTGCGCTTGATGCTTGAGCAAAAACGGATGGCCTGAACATGTGGATCGAGCGACTGGATGCCAGTCATGCGCTGGATTATCGGGCGATGATGCTCGAAGCCTATGACCTGCATCCGCAGGCCTTCACGTCGAGTGTGCGCGAGCGTGCGACGATGCCGCTGAGCTGGTGGGAAGCGCGCCTGACCGGCAAGCTCGACGTGGTGTTCGGCGCGTTCAAAGAGGGCAGGTTGGCCGGCATTGTCGGGCTGGCGTTCGAACCTCGGGAAAAGGCCCGGCACAAGGCGACGCTGTTTGGCATGTACGTGTCCGCCGACGTGCGCCAGCGTGGGCTCGGTTTTCAATTGGTGGAGGCGGTTCTGGCCGAGGCGCGGTGCCATCAGGATTTGCGGCTGATCAAATTGACCGTAACCGCCGGCAATGACGCTGCGTTCAATCTCTACCGGCGTTGCGGGTTTATCCAGTTCGGACTGGAACCGATGGCAGTGCGAGTGGGCGAGGAATACTTCGACAAAATCCATATGTGCCGTGAGATCTGAAGCACGATCAAAAGATCGCAGCCTTCGGCAGCTCCTACAGGAAAAATGCGTGCCCCTGTAGGAGCTGCCGAAGGCTGCGATCTTCTAAAGGTTGAGAACCAGTCCCCGCATGTTGCTAGCGAACCGCACTGACCCCATCCAACGTCGAAAACGACGTGTCCTTCGCCGTCAGCAGAAAATCGCGCATGTACGGCGCATCCAGCATGTCAGCGCGAATCCCCGCGTACAACGTCGCAAACAGACCTTTCTCGCCCAAGCGCTTGGCCTTCACGTAACCCCGCGAACTGTATTCATGCAGCGCCCAGTGGGGCATGCCGCACACGCCGCGTCCGCTGGCCACCAGTTGCATCATCATCACCGTCAGTTCCGAAGTGCGGACCTGGGCCGGCTCGACGTCGGCGGGTTCCAGGAAGCGCGTGAAGATGTCCAGACGATCCCTTTCCACCGGATAGGTGATCAAGGTTTCCGTGAGCAGGTCTTCCGGAACGATGTAGGCCTTGCTCGCGAGTTTGTGCTGGTTGGCCACGGCGAGCATTGCTTCGTAGGTGAACAGCGGCACATACGTAATGCCCACCAGGTCCACCGGATCGGACGTCACCACCAGATCCAGATCGCCACGGGCCAGCGCCGGCAACGGGGCGAAGGAGAAGCCCGACGCCAGGTCCAGTTCGACTTCCGGCCAGGCATCGCGGAACTGGTCAATGGTCGGCATCAGCCACTGGAAACAACTGTGGCATTCGATGGCCATGTGCAGGCGCCCGGCAGTGCCGCCGGCCAGTCGACTGATGTCACGTTCGGCAGCGCGCAGCAACGGCAGGGTGGCATCAGCCAGTTGCAGCAGGCGCAAACCGGCGCTGGTGAAACGCACCGGTTTGGTCTTGCGCACGAACAGCGGCATGCCCATGCGCTCTTCCAGTTCCTTGAACTGGTGGGACAGCGCCGATTGGGTCAGGTGCAGGCGGTCGGCCGCGTCCACCAGGCTATCGGCTTCGCGCAAGGCGTGGAGGGTCTTGAGGTGACGGATTTCAAGCACCGGAGGGCTCCATGAGGAAAACTTGTGATCAACACGAAAAGGTTGAGTTTGTCTCATGTTGGGTTGGCTGTCGACAATAGCGCCATCTTTTATACAGGAGCACATTCGACATGGCCGTGGCCCACACTTTAGGTTTCCCGCGCATCGGCGCCGACCGCGAACTGAAAAAAGCCCTCGAAGCCTACTGGAAGGGCGATCTCGATCAGGACGCGCTGAAAAGCGTCGGCCGCCAACTGCGCGCCACCCACTGGCAATTGCAGAAAGACGCCGGCATCGACTTGCTGCCTGTCGGCGACTTCGCCTGGTACGACCAGGTGCTGACCCATTCCCTGGCATTCGGTGTAGTCCCCGAGCGTTTCGACAGCACTAAGGACGAGCGCGGCCTGCCGACCCTCGACACCCTGTTCGCCATGGCCCGTGGCGCCACTGCTACCTGCTGCGGCGGCGAGCATGGCACAGCGCAATACGCCCAGGAACTGACCAAGTGGTTCGACACCAACTACCACTATCTGGTCCCGGAATTCACCGCTGACCAGCAATTCAAGTTGAGCTGGGAACAGCTGTTCGACGAAGTCGAAGAAGCCAAGGCTTTGGGTCACACCATCAAACCGGTGATCATCGGCCCTTTAACTTACCTGTGGCTGGGCAAGGGCAAATCAAAGGGCAATGGCAACGACTTCGACAAGCTCGATCTGCTGGAACGCCTGCTGCCAATCTACGGCGAAATCCTCGGTCGTCTCGCTGCACAGGGCGTGGAGTGGGTGCAGATCGACGAACCGATCCTGACCCTCGACCTGCCGCAGGAATGGAAAAACGCCTTCGAACGCGCTTACCACATCCTTCAATATTCGCCGCTGAAAAAACTGCTGGCGACCTACTTCAGCGGCCTGCAAGACAACCTCGGCCTGGCCGTCGGCCTGCCGGTGCAAGGTCTGCACATCGACGCGGTGCGTGCGCCGGATCAACTGCTGCACGTACTCGATCGCCTGCCGATCTACAAGATTCTCTCGGTGGGTTTGGTCAACGGTCGCAACGTCTGGCGCTGCGAACTGGAGCCGGTGCTGGCACAGCTGCAATTTGCTAAGGAGCGCTTTGGCGACAACCTGTGGGTCAGCAGTTCCTGCTCGCTGCTGCACAGCCCGGTGGACCTGGAGCGCGAAGACAAACTCGACCCGGAACTGAAAAGCTGGCTGGCGTTTGCCGTGCAAAAGTGTGGCGAAATCGCCGTGCTGCGCGATGCGCTGAACGACCCGCAAGCGCCAAAAGTGCAAACAGCCTTGGCGCAAAGCCGCGCCATTACCGCCAGCCGTGCCGAGTCGCCGCGTATTCACAAGGCTGAGGTTCAAGCCCGGATCAATGCCATCGGCGCGGCGGACAGCCAGCGTCAGTCACCGTTTGCCAAACGCATCGAACAACAGCGCGCACGTCTCAAATTGCCGGCTTTCCCGACCACCACCATCGGCTCGTTCCCGCAGACCGGTTCGATCCGTCTGGCGCGTCAGGCGTACAAGCAAGGCAAGCTGTCGGCGAACGACTACACCGACGCCATGCACCATGAAATTCGTCACGCCGTGCAGGTCCAAGAACGCCTGGGCCTCGACGTGCTGGTGCACGGTGAAGCCGAGCGCAACGACATGGTCGAGTACTTCGCCGAGCAACTGGACGGCTACCTGTTCACCCGTTTTGGTTGGGTTCAAAGCTACGGTTCCCGTTGCGTGAAACCGGCGGTTATTTACGGTGACCTGAGCCGTCCGAAAGCGATGACCGTCGACTGGATCACTTATGCCCAGAACCAGACCGACAAGGTCATGAAAGGCATGCTCACCGGTCCCGTGACCATGCTGATGTGGTCGTTCCCACGTGAAGACGTGTCGCGCAAAGTCCAGGCGCAGCAACTGGCCCTGGCCCTGCGTGACGAAGTGGTGGACCTGGAAGCCGCCGGTATCAAAATCGTGCAGATCGACGAAGCGGCGTTTCGCGAAGGCTTGCCGCTGCGCCGGGCGCAATGGCAGGAATATCTGGATTGGGCGGTGGAAGCGTTCCGCCTGAGCGCCAGCGGTGTGCGTGACGAAACCCAGATCCACACCCACATGTGCTACAGCGAATTCAACGATGTGATCAAGGCCATCGCCGACATGGACGCCGACGTGATCACCATCGAAACCTCGCGTTCGGACATGGAATTGCTGGAAGCCTTCAAAGCGTTCGACTACCCGAACGATATCGGCCCGGGCGTCTACGACATCCACTCGCCACGGGTGCCGGACACGGCCGAGATGGTCAAGTTGATGGCCAAGGCCGTACAGCGCATCCCGGCTGAGCGCCTGTGGGTCAATCCCGACTGCGGCTTGAAAACCCGCGCCTGGCCGGAGACCGAAGCGGCGCTGGTGAACATGGTGGCGGCGGCGCGGCAGTTGCGCAGTCAACTGGCCTGATCACGGCCCCCTGTAGGAGCGAGCCTGCTCGCGATGGACCCGAGGGCGACGCGTTCATCCGGAATGAGCGCGTCATCGTTGAAGTCCATCGCGAGCGAGCTCGCTCCTACAGTTTTTTTCGTTTTTCAGAGATCTGAGAAGTGTTTGGTCCCCAGCGGCTTGCCGATGTCGCCGCGCCATATCGCTTCAACCGGCGCTCCGCTCGCGGCAACAGCCTGTTGCCATTGCAGGCCGAGGTTGCGTTGTTCCGGCAACTTCAAATGACCCTTGGCGAACTCGTTGAACGCAGGCTTCGCGGAGGTGTAGTGAAAGTGCGCGTACCACAAGGTTTGCGCCGTTTCACCGCGTAGATCGCGTACCTCGTACTCCTGCAAAAAATCCCTGCGTCCGTCCGGGCGTTTACCCAGATCCCGCAGGACGCCTTCCTTGCGGATATCCACAACCTGTTGTTCCAGCAAATAGTCCAGATAACCCTCGGTCGGGGTTTTGCTGTTCATCGATTGATCGATTCGCAGCGTGCGTCCAGTGCGAGCCAACTCATCCGCGCGATTGCGCAATTGCATGGCGACCGTCTCGGTGGGTGACAGCCGTTCGATGGCCTGGGCACGCATGTTCAGTTCCGCCGCCTCGTTGCTCATCATGTGTTCAAGGTCGACCGGCAGCATGTTGCGCCGCGCATAGCCTTGAACCTGGACTCTGTAGGCATCTGTCGCGCCGAGCCTTTTTCGAGCTTCGATCAACAGGGGGCCGACATCCATCGGCAACTGAGGTTGAGCGCTGACCACGGGTTCACTCAGGTGATATTTGCCACTGGTACGAGGTAGCCAGGTTTCCGTATGGCCGTCGACACCTTCAAGGGTGAAACGCTTTTGTTGGGTGACGGCGTCAGTGCTGGCGACCCCGATCAGTAACTGATTGTCCTCGGTTTCAAAGAGCTGCTTGCCGCTGCGTCCCTCGTTCGGTGCGTGGGACGGTCGATGCTTGATTGCATGGCGGGCGAATTCTTCGACCTTCTCCAGGTTGTCCAGGAACACCGCAACCTCGGGCAGATCCAGATGCTGCGGATAGCCGAGCGCCCACGCGCTGAGCTGGCGGCGGAACTCGGCATAAGTGGCCAGGCAGTCTTCGAGCACTTTGTTGCGTTGGCTGAAGCTGGCACGTACTTCCGGGAGTTGATGCTGGGTGAGCAGGGCGCGTCCGACCTTGTTGCGCGTCTCTTTGAGTTGCACATGAAAGTAAACCCAGGACAGATCGGTGACGGCTTCATAGTGAGTGATGATTTCCAGCACATGCGCCGATTTCAGGTAGTAGTGATTGGCGTCGCTGAATTTGTCGCTTAGGGTCTCGATGTCTTCTTTGATCATCGACTTTTGCGTGCGGTTAGTGATTCGACGGTTCCAGCGGTGGGCGTCCTCGACGTGGTCGTGAAGGTGGTCAAACTCCTTGAGGAAGTCTTTGCGTACTTCCTTGCGCTGCGCCATCAGCTGGATGTGTGTGGCGGTATCGGTGAGCGGCGTCATGTCGGAACGCGCAATGAGCTGATCGATGCGGTTCAAGTGCTCGACCAAACGCTCCTTGGCCAAAACCACTCTGCGAATCGAGCGGTCGACGATAATCCAGGCGCAGCGACTTTGAATGTCTTCGATCATGGCGCGTTTTCGGCCATGGCTGTACTGCATCAGTTCTTCCAGGTTCAGGTATTGGTTTTGTGCGAGCTCGATATCGTTCGCGCTGGCGAGGTCGACCTGGGTTCGCGCCGGTCGCTGCGCATCAGGCGGGGCATCGAAGTAGTCGTTCAGCAAGGTGTTGGTGGCGCGGGTCTGGGTATCGAGTCGCCGGGTGTAGGCGTCGGCGGTATTGGTCAGGGTCAGTTGACGACGCAAGGCGCGATCGGCCCACCAGCGTGGCAACCAGCGGCGAATGGCGGCCGGCCACAGCGGGTCCAGCCCGTCAGCCATGTGGCCGAGCACCGCACCGCCACCGGCACCACCGCCCTCGATTACGGTGCCGTACACCGCGTAATGAGTATTCCAGTTCCCCGCCTCGTCGAGGGCGATGGGCTGTTTGTAGGGGCGGGCCCACGTGCCGTGCAAGCGCCAGCGCTGTGGATTGCTGCTCAGTTCGATGCGGTAGATACGCCCGTGGCTGATCATGAAATCGCCGTCGGCGTGTCGATAGACATTGCGATAGACACCGTGGCCCCCTGGTTGCAGGCCGGCCAGAGAAATCTGGTGTTCGTACTCGTAGCCCCTGAAGCGCTCCAGGGTATGCCGGGCTTGTCGTTGCGTGGCCATGTGCAAGGCGCCCGCGCTGTTCGTCACGCTGTGCAAATGGCGATTTCGAGTGGCGGCGCGGGCAACACTCGGCGTCGCCGCGGTGCCGGGCAGCACGTCCATTGCCGCGTCAATCAACGACAGCAGCACTGCCTCAATTTCGGCCAAACCATGACCGACCTGTCCGCGCAGGAATGCCGCCACCGCCAGGTTGGCGCTACTCCAGGCGTCGTACAACGCCACGGCGGAGCCCACGAACGGCAACATGCCCACGGCCATTTTCAGATAATTGAACATCGCTCCTGAGTGCAACGCGACACGCTCCAGCAACAAGGCGTCGTTGGAGCGTGATGTAGCGCGATGAGCTTCCAGTAACCTGCCCATGTGCACATTGAGCAAGTGCGCCGCCAGTGAGGTGGTCGCCGGCCAAGGTGTACCGATGCCAATCAGGGCATCGAAATTCTTCAGCAATGCCTCATTGATCCGGCTGACGTGCCGGGCGTTTTCGCCGGTCAGGGCGCGGTCGGCCAGGTAACTGACCATTCGTGTGTGCAGGCACAGGTTGAACAAGGATTTGCGCGCTTCTTCGAGGCTGGCGTACTCGCGCAGAAGTTGATCATCGGGGCTGTCGGGCAGGTAGAGCAGGGTCAGGCCACTGATCTGCTCCTCGATGAAGGTCACGCCGGCCAAGGTGCTTGGCCCGCGTTTCTGCGTATCTTCGCCGCCCACGGTCAGGTGCGCCGGCAGCAACACGATGCGCTTGCCGCCGACCGCGTAACCCTCGCGGCTACTGGCGTCGATGGCGAGTTGCAGCACTTGCAGGCCCGCGGCGCTGATCTGCTGTTGCAGCATGGCGGATTCGCCTTGCAGCTTGAGCATCAGGCGCCAGGGTTCGCTCAGGCATTCGCGTCGATGTTCGTTGCTGAAGGTCGAAGCGCTCGACGTTCCCAGGAACGTGTCGCGGATCAGCGTTTCATATTTCCCGGCCAAGTCCAGCTCAGTGACCATTTTGCGCAGCCAGGCCTGGGTGATCCCGTTTTTGAGTTTCTCGCGTTCCGACTGGTCATCGGCAGTGATCTCGACCTTCATGAAGGACAATCGCCACCACAACGCTTGATCGATATTGCCTTGCGCCAGTTCGGCGAGCGACAACCGGCTTCGTTGCGGGCTGGCGATCAGTACGTTCTGCTGCGGCGTCCCAGGGGCGGCACCGTCGCTCAGGATTTTTTGCCAATGGGTGGCGTCGGGCAGGTCCAGCGTCACCTCGACGTTTTGCGTCAAGCCGAAGTCCTGACGCAAGCGTGCGTCGATGGCTTTTTTGCTGAAGGCCTCCCTCGGTGGCAGCTCGCGTTCAAGCAGTTCATGGGCACGCTTCATCGCTGTGATGCAGGACGTGAACAGCCCCTTGAACTGCGCGCGTTGAGCATCGGTGAGTGTGCCGAACCATTGCGGCAAGCTATTGGCCAAGCCACTGCTGTTGCTCTGTTCCAGCCATTGCGCGAAGGCCAGTTCCCGGGCGGCAGGAATCGCCACGGTCAGGCGAGCGAGTGTCTGCTCGCGCAGGTTATCCATCTTCACGGCGCGTTGGTTTGTATGGGACGGAACGGGGTTCTCGGCGATCAATTGCGCGGCCTGCTGTTCACAGCGGTAGAGCTGGCTCTGCAAGGCGTATTCAAACGGGTTGACGCTCAACGGTGAGAGCAACAGCGACTGGTCATGGGTCGTCAGTTTGAACAGCGTTTGCTCAAGCGCTTGCCGGGAGTCAAAGCGCTGCAGACCACCGAAGCGACCGGGCCAGTACAGCAACAGACTTTGCGCCGAGTCGGACTGCAACGCGGAGGGATGGGTAAACAGCAGGACGCCGTCCAGCTCTTGAGTCTGAGTCGGCGAACGGGTGCTATCGGGCTCGATCAGCTGGAGCGTCAGGCGTGCAACCACCACCTCTGAATGGCCGTCCAGATGATGCGGCGTGTCCAGCGCTGTCATCAGCCACTGATGTTCTTCGCTACTGATCTGATTCAGGGTCAGCTGCACATCGGCTTCAGCACGCAACCCAGCGAGGCGGGCCTGGTACAGGGCCGCATAATCGGCATTCGGCAGGTTGCGCAGTTCCAGCATTCGCAACGGATTTGCGGTGGCGAGCAGGGCCGTCGCGGCGCGAACACTGGCTTTCTCCGCGGTATTCAGGGCATCGAGTTGCCGTTGTAGCTGTTGCCGGCGTGGATCATCGCCCTTGTCCTGTAAGTCGTTGCCCAGCAGGTTTTCCAGCGCCGACTGTTGCTGCGCCAGAGCCTTGCGTCGCAAACCCAGGGGAATGTCCGGACTCAACAGGCCGAAAAAGGCTGCGTCGTCGCTCAATGGCTCCTCGCTGATTGGCAGGTCAGGCGCCGGGGCAAAAGCGCTGTCACGTAGATCCGCTTCAGCGCTGGACAGTTGGCTCAGCAGAGACTCGGCGCCGAGGTCCAGCGGGTCGCTAGCCAGTGCGGTGTAGGCAACGGTCACCGTATCGGCATCGATTCGCGATGGCCCGCGCAATTGCTCTTGGTAGTCAATCAACCAGCGTTCGAGATCGTTGCGGCTGGAAAAAGAGCGCCATGCCATTTGGGCGGCGGGCAGGTAGAGCATTTGTGCAACCGGGTGCGCGGAGCCCTGGGAGATGACGAGGGCGCCCGGCAGTTCGGCGCTGTTCAGTGCGAGCTGCTCGACAGAGATCGCAGTCGCATCGGACGCCGCCTCAAGCGTTTTCATCTGTTCAGCCTGCAAGCTGCCAAGTGCAAAAGCCACCTGGCTCGAAGCCTCGAAATGCTGCCGATACAGCCGGGTTGCGTGGGCTCTGCGGGAAACGTCAGTGCCGCGTGCGCGTGCGTTCCACCACGTGCTGTCGAGTGGTGGTCGGGGGCTTTGCGCCATAAGGTCGAGCCACTGATTGCGGCATTCTTTCCAGCGGGCCAATGCGCTCAGCAACAGTGACTGATCCACACTGGCGACAAGGGGGATGAGGCCGAAGTCGGCCAGTGGGGGCGTAGGTTCGTCGAGCATGACGACAGATCTCCAATGGGCCGGGCCATGCCGGCGATGGGGCCATTAGAGGTCCGTGGTGAACAGCGTTGGTGGTACATAGTTATCGCAAGGCAATGACCGCCCGGCACTCTTCATCAAACTGTCATGGAAGTGTGGCAGCGCGCTTGAACAAACTTCATCAGACTCGCGCTCTACTGGGGTTCTGCGTTTTGGTGTTTTTCATGCGTGTTTTTTTATCAAGAATTGTATTTTTGGCCGCATTTTTGTTCGGCCTGCCGTCCCTGGCGGCGTCTCGTTGTGACGTCAATGTTCCGACCGAGCGGGTGGATCTGGCCCAGGTAAGCCTGGCGTATCAGAGCATCGGCCGTGCCTCGGACCCGGCATTGCTGCTGGTGATGGGCTTGGGCGGGCAGTTGATTCACTGGCCTGACGAAGTGGTGATTGCGCTGTGTCAGCAAGGGTTTCGGGTGATTCGCTATGACAACCGCGATGTCGGCCTGTCGACCTGGCGGCAAGCGCCGCTTGAAGCCAACCTGACGTTCGAAGTGCTGCGCTACAAGCTCGGTTTGCCAGTCTCGGCACCGTACTCGCTGACCGACATGGCGGACGATGGCCTGGGCCTGATGGATGCGTTGCATATCGAGCAATTCCACGTGCTGGGCGCGAGCATGGGCGGCATGATTGCCCAGCACATGGCGGCCATGGCGCCGCAACGGGTGGAAAGCCTGACCCTGATCATGACCACATCCGGCGCCGAAGGCCTGCCGGCGCCAAGTGCGGCGCTGGTGCAATTGCTATCGCGTCGCGGCGCACCGAATCGTGAAGTGGCCCTGGAGCAACAGGCCGATTTGCTGGCGGCACTGGGTAGCCCGACGATCGTTGATGATCGCCAGGCGTTGTTGCATCAGGCGGCACTGTCGTATGACCGGGCGTTCAATCCCGAAGGCGTGAAACGGCAGATCATGGCGATCCTGGCCGAGCCAAGCCGGGTGGCGTTGCTCAATCAATTGCGCGTCCCGGCGCTGGTGGTGCATGGCACCGCCGACCCGTTGTTGCCGGTGATGCATGGCGTGCATCTGGCGGCGCACCTGCGCGGCAGCCAGTTGAAGTTGATTCCGGGGTTGGCGCATCGATTCCAGGAGACGTTCAAGGCGCCGTTGCTGGCGGCGGTGCTGCCGTATTTGCGCGAGCATCGCGAGGACACTTCGCACTGGGCGCAGATCGAGCCGGTGGCCGAACATAATCTCCTCTAACACCGCGATCCACTACACAAAATCATTCAATGCAGGTGTATCGTTCAAACTTTCCGGCGTGTTCCAGCCAGCGAGGTGAACGATGAGTGCCCCACTGAAAATCGATTTCGTCAGCGACGTGTCCTGCCCCTGGTGCGTCGTCGGTTTGTATGGTCTGACCAAAGCCCTGCACATCTTGCGTGACGAGGTGCGTGCCGAGATCCGTTTCCCGCCCTTCGAACTGAACCCGAAAATGGGACCGGAAGGGCAGAACATCACCGAACACATCACTGAGAAGTACGGCTCGACACCGGAGCAATCGCAAAAGAATCGCGAAATGATCCGCGCACGCGGCGCCGAGGTCGGGTTTGCGTTTCGCACCGACAGCAACAGCCGTATCTACAACACCTTCGATGCTCACCGTCTATTGCACTGGGCGGGGCTGGAAGGGCTGCAACAGCAACTGAAAGAAGCGTTGTTCAAGGCGTATTTCAGCGACGGTGGCAATCCTTCCAATCACGCTCAACTGGTAACCATCGCGCAAAGCGTCGGACTGGACAGGCAGCGGGCCGAGGCGATTCTGGCGTCGGAAGAATTCGCCACAGAGGTTCGCGAGGAAGAACAGTTGTGGCTGTCGCGCGGAGTGAGTTCGGTGCCGACGGTAGTTTTCAACGGCCAGTACGCCGTCACGGGCGGGCAACCGGTGGAAACTTTTGTCGGGGCAATCCGGCAAATCATCAGTGAGGCGAAGGGCGGAACAGTCAGCTGACGGAATGCTGTCGTCAAATAAGTGTCAATATGCCACTATGGTTTTGGCCGTTGCTGCCGATATACGCAGTAACGTTTTCAATCATAGGGATTTGATCCATGACATTCCACGCTCTACGCACATTCGCAGCACTGACTTTGCTCGCCTGCCTGACCCTCACCGGCTGTGCCAACGTTCAACCTCCTGTACCGCTCGACCAACAATTCTGGGATGCCAAGGAGCCGACCATCGGCGTGGCGATCAGCGAATTGCCGCCGCCAGTACTGGCGTTGACCGGTAACCAGGGGATTCTCGATTACGCCATCAACTCCGGCGTCAACAGCAAGCTCAGTGACAACGTCAAAACCTGGCAAGTACGCGATTTCGACACTCTACCGGATACCATCGTTGCCAAATTGCAAGCCAAGGGCTACAAAGCCAAACGCATCGACGAGAAGGTAGACCTGAAGGCCTACAAGGAAACCAAGTTTCGCGAAGGCTACACGATCAAAGACCTGACGCCGATGAAAGCCAAATATGGCATCGATCGCCTGCTGCTGGTGTATGTCACTGCCACCGGTGCGACCCGCAGCTACTACAGCATCGTGCCGACCAGTGTGCCGATGGCGCAGGTCGGCGGGCAGGGCATGGTGGTTGATCTGGCCGACAACAAGCTGCTGTGGTTCCAGCCATTTGTCGCGGTACAAGCCGCACAGGGCGAGTGGGACGAACCGACCTATACCAACCTGTCCAACGCGTTCTACCAGGCTGTGGATAACAGCCGCCAGCAAATGATCACCCCGTTCGCCAAATGAGGCGTTCAATCGTAGCGGCCAGCGTGCTGGCCCTGCTGATGGCGGGCGGCTGTGCGCAGAAACCCGCTCCCGAGGCTGGTTTCAAGGATCAGGCGGCTTTGCCTTATGTCCAGGCGCACGGGCTCGAAGTCGATGTGCAGGTGCCGCAAGATTTTGTCGGTGCCAGCACTGTGATCGACAGCAAGGACGCTTTGAAGGCTGCGTCGTCCAGCCAGGCCCTGCTGCTGAACTCGGGCACCGGTGCCGGGCTGGCCGGGGTGTTGGTGGCCAGTCTGGTCAACACCCAGATGGGCAGCGGCACCTTGCAGCGCGATGCTGAAAAATCGGCCCTGAAGGATTCGCGGCCGATGGCGGATTTGCTCGCCGGCGTGCCCTTGCAGGCACGATTGCAGCAGCGCTATCAGCAGGCATCACAAGTGGCTGGGCTCAAGCAGGGTGAAGGGCAGGTTACGGCGCGTTTGTTGATCGAGCCGAAACTGATGCTGACACCGGATCGTGGCAGCTTTGTCCTGGTCAATCAGGTTCAGGTCCAGGATATCGCGGGTTCGCCGTTGTACCGCATGCGCATTGAGGTGACCAGCCAGCCGATCCGTCGCTGTGGCAGCCAATGCATCGATGACGGCAACCTTGAATTGACGAAGGTCACCGCGGTGCTCGACGAGTGCATCGACGAGTCCATGCGGGTACTGGCTACCGACCTGATGCAACCAACGCCACCGCCGGCGGCTCAGGAAACGTTGCGTTATGTGCTTGATGGTCAGCGCGTGGTCGAGCGCGGTTATCAACTGGCGAACAACGGAAATTACTGGCGTTACCGCAACCTCTATGGCGCGGTGAAATCAGTGCCGGTGCCGTTTGAAGATGCGCTGACCCAGGCGCAGCTCGAAAAGGTTTACGGACAGTAACGCTTTACCCGTAGGAGCCGAGCTTGCTCGCGATAGCGGCGCATCAGTCGACATTATCATTGACTGACACACCGCTATCGTTGGAACACCGCTGCGGAGCAGGGGATTAGCGCTTCTAAAGTGTGAATCAGTGACTCAGTCCGTACTTCTTCACTTTGTCGAACAAGGTGGTCTTGGCCATGCCCAGTTCCTGACTGGCCTGGGTGAGGTTACCGCCGCTGCGTTGCAAGGCATCGCTCAACAGGTTGCGTTCGAAGGCTTCCACCGCCTCGGCGAAGGCCAGGCCCGGAGTGCTGCCGCCCGCACCGGGTTTTTTGAACGCTGGCAGGCCGAGGGCAAAGCGCTCGGCGACGTTGCGCAGTTCGCGCACGTTGCCCGGCCAATCGTGGCTCATCAGGTTCGAGACGGTCTGGTTATCCAGCTCCGGCGCGATGCGGTCGAAGCGCAGCGATGACTGCTGCAAGAAGTATTCGAACAGTTGCAGGATGTCTTCGCGGCGCTCGCGCAGCGGCGGCAGTTCCAGGGTCACCACGTTGAGGCGGTAATACAGGTCGCTGCGGAACTCGCCGGCCTTGCTCGACTCGACGAGGTCGGATTTGGTCGCAGCGATGACGCGGCAATCCACCGCAACGCTCTGGTTAGAACCGAGGCGTTCGAGGGTGCGCTCCTGTAATACCCGCAGCAGTTTGATCTGCAAGGGCAGGGGCATGCTTTCCACTTCGTCGAGGAACAGCGTGCCGCCGTCGGCGTGTTCGATCTTGCCGATCCGCCGTTTGCCCGCGCCGGTAAAGGCGTTGGCCTCGTGGCCGAAAATTTCGCTTTCGAACAGGTTTTCCGGCAGGCCGCCGCAGTTCAGTGCGACGAACTGTTTGGTGTGGCGCCGACTGAAATCATGCAGGCAACGAGCGACCAGTTCTTTGCCAGTGCCGGTTTCGCCCTCGATCAGCACGTTGGCCGAGGTGTCGGCGACGTTGGCGATCAGTTCGCGCAAATTCTGCATGGCTGGCGAACGGCCGATGATCCGCCCTTCGAGGGAGTCGCGCTCGGCCAGTTGCCGACGTAACGAGGAGACTTCCCGCGCCAGGCTGCGTTGCTCCAGTGCGCGGCGGGCCACGTCCACCAGGCGCTCCGGGGAAAACGGCTTTTCCATGAAGTCGTAGGCGCCTTTCTGCATCGCGCCGACGGCCATGGAGATGTCGCCGTGCCCGGTGATCAGCACCACCGGCAGGCTGCGGTCGCGCTCCTTGAGTCGTGTCAGCAGTTCCAGGCCATCGATGCCCGGCAGGCGAATGTCGCTGACGACGATGCCGGCGAAGTTGTCGCCGACCCGCTCCAGGGCCTCTTCGGCGCTGCCCACGCCAATGCAGGGAATGTCTTCCAGGGTCAGCGCCTGTTGGCAGCCGAGCAGCACATGGGGGTCGTCTTCGACGATCAATACACTAAGGTCGTTGTTCATATTGGCTCGGCGGGAGTGGGGCTTACCAACGGTAAACTGAGGACGAATGCGGTGCCACCGCTGGCCGGGTGCTCGACACCCAGATGACCGCCGGTGGCGGCGGCGAGGCTGGCGGACAGCGTCAGGCCAAGGCCCAGGCCTTGTTCACCGGGCTTGGTGGTGAAGAATGGTTCGAACAGGTGCTTGCGCGCTTCGGCGTCGATACCGTGGCCGTTGTCCCGCACACGCAGGCGATACTTGCCATCGAACGCTTCGCCTTCAAGCCACAGCTCGGGTTGCGGCTGCGCCTGCATGGCATCGAGGGCGTTGCCGATCAGATTGACCAGAATCTGCTCCAGGCGGGTCTGGTCGATCTGCACCTGCACCTCTTCGAAATAGCGGTGCAACTGCGTGTTTTTCATTCGTCCATCGAGCAACTGCAATGCCGCCTCGACACCTTTGGCGAGGCACGCCTGACCCTTGTCGTCACCGCGCCGGGCGAAGGAGCGCAGGCTGGCAGTGATGCGGCCCATGCGGTCGATCAATTCGTTGATGGTCTTGAGGTTGGTGCTGGCCACGTCGAGTTGGCCACGTTCCAAAAAGCGCACGGTATTGCCGGACAGCGTACGCAGCGCTGCCAGCGGCTGGTTCAGTTCGTGGGCGATGCTGGTGGACATCTGGCCGATGGCTGCGAGTTTTCCGGCCTGCACCAGTTCATCCTGAGCGCGGCGCAAGGTCTCTTCGGCGTGGCGCCGTTCGCGGATCTGGCCCTTGAGCCGTTCGTTGCTGGCGCGCAGGTCGACGGTGCGTTCGGTAATCCGACGCTCCAGTTGATTGTTGGCTTCCTGCAAGGCTTCCCGGGCCGCGAGACGTGTAGCAATCACCTTGCGCCGCTCGTTCCAGGCAATCAGCAGGAAGGCGACAAGGGCAAACGCCACCGCCACCAGAATCCCCTGATTGATCGCTTCTCGGCGCAGATCCTGCAGCGGCGTCAGCAGGGTGAAGTTCCACGGTGTATCGCTCAAGGGCCGGGTTTGCGACAGGTAGCTGATGTTTTCATCGTCGGACACCAGTTCGCTGTTGGCCGGGAAGGTGAGTTTTTCCACGCCTTCGGACAGGGTTTCCCGGGCCAGCGGTTGCAGTTCGTTGAGCGGGAACCAGTAGTACTGCAGGCTGCGGGCCAGTTTCTCTTTGGTTT
>RCUS01000979.1_pt1 | contig 16139 bp, 10 predicted proteins | sample 2166221 | NCBI WGS metagenome assembly RCUS01 (sample SAMN09932758, study PRJNA488358) | compost metagenome | isolation source: compost soil in cyclohexanecarboxylic | place: Germany: Experimental Botanical Garden | reverse complement strand
GGATTAGGTCACTTTTTCACTTGGAGAACTTGTGTGGCCGAGAATGACACGGCCGTTCCAGTCTCAGGTGTTAATGTTACGGCTTTTCCTCCTGATGGATCAGTCAATTTGCCATTATCATCAAAATTAACTGTAATTCCAGTCAATTCAACTTTAGAACTTGGGAGATAGATAGGGTCATCCAAAAAGCCTCCAGATTGGAGATTTGCTAAAGTAATAGTGGCGCGATCAGTGGAAGCAAAACTGCCTCCTTTTTCGCTAACAATATACAACCTTGCTGCATTATAAACCTGATTAGCAGTGGACAGATCGGAATCATCCTTCGATTTATTTATGATATTCCCAATCAACGGAATCGCAATAACCGCGATAATCCCCAAGATCACGATAACCGCCAACAACTCAATCAGAGTAAACCCCTTCTGATTCTCTTCCTTGCTCAATCTCTTTTTAATTGCATTTGCCAACATTTGATTTCCTCCTAAAATGTTTTGATAAGCAGATAACGTCCGGGAAGCAGGATTGCCACATTTCTCTCTATCGTCAGCACGAAAGACAGCTTCTTCCGCCCGGCGTCACCCCTCTCAAAGTCTTCCTTTTACCCCATATTGCTGTACAGGCTAAACATCGGCAGCATGATGGCCGCCACAATAACACCCACAATGCCCGCCAGGAAAGCAATTAATAATGGCTCCAGCAGCGCCTTCAGCCGGTCAACGGTGTTCTCGACGTCCATCTCGTAGAAGTCCGCTACCTTCGACAGCATCTGATCGAGCGAGCCGGTCTCCTCGCCGATAGCGATCATCTGCGTGACGAGCGGCGGGAAGACCCAGGCCTTCTTCAGCGGTTCGGACAGCGGCTTGCCCTGTCTAAGCGAATCGCCTGCGCTGCGGATGTATTTGCCGATGACCTTGTTGCCCGCGATTTCCTCGACGATAATCAGTGACTGCAAAATCGGAACCGAGCTGGCATACAGCGAGGAGAAGGTGCGCGTGAACTGTGCGATCGAGCCTTTCTGGTTCAGCTTGCCGAACACCGGAACTTTCAGCTTGGCGTAATCGAGGGCATAGGACCCTTTCTCCGTGCGTTTGGCAATCATAAAGGCCGCAACAATGAGAATGATCCCGAGCAACCAGAAATACCACTGCCCCTGTATGCTCTTGCTGAGCGCGAGCACCATCTTCGTAATGGCCGGAAGCTCGGCGTTCATGGATTCGAACATCGTGACGAACTGCGGCACAATCGCCCACAGGAGATAGATAACGGAAGCCACGGCCATGACGGCTACCGTAATGGGATAGGTCAGCGCCGACTTGATCTTCTCGGTCGTCGTATGCTGCTTCTCGAAATACATCGCGAGCCGCTCCAGCGTTCCCTCCAGATCGCCGGATTCCTCGCCCGCGCGGATCATGCTGACAAAGAGCGGAGGGAATATTTTCTTATGATCCTGCACCGCCTGGGAGAACGCGATCCCGCGCAGCAGGCTGGCGTTGACGTCCTGCAGCGCTTTAGCCAGCGGCTTGCTGTCCGTCTGCTCCGCCAGAATGCGGGTCGCATCGACAATGGAGACGCCCGCCCGGATCAGAGTCGCGAACTGCCGGCAGTAGATGATGAAATGAATCGTCTTGACGGGATTGCCGATATAAATCTCCATCGACAGAATAGAGTTCTTCTGCTCATTCAGCGAGAAGACGGTCAGTCCGCGCTTGCGAAGCTCCTCCATCGCGGACGGCTTGTCCTGCGCAGTGAGCTTGCCCTTCAGCTGCCTCCCGCCGGATGTCCGGACCAGGTACTCAAATTGCGGCATCGGCTCTCACCTCCGCCAAATAAGCCTTGGCCGCCGCCGGCTGAATCAGCCCCTGGGCCAAATATTCGCGAATGCTCATATCCAGCGTGTGCATGCCGAGCGACCTGCTGGTCTGCATAATGTTCTTGATCTGATGGGTCTTCTCGCTCCGGATCAGGTTGCCGACGGCAGGCGTGTTGACCAGAATCTCCGTCACGCACAGCCGCCCCTTGCCTTCGGCCCGGGGGAACAGCCGCTGGGATACGACCGCCAGCAGCACCGAAGCCAGCTGCAGCCGGATCTGATTCTGCTGATGACCGGGAAAAGCATCGATAATCCGGTCAATCGTCTGCGGTGCATCGGAGGTATGCAGCGTCGCCATGACAAGATGGCCCGTCTCCGCCGCCGTAACTGCAGCCGAGATCGTCTCCAGATCGCGCATTTCTCCGACGAGTATGACATCCGGGTCCTGGCGGAGCGCTGCCCGAAGGCCGCTTGCGAAGCTTGTGGTGTCGCTGCCAACCTCGCGCTGGTCAACAATGCAGGTTCCGTGGCTGTGCAGGAACTCAATCGGGTCCTCCAGCGTGACGATATGCTTCCGCTCACTACGGTTGATATGGTTCAACATCGCCGCGAGCGTCGAGGATTTGCCGCTGCCCGTCGGTCCCGTCACAAGGATCAGTCCCTGCGGCTTCATGGCGAGCGACGAGAGAACCGGCGGCAGCGCCAGCCTCTCCAGCGTCGGAATTTCCGCCGGGATGCTGCGGGCCGCAATGCTGACTCCCCCTCGCTGGCGGTACACATTGACGCGGAATCGCACGCCGCCCTCCAGCGGATAGGAGAAGTCGAGCTCGCCCGCTGCGCGGAATTCCTGCTCCCGTTCCGGTCCAAGCAGGTCCAGCGCCATCTGCTCCGCTTCGGCCGGCCCTACGATTCCGCCTTCCGTGTTATGAAGCGCCCCGTCAATGCGAAGCACAGGCGGAGAACCTGTGGAAATATGCAGGTCTGATGCTCTGGAGGAGTAGGCCATATGCAGCAGCTGCACAATGGAACTTGTCGGTATCGGCACTTTCTCTCCCCCTTCCTTAATGAGCGACCGTCTCCCGGAGCACTTCCTGGAGTGTAGTCAAGCCTTGCGAAACCTTAAGCAAACCGTCTTCCATCAATTGAACAAGTCCGCGCTCTCTGGCGGCGGTCCGCAGCTCCTCGACGGAAGCGGAGTCCGCAACCATCTGGCGAAGACGGTCATCGATCTTGAGTACTTCGTGGATGGCGAACCGGCCCCGGTAGCCCGTCGAGTTGCAGCTGCCGCAGCCCCGGCCCCGATGCAGCACTTCCGTCCGCAATCCGTACCGCTCCAGCATAATGCTCTCCTGCGTGGAAGGCGTGTAGGTCTCCCGGCAGTCGGTGCAGATTTTGCGCACCAGCCGCTGGGCAACGACGCCGATCAGCGACGAGGCGATCAAGTAAGGCTCGACTCCCATGTCGCGGAGACGGGTAATGCTGCTCACAGCATCGTTCGTATGCAGCGTGGACAGGACAAGATGTCCGGTCAGCGAAGCTCTTACCGCGATTTCCGCCGTCTCCGTGTCGCGGATTTCCCCGACCATGACGATGTTGGGGTCTTGCCGGAGGATGGAGCGCAGCCCGGCCGCGAAGGTCAGTCCAATCGCCGGATTCACATGCACCTGATTGATGCCCTCCAGCTGATACTCCACCGGGTCCTCGACGGTGATGATATTAACGCTCTCCTCGTTCAGATGGTTCAGTGCGGAGTACAGCGTCGTCGTCTTTCCGCTTCCCGTCGGCCCCGTGATCAGCAGAATGCCGTAAGGCCGGCCGATCATCTCCTTGAAGGCGGCGGCGTTGTTCTCGCTGAAGCCCAGCGTATCGACGGACTTGACGCCCGTGCTGAGGTCCAGCAGCCGCAGCACAATTTTCTCCCCATGCATCGTCGGCAGGGAGGATACGCGAATATCAACCATTCTATAGTCAAACTGCATCTTGATCCGCCCGTCCTGCGGCAGCCGGCGTTCGGCGATATTGAGGCGGGCCATAATCTTCAGCCTTGCTGTAATGAAGCCCTGCATCTGCTTCGGAATGAGCCGCTCGGTGCGGAGCGTTCCGTCGATGCGGTACCTTATGGCAAGATTGTTCTCGCCGGGGTCTACATGAATATCCGAAGCCCGGAGCTGTACGGCCTGCTGAATCATCTGGTTGACCAGCCGGACGATCGGCGAATCTTCGTCGGTAATTTCCGTCTCTTCAATCTCTTCCTGCGTAGGCAGCTCGACCAGCATCTGGTTCATCGAATCGCGCATGCCGTAATGCCGTGCAATGGCGCGCTGCAGCTCGTCTCTCGTGGAGATGGCCGGCTCGATCCGGAAGCCCGTGCTCATCCGCAAATCCTCGATCGCGAAATAATCCAGCGGGTCCGCCATAGCCACCATCAGTTTCCCGCCTTCTTTCATAAAAGGCAGCACCTGATAACGCTTCGCCAGGCTCTCGGGAATGATCTGCGTAATGGCCGGGTCGATCTGATATTTGAACAGGCTGACATGCGGAATGCCGAGCTGGAATTCCAGCACCTCGATCAGCTGCTGCTCGGTAATATAGCCTTGCGAAATGAGCAGGTCGCCCAGCTTCCGCTTGGTTTTTCGCTGCTCGACCAGCGCTTCCTGAAGCTGCTCCTGCGAGATAATCCCGTTCTCTACCAGCAAGTCTCCAAGTCTCTTCTTCACGATCGCCAACCCCGAATCATCTCCATGCCATGTGGTATAAATGGTTTATCGGCCATAAATCGCTCAAAATGTAGCAACTTTATTACGAACGTAGAGCTACATTTTCAAGACGGAAATACCGATGTAAGCCTATGTATGCGCAAATCTCCGATTCCTTACTATAAAACATAACAGATTACAGCTTATAGTTCCATAGTCTTGTTTTTCAGGGACATTTTACTTATGAAATTATTGCCTGACAGTGAAATTTATCCTAGAATGATATAGAGCATAGAATAGATTCTGTTGCAAATGGACGTTCTTTATAATGATCGGAATGACTTTTTCACCCTTAAATCAATCTACTATCTATATTTATCTAAATGTTCGGGGAGAGATGGAGATGCGATTAGCCAATCGGAGAAAGCTGTTCATATTCGGAGGCATTGCGGCGGTGGCAATCGTGCTTGTCGCGGCAATCTGGGCCTTCATGCCGGATGTCGAAGCAACAGACAATGACACCCATCCCATCCGTATTCTGGAGATTACTGATCCTACCAGTTCTACTCTGGGTACGGACGGAAGCGAGCTGGCCTCCCTCAAAGGGCAGGCCAACATTACCGTCGATACGGTAACCATGAAGAAGTTCGTCTCGCTCCGCGACAACTGGGACGGCAAATACGACGCGGTATACATCGCCAAAGGCGATTACAGCAAGACGCTGGTCGACAGTCTCTCCAGCTACTCGTCGGACAAACGCAGCGCCGCGCACAACACCCTCGCCGTCCAGAATGATATTACCAATCTGAAAGTCCAGGAAATCAAAAGTTATTTTATTGATAAAGGCCTTTATGTCTTTCTTCGGGACGAGACGTTTACCAATCAGAATACCGCAGCCAAACAAGGCAAGCTGTATGCGGCCTTCAATCCGTACCGGACAGCAACCGGCGCCAAATCCAATGTGGTGTTCCTGAAGGGGGCCGATCTCGATACGTTTATCCAGAAGATCATCAACCGCTCCACTCCTTATCTTGCCGGATTGACCTGCCGTCCGCAGCTGACCATCACCAACCGTTCGGACCTAATCAGCTACAGTTCCGATCCCAGACACACCTATTCTTCCGGCGACACGCTGAGTTTCTCGATCCGGCTCGGCAACGTCTCGGCCAATCTGGCCAATCAGCCGGTGCGGGTAAAGCTGTATATGAATATCGATTCCTCGGCAGTCATGACCGAAAATGACGTGGTGGCCGCGCTGGACATGAAATCGCAGAGCGGCACACTAACCTACAAGCTGCCACAGACCTTCTCGGGACCGCTGTACTGGAAGCTTGAGGCATCCGATCCCTCGACGGGCCTCAAATCTTCTGACAGCGACTCTATCCTATATAAAGGCATCAAGCCGGTCATCAAGGTTCTTCAGGTTATGCCTGCCGGCAAAACCGGCAGCACCTTGACGGCTTCGGGCAATATGGATCAGACCTATCTGACCCAGCAGTATTTGTCCGCCAACAATTTGTCGTCGGCCGATTACCAGCTGGTCATCTCCACGATGGACATGAAAGCCTTCAACAGCTATATCGAGGGTCATGCCAGTGCAGCCGATCCTACCAGCGGTCTGAACGGCGTGTACGATATGATCATCTTCGGCTTTCAGGATATGTATGACCGCATTACGACGCCGATGATTTCGGAGAAGGCCGCCCAAGCGGTCAAGGCTTTTGCGGTACAGACCAAGCAGAGCCTTATGCTTACCCATGATACGATCTTCGAAGATCCGTCCGCTCCTTATGCCGAGAGCAAAAATTCGGACGGAACCACCAATTACAACTACTGGAGTTATTATTTCCATGACCTGGTGGGCCAGTCGATGCCTCGCACCTACTTGGGCGGCGAGGCGGTCAACAGCGCAATCACGGTCGTGCCGGTTAATTCCGGGCTGCTTACCCAGTACCCGTTCAACCTCAGCACGGTGCCGCTCAAGAGCGACAACACCCGCTATCAGGTGGCGCGCACACATGACCAGTTCTTCCCGCTCGACCTGGAGCGGGCCGATGTTATTCCGTGGTACAACATCAAGAGCGATGCCAATATGCCGCAGCGCGATACAGACGACACGTATAATCATTTCTATACGTATTCCGTGGGCACCATCACGTTCTCCGGAACGGGCCACAGCAATACGAACTTCCCCGACTGGGAACAGAAGCTGTTCGTGAACACCATGTATCGCGCTTTTGCGGGGGCCAACCACGCGCCCGAGATCACCGTCAAGACGCCGACGGACAATCTGGAGAAGCCTTCGTACCAAGATAAAATTATGGTCAGCTATACCGTTCAGGACTATGATCTGAAGGACAAGGAGCTGACGACCAACCTTCAGTTCAAAGTGGGCGACACGCCTCTTCAGGGATATTCCGTGCAGAATAAAGCTGTCCTGTCGGGGGATACAGTCAGCTTCACCTTCGATAACCCGCTGCCAAGAGGCGGCCAGCTGACCATTGAGATCACAGCCAAAGATAAGCAGGGCGCCGCATCTCTTAAGACGGTTCATGTGCCGATTACCCGGATCGACTCCAATCTGACGATCGGCCGCACGCTCTCCTCCAGTACGGTAGAGCGTGACAAGCCGGTTACGGTTCAATATACGGTAACCCCGGACCCGGTTCCGTATTTGTCGGTTGAAACGGGAGATCAAGGCATCGAATCGCTGGTGATTTCGAATGTGAAATACGAGGAGACCTTCCCGGCCAATCTGGAAGTCAGCGGTCTGTCGGTCAACGGCGCCAGCACCGGCTTCACGCGGACGGGATCGCTCCAGCAGGGCTATACCTTGTCCAGAAGCCTGGGGGATATCCAGTACAAGCTGTCTGAAGTCAATGGCGTTAAAATGTACGTTCCCAATCCGGCGAACCCGATTACGTTCAGCGTGAGCGTCGTTCCGAAGGTCAAGCAGTCCTATTGGATGGATAACTCCAAAATCACCTTTGAGGATATTCACGCTACGGCGGGTGCGACGGCCGCGCCGACGCCTTCGCCTTCTGCCTCTCCCACACCGGCGGCGAGCTTCCCGGGCTCCTCGGCTTCCGTCAACGCGCTGGGTATTGCGAGCGATTATTCAGTATTCATGCTGAATCAGATCAACTTCGTGAACAGCGGGTTCAGCAACAATTATCGCATGGCGGCGGGCGGGAATATTTCGATCGGCTCCTTCAGCCTTGGAGGCTCCCTGGGCAGCAATCCGGCCGGAGCCACCGTAGTGGCGGGCGGGAACTTAAGCTTAAGCATGAATGGCGGTTCTCTGAACGGCACGGCCTATTATGGAGGAACCGTTTCGGCTCCGAGTTATCTACTGGGCCAGACACGTCAGAATGCCAATTATATGGATTTCAACAGCATCGGAAGCGCACTGAAATCCCGTTCCGCCGGTCTGGCGAGTCTGTCCAAGACGGCCGACACTTACTATGATCCGAACAGATCCGTGGTACTGACAGGCACCAAGACCGACCTGAATGTCTTTGAGATCAAGGCCGATGCAGCCAGGGAACTGCACAGCATCACCTTCAATGTGCCGTCAGGCTCGACAGTGCTGCTGAATATCGCAGGAACGGACGACAAGCTGATCAACGGCAGCATTAATTTGAACGGGGTATCCACGGCCAATGTCCTGTATAACTATTATCAGGCGACCAGCCTTTCGATCCAAAGCTACGGCATCGTGTATGGAACCATATTGGCGCCTATGGCCAATATATCGTTCACAGGATCGTTCGAAGGATCGGTTATCGGAGGCTCCATCACAGAAGGCAGCGGCGGACATTCGTTCACCGGATCGCCGTTCTCCGGCAGTCTGCCGGACACACCGTCGGCTACTCCTACACCCGCTGCGACGGCCTCGCCGCCTCCGGCATCGGCATCTCCTTCAGCTTCGCCCACAGTAAGAGAAATGAAGACCTTGTACTTCAGTCCGCTGGCTTTCGAAGCGATTGTCAAGGTGTCGGCCATTACGCTGTCCGACGCGAATGTCCGAGTCGGCAGCGAGGTGAAGCTGTTCCCGGTGATTACGCCGGATGACGCCAATAACAAGAATGTGGCCTGGACATCTGCCAATCCCGGTATTGCTTCGGTCGATCCCAATACGGGTGTAGTGAAAGGCATAACCGCCGGCGAGACGACCGTTACGGTAACGGTCAGGGATGGCAGTAATGTCTCGGCTACCGCGCATATCCATGTAATCTCGCCGAATTTGTCCATTCAAGGCCCGGGCATCGCCAAGGTTGGGGAATCCATTTCCCTGCAGGCCGTCTACAATACAATTCAGGAAACGGTCACCGGCTACGAATGGTCGGTCCAGGGCGGAAACAGCGCGACCGGCAGTATAACGAAGAGCGCCCCGGACGGCAGCACAGCCGTCTTCCAGGCAACCCAGTCCGGCACCTACACGGTACAGGTAACCGTCAAGACAGACGCGAACCCCTCCGGGGTCACGGCAACGAAGACGATTACCGTCGGTCTGAACGGTCTGGTCATTCAAGGAACGCCCAATGTGTACCTGAACAACAGCACTGCTTTAACCGCAGTCCCCGATCCGGTTACGGCATCCCATGAGCAGTACGCTTGGAGCCTGGTGAACAGCGGCGATCTCGCTTACGGCGGATTTGTCGATAGCCAGGGCAACACGGTGGCTTCGCTGACCACCTCAAGCGCAACCGTATCATTCAAGGGAACCGGCGTGACGGACGGCATCGGCATAATTGTCACAGCCGCCGGGACCACAAGCAGCGCCTTTACCGTGAAAGTGCTGAAAGAGCCTGACCTGCAGTTCTACCCGGCCTCCGGCGTGATCGCCGTTGGCGATAAGCTTGAACTGCTGCCTAATCTGCATACCATTCCTTATGGAGATGTTCCGCAGAATCTCATTCCAAGACTGCACTGGAGCATTCTCGGCGGAGGAAGCAGCCAGGCCGTCTCGCTGACGCAGTCGGGAACGGTAACAGGTCTGCGGAAGGGATCGGAGCAGATCCAGGTTTCTTACCAGACCGTAAGCGGCAATACCGTGACCGCCACCTATACAATCAAAGTGACGGCGCCGGAAGATACCGGAGAGAACCGCTACTAGAAGCACAAGCAGAGCCATAGCCTAATCAAGCATTGCCCAGTCAGCAAGTCTTCTTAAGTTGAAAGAGCATCTATTCCTCAACAAGCAAGCAAAAGCGGCAGTTCAAAGTCACCTTTCTTGAACTGCCGCTTTTGAGTTGGTACATGCGTGGACGCCTGGTATCAGAGCCGCATTCGTCTCGGCGCCTTTTAAATTCAAACCTAAACTGAAGCTCCTAACAAACCAGGGGCCGTCCTGGGGACGGCCCCTGCCTATAACCTCTAAAGATCCGTTTAAGGCTTTAACTCAACCGGTCCGGCGTGGATGCTGATCATCTTCACCCGGGGCAGGCCCACCTTCTGATCCTCGAAGACCTGCTCGTTGTAGCGAACCTGAAACCGGGAGGCGGCTGGTTCGGTCTGATCTTGATTCTCGAAGCTAAAGGCATATTGGCCGGGTACGGCCGATACTTTGCCTACCACCGCATTGATCGTAAGATCACCTTTGGCGAAGAAGCCGCCGTCAATCGAGAAGACGGAACCGACGCCGTACAGCTCGGCGGTGCTGTCGGTATAGAAGAACGCCCGCAGCTCCGTTACTTTGTCCTGATCCTTGAACTCATCCACCCGGTTCACTAGCACGGCCCCCTTGGAAATCACGACAAGTTCCTTGTTGTCCTTCCCGGTAATGCTGGCGTTCACGATATTTGTGCTTCCGAGCGTGTAGAGGGTGGAGTCGAACCGGACATCTCCTTTAATATTCAGATTGCCCACCACCAGCAGATTCGCCTGTACGGTAATCGGCGCTGCCGAGCTGTAGTTATCGATGTTCAGATTACCGTTGACGATCAGCCAATGCGAGGTTGCTTCCGTCTGGCTGCCGCCGGCCTTGGCGGTGTCGGTGATCTCATTCAAGGTTACGCCGTCAAGGTTCAGATCGCCGTTATAGATCGCGCTGCTGTTCAAATGGGCCAGTTGCGATTTGAAGGCCTGCACGGCTTCGTTGTACAGCTGCTCTCTCTTCACGGCCAATTCATCCTCAGTCAAGCTGTCATCCGCATATCCGTTAAAATCCGATCTCTCCGGCATCCTTAAGACCGGCACGGTCTGTGAGCCGATTGCCCCCGAGCCATCCTCCCGAATAAACGATTGGGCCAGCCGGCCGCCCCGGCTGAGTGCGCTCTCCCCGCTCTTCGGGCCTTCGGCTCCGTAATACGTACTCGCCAAAGCCGCCTTGTTGCCGGATGAACCGGATGCCTCGGCCACCTTGTCCAGGAACGAGTCCTCGACATCGATCTGCACGAAAGTGTTCTTTTTCTTAACAAGCGAGTTCTCGTAGGTCTTCTTCACCCGCTCGTCCACCCGGTTATACTGGTCTTCATCATTGATCGGCACTGTGCTGTAATCCGCCCCATTCCAGTACCGCACGGCATCCAGCGACTGCACATGGGCTTCACCGTCAATCAAGGGGTAGAGCGAGCTCTCGGTCAGATCGGCGCCGGCATGCTTGTATTGAGCGATGGGACTGAGCTTAAGTTGATTTCCAGCATATACGTTGCCATGGGTGTACGGAGCCCCGTTCAGAATCACGTTTCCTTCCGATCCGAGCGAATAATTGAGGAAGTCAGGGAAAGTTGTAATTTCCACCCGCTGCTCCAGGGTGCGCGAGACGCCGTTCACGTTCGCATTGGCCCGGATCACGACGACGTACTGGCTGCCTGTGGATGCGGAATCGTCCAGCGTAATGCCGGTGATCTCGTTGGCGCCGCCCTGAAGACTCGTATTGGATGCAAATTCGGCCGTTTTATTCTGAAGGCCTGCCAGAAACGTGTGAATCTGCCCATCCAGCTCTTCTTGCGGAATATCGGAGCCGCTCTCCAGCCGGCGGTTCAAATCAGCGGTAATATAGGCGATCACTTCGTCAATCTTCTTCTGCGCGAGATGCAGGCTCTGCACATCATTCTCCCGCGTCTCGGTCCGCTGCGCCCCGCTTAAGGTCGCGCTCAGCACGCCTACCCCCAGAATCGTAAGCAGCAGAACAATGAACATGACGAGCACGAGCGCCGAGCCTCGCTGCGAGGCGAAACGTTCCCTCAGTTTTCTCAGTTCCCTCGGCCCCCTTGCAACCCGGCTGCCGCTGCCGGCTCTTCTGCGACTCGACATGTGCCGCTCCCCCTAAAATCCAAATTGGCTGTTAAGCTCCAGCTTGTTCTCTTCGCTTCCCTCATATTTCAGCACCAGCTTGATCTGAATGGTTCCCGATTCGCACAGCGCCCCGACCGTACAGAATCGCCCGTCCGCCGTGGAGGCGGTGATCACCGAATCCCCAAGCTCGGAGTTCACGGCAATCGGCGAGGCTGTGCCCGAACCGGTGCCGCTGCCCGAGATGACGATCCCATTGCCGCTAACGACAATTGTCTCCGGCGGGGCATCGCTTCTCTGAAGCTCAATGCCGCCGACGGTGTTCTGAACCCGTTCGGGTCCGTACGTATACAGCTTCGTAATGATCGAGGACATAATCAGATCGGCTTCGTCCCGCAGCTCATTTTGAACCGTGATTTTGTGATAGCTGCGGAAGCCGAACATGGTCACACCGGAGATCAGACCCGCGATCATGACAAAAATCGTGAGCGAAGCGATCAGCTCGATCAGGGTGAAGCCCTCTTGACGGGAGGAGAGGCGCTTAGCGAATTCTTTCATCCGTGATATATCCCTCCACCTCAACGTTATAGTCCGGCTGACCGCCCGCGTCCTCGCGCCGCACCTGCACCTTGACCGGAAGCAGATAGGCACGGGATGAAGTCTGGTCGATGTCCGCTGCTCCGCCCGGAGACGACGGCTGCGGCTGTTCATCCCAAATCTCCGGCTGGTACACAACCCTGACCTGATAGGCGATGCCGTTCACCGTAGGATGCAGCACGCTCGCCAGAGAACCGGTAAAGCCCGAAGACGGCGTATCTGCCGTTATAGCATTGGCCCCTAACGCTGCTCCGTTCGCGGCTTGATCTACGTAAATCTTTTTCACACCATCAAAGTCCTGCTTCTGCATATAAAAAAGCGCGTTCCGCGCCAGATTGACCATTATCGTCTTGTTCTGGTTCGATTTCGAATAGGACATGGCGTTTATAAAATATGAGGTCAGCACAAGAGACACGATCGCCAAAATGACAATCGCCGCCAGCACTTCTATCAGCGTAAAGCCCTTCTCCTCTTTTAGGCCAAACCGCATCCCTCTCTGCCTCCCGAAAGCATGTCCATATTCACACTTGTATGTCTTTTGGACTATATCTTCTATTATAAATCCCAGATATGGAAGTCTACAATCTCTAATTCTACTTATATATCGGCAAAAGTTTGTGGTATGATTTGCACTGAAGGGAGGATTTTGATTATGGCTTTAATCGAATGCCGCTTTTATTCAGACACGCTGGGATTGAGCACATCCATGACCGTGATTTTGCCCCAGCAGACCACGACTCAAATCGGAATGAGCAACACTGTACGTGAAAGCGCTCTCCACCCAACGCTGTATCTCCTGCACGGGTTATCGGATGACGATTCCATCTGGCTTCGCCGCACCTCGATCGAACGTTATGTCGCCGATATGGGGCTGGCGGTAGTTATGCCGAGCGTGCACCGCAGCTTCTATACGGACATGGCCTGGGGCGGCCGCTACTGGAGCTTCATCAGCGAAGAGCTGCCGGCGTTAGCCCGTTCCTTCTTCCCGCTGTCGCCTAAGCGCGAGGATAATTTCGTGGCGGGACTGTCCATGGGCGGTTACGGCGCCATGAAGCTGGGTCTGCGGAGACCGGACGCTTACGCCGCCGCAGCCAGTCTCTCGGGAGCGCTCGATATGGCGCACAACTATATAAACGAGGAAGACCCAAGCGTCAAGTCGAAGGAGTATGAAATGATCTTCGGAACCGAAGACATCGCGGGAACCGACGAGGATCTGCTGTCGCTGCTGACCAAAGTCGATGCCGCAAGCGGTCCTAAGCCGCTGCTGTACCAGTGCTGCGGCACGGAGGATTTCCTGTACGCGGACAATCAGCGGTTTCGCGAAGCCTGCAAGGCGACATCCCTCTCGCTTACATACGAGGAAGGGCCGGGAACCCATGAATGGGGCTACTGGGACGCCAAAATTCAGGATGTGCTGAAGTGGCTGCCGCTGAAATAATCAGGTTTTTGGCCGACTGAACACAGCATTGGAGTGAAACAGCAAAAGCTGGATACGGCATTAGGCTGAACACGACGATAGGCCAAAAACAGCAAAGCTGAACACACAAAAACAGCTGATCCGCAAAGGGAGCAGCTGTTCTTTTTATACTCATGATCGGGTTCACTGATGTTCGAGCTTGCGTGATCGAGATCATGTGACTGACTTATGCTACTTGGCTTCCGCCGCACGCGCCTCCACCCACAGCTTCGCTTCCTTCAGACTCTCCTCTGCACGCGTAATTGCAGCCTGCACCTGTACGGTCGCCGTACCGCCGTATACGTTGCGGGCGTTCACCACCGCCTCCGGCTGAAGCACGGCATAGATCTGCTCGTCGAAGAGCGGCGAGAACTGCTTGAATTCATCCAGCGTCAGATCCAGCAGGAATTTGCCTTCGTTGATGCAGTAGAGCACCGTTTTGCCAATGACTTCATGCGCCTGACGGAACGGCAGCCCCTTGCCAACCAGGAAGTCCGCAATATCCGTGGCGTTGGAGAAGTCGGTGTTCACCGCTTCCCGCATCCGCCCCTTGTTCACCTTCATCGTGGCGATCATCGGAGCGAACAGCTGCAGCGCGCCGGTCAGCGTCGCCACCGTGTCGAACATGCCTTCCTTGTCTTCCTGCATATCCTTGTTGTAGGCAAGCGGAAGAGACTTCAGCACGGTCAGCAGGCCCATCAGGTTGCCGTAGACGCGGCCCGTCTTGCCCCGCACAAGCTCCGGCACATCAGGATTCTTCTTCTGCGGCATGATGCTGCTGCCGGTGCAGAACGCGTCGTCCAGCTCCACGAAGCTGAATTCCGTGCTGCTCCACAGCACCAGCTCCTCGCTCAGGCGCGACAGATGCGTCATGATCAGCGAGGCGCTCGCCAGGAACTCGACGATAAAATCGCGGTCGCTGACAGCGTCCAGGCTGTTCTCATACACGCTGTCGAAGCCGAGCTGCTCCGCCACAAAATGCCGGTCGATCGGGAATGTCGTTCCCGCCAGCGCCCCGGCGCCCAGCGGCAGCACGTTGATGCGCTTGTAGCTGTCGGTCAGCCGCTCCGCATCCCGGCGGAACATCGATACATAAGCCAGCAGATGATGCGCGAACAGAATCGGCTGCGCCCGCTGCAGATGCGTATAGCCCGGCACGATCGTCTCCACATTGTCCTTCGCCTGCCCGATCAGTGCCTCCTGAACATTGTGCAGCAGATCAACCAGCTCCACGACCCGGTTCCGCAGATAGAGATGCATATCCGTTGCCACCTGGTCGTTGCGGCTGCGGCCCGTATGCAGCTTGCCGCCGACCGGCCCGATCTCCTGGATCAGATGCTTCTCGATGTTCATATGGATGTCTTCATCCGAGACGGAGAACTCCACTTCTCCGGCGCGCACCTTCTCCAGCACCTTCTGAAGCCCCTGCTTGATCGTCTCCACGTCTTCCTGCGGCAGAATCCCGCATTTGCCCAGCATTGTCACATGGGCCAGACTGCCCTGCACGTCTTCTTCCGCCAGCGCCTTGTCAAACCCGATGGAAGCCGTGTATTCCTCCACCAGCTTGTTCGTCCCTTTGGTAAAACGTCCGCCCCAAAGCTTGCTCACCGCTGTCTTCCTCCTTGTAAAAAAATGCTTGTCCATTCCATCCCTGTATTTCATGGAAAAACCCGGGCTCGTGAGGCGCGAAAGCCGTCCCCGGTCCGGGTGTATTTCATTTCCTTGTGCCGTCATCGTACTGTCATCATATCGGCGTCATATCGCCATTATAGCGCCATCGCGCCGCCGAAGTGAATGCACCCGCGCGCTCTCCGGTCCCGGCCGCCGATGCTTCCCTCATCGGAGGACCCGGACCGCGAAGCCGCCGCAGGCCACTACCGAGCGCTTACTTCGCCGATTCGGCCACGCCGGCCGATACTTTCAGGCGCAGCGCGTTGAGCCGGATGAATCCGGTCGCGTCGCCCTGATCGTAAGCCTGCGTCGGGTCGGCTTCCATCGTCGCGATATTCGGGTTGTACAGGCTGACCGGGCTCTTCACGCCCGCAGCGATAATGTTGCCCTTGTACAGCTTCAGACGAACCGTGCCGGTTACGTTCTGCTGGCTCTCGGTAACGAGCGCCTGGATCGCTTTGCGTTCCGGCGCGAACCAGAAGCCGTTATAGACCAGCGTGCTGTAACGCGTAATCAGGCTGTCGCGTACGTTCATAACTTCGCGGTCCATCGTGATGGATTCCATTTTGCGGTGAGCGGTGAACAGGATCGTGCCGCCCGGCGTCTCGTATACGCCGCGGCTCTTCATGCCGACGAAGCGGTTCTCCACCATGTCGACCCGGCCGATGCC
>RCUS01000978.1_pt1 | contig 16159 bp, 19 predicted proteins | sample 2166221 | NCBI WGS metagenome assembly RCUS01 (sample SAMN09932758, study PRJNA488358) | compost metagenome | isolation source: compost soil in cyclohexanecarboxylic | place: Germany: Experimental Botanical Garden | reverse complement strand
CGATTCAACGAAGTGATGAAAGAGACGCAAGCCTACGGTTTCGACAAGGTCCGCGGCGAACAACAGGCTCTGGGCGATCGGGTGCGCGCAATGTTGACCGGCAAAGGCATCAAAAGCGTGGCCGCCGCCGGCTTTCAGGCCCCTGGCGTCGTGGTGAGCTACACCGATGATGCCGACATCAAGAGCGGCAAGAAATTTACCAGCCACGGCCTGCAGATCGCCGCCGGAGTGCCGTTGCAATGCGACGAGCCGGCCGATTTCCAGACCTTCCGCATCGGTCTGTTTGGACTCGAAAAACTGCACAATATCGAGCGCACGGTCAGCACCCTTGAGCAGGCACTGGATGAGGTGATGGTTAACTAAGCCCTCATCCTGGCGATATCACTGTCGCATTCAAACGCGACAGTGATATCGCCAGAAAATAGTCAGGAGGAGTTGCAATGACAACAATCGATGTGAAATCCCGATTCGAAGCAAAGCTTCATCGTCCGGCAAAGACAGGTAATGATACGTCGTGGGCGTTCGTGGTTCTGCCAAGAGACGCGAGTGAATCGCTTCCGAGGCGAGGAAGGACGACAGTTGAAGGCACAATCAATGGGCACCCTTTCCAGGTAACCCTTGAGCCCGATGGTCAGCTGAGCCATTGGCTGCAGGTCAGTAGCGAGTTACTCGAAGCCGCAGGCGCGGCCGTTGGGGATATCGTTACCATCGAGCTGGCCCCTGTGAAGAAGGAGCCCGAGCCTGACCTCCCGGCAGATTTTGAGGAAGCACTGGCAGCCTCTCCCGAGGCTCGTAAAGTCTGGAACAATACGACGACCATTGCCCGAGTGGACTGGATACACTGGATGACGTCAGCCAAGCAACTCAAGACGCGCGCAAAACGGATTGGTGATGCCTGCGATATGCTTGCATCCGGCAAGAAGCAGGTTTGCTGTTTCGACCAGTCCGGCTTCTACAGCAAGGCCTTCCGTGCGCCCGAGGCAGAAAATCTTTAATGGAACATTCCTCAATGGCGTTATTGGCTGATGGCTTTCACATGGCAACTCATGCCGGCGCATTGGGCATCGCTGCGGCCGCTTTCGGATACGCTAAACGTCACGCTTCCAGCCTCGAGTTTCGATCGATCTGAATCAGTACTTCCCTCCATTATCTCCAAAGGAATTTGCGATGCCTCCAGGCAAACGTGAACTGGCGCGGATCGAACGCCGGTTGATTGCCACGCTGACCGACGCGTGCGAAACAGCAAAAGGTGAAATCAAAGGCTTTACCTGGCTCACCCACACGGCTGACCTGAACGCGCTGGCTGAAACCCTGAGGGTGATCTGGGTGTTCGAAACGCTGGCAGACAGAACGCTCGCCCAGGTTGACGCGAAGGCGCGCATCTTTGAGCTGACGGCCATCGCGTTGAATGAGGCAAACATCGATCTGAACCTTTCAGATCGCAATGTCCGCTTTGACTCTGAGCAAGAGTGCCAACGCACTCATGATGGCGATTGGCAGAAGCGTCTGGCCAAAGGTTATTGACGATGGCTAAAGAAATCGAAAACCCCTGCATCTCGGTTTGCCAACTGAGCGGTGATCTGTGTGTGAGTTGTGGGCGGAGCAAGGAAGACATCAAAAAGTGGAAGCGCATGAAGCGGCCTGAAAAAATGGCCGCGGTGCAAAGGGCGAATCTGCGCTTGAAGGGGCTGAAGAAAACAAAGGAATAGTCACTTGCACTGGATGACCGCCATGGGTCGTCGGGCGCCCTTCTCGACAGGCAAAAATCGGCTGGAAGCGGACGCTCGTGGGTGAATGCTTACATCGGCCTGCCCGGCATCCAGTCGCCCCGCCACCAGATCCAGAAACAACTGGCCCTTGCATTGCCGATATCAAAGTCAAAACCCGCCGTCCCGCCATCGGCTGTCTTGCAGGAGAACGGTGGATAGCTCGGTTCCCGATGCAGAGCAAGCCGCTCCCGTCCTACGGACTGACGGGATGAACAGTGCTGAATAGATAGCCCTGCTATTGATCCCGTCCCGACATTCGATCAGGGGCAGAGCGCAATCCCGACTGCATGACTGGAGCAGCCTCAACCGCTTCGACAAAGTTGCCCTCTGTGACAGTTGTCTTCGTTCGCTGATTGCGAGAGTCATAAGCCTGTCGACGTTCAATCCAGCGACGCAGTGCCAACAGTAACGCACTGACAAACCCGTACATCACCGTGACAATAAACGCCGATTGCAACAGCGACTGCGGCGCGAAGCTCGATATCTGCTGTGAACGTCGCAACAGTTCTTCGTACGGAATGATGTACCCCAGAGACGTGTCCTGGACGATCGCCAGAACGGCACTGACCAGCGTTGGCAACATCAGCTTTAGCGCCTGTGGCAATACCACCCACATCATCGCTTGGTGATCGCGCATCCCAATGGAAAGCGCGGCCTCCTTCTGCCCGCGCCCCAACGAAAGAATGCCCGCACGTACAACCTCCGCTGTCATCGCGCTGTGATGCAGCACCATGCCGAAAATCAGGTAGCCCAGTGCCGACCAGTGCAACCCGATCGAAGGCAGCAGGATGACGGTAAACAGAATCAGCAACAGCAGCGGTACCGCGCGAAAACAACCGATGTAACCCGCAGCCAGGGTGCGCACCCAAAATCGGTTCGACAACCGCGCAATCGCCAGAGGTACGGCAAGGCTGAAGGCGAGTACCGTACTGATCACCGCAGCCAGCAAGGTCGCCATCAGTCCGTCAAACAGGAACTTCAAGGTGCCCGGATGCAGGAAGATTTTCCAGCGATGGGCATCGAACTGACCACTCGTCTCCAGGCGATGCCCGACCGCGTACATAAAGCAGAACAACAGGACCACGCCAACCACCGAGATGATACGGTTCCGCCGCCTTGCAACAGGACCCGGCGGTTCGTAAAGCAGATTGTCCGCGCTCATCGCAGCACCGCCATTTTTTGCTCAAGGATGCGGAAGAACAGGCCCGCGGGAAGGGTCAACAGGAAATAGGCCGCCATCGCACCGAGGAACGTCGGCACGGCCAAGGCAGTGTCGAAGTTGATTTTTTGCGCGGTATAGGTGATGTCGGCGACACCGATCGCAGCACCGATAGCGGACGCCTTGATCTGAATGATGAACAGATTGCCCAGCGGGGCGATCACCGACTGCACCGCTTGCGGCAAAACCACCTCGCCCAGTATCTGGTCAAACCGCATGCCGATACTGCGGGCTGCTTCGATCTGCCCGATGGGCACGGTGTTGATGCCCGACCGCACCACCTCGCAGATCCAGGCCGCGCTGTACAGCCCGAGGACCAGGACCGTCGAGGTGAACAGCGAGTACATGAAGCCCAGCTTCGGCAAGCCGAACGTGAACAACAGCAATAACGCCAGCAGCGGCATCATCCGCATGAGTTCTACGTAACTGCTGGCAAACCAGCGAAAGGGTGGCCATGGGCTCACCCTCATGATCGCCAGAAGCAGTCCGAGAACGATCGCAATGGCAAAGGACAGCAGGGTCAGCTGCACGCTGACTGCAATGCCCCCCAGGAAGCGTTCGATATAAGACATCAGGCTCACCTCTGCCTCTCTTTACTGTTCGATCACTGGCACCTGAGGCGCACCGAGTCCCTCTTGCAGATCCTTGCCGTACATTTCCTTCCACTGGCCATTCTCGATGGCGGCGCTCAGTTGGCTGTTGAGCCAGTCACGCCAGGTCGTATCCTCCTTGATGACGGCAATGCCGTACGGTTCTTCGGTGAACGGCGTGCCGACCACGCGCATTTTTCCGGGTTGACGCATGGACTCACCGACCAGCGTCGCACCGTCGTCGACGTACGCGTCGAAGCGCTTGTCGATCAGCCCCTCGACGCACGCCGAGGCATCGCTGAACGTCACGATCTTGGCCGCAGGCGCCAATGGCTTGAGGTTGCGCTCTACGGTGGTGCCACTCAGAACGCAGACCGTCTTGCCATCCAGGTCGGCGGTCTTTTTGATCGAATCGTCATCCGCGCGGACCAGAGAATCCTGGCCGGCGAGGTAGTACGGGCCCGCAAAGCCAATGACCTTTTTGCGCTCGTCGGTCACGGTCATGGTCGCGATGACCATGTCGACACGTTTGTTTTCGACCAGCGGAATGCGGTTTTCCGGAGTAGTGCTGACCCATTCGATGTTGTCTTCGGAACCGGTGAGCTTTTTCGCCAGCATTCGGGCCAGGTCAGCCTCGAAACCTTCAACCTCCCCCGTCATGGGATTGCGCGACGAAAACATCAGGGTATTGAGCGAGCTGCCAACGACCAGCTTGCCGCGCTTCTGGACCTTGGCCATGGTCGAATCGGCCGGGAACTGCTCAACGGTAGAGGCCGACGCGGCCGAGGCGAACATGCAGGTAGCCAGGAGGGAGACGCCGAGGGAAGCGATTCGTTTTAAGCGCATGGTTGTATTCTCTTGTTCTTGTGATGTTGTTGAGTGAATCAGTGTGCAAGGACCTTGGACAGAAACTCGCGGGCGCGCTCCGAGCGAGGGGCGCTGAAAAATGTCTCGGGCGGAGCGCTTTCGACGATCCGACCGGCGTCCATGAAAATGATGCGATCGGCGGCGGAGCGTGCGAAGCCCATTTCATGGGTGACGACCACCATGGTCATCCCGGTGCGGGCCAGATCGACCATGACCTTGAGCACCTCGTTGACCATTTCCGGATCAAGCGCCGAGGTCGGTTCGTCGAACAGCATCACGCTGGGTTTCATCGCCAGTGACCGGGCCAATGCCACACGCTGTTGCTGGCCGCCGGACAATTCAGCGGGATAGGACTTGCCCTTGTGTGCCAGGCCGACCTGATCAAGCAGTTGCAAGGCCCATGCGTCTGCATCCGCGCCGCGCATGCCGAGGACTTTTCGCGGGCCCATCGCGACGTTCTGCAACGCGGTGCGATGGGAAAACAGGTTGAAACTCTGGAAGACCATTCCGACCTTCGCGCGCATCTTGGCCAGCGCCCCACCCTCTTCCGGCAGGCGCTCGCCGTGCAGAAAGATATCGCCATCGGTGACGGTTTCCAGGCGGTTGATGCAACGGCACAGGGTCGATTTCCCAGAGCCCGATGGGCCGATGATCACCACCACCTCGCCAGGCTGTACCTCCAGGTCGACATCAAACAGCACTTGCTGACTGCCGAAAAACTTGTTGACGGCACGCAGTGAAATGGCAGGCGTTTGTTGAGTGAACGATTGAGCCGATTGCATGGTTTCTGGTCTGCCTCAAAAGATCTGACACGTGCCCGGCAGGCACCCCGAACTAGACGAACTTCAATTGCACCGTGGCTTTCAATTGACCGGCTCGCGAACCGTTGTAACTTCTCAACACCGGATCGGCCCAGGGCGCCAGCAGCGGATTGTCGCTGTCCTCATCCAGCACCCCCAATTGTTTGAGCACGGCAATGGTCACCGCGAAAACGCTGGCGAAATCGCCGTCACTGATCTTTACCGCCACGCCCAAGCCACGACTGCGGATACCGACCGTCTGCACGCCATCGGCACCGGTTTTCGCAACCCAGTCACCATTCGAAGACATCGTGATGCCCAAGTCGGCGCGTCCGGTCCCCGAGACCATTTCCGGATGGCTGCGCATGGCATCGAACAGCCGCCGCAATACGGGATCGAGGCTGGCGTCACCACCCCCCTCGGCACTGGCCAACCGCGCCCACAACAGGGCGAGGCGCGACAACGGCATGCCCAGGTTTGGCGCGTTGCAGCCGTCGATTCCGGTCCAGAGCTGATTCTCCGCAACCCCTGTCAACGCCGCGACTACCCGCTGGATGTCGCGCTGCAAGGCATGTTCGGGGGACAGATAGGTTTCGTTGGGCAAACCATGCAGGCGGCAATACGCGAGGAAACCGCTGTGCTTGCCGGAACAGTTGTGGTGGCGCTGATCGTAGCGAAAACCCTGGGGCGGCAGATTGTCCGCCGTGTAGAAATCGGGCAGATGGCAACCACACCCCAAGTCAGTGGACGCTCGCTGGATTTTTGCGAGCATGCCACTCACAGCATTCACGTGTGCGGTTTCGCCCGAGTGACTGGCGCACATTATGGCCACTTGTTCATCGGAGAAGTCGAAGTGCTCGACCCCACCATCCCGGACGAAGGGAATGGCCTGGAATGGCTTGAGCGTGGAGCGGGAAAACATCATCGAACCGGGGTCGCCGGCATAGGCCAGCAAACATCCTTCGTTATCAACGACAGCCACCGATCCCCAGTGGATGCGCTCCACGTGTTCGTTTCGGGTAGCAATGGCCAATGGAACGTGTGCGGGAAAATCCATGGTGATCTCGATACTCCAAAGTTCGCTACAGGGATCTGTGTCCCTATCGCAAATACGTGGTCGGTTGGATGAACGACGTGCGCACTTCGATCGAAAATGAGTCTATATTCAGTCAAATACTGATGGAATAACGCGAAACAGAATTCGGTTTTGCATCCAGAGCAAAGGCAACCACTTCCAACATGACGTCTGAAACGGCACGTATCGATCACCTGGGGGTCATGAGAGCACTGGTCAAAGTGGTCGAATTGGGCACCTTTTCCGCAGCGGCCCGGGAGATGCACGTCTCCCCTTCAACCCTGACCCGCATGATCACGACGCTGGAAAAATCCCTGGGCACGACCCTGCTGCACCGCACCACGCACATCGTCGCCCTCACGGAAGCGGGCCAAATCTATCACGCGCGGGCGTTGTCGATGATCGCGGATCTGGACGACACCTTGCGTGTCGTCAGCGACCTCAACCTGGCGCCCAGCGGCCCGTTGAAACTCGTATCGCCGGTGGCATTCGGCAGACGGTTCCTCGCACCGCTGATCGCGCCATTCCTCCAGATGTATCCGGGTATCCAAATGGATCTGCGGTTGACCGACAACCACAATGACATGATCGTAGGCGGCTTTGATCTCGATATTCACGAGGGCGAAAATCATCTGGAGAACTTGGTCGCCTATCCAATTTGCCGCAACGATTCATTGCTGTGTGCCACACCCGAGTATCTAAGACGCAACGGCCCTCCAGCCACCCCCGCCGAACTCAGCTCACATAATTGCCTGATCTACCTGCACCCTGACAGCGACCCGCACTGGTACTTCACCAAGGATGACGTAAAACACTCGATTTTCCCCAAGGGCAATCTGCAATCGGACAACTCGGAGCTGCTGCTTGAAGCCGTCTGTGGCGGCCTGGGTATTGCAGAATTTGAAATCTGGCTGGTGCGTGACCTGCTCTTGAGCGGTGAATTGCAAATCGTGTTGCCTGAATATCGGTTTGTTAATTCACTGACCGGGAATCAAATCTACATGGCTTACCTTCCCAATCGACGTTACTCGACGAAAGTCAGGGTGCTGCGCGACTTTCTTCAAGACCGACTCAAGGGCATAAGCGAACTGCCTCCCGAGCTTTTCAAGTGTCGGTCATGAGCAAGTGCTCACGGTTAAATGAGCGAGCTGTCGGCAAAGAAGCTGATTCGGGTCCGTCCGAAGGTGTCGAGCAAATGCTGGAACGCGGCTACCAGGGAAGCTGCGCTTTGAACCTCAATCATGTTATGCGCTACTTATTACGCCAAAACCAGTGAGTCATAGTTCCGGACGCTCGCCCGCAAACGATTCGAAAAAGGATATCGATGAGGGATGAGGAATCACTCTTGAAGTGATGCGAGGACTTCGCTTTAGTCGAGGCGCCCAATTGCTCAGGATGGCGCATGCCCTATCACATTATCTTGCTCGTACTTTTCGCAGCGCTCTTGCATGCCAGCTGGAATGCCGCATTGCGCGGTGGCGCCGACAGACTTTGGTCGATGACGATCATGTGCGTGGCGGTAGCCATTGCCAGCATCGCAATAGCCTTGTTTTTGGAAGCTCCGGCCCAAGCCAGCTGGTTCTACGCAGCGCTTTCAGCGGTGCTGCACGTTGGCTACAACTTGTTCCTGGTACGCAGCTATAAGGTTGGAGACCTTGGGCAAACTTACCCTATCTCACGGGGCTCCTCGCCTGTCCTGATTACCCTCGCCGCTTCGTTTTTTGCCGGAGAAACGGTTGGGCCAGTGGCGATGATCGGCATTTTACTGGTCTCAGGCGGAATCATTTCGCTGGCCTTCAGGGGACGCAAGCTGGCTGTTCCCAGTCTGCCTTACGCCCTGGGAACCGGTTGTTTCATTGCGGCTTATAGCGTGACGGATGGCATTGGCGTGCGCCTGTCCGGCGCGCCGATGGCATACACGGTATGGATGTGCGCCTTGTGGGGCGTTTTGATGCCTTTGGTGTATGTCGGCGTGCGCGACACGAAAAGTTTATGTTCCTTGCGACCGGGTTTCATGTCGGCCTTCATTGGAGGTCTGGTTTCACTTCTGGCCTATGGCATCGTCATCTACGCCATGTCCGCCGCGCCCATGGGAGCGGTGTCGGCATTGCGCGAAACCAGCGTGTTGTTCGCGGTATTGATCGGATATTTTTTCTTGGGTGAAACACTGACTGTCCGAAAGATATTGGCATGCGCGGTGATTGCCGTCGGCACGATCATCATTGGCTGACGGCAGGGGCGCAAAGCCGAGGTCAGCTATGGGGTCGGTTACCGCCCTGCTGGGTTGATTCGCCTTCAGCGATACAAACCCTTCACCGCTGACAGAGGTCTCACCCAAAGTTTCAAACTGGTATCATTCGACAACTTACAAACCGGGTAGCAAAAATGAATCGCCGTAAAAAACTCAACCAGATATTGAAGGCCAACGCTAAGAAGGCCAGCGCCAAATTGGCACCGAAGAACAAGACCAAGTACATCAGTAAAGCTGACCGATTGAAGCTGGAGGCTGAAGCCAGTCAGGAATCGAACACCTCTTCTGAGAATTGATCCAGGTAGCGCCATGCTGCCGATTCACGACTCGTCGGCAACAACTCTCACTCTGTGGCAGTCAGACGGTTCAAGTTTCTTACCGTTTGATGAGCGAACATCAATCGGCATGAGAACCTGTCTGGACTCGTTGTCCAACAGCACAGAACGCGTCTCCCCCGGCTGGAACAGAAAACGTTCGCCCCACTGCCTCATGCTGACCACAATCGGAAAGATCTCCCGTCCTTTGTCCGTAAGCACGTACTCCTTGTAGGCGCTTCCGTCTGACGCCGGTCGGACGTCGAACACACCGACCTCAACCAACGCTTTCAGGCGCGAGGCCAGAATATTCTTGGCCACGCCCAGGCTCTTTTGAAATTCGCTGAATCGGCGAATATCGTCAAACGCGTCGCGGATGATCATCAGCGACCAGCGATCCCCAATCACTTCCAGTGTTCTTGCTACCGGGCATTCGCTGCTATGCGGTGAAGCACCATCGACCATCGTATTTACCTTTTGAATAAGGATTGCCATGCCTGTCGATCAATCACGATCAATGTGGTTGCAATTTGAAACCTAACCCAGCAACAATTGAATCAGGTTTTTAATTGAAACTACTTTAACGCCAAGGAGGCGTTCATGACAGCAGATACCGACTCAGCCACCAAACGCTTGTCCAGGCAGCCTTCGGGATTGCCACCTACGGATACGATCGATCGGTCTCCGGGACTTTCACCGTCGATCATATTATTGTTTTCCGTCACCTGCGCGCTTGCGGTCGCCAACGTCTATTTCGCACAACCGTTACTCGACTCGATGGCCCAGAGCCTGGGTGTGGCCTCATCAATGATCGGGGTGGTGGTGACGGCCACTCAAGTTGGTTACGCGTTAGGCTTACTGTTCATCGTCCCACTCGGTGATCTGGTCAACCGAAAGCGGCTGATTTTGACTCAAGTACTGTTGTCTGCCGTTGCCCTCGCGGCGGTGGGCGCAGCACAACAGTGGCTGGCCCTGCTGGGAGCCATGATCGTGATGGGCTTACTGGCAGTGGTGGTTCAGGTGCTTGTGGCATACGCCGCCGTGCTGGCAACGCCTTCACAACGTGGGCAAACAGTGGGAACAGTCACCAGCGGAATTGTCCTGGGTATTCTTCTGGCTCGGTTTACCTCTGGGGTGATCGCAGATCTGGCGGGCTGGCGCGCCGTTTATTTTGTGTCCGCAGGATTGATGCTGGCTATCGCGGCGGTGTTCTGGAAAGTGGTTCCTGGCGCAACGACACCACGCAACCAACACGCCTACCCAGCGCTCATCCGGTCGCTGTTCAAGCTGTTCGTGACCGAACCGATTTTGCGGATCAGGGGTCTGCTGGCCTTGCTGATCTTTGCCGCGTTTTCCGTGTTATGGACAGCCATGGTGCTGCCATTGAGCGCCCCACCGCTGTCGCTTTCACACACTGCCATCGGCCTGTTTGGCCTGGCCGGCGTCGCCGGTGCCCTGGCGGCCAGAAGAGCCGGTCGCTGGGCCGATCAAGGTTTGGGACAACGCGTGACCGGCATTTCGCTCGGGTTGCTGACGCTTTCCTGGTTGCTCATTACTTTCGCCGAAACGTCCCTGATCGCGCTGGTTTGCGGAGTGGTCCTGCTCGACTTCGCGGTGCAGGCCGTGCACGTCACCAACCAGAGCCTCATTTTTGCTGCACGACCCGATGCCCAAAGTCGCATGGTCGGCGCCTACATGTGCTTCTACTCAGTCGGTAGCGCGCTGGGGGCAGCGGCCGCGACCCAGGTTTATGCGCGTTGGGGCTGGATGGCGGTGAGCCTGCTGGGCGCCTTGATCAGCGCGACAGCGTTGGTGCTGTGGTTTTTCACGTTACATTGCTCAACGATCCATCAAGGAAGATCAGCATGAAAGTCGGGCACCTGCTACTTGCCATCTCGATTACGGCCATATGGACAAGGGCTCGGGAGCTATAGTGACGTTGTCAGGCAATGTGGGAAATGGCCTGCGGGAGAACCCATTGTCAGCTGTCTTTTTGCGCCAGGTTTTGGCGTCCGCAATGCTGCTTTTTGGCGTCGGCACTTCGTCCGCTGTTCTCGCCTGCCCGGCCGGTCAGTACCAGGTCTGCGTGGTCGCTTGTTTTTGTGCTCCAGGCTCCGAAGACGACATCGGGACGATTTTCGAAAACGTGAACCAGATGGCTGTCACCGGATTGGAAAGCTGGATCGTGCTGTCGCGCAACACCGCGGCAACCGGCGATATCCAGACAATTCCGCTGAATATCCGCGCCCAACTCGAACCCTACTACGACCTTCAAGTGCTCGACTCGGCGCGCTACAAGGTTGGCGATGATGCGGAGCTGAACGCCGCAAACACCATGCTGCAGAACCCCGATATCAATGCAGTCACGCTGATCGACATCATCGTCTTTCGCAACGCCGAAGACGCACTGAACGATGTGGCCCTGTGGGCGCATGAGTTGAAGCACGTGCAGCAATACCAGCAATGGGGAGTCCGCGAATTTGCCACGCGCTATACCCGCGACTACAACGCCGTAGAAGCGCCGGCCTACGAGATTCAAACCCAGGTAAGCAAAGCGCTGAGAGCGGGTGCGGCACAGCCGGGGCTTACTCGATAGCCGGTATATGTGGTTTAAAACACGCTTCGAGTCCTCTAATCAAGCATTCACACTCAATCAAGTATCGGTTGGGCCGATTGATGCCTGCGAATTATCGATTTGAGCTGTTGTTGAAGCACCCCGAGTATGGGTGCCACTTCCAACAACAAAAACAAAGGACCCGCCATGATTGCCCGATTCCACAATCCAGTTGATACACGTTTCGGCTGGGGCAGCCTGCATGAACTTGCCGACATCACTGAAAACCAGAAAGTCGCCCTTGTGACCTTTCCCGAGGCGCGTGGGCTGGGATTGGTTGATCGCATTCAAGACCTGCTAGGCGACCGCTTGGTGTATGTGATCGAGGATGTTCAGCCTAATCCAGATGTCGCCCAGCTACGCGATACCTATGAACGATTCTGGCAGCAAGCCGGCGAATGCCACGCGGTCATTGCAGTAGGTGGCGGCAGTGCCATCGATACCGCCAAGGCGTTGATCGTGGGTACCGAATCGGGGCGCTTTGATGAGCTGCTCGCGTTACTGGCAACCGGTAAACCCTTCGTCCCGGCGCGCAGCAAAGTACTGATCGCGGCGCCCACCACGGCGGGCACCGGGAGCGAGGTGACGCCTTGGGCGACGATCTGGGACTCGGCCAGCCACAAAAAATACTCGCTGCACCTTGAATGCACCTGGCCGAAGGTCGCCATTGTCGACCCGGAGCTGATGCTCACCGTTCCTGGCGGCGTCACCGTCTCTACAGGGCTGGATGCCTTGTCTCATGCGCTGGAATCAGTCTGGAACATCAATGCCAACCCGGTTTCAGACACCTTTGCCATATCCGCTATTGCGGACATTCTGGAATGCCTGCCGCAGCTGCGTCGAGACCTCTCCAGCAGGGAACTGCGCTCGCGCATGGCATTGGCCGCCCTCAAGGCAGGGATGGCGTTTTCCAACACCAAAACCGCCCTGGCCCATTCCATCTCTTACGAGATGACCCTGCACCACGGCCTGCCGCACGGCATCGCCTGCTCCTTTACGTTGCCGCTGGTGCTGGGCCTGGCCTGGGGTCACGACGCAGCGCGCGACCGTATCCTTCAACGAATTTTCGGCAACGACCTGGACAAAGCACAGGTTCAGTTACGTGAATTCCTGCATAGCCTGGGCGTGAAAACGGAGTTTTCCGATTATGGCGTAACGGCGGAGCAAGCCGAGCAAATGATTCATTTCGCCATGCAGGGCGCAAGGGGCAAAAACTTTATCGGCTCTCAAGCTGCGTAGACCCTGCCAACACCTAACAAGCACTGTCAGCGGCATGACGAGCCGCGACGATTTCCTGCAGCACTCACAAAAGAGTGCACTCGCCGACGCCAATCGGTGAGAGCGAACAATAATAAGGAAAAGATCATGAATCGTGCCCAAACCATGCCTGCTCTGGCCGTACACACCGCCTCATTTCGAGTCGCTCAATGGCGAATGTTGCTGGCGGCGATGTTTTGTTATTTGTTTTTCTACACCGGTCGGCAAACCTTCGGTTTCGCCATTCCGGGCATCCAGGCCGAATTCGGTTTTACCAAGGAACACCTCGGATGGGCATCGGCAGCCATGCTCTGGGCCTATGCCATCGGCCAGGCCATCAACGGTAACCTTGCCGATAAGTACGGCGGTCGCCGCATCATGACCGCCGGTGCCGTGCTGTCCTGCGCCGCCAACTGGGTGACCAGCTTCGCAGGCAATTTCGCCGCACTTATCCTGCCATGGGGCATCAATGGTTATTTCCAGGCTTTGGGGTGGGCGCCGGGCAGTCGGCTGATCTCCAACTGGTGGAGCGCCGGCGAGCGCGGCAAGGTGTATGGCTTATATGTGTTTGCCGCCGGTTGCGCCTCGGTCCTGTCGTACGTGACCTCGATCGTGGTGCTTGAGGTGATGCATCTGGAGTGGCGCTGGATCTTTCGGTTGCCGGTGCTGCTGATGCTGGCGGGCGGGATTATCTTTTATCTGGTGGCGCGGGAACGTCCGCAGGATATGGGCTTCGAGCCACTCGCAGACACCGGAGTAGCTAACGCCGAAGACAAAAATCACGAAGTGGCCCATGGCGAAGTCGAGACCTCCACACAACGCTACAAAGCGGTCCTGAAAAACTTTCGCTTGATCATCGCCGCAGTGTCCCTGGGTTTTCAGAACGCCGCTCGCTATGGCCTGATCGTGTGGGTACCCGTGCACTTTCTGGGTGCCAACTGGAAGAGCGGCGACAGCATGATCGATCCGAAGTGGATCACTGTTGCCCTGCCGGTAGGCATGGCCATCGGCGCGCTGAGTAATGGCTGGATTTCGGACAAACTGTTCGGCTCCAAACGCTACCTGGCGATCATGCTCTACATGGTGCTCGGCGCCGCTACCAGCCTGTGGATGTGGACCCTTGCGCCTCACAGTGCCACGGGGCTTATCGCGTTATTCCTCTGCGGATTCTTTGTTTACGGCCCTGCGTCGAGTTTCTGGGCGCTCTGCCCTGACCTGGTCGGAGCAAAGCGGGCTGGTACGGCGACCGGCGTCATGAACTTTTCGTCCTACCTGTTCGCGGGCCTGGCGGAACCGCTGATCGGCGGTATGCTCGACAGTACCGGCAATACGTCGTTGATCTTCATCGTGGTCACCACCGCTTGCCTTTGCAGCGCAGTGGTCGCGCTGTTCATCAGGCGTTGAGTACAAGGTCGCGGCTCAGGAACAGGATCTTTTATGTACCAGTACCACAAGTGGCTACGTTCTTTTCATGCAGTAGCGAAGACGGGCAGTTTCACCCTCGCCGCCGAGTACCTGAGCGTCGGCCAACCGACGGTGAGTGAACAGGTCAACGCGCTGGAAAAGAAATATTCCGTAGAACTGTTCCACCGTCGCGGCCGCTTTATCGAAATGAGTTCGGCGGGACACAAGCTCTATGCGATCACTCAGGGCCTGTTCGGCCAAGAGGATGAAGCCGTGCAACTTTTACAAAGTTTCAAGCAACGCAAGACCGGTATGTTGCGCTTGGGCGCGGTGTCCCCGCCCATAGCGATGAACCTGACGTATGAATTGATGCAGCGACACCCGGACATCGAACTGGAGACCTCGTTTTCTCCCGAAAAGGAGACGCTGGACCGGCTCTTCAACTTCGACATTGATGTGGCGATTCTGGCGCTGTCCGAATTCGACCAGCGTTTTGATACACAACTTTACCGGCGCTATCCGATCATTGCTGTCGTGCGCGATGACCATCCCTGGGCCAGTCAGAAAGAGGTACACGTCGAACAGATCAGCAGCGAACGATGGGTGCTTCGGGAAAAAAGCTCGCGCACGCGTCAGTTGGTGGAGGAAAGCTGCAAGCGCCTCGACGTCGCGCTCAACTGCGTGATGCAGCTGAACAGTCGCGAAGCCATCGTCCATGCCATCGCCAAGGGCATCGGCATTGGCTTTGTCTCTGCCGTCGAGTACGCCGAAACCCCGGGCACAAAACCGATCACGTTTGTAAATCACCCGTTTTCCATCGACTACCACTTGTGCTGCCTCGGTATTCGCAGAAACCGGCCGATGATCGCGGAGTTGTTCGACGCCAGTTCAACGCCTGTTATCTGATTCTGTAACGCACTTTAACAATCGATAAGCCTACTTCTCACTGGTGAGAGGGACGGCCTTCCCCTACCCAAAAGTGGAGATTCAACATGCATTACAAACAACCTGCGCAACTGCAAGCCGTGGTCCTGGACTGGGCAGGCACCGTCGTCGATTTCGGCTCCTTTGCCCCTACGCAAATTTTCGTCGAGGCCTTCGCCGAGTTCGGCGTGGCGGTTTCTCTGGAGGAAGCGCGCGGTCCCATGGGCATGGGTAAGTGGGACCACATCCGCACGTTATGCGATCAGCCACAGATAGCCGAACGTTACCGTGCGGTGTTTGATCGCTTACCGACCGATGAAGACGTCACCGCGCTTTACGAGCGTTTCATGCCACTGCAAATCGAGAAGATCGCGCTGCACTCGGCGCTGATTCCTGGCGCCTTGAATGCCATCGATGCACTGCGCGACCAGGGTTTGAAAATCGGATCCTGTTCGGGTTATCCGGCTGTCGTCATGGAAAAAGTGGTGGAACTGGCGCGCCACAATGGCTACGTCGCCGACCACGTGGTAGCGACCGACGAAGTGCCTAATGGCCGCCCACACCCCGCCCAGGCTCTGGCTAACGTGATTGCCTTGGGCATCAGCGACGTCGCCGCTTGCGTTAAGGTCGACGACACCTGGCCCGGCATCCTCGAAGGCCGCAGCGCCGGTATGTGGACAGTCGCGCTGACGTGCTCCGGCAACGCTCTGGGTTTGACCTACGAACAGTACAAGGCGTTGCCCTCCGACAAGTTGGCGGAAGAACGTGCCCGCATCATCAAGATGTTCGAAGGTTCTCGCCCGCACTACCTGATCGATACGATCGTCGATTTGCCGGCCGTCATCGAAGACATCAATGCGCGCCTGGCACGCGGTGAAACCCCTCAAGGTTCCTGACCACGTTCGGCTAAGTGACAGTGGCCGTTCTCCGGACGGCTACAACCAAAAACAACAAGAGAGACTCGTCATGATCTACGCCCATCCTGGCACCCCCGGCGCCCTCATATCCTTCAAGCACCGCTACGGTAACTACATCGGCGGCGAGTTCGTCGCGCCTGTCAAAGGTCAGTACTTCA
>RCUS01000976.1_pt1 | contig 16203 bp, 16 predicted proteins | sample 2166221 | NCBI WGS metagenome assembly RCUS01 (sample SAMN09932758, study PRJNA488358) | compost metagenome | isolation source: compost soil in cyclohexanecarboxylic | place: Germany: Experimental Botanical Garden | reverse complement strand
CCGAGGCGCTGGAGTCGGTGCAGACCGCCACCACCGTGCGCATGCGCAACGGCAAAATGTCGATCACCGATGGCCCGTTCGCCGAGACCAAGGAGCAGTTGGCCGGGTTTTACCTGATCGATGCCAAGGACCTCAACGAAGCCATTCAGGTCGCCGGGAACATTCCGGCGGCCCGGGTCGGCAGCGTTGAAGTGCGCCCCGTGCGCCAGTTGAATCCCTGAGTGATGGTGGCTGCGGCGGTCAAGGCGCGGGTCGAGCAGGTCTATCGCGAGGATTCGCGGCGCATCCTCGCGACATTGATCCGCTTGCTCGGCGATTTTGACCTCGCCGAAGAAGCCCTGCACGAGGCGTTCTTCGTCGCCGTCGAGCGCTGGCAGCAGGACGGCGTGCCGGACAATCCGCGTACCTGGCTGGTGTCCACCGGGCGTTTTAAAGCCATCGACGTGTTGCGCCGACGCGCCCGTTTCGCCGCTTCGCGACCGCTGTTGATCGCGCAACTGGAGGCGCTGGAGCAAGCCGACTGGAGTGACGAAGACGTGGAAGACGATCGCTTGCGCCTGATCTTCACCTGTTGTCACCCGGCGCTGGCGGCGGACGCTCAAGTGCCGTTGACGTTGCGCGAAGTCTGCGACCTGACCACGGAAGAAATCGCCCGGGCTTTTCTCTCGGCGCCAGCCACCATCGCCCAGCGCATCGTGCGTGCCAAGGCAAAAATCCGCGACGCAAAAATCCCTTATCAAGTGCCGTCGCTGGCGGAATTGCCCGAGCGCCTCGACAGTGTTCTGCGGGTGATTTACCTGGTGTTCAACGAAGGCTATTCGGCATCCATCGGGGCGCAACTGACCCGCGAAGACTTGACGCGCGAGGCGATTCGTCTCGGCCGCTTGCTGATGGAGTTGCTGCCGGAACCGGAAGTCATGGGTTTGCTGGCAATGATGCTGTTGCACGAGTCGCGACGCGTGGCCCGAACATCTTCTTCCGGCGAACTGATCTTGTTGGATGAGCAGGACCGAACACTGTGGAACCGCGAGATGATTGCCGAAGGTTGCATGCTCGTGGAGCGGGCGCTGAGCAGCCGTCGCTTCGGCCCGTATTGCCTGCAAGCGGCGATTGCGGCGGTGCATGCCGAAGCGTCGTCGGTGGAGGAAACCGATTGGGAACAGATCGTCGGGCTCTATGACGTGCTGCTGCGGGCAGTGCCTTCGCCGGTGGTCGAGTTGAACCGGGCGGCGGCGATTTCCAAACGGGATGGACCGTTGGCGGGGTTGATCTTGGTCGAGGCGATTTTGCAGCGCGGTGAACTGTTGGATTACCACTTGGCGCATTCGGCGCGGGCGGAGTTTTGTCGGCAGTTGGGGCGGGTGGAGCAGGCTCGGGCGGCGTATGAGCGGGCGCTGGAGTTGACGCAGCAAGAGCCGGAGCGGCGGTTTATTGAGGGGCGACTAAAAGAGTTGGAGTGATGTGAACTTTACTGGCCTCATCGCGGGCAAGCCCGCTCCCACAGGGAATTGTGTAGGTCACAAACATTGGGTGCACCACCGACCACTGTGGGAGCGGGCTTGCCCGCGATGAGGCCAGTAGCTTCACCACTATTCCAGCATCTTCCCCAACAACCAACTCCCCGCCGGCCCCGGCGGATTCTGCCTCGACCACAGCGCATCCACCGACACTGTTTTCGGCCAGCCACGCACTTGCAGCTCCTGCAAGGTGCCCGGACCAAAACGCGCCACCAGCCAGCGTGGCAACGGCGCCCAGCCAAAACCACCCTGGGCCATTTCCAGCAGCATCAAATAACTCGGCGCCGACCAGACGCGGCCCTTCGCGCGTGTCTCATACGGATTGACGATGGTTGCCAGGCGCAATTCGCGGTGTTGTTGCAGCGCGTCTTGGTCGATGTGTTTCAACGTGGCCAACGGATGTTCGGGCGACACGAACAGCGCGATTTCCGTGCGTTCGTCCACCGTCGAATTGACCAGGTCCGGCGGATAACTGTCCTGCATTTCGGCGAAGGCAATCTGCGCCCGACCGCTTTGCACCAACGCCACCAGATCGTCGCATTCGGCGATCAGGCATTCGAGTTCGAGGTCCGGGTAACGCTGTTCGAACGCACTGAGTGAGGCTTCGAAACGGTCGGATTGATAGGTGTCGGAAAGCGCCACGGTGAGCTTCGCCTCCACCCCTTGCGACAGTTGGCTGGCGGTCATTTCCAGACGGCTGGTGGCCGCCAGAATCTCTTCCGCCCGTTGCAGCACCACATGCCCGGCCGGGGTCAGGCCGGGTTTACGGCTGCTGCGGTCGAACAGCGTCAGGTTCAGGTCGATTTCCAGGCTGGCCACCGCCGCGCTGATGGTCGACTGACTGCGGCCCAACTTGCGTGCCGCGGCGGAAAACGAGCCTTGGGTCGCGGCTTCGACAAACGCCAGCAACACTTCGTGAGAGGCCATGAACTATCGCCTTGATCGATGGTTATTGGTTATGAAGTATCGGTGTGATGACAGATCATGGCAACCACAGTCACTCAGGGAGTCAGGCCATGAGCGCCAACAAATCCATCACTGAACGTATTTTCCAGGCCATTGGTTTCGAATTGCTGGCCATTCTGATCTGTACGCCGTTGCTGGCCTGGATCATGGACAAACCGATGCTGGAAATGGGCGTCGTCACCATGGTCATTGCCGTACTGGCGCTGGCCTGGAACGTAGTCTTCAACGGGTTGTTCGACCGGGTGCTCAAACGCTTGGCCATTGCACACAACGCTTGGGTCCGCGTGGTGCACGCGCTGTTGTTCGAAGGCGGACTGGTTGCCCTCGGTGTGCCGTTGATTGCGTGGTGGTTGAATGTCAGCCTGTGGCAGGCGTTCCTGCTGGATATCGGCGTGCTGCTGTTTTTCCTGCCGTACACCTACGTTTATCACTGGGTGTATGACGTGGTGCGGGAGCGAGTGCTGATGCGCCAGACCTGCGTGCAGTAAAACAAAAAGATCGCAGCCTGCGGCAGCTCCTACAAACTGGATGCACCCGATCCAATGTAGGAGCTGCCGCAGGCTGCGATCTTTTGATCTTTTAATGTTTAGGCCTTACAAAAACATCCCGCCCGACGCCTCAATCCGCTGCCCATTGATCCACTGGCTGCCCGGTGCCACCAGCAGCGCAATCGCGGCGCCAATATCATCCGGACGACCGGCGCGTCCCAGCGCGGTGTTGCCCGCGACCATTTTGTTGACCTCGGCGTTGTCCCGCACGGTGCCCCCACCGAAATCGGTTTCGATCGCACCGGGGGCGAGGATGTTGACGCTGATGTTGCGCGCACCCAGCTCTTTGGCCTGGTAACGCGTCAGCACTTCCATCGCACCTTTCATGGCCGCATAGGCACCGTAACCGGGCAAACTGAAACGGGCCAGCCCGCTGGAAACGTTGATGATGCGCCCGCCGTCATTGAGCAATGGCAGCAGGTTTTGCGTGAGGAAAAACGGTCCCTTGAAGTGGATGTTCACCATCAAGTCGAACTGCTCGACCGTGGTGTCGACGAAGTTCGCGTGCAGGCCGATCCCCGCGTTGTTCACCAGAAAATCGAAGCGCTGCTGGTCGAAGTGGGTGCGCAGCACCTGGTCGACTTTGGTGGCAAACGCGGCGAATTGCTCACTCTGTCCAACATCGAGTTGCAGCATGGCGGCGCGGCCGCCGAGGCTTTCAATTTCCGCGACCAGGGCCTGCGCCTCATCGGCGCGGCTGTTGTAGGTGCCGATGATGTCGACGCCTTGGGCGGCCAGATGCAGCGCGGTGTTCTTGCCGAGGCCGCGGCTGGCGCCGGTGATCAGTGCGATTTTACGGTTCATGGGGCTTCCTCAAGTGCAGTGGGCAGTGGATGGGAGGAAGTTTATTTATCCGCTACAGGGTGATAAACATGGCTAAACCGGAATAACTGGTCGGTTAAGCCGAACAATAAGGGTCAGGCCCATGAACAAACTGGAATTGCTGCGCACCTTTGTCCGCGTCAGCGAGATGTCGAGTTTTACCTTGGCGGGGGAGAGTCTGGGTCTGCCCCGGTCCACGGTGTCCGAACATGTTCAGGCGCTGGAAGCGTTGCTCGGCACGCGTCTGTTGCAGCGCACCACGCGCAAGGTTCAAGCGACTCAGGACGGCTTGGTGCTGTACGAGCGCAGCAAGGATTTGCTGTCGCACATGGACGAAATCGAAGGCCTGTTTCGTCAGGACGAAGCCACGTTGGTGGGGCGAATTCGCGTGGACATGCCGAACATTCTGGCCCGCCGCGTGGTGATGCCGCGCCTGCCGGAATTCATGGCGCGTCACCCGTTGCTCGAACTGGAAATCAGCAGCACCGATCGCCGCGTGGACTTGCTCAGTGAAGGCTTTGATTGCGTGTTGCGGGTGGGGGCGCAACCGGATCAATCGGTGGTCGCGCGGCATCTGTGCGACTTCGCCATGGTCAACTGCATCAGCCCCGGCTATGTGCAGCGATACGGCGTGCCGCAGCAGTTGGAGGATCTGGCGCAGCATCGGCTGGTGCATTACGTCGGCGTATTGGGCGCGCGCTCGGAAGGTTTTGTGTATGAGGTCGACGGCAAGGTGCAGCGGCTGCCGATGGCCGGCAGCATCACGGTCAACAGCACCGACGCCTATGAGTCGGCGTGCCTGGGTGGTTTCGGCCTGATCCAGGCGCCGCGAATGGGCATGCATAGACACTTGATCAGCGGTGAACTGGTAGAGGTGTTGCCGCAGTTCAACGCGCCGTCCATGGAAGTGTCGCTGCTCTACGCCCGGCAACGGCATTTGCCGTTGCGGGTGAGGGCGTTCATGGATTGGTTGGGGGAAGTCATTCGATCGGCTAACAACCTGTAGGAGCAAGGTTTGCCCGCGATGAACGATGACGCGGTGCTTCTGTGAAACCGCGCCGCCTCAATCGCGGGCAAGCCTTGCTCCTACAGAGTCCGCGTAGCGTCAGAAGAGTTGGGTGAACAACCAATACAAACTGCCCGACAACAAAATCGCCGCCGGCAAGGTCAGCACCCAGGCCATCAGTAGATTGCGAATAGTCTTCATCTGCAAGCCGCCACCATTGGCGACCATGGTCCCGGCCACGCCTGATGACAGCACATGCGTGGTCGACACCGGCAGCCCGAACATGTCCGCAGCGCCGATGGTCAGCATGGCCACGGTTTCCGCCGAGGCACCTTGCGCGTAAGTCAGGTGAGTCTTGCCGATCTTCTCGCCGACCGTCACCACAATGCGCTTCCAGCCGACCATGGTGCCCAGCCCCAACGCAATCGCCACCGCGATCTTCACCCATAGCGGAATGAACCGCGTGGAGTTGTCGATCTGCTGCTTGAACAGTTGCAGCTTGCTGCTGGTGTCGGCGTCGAAATTACCGACCTTGTTCTTGTCCATCAGGCGAATGGTTTCGCTGGTCAGGTACATGTCGTTTCGCACGTTGCCCACGGCTTCGGCGGGCACTTTCGACAGCGATCCATAACCCTTGACCTCGGCGCCGATGCTGCCGGTGAGCGCGGCGAGCGCAGGCACCAGTTGCGGTGTCGCTTCCTTGCTGCGCACGTACTCGGACAGGATCGGACGTGGATCGGCCGGGGCCGGTTGCGGCGCGGCTTTGACCAGTGCTTGTTGGGTGACTTCGGCCACGGCGGCGAACTGCAACGCCTGATCCGCGGGCATGGTGCGGTTAAGCGCATACGCCATCGGCAAGGTGCCGACCAGGATCAACATGATCAGGCCCATGCCTTTCTGCCCGTCGTTGGAACCGTGGGCAAACGACACGCCGGTGCAGGTCAGGATCAACAGACCGCGAATCCACCACGGCGGCGGAGTGTTGCCTTTCGGTTCCTTGTACAGCGCACGGTTCTTCACGAACGCACGCAGGGCCAGCAGCAACAGCGCGGCGCAGCCGAAACCCACCAGCGGCGAAAGCAGCAGTGCGTAACCAATCTTGGTGGCCTGCGCCCAGTCCACACCGCTGGTGCCGTCGCGGCCGTGCATCAATGCGTTGGCCACGCCAACACCAATGATCGAACCGATCAATGTGTGCGACGAAGACGCCGGCAGCCCCAGCCACCAAGTGCCAAGGTTCCACAGGATCGCAGCGATCAGCAGGGCGAAGATCATCGCGAAGCCGGCGGATGAACCGACTTGCAGAATCAGCTCCACCGGCAGCAGCGCGATGATGCCGAACGCCACCGCGCCGCTGGACAGCAGCACCCCAAGGAAGTTGAAGAACCCGGACCAGACCACCGCGAAATTCGGCGGCAGCGAGTGGGTGTAGATTACTGTGGCTACGGCGTTGGCGGTGTCATGGAAACCGTTGACGAACTCAAAGCCCAGGGCGATCAACAACGCCACACCCAGCAGCAGAAACGGCGTCCAGGTGGTCACCACCGTGCCGAGTTCATTCATGTCGTGCATCAGGCTGTACGCGGTAAACAGCAACCCGATGGCCAGCACGGCAACGAACACCACGACGGTAATCAGGCCGGGTTTTTTATCGAATTGCGGCTTGGCGCTACTACCGGCGGGCGCCGGAGCAGCGGTGAAAGTGGGGGTAGCCATACCAGACATTCCTGAGGAGGGAAGGAGTGTCGTTCATGATCATTGCTAAATGTTACAGGGAGACTGCCCTGGGTCAGGGGTTCGGGTTTTTATTGAGCCATTGATCCGTAAATGCAAAATCAAAAGATCGCAGCCTTCGGCAGCTCCTACAGGAAGTCGCATTTCAAATGTAGGAGCTGCCGAAGGCTGCGATCTTTTGATCTTAATAATCCTGCCGCTTACGAAACGCCCAGCGCCCGGCAATCACCGTAAACGTCGCAACCAGCGCCACCAGAATCCAGAACCCTTCCGGATCCTGCGAAAGCGGCACCCCGCCGACGTTCATGCCGAAGAAACCGGCGATGATGTTGATCGGCAACGCCAGCACCGTCACCACCGTCAGGGTGAACAACGTGCGGTTGCTCTGTTCGTTGAGGTTGGCGGCGATTTCTTCCTGCAACAGCTTGATCCGTTCACCGAGCGCCGTCAGGTCGTTGATGATCAGCGCGAACTCCTCGGTGGATTTGCGCAGCTCCTTGACGTCTTCCTTTTGCAACCATGGCGGCGGGCGATTGAGCAGCCGCAGCAACGAACCCGGCTCCAGCGCGAGCAAGCGTTGCAGGCGCACCAGAACCCGGCGGTTGGCGCCCAATTCGGCGCGGTTGGTCGACAGGCGCGAAGAGAGCAATTCATCTTCGATCTGATCCACGCTGAGGCTGGTCTTGCGCACGATCTGCGTCAGCACTTCGCCCTGATCGCGCAGCAAATGCACCAGCAATTCCAGCGGCGAACGAAAGCATTCGCCAGCCTTCACCGAAGAACGCAACTTGTCCACCGAGTGCAGCGGTTGCAGGCGCGCGCTGATGATCAACCGACTGCGGGCACAGACCCACAGCGTCGAGACATCCGACGAGACCATGCTGCTGAGGTTGAACACCACATCGTTGACCACCGCCAGCAATGCCGAATCGACATGCTCGATGCGCGTCGAGCGCGAGCCTTCGTGCAAGGCTTCGAAAAATTCGTCGGGCAACTCCAGATGGCTTTTCATCCAGCGCTCGCACGCGGCGTGGGCGAGGTTCAGGTGCAGCCAGAGAAATTGCTCATCGCTTTGCGGCTGTTGCAGGTACTGCAAGGCCTCGGCGGAATTGATTTCCCGACCGGCCTCACCGGGGCGAAAACTGAAACCGTAAAGCAGGCCGAACAGATCCGTGTCGCGATGGCTTTGATCGATGCTGTGGTTCATGAGGACTCGCAAGGGGAGGCGCCTGTCACGTGTTTTACAGGTTCACTTGAGCGGCATCATCGCAAGCGGGAATGACGTTTTTGTGACAGGAAAACAACGCAAAAAATTGTTCTACCGGCGGTCGGGATTTTCTCAAGAACCGCTCTGGCTAGCCGATCACGCTTGGGTTAAGTTGCGCGCCGCAGGCCTCGGCCGGGACCGCAGACAGGGATGTCCGGACACTTTTCACGCCTTAACGGGCGTGCCCCATTCCTGTCATGAGTACCCTGCGATGCTTTTGCAAAAGTCCCTGAGAGCACAAATTCTCGCCCTGCTGAGCGGCAGCCTGCTGGCGATGCTGTTGATCGCCCTGGCGTGCTTTCACTTCCTGTCCAGCGGCGTGCAGAACTACGCCAATCTGATCGAAGGCCCGCTGCACACCTCGCAATTGATCGATGAAGCCAACCTGCAATTCAAGGTGCAGGTGCAGGAGTGGAAAAACGTCCTGTTGCGCGGCAAGCAACCGGCTGACCTGAATAAGTACTGGTCGCAATTCGAAGAGCGTCAGCGCGATGTGCAGAACATTCTCGGTGAGCTGGCGGGGCAGAAGGGCATCGAGCCGCAACTCAAGATTCGCATCGAGCGCTTGCGCGACGAACATCGCCAATTGGGCACCGCCTACCAGAAGGGCCGCGATGCCTATGTGGCGGCGGGTGCCGATCCGACCGCGGGCGACACGGCGGTCAAAGGCGTGGACCGCGCGACCAGCGAGCAGATGAGTGAACTGGTCAGCGAATTGCGCAAGCAGGGTGCCGAGCAATCGAAACTGATCAGCGCTGAAGCCGATCGCACCGTGTGGCTGGGGATCATCGTGATGCTGGCCTCGGGCCTGTTGATCGGTCTGCTGAGCCTGTGGCTGGTTAACCGCAACCTGGTCGAGCCGATTCGCAAGCTCATCGAATACGTGGCGCAACTCAGCCAGGGCAAGTTTGCCGAGCGCGTGGCCAGCACCCGTCAGGATGAACTTGGAAAACTGGCAATGGCCGCCAACACCCTGCGCGATTTCCTTGCCGAAACCTTCACCCGATTGCAACGCAGCGCTTCGAATCTGGACAGCGCCAGCGGTGAACTGAATTCAATCGCGACGTTGATGGCCGGTGGCACCAACGAGCAGTTCAACCGCACCGATCAAGTGGCCACTGCGATGAACGAAATGTCCGCCACCGCCCAGGAAGTCGCGCGGCACGCTGCCGATGCGGCGCGCGCGGCGGATGATGCCGACCAGTCAGCGCAGCAGGGTGAAAAAGTCATGCAGGGCACCATCCACACTATCACCCAGATGCGCGGCGAAATCGCCAACACCGCCACAGTCATCCGCCAACTGGAAACCGACAGCGGGCGTATCGGCAAGGTGCTGGAAGTGATTCGCGGCATCGCCGAACAGACCAACCTGCTGGCGCTCAACGCCGCTATCGAAGCGGCGCGTGCCGGTGAAGCCGGACGCGGTTTCGCGGTGGTCGCCGATGAAGTGCGTAGCCTGGCGCAGCGCACGGCAGCGTCGATCATCGAAATCAACCAGATCATTCAAACCGTGCAGACCGGTGCGATCGAAGCGGCCCAGGCGATTGAAACCGGTCAATCGCGTAGCGAGGAAAGCGTCCAGCAAGTGACCGAGGCCGGCGCCATGCTCGAACGCATTACCCTGGCCGTGGAAGCCATCCGCGACATGAACCGCCAGATTGCGACCGCCGCCGAAGAGCAGACTTCAGTGGCCGAGGACATCTCGCGCAACCTCACCGAAATCACCAGTATCGCCAGCACCAACCTGGACAATGTGCAGCGCACGGAAGCAGCGAGCAACAACCTGCATAGCCTGTCAGGCGAGTTGAACGAGGTGACGGCGCGGCTCAGCGCCTGACGAAAACGGCTGTGTAGCGGTTTGCTTACCGAGTCGGTACACAGTCGATCTCAAATCCGTGGCGGCGATGTCGATGAGGGAGTTACCCCTCATCAACATTGGATAACGTCCCATGGTCAGCATCACCAATATATCGATCCCTCTGCCACTTTCGACCACAACCGCCAGCACCGTCACCAGCAACGAGAGCGCTGAATCCACTACGGTTACGGCCGCTGCGGCACCCGCCAACAGCGCCAAAGTCGCTGCCGGTGGAGCGCCTGCATCAGGCGACAGCAGCTCAAGCAGCAGCGAAGAATCCGACGCGGTGAAGGAGCTGCGCAAGCAGATCGCCGAACTGCAAAAGCAGATGCAGGAGCAGATGCAGCAGTTGCAAGCGGCCCAGGCCAAGCAAGAAGACGATGACGCCAAAGCCGCTGCTGTCGCTGCCGCACAATCGCAAATCGCGGCCACATCGGCCTCCTTGCAGACGGCAACGGCGGCGTTGTTGCAAGCATTGCAGGAATCCGGCTCCGGCACTTCGGGGACGCTGGTCAGCACCTCGGCCTGATTAAACCTCCAGACGCAAAAAAGCCGCACGATCGGTCAATCGTGCGGCTTTTTGCTGTGTGCTTAGTCGTCCTTTTTGTTCTTCAGGACTTCGCCGGTGGCGGCGTTCAAATCCACGTCCCACTCAACGCCTTTAGCGTCTTTGAGTTCGACTTCGTACTCGTAGCCGTTGAAGTGGTTGTCCAGGTCGCTGTCGGTAATCGTGGCGCCCGGATGCAGCTTCATCACGATCTGGTTCAGCTCTTCCAGCGGCTTGATCTTGCCATCCTTGACCAATTGCGGGATCTGGTCGACAGGAACATCAGCCTGGGCCAAACCAGCGGTGAGGGTCAGGGCAGCAGCGGTGAACAGGGCAGTCAGAGTCTTCATGAGTTCATTCCTTGTGTGAGCTGTTTAAGTGAGATCAGGTTAGCTTTTGTAACTTAATCCACCCTTAAAATTCCCTTTGCCTGATCCGGCGTCATCGCGAGCAAGCTCGGCTCCTACAGGTGCGACGCAATTTTGTAGGAGCAAGGCTTGCCCGCGATGGACGCGCCTCGGTCCCCAATCAATACCCATTGTTCTTCAACACCTGATCAACACTCGCCGCCGCCGGACGTTTATAGAACTTCAATAACTCGCTGGCGCGGTTTGTGAAAATGCCATCGACACCCGCATCCATGACCTTCTGATAATCCACCGCATCGTCGATGGTATAGACGTGCACCAGCAAACCCTGATCGTGGGTGTACTGGTTCATCCACGGTTGCACCAGGTCCGAGTAACTCTGATCGCCACCCTTGGTCAGCGCAGCGGAAGGGCCGGTGCCGATCGCGCCCTCGGCCTTGGCGTAGTCGACCCAACGCTGGAATTCGGCTTTGTCCTTCGGCTGCTGCTTGGCGTAGTAAGCGGCTTTATCCTTCTCGCCGGATTCGGCAAAGGTCACTTTGGATTTCGGTTCGATGTTGCCTTCGCCCACCCACAGCAGCAGGATCTTCGGCACCTGTGGCATTTCCTTTTCCAGCAGTTCGAGGCTGCTTTTTTCGAAGGTTTGCAGGATAACCTTGCCTTTGCCCTGACCGACTGCCAGCTCGCTTTTCGCCAGTTTCGAACCTGCGGGGCTCAGCCAGCCACGGTCCTGAAGTTTGTCCTTGAGATCGCGTTCGATGCCGGGAAACTGCTTCGGCTCCTTGGTTTCGATGTACAGGCCGGGCTTGTGCAGCGGGTTGCCCTGGGCGATGTCGATGATTTCATCGAGGGTCAGAATCTTCAGGCCTGCGTAGGAGGGGCGCGCGCGATCCGGGTAAGCGGTGTTGAACCAACTGCCGGCATCCAACGTTTTCAACTCGGTCATGGTGAACGCGTTGGCCGGGCTGTCCTTGCGCTCGGGGAATTTGCTGGCGACGTCGGTGGTGCGTTGCAGGTTGTTGTCGTGCAGGGCGAACAGCACGCCGTCCTTGCTGCGCTGCAGATCCAGTTCCAGGTAGTCGGCGCCCAGGTCGCGGGCAGTCTTGTAGGCGGCGGCGGTGGATTCCGGCGCATCGAACGATGCGCCACGGTGGGCGATCACCGCTGGATGCGGAATGTCCAAGCGGGTCGCCAGTGCCGCGGGACCGGGTTCGCTGGCGGCCTGTGCGTGGCCGAGGGCGAGCAACAGGCTCAGTAACAGGGCGCTTTTAGTAAAGGTTGCGGGCATGGTCGAGATCCTTTCGCAATAAGTGAGCGGTCCCTTTTAACAACTCATCGTTGCAGGCGCTATCGCCAGACCGACATAAACCTGTCGAAAGCTGATTTTCGTCAGCGCTTTTGTGCGCCCGTTTGCAGTACGCTGGGGCCCTGCAATTTCCCCGGCAGAGGGAAACGCAGGCCCTGCGTGCAAACCAACGATCACCATTGCGGGGTTTACCATGCGCATCACTTCCCAGCTCATCTGCCAGGCTGCCGACCAACTCAAAGGCTTCGTCGGCCTCAACCGCAAGACCGGCCACTACATCGTGCGCTTCAGCGAAGACGCCTTCGGCATGGACGTGGCCGACGATGGCATCATCCCCACCAGCGAATTCGTCTGGGCGCCCGGCCCCTCAGGATCCATGACGCTCAAGCGTGGGTTGATTCAGTTGCTGCTGGACCAGAACATAGACGACCGGATCAACATCACCGAACCGTTGCGGGTGTACATGGATCGGCGGGAAGTGCCGGAGATTTCGGCGGTGCGGAGTTTGGTGCAGGGTTGAGGTTTTGTGTCGACTGGTCTGGCTTCATCGCGAGCAGGCTCGCTCCTACAGTTGATCCACTGTAGGAGCGAGCCTGCTCGCGATGACGGCCTGAAGAACACCACATCATTTACCGACTAAACCCATAATTCCGCTGCTCCACGCAAGCCTCGACCAGCGCCCGCACCAGCGGCGGCAGGGTGCCCTTGAGCGCCGCGCGTTCCGGTTGGAACAACGTGGCCACGAAGAACGGATGACCGCTGAGTTCAACCGCACGCAAGCCTTGCTCAGCATCATGACCGACGGCGTGAAGTGCGTGCTTCAGCAACGCTTGTTCAAATTCGGGATTCACACCGTAGCGACAGCGATAGCCTTCACGAATCTCAGACGTTTCATACGCCTGGGCGATCAACGAACCTTCAAGCAAATGAATGCTGTCGATCGCCTCCACCAGTGAACACGACAGCGGCGTGAGCAATGCCCGGGTTGCATCGGGGGAGGTCTCGCCATGTTCGGCATCCGACCAGTCGAGCACGTTGCGCGCATATTCCAGCACCGCGTGTTGAAAACCGCCGCAGGTGCCGAGGAAAGGTCGCTGTTGCTCGCGGGCAAAGCGAATCGCCCGCAGCGCGCCGTCCATGCTGCGATAAGGGCTGGCGGGCACACACCAGAAACCGTCGAACTCATCCAGAGACGTTTCAGTTTCGATGCTATCGGTGGCAAGCCATTGCCCCTTTACATCGAGGTCGCAATGTTCGGCAGCCAGGCGCAGGGCAACGGGGATCGATTGGTGGGCGGTGACCTGCGGGTCGTAATCACCGATCAGGGCGATGCGAATGACGCGATTTTCCATGAGTGATCTCTACACTTGTTGAATTCTTGTAATCGCTGAAACTACCGTGAAACCGTTCAGGCCTTTGGTTCATCCTTGCGCACGAAGTGCTGATGCATTTCCGTGGTCAGGTTTTCGATGCGTTCGGTGAGGGCCTTGGTCATTTCCGTGAGGTGGGTGTTTTGCTCGAGCAACGCCAGCAGTTGCGCGGAGTTTTGCGCCGCTTGCGCCTGACGTTCGCTGTTGGCTACGGCCAACGCTTCGCGATGCTGCGCATCGGCATCGGACTGGGCTTTGTCCCGAGCGGCTTGTCGGGTCTGGGCCAACAAAATCAACGGCGCGGCATACGCCGATTGCAGGCTGAAGGCCAGGTTGAGCAGGATGAACGGGTACGCATCGAAGTGGGCGAAACCGGACAGGTTGAGGCATACCCAGGCCACCACGATCAGCGTTTGGGCACCGAGAAAGGTAGGCGTACCGAAGAATCGCGCAAACGCTTCGGCGCGCAGGGCAAACTTGTCGTTGCCAAAGGTCGGTGCCAGATGGGCGTGATGGCGATGGAAGCGCAAGTGATCGACAGGGGCGGCGGTTTCGTTGCTCGTGGTAGTCATGATGCTCTCTGCAAGGCGCTGGACTGAGGATCACTATAGCCTCAGCGCAAGTTTCATTCTGAAACACATTGCGTCGTTCAAATCAGAGCTATCAGTCGTTGGTCGCCGCCGTCGACCTTGTCATTTATTGCAACTGATAATTGGCCAAAAACATGTCCAGCGCCGACTCCACCACAGTGTTCTGCATTTCGGCCGTCAAGCCTGGCTGGCCCATGGAAATTTGCGGCCAAAAGGCGAAGGATTTAAGCAAACCCTGAATCTGTTGCGCGGCAAATTCAGGAGCAACCGCTTTCAAACGACCATCGGCCTGGGCGGCGCGAATCCACACGGTCAGGCCTTCTTCACGCTCACCCATGCGGGCCACCATGCTCTGCGCACGTTCGGGAGAATGGATGGCGGCGGCGATGGCCACCCGCGCCAGATCGAGAAAATTGTCATCGCCCATCATGTCCAGCTTGGCTGACAGAATTCGCTTCATCTGCTCACGCAGCGGCAGGTCAGGGCTGTAGGGCGTCTCCTGTTCTGCCGTCACCCGGTCCCATAACTGGTTGAGGATCTCGGCGAACAACTCTTCCTTGCTGGGAAAGTGGTTGTACACCGTGCGCTTCGACACACCGGCAGTGGCAGCAATCTTGTCCATGCTGGTGATCTCGAAACCGTTGTCACGGAATTCATTGATCGCGGCATGAATGATCGCTTGGCGTTTTCGGTCGGTGAGGCGCTGTGGAGCTGTCATAAGTACGCTTCGGCAGGAAGAAGGGAGGAATTACACTCAGCAGTTTACTTGTCATCGACTTTGATGCAACCTAGAAACTACACTGTGCAGTGTAATGTTTTGTTAATCCTGCCCAGCAAAAATAGAAAGTCCGGCTGATGCGTGCGTGCTTTGGCCATTTATCGTCCCAAAACGGAAAGTCGCGTCATGCGCGGTTTTTCTGGAGTCATTCAGTCATGGCCAATTCAAACTCCCCGGCGGACAACGCCTCCACACCTGAAGCGTCCCGACAGGCTCAAGGCCAGTACCAGAACTTCACGCCGGTTCAACCTTTAAGCTTTGGCAAAACCATGGGCATCCTGTGGAACGCGCTGTTCCACAAACCGCAAAACACCCGCCCGAGCGCCCCCGTCCCGGTGCAAGCCCTGACGCAAGCCGCGCTGATCGCAGCGCCGAATCACAGCGTCTATCGCCTGGGCCATTCCACAGTGCTGCTCAAGTTGCGCGACAAATTCTGGATCACCGACCCGGTCTTCGCCGAGCGCGCCTCGCCCGTGCAATGGGCCGGCCCCAAGCGTTTTCACCAGCCACCGATCAGCCTGGAAGAATTGCCACCGATCGAAGCGGTGATCCTGTCCCACGACCACTACGATCACCTGGATCATCAGGCCGTGCTCAAGCTCGCGGACAAGACCAAACACTTCCTTACCCCGCTGGGCGTAGGCGACACCCTGATCAAGTGGGGCATCGACGCCAGCAAAGTCCGCCAACTGGATTGGTGGCAAGGCACGGAAGTCGATGGCATCCAGTTCATCGCCACCCCGTCGCAGCACTTTTCCGGCCGTGGCCTGTTCGACAGCAACAGCACCCTCTGGGCCTCGTGGGTGATGATCGACGGCGACACACGCCTCTTCTTCAGCGGCGACAGCGGCTACTTCGACGGCTTCAAACGCATCGGCGAACAGTACGGCCCATTCGACCTGACCCTGATGGAAACCGGCGCCTACAACGTCGACTGGCCGCACGTGCACATGCAACCCGAAGAAACCCTGCAAGCCCACATCGACCTCAAGGGCCGCTGGCTGCTTCCAATCCACAACGGCACCTTCGACCTGTCAACCCACGCCTGGTACGAACCCTTCGACCGCATCCTCGCGTTGGCCTGGGAACGCAGCGTTTCGATTACCACGCCGCAAATGGGCGAAGCGTTCAACCTGATGCATCCGCAACGTGGGGAGGCGTGGTGGTTGGCGGTGGAAGGGGAGAGTGAGCGGGTGACTGTGCAGAGCGCGTGACGCACTTTAACCGGGCCGCTTACTGTTAAGCGGCCCGAGCAAAGCGCTCACTCCACCATCGCAAAATCCGCCCGCCCAACCGGGTTGGGCGTAGACCCTCTCAAGTTCATCCCTCTACCCGGTGCAAACCCCGGGAAAAACACCAACCCTTCCGATTCAAACCGATACGCCAGCGCCAACCGAGTGACATCCAGCACATCCTGCTGCGCTTCGAACCGCTCAATCGCGTCAACAGAAACCGAAGCCTCCCGCGACAACTCTTCCACACTCCAGCCCAGCATCGCTCGGGCCTGGGCGCAGTGGGCCGGGGTG
>RCUS01000974.1_pt1 | contig 16249 bp, 14 predicted proteins | sample 2166221 | NCBI WGS metagenome assembly RCUS01 (sample SAMN09932758, study PRJNA488358) | compost metagenome | isolation source: compost soil in cyclohexanecarboxylic | place: Germany: Experimental Botanical Garden | reverse complement strand
AGTAGTACACGCGCTTGAGCTTGTAGCTGCCGTACAGGGTCTCGGCCGTGGAGAGAATCTGCTGGTCGTCGCTGGCGTCGGCGCCGACGATCATCTGCGTGCTTTGCCCGGCCGGCGCGAAGCGCGGCGACTTTGGCTCCTCGGCCTTTTCATCGAGCTTGCGGCGGATTGATCCCATCGCCAGCTTGATCGTATGCACGCTTTTTTCCGGCGCCAGCTTTTGCACGCTGTCTTGTGTCGGCAATTCGATGTTGACGCTGAGCCGGTCGGCATAGCGGCCCGCCTGGGCGATCAGCGCGGGATCGGCGTCAGGGATGGTTTTCAAATGGATGTAGCCGCGGAACTGATGCGCCTCGCGCAATTCGCGCGCCACCTGCACCAGTTGTTCCATCGTGTAGTCGGCCGACTGGATGATGCCGGAACTGAGGAACAGGCCGTCGATGTAATTGCGCAGGTAAAAGTCGGCCGTCAGTTTCACCACTTCGGCCACCGTAAAGCGCGCGCGCGGCACGTTCGACGTGCGGCGGTTGACGCAGTACTGGCAATCGTACAGGCAGTAATTCGTCAGCAGGATCTTGAGCAGCGAGACGCAGCGTCCGTCCGGCGTATAGCTGTGGCAAATGCCCATGCCCGAGGTGGCGCCAAAGCCCTCCTTGCCGATGGAATCGCGCCTGGGCGCGCCGCTGCTGGCGCAGGAAGCGTCGTACTTGGCCGCATCGGCCAGGATTTCCAGCTTGTCCGTCAATTCCATGGCTGCCTCGATGTACTGTGTTTATATACAGTATATCAGGAAATTGGCATGGCACAGCCTTGACTTGCTGCATGGCAGAACGTTATATATCGGTGTATATTACGGGCCTGGTTCTCTTCTCATTAAGGATACGATCATGCGCCTCACCTCCCTCGCCACACTGCTCGGCACCGCCCTCTTTGCCACCGCCGCCTCGTCCGCCCTTGCCGGCGAAGTGGTGGTGTCGGCTGCGGCCAGCCTGACGAATGCGTTCAAGGATGCGGCGCACGGGTATGAGGCGCAGTATCCGGGCAGCAAGGTGTCCTTGAACTTCGCCGCCTCGGGCGTGCTGCTGCAGCAGATCGTCAAGGGCGCGCCTGTCGACGTGTTTGCCTCGGCCGACCAGGAAACCATGGATGCGGCGCAAAAGCAGGGCCTGGTATTGCCGGCCGACCGCCAGGACTTCGTTAGCAACAGCCTGGTTCTGATCGTGCCGCACGATAGCAAGCTAGGCATCAAAAGCCTGACGGACCTGACGCAGAAGGGCGTGACGCGCGTGGCCATCGCCAATCCGGCCAGCGTGCCCGTCGGCCGCTACTCGGAAGGCGCATTGAAAAAGGCCAAGCTGTGGGATGCCGTGCAGCCGAAGGCCATCGGCACGCAGAACGTGCGCCAGTCGCTCGACTACGTGGCGCGCGGCGAAGTCGATGCGGGCTTTGTCTATGCCACCGATGCGGCCATCATGAAGGATAAAGTCAACGTGGTGCTGGAAGTGCCGCTGGACGCGCCCGTGCTGTACCCGATCGCCACCATCAAGGACAGCGGCAATGCGGCCGAAGCCAAGCGTTTCGTCAGCTATTTGCAGACGGCGCCGGCGCAAGCCATCCTCGCCAAGTACGGTTTCAAGAAGCCATAAAGCAACCGACTGCACATGGATATCGCCTGGACCGCGCTGGCCCTGTCGCTGAAAGTGGCGGCGTGGGCCACGGCGCTCAATTTGCTGCTCGGCATCGGCACGGGCTATCTGCTGGCGCGCACGCGCTTTCCCGGGCGCGAACTGCTCGACGCCCTCTTGACCCTGCCGATGGTGATGCCGCCTACCGTGCTTGGCTACTACCTGCTGGTCCTGCTGGGCCGGCGCGGCACCCTCGGTATCTGGCTACAGGACAACTTCGGCATCAACCTGATTTTTACGTGGCAAGGCGCCGTGATCGCTTCCACGGTGGTGGCGTTTCCCCTCGTCTTCAAGCCGGCGCGCGCCGCCTTCGAAGCCGTCGATGGCCAGCTGGAACAGGCCGCCCGCGTGCTGGGCATCTCGGAAATGGCGATTTTCTTCCGCGTCACCTTGCCGCTGGCCTGGCGCGGCATCCTGGCCGGCGTGCTGCTGGGCTTTGTGCGCGCGCTGGGCGAGTTTGGCGCCACCCTGATGGTGGCCGGCAGCATTCCCGGCAAGACGCAGACTTTGTCCGTCGCCGTGTATGAAGCCGTGCAGGCGGGCCAGGACGACGTCGCCAACACCCTGGTGCTGATCACTTCCGTCGTCTGCATCGTCGTGCTGCTGTCGGCGGGCCGCCTGGCGCCCGGGCGCATCGCGCACAAATGACGGCCAGGATGACGCCCATGCAACTCGACCTCGACCTCCGCGCCACCTTGCGCTCCGGCAAGCGCCGCTTTGACTTGCTGGTGCAATGCAACTCCACCAGCCAGCGCATCGCCATGTATGGCCCGTCCGGCGCCGGCAAGAGCATGACCTTGAAAGCCATTGCCGGCCTCTTCACGCCGGACGCGGGCCACATCCGCCTGAACGGACGCACCCTGTTCGATTCGGCCGCCGGCATCAACCTGCCGCCGCAGCAGCGCAACGTGGCGTATCTGTTCCAGGACTACGCGCTGTTCCCGCACCTGACCGTGCGCCAGAACGTGGGTTTTGGCCTGGCAAGGGGCTGGTTCAATCCGCGCGCGCGCGAAAAATTGGCCAAGGTCGAGCATTGGCTCGACGCGTTTCACTTGCAGGAACTGGCGCACCAGTTCCCCGACGAGTTGTCCGGAGGCCAGCGCCAACGCGTGGCGCTGGCGAGGGCGCTGGTGGCCGAGCCGGCGGCCTTGCTGCTCGATGAACCGTTTGCCGCCCTCGATCCGGCCTTGCGTGTCAAAATGCGCCTGGAATTGAGCCAGTGGCAGCAGCGCCTGGAAGTGCCCATGATCCTGATCACGCATGATCCGGAAGATGCGCGCATCCTGGGTGAACATGTGCTCTACTTGCGCGACGGACAGATCGACCACATGGAAGACAACAGGGTATTGGACAACAAGGCATTGGATGAGCGAATCGGATAAATCAGCGGTAGCGGAAATCGGCCTGCAAGGCTCCGTATGGATGACGGTGGGCGGCGAGAACCTGGGCGGTGCCGGCCGGGTGGAATTGCTGGGCGCCATCGGCGAGTGCGGCTCCATCACGCAGGCGGCCAAGCTCGTCAAGATGAGCTACAAGGGAGCCTGGGACGCCATCGACGCCATGAACAACCTGGCCGGCGAACCGCTGGTGGAACGCCTGACGGGCGGCAAGGGTGGCGGCGGCACGCGGCTGACGCCACGCGGACGCCAGCTGGTCGACAATTTCCGCATCATCGAGCGCGAGCATGCGCGCTATTTGCGCCAGCTGGGCAGCCAGGCCGAAGGCATCGCCGACGATCTTTTACTCATACGCAGGATGGCCATGAAAACCACGGCACGCAATCAATTTCTCGGCAAGGTGGCCGAACTCAAGACGGGCGCCGTCAATGATGAAGTGATCCTGGAATTGCCAGGTGGCCAGCACATCGTGGCCGTCGTCACACAGGGCAGCACGGCCAGCCTGGGCCTGGTGCCGGGCGCGGAAGCGTTCGCGCTGATCAAGGCCTCGTCCATCATCCTCGTGCAAGACAGCGAAGGCGCACGCTTTTCCGCCCGTAACCAGCTGGCCGGTACCGTCACGCGGGTGCAGACGGGCGCCGTCAACACGGAAGTGGTGCTCGACCTGCCGCGTGGCGGCACCATCGCCGCCATCATCACCAATCAAAGCTGCAGCGAGATGGGGATTGTCATCGGCAGCAGCGTGACGGCGATGTTCAAGGCGTCGAGCGTGATTCTGGGTGTGCCCGCATAAATTGCGCAGGTCGGATTCGCGGCGGCACGCCGCGTCATCCGACAAGATGGTTGGCGCATCAAGTCGGATTACGCGCAAGCGCCAATCCGACCTGCTGTTTTAATCCTCCAGCCGCGACAACCACTGCGTCGCCGCCGCCAGCGCCCGTTCCAGTTCTTCCCCCACCACCGCCAGCAGCGCCGGCACGGCGTCGTAGCGGCCCGTATCGATGGCTTCCTCGGTGGCGAAGGCGGCGCGGATCAGGCGTTTCGTGCCCAGGGTGCCGACGGAGCCGCGCAAGCCGTGCAGGATGCGCGCCACGTCGCTGTGGCGGCCTGCCTGCAATGCCGTTTCGGCGTCGCGCACGGGCGTCATTCCCTTGTTCAGCGCGTCTTCCACCATGCGCCGCAGCACGCCGCGGCCCTTCGCATCGCGGCCCATCACGCGCATCAGCGGGGCCATGGAAAACACCTCGTCATCGTCGGGCGCCGCCGCGCCAGGCGCCTGCACGGGCGGGCGTTTCGGCAAGTGGCGGTTGATGACTTCCATCATTTCTTCCACCACCACGGGCTTGGCGATGAAATCGGTGATGCCGGCCGTCATGCAGCGTTCGCGCTCGGAGGCCAGCACGCCGGCCGTCATGGCGATCACGGGCAGGTTCAGCCGCAGTTCCGTGCGGATCAGCTGGGTGGCGCTGAAGCCGTCCATGACGGGCATCTGCATGTCCATCAGCACGATGTCGTAGCGCAGCGCTTCCGTGCGCAGCCGCTCCACGGCCTGCAAGCCGTCGCCCACCACGTCCAGGGTGGCGCCCATGTGTTCGAGGATGCCGCGCGCCACGGCCTGGTTCAAATGGTTGTCTTCCACCAGCAGGAAATGCACGCCGGCCAGCTCCGTGCCCAGCGGCTGGTGCAGCATGCGCGGCTCGCCGCCGTCTTCCTTGGCGATCAGCGCCTGGTGCAGGGCGTCGAACAGGCTCGAACCGGTGATCGGCTTCATCAGTACGACATCGGCCTCGGCGGCACTGGAAATTTCCTCCAGGTGATTGCGCGCGAAGGCGTTGACCATCACCACGATGGGCTGGCGCTGGCCGGATGCCGCTTGCCGGATGGCCTTGGCCGTGGCCAGGCCGTCCATCACGGGCATGTGCCAGTCGGCCAGCACCACGTCGTACGGTTGCTGCTGCGCCAGGCGTTCGCGGTACAGCTCGATGGCGGCGAAGCCCGAGTCCACCTCGTCCGCGTTCCAGCCCCAGGCGTGGATCAGCTTGACGATCAGTTCGCGCGTGGTGCGGTTGTCGTCGGCCACCAGCAGGCGCAGCGGCCCCAGGGTGGGGGTGCGGCGCGTCTCGGCCGGTTGCGCCAGGACCTCGAAGGGCACGCTGAACCAGAAGCGGCTGCCCTTGCCTTCGCTGCTGGCGACGGCGATCTCGCCGCCCATCATGTGGATCAGATGCTTGCTGATGGCCAGGCCCAGGCCCGTGCCGCCGAAGCGCCGCGTGATGCTCTGGTCGCCCTGGGAAAAGGCCGTGAACAGCTGGGCCTGCTGCTGTTCCGTCATGCCGATGCCCGTGTCGCGCACCTCGAAGCGCAGCCAGGCCCGCTCGTTCTTGCTTTCCGCCACGCTGACGGCCACCACCACTTCGCCGCTTTCCGTAAATTTGATGGCGTTGCCGGCCAGGTTGACGAGGATCTGCTGCAGGCGCTGGGCGTCGCCGACGAGGCGGCGCGGCACCTCCGGTTCGACCGCGATGGCCAGTTCCAGTTCCTTTTCGCCCGCATTCATGGTCATCGTCGTGGCCAGGGTGTTCATGACTTCATCGAGGTCGAACTCGACGGGCGACAAGTCCATGCGGCGCGCCTCGATCTTGGAAAAATCCAGCACGTCGTTGAGGATGCCCAGCAGCGACTGGCCCGCCACGCGCACCATGGTCAGGTACTTGCGCTGCTCGGTGTCGAGCTTGGTATTGCCCAGCAAATACACCATGCCCAGCACGGCATTCAAGGGCGTGCGGATTTCATGGCTCATGTTGGCGACAAAATCGCTTTTCGCGCGGTTGGCCGCCTCGGCGCGGTCGCGCTCCTCTTCCAGTTCGCTGGCGCGCGCCTCGATCTCCTGCTGCAGCCGGTCGCGTTCGCTCATCAGACCGTTGAACGCTTCCGTCAGCTCGCCGATTTCATCGCGCTGCTGTACCGGCACGGGCGTAAAGCGGCTGCCGGAGCGGCGCAGCGACAGCAGGGTGTCGCGCAGGCGCACCAGCGGCGACAGCAGGCGCACCGTGACCCAGGCCAGCACGGCGGCGGCCAGCAACGAGGCGCCGATACTCCACAGCACCAGCCGGTACAGCACGCCATTGAAGGGCTCGAACGCATCGGCCACGGGCAGCGAGGCGGCCAGCAGCCAGTTGACGGATTTCAAGCGCTTGAAGCTGTTGACGGCCGTCACGCCGCGGCTGTTGGTGCTGACCATGCTGCCCTCGCCATCTTCCTTCAGCAGCTGCGTCGTGACGGGGTTGGCGTTGGGCGCGCGCGGCTGCAGCAGCCGGCTGGCATCGGGGTACAGCACATAGCGCGGCACGGCTTCGCGCGTGAGGATGAAGTAATAGCCGCTCTTGCCCACCTTGGCCGTGCGCAAATGGCCCAGCATATTGTCCTTGTACAGGCGCAGCACGCCGATGACGATGCCGGCCACCTCGCCGTTGCTGTCCAGCACGGGCGCCACCATCTGCACGATGGGCAGATGGCTGGTCTTGCCCAGCATCGGTTCCGTGATCATCGCCTGTTTCGTGCGCATCACCGTCTGGAAGTAGGCGCGGTCGGCCACGTCGACACCGTTACGCCCTGGCACTTCGGGCACGTTGGCCACCACCTTGCCCTGCGTGTCGAGCACCAGTACATCGTCGAACAGGGCCAGCATGGCGCGCTGCTTGTAGTACTCGCGCAACTGGGCGGTGTCGGCCATCAGGGACGCAGGCTGGTGGCGCGCGGTCTGGGTGATGATGTCGAGCAGCATGGCCAGCTTGTCGTCGAGCTCGTCTGCGGTGCGCTCGATCAGGGCCGTTTGCTGGCTCAGCAGGACTTGCGTGAAATCGTCGCGCATGTGTTTCACCTGCACCATGGTGACCACGGCGATCATGGCGATCGACGTCAGGCTGGTGGCCAGCGCGACTTTTGCTTTAATGCCGAGAGGCTTCATGATTTCCTTTTCAGTCCCGGGAGGACAGGCGGCAGATAATGCTGTCAGGAATTTTCCTATCAATACGTTAACTTGGCAAGCACGGCTCGTCGAATTCCACGCCCCGGCGCAGGCTTTTGTGGATGTTGCCATAAAATCAAATGCCGAACGTCGTTTATTCAGTGAAATTACGGGGAATTAGGGCGAAATTGGCGTGAAATTGGCACATGGCAACGCACTATGCAGTAAACTTGTTGTTGCATTTTTCTAAAAGGGTCTGACATGACAGAAGCGCTACTCTCTCCAGCCTTGCCCGCCGTGAACGTGGAAGCGTTGCGTGCGCGCTGCTCGACGTGCAGCATGCATCAATTGTGCCTGCCGATGGGCCTCGACGTGGGTGACATGGACAGGCTGGACCAGATTATCGGCCGCCGCCGCAAGGTCGTGCGCGGCGCCTCGCTGTTCCGCATCGGCGACTCGTTCCAGAACCTGTACGCGATCCGTCTGGGCCACTTCAAGACGTACCAGATCAATCCTGGCGGCGAAGAGCAGGTGACGGGTTTCCAGATGGCGGGCGAACTGCTGGGCATGGACGCCATCAGCGCCGACCGCCACCACTGCAATGCCGTGGCACTGGAAGACAGCGAAGTATGTGAAATTCCGTTTTCCAGCCTGGAACAATTGCTGGGCAATATGCCTACCCTGCTGCGGCATTTTCACCGCATGATGAGCCAGGAAATCACGCGCGAGCAAAGCGTGATGCTGTTGCTGGGCAATATGCAGGCGACGCAGCGTTTTGCCGCCTTCATCGTCAACCTGGCCTCGCGCTACGAGGCGCGTGGCTATTCGGGCAGCAATTTCCAGCTGCGCATGTCGCGCGAGGAAATCGGCAACTACCTGGGCCTGACCATCGAGAGCGTCAGCCGTTTATTGTCGAAGTTCAAGAAGGAAGGCTGGCTGCGCGTGTCGAACCGCGAGATCGAGATCTTGCAGCCGGCCAAACTGAAGGCCATCACGGCCGGTACGGACGTCTGCAAATAAGGCTTATAACTCTTCATCCGCATGCAGCGCGATGCTGCGTTGCGCTGGCCAGGTCCAGATGCCGGACAGGCGCCACTCGCGCGTCGTGTTTTCCACCAGCACCTGCCAGCGGCTGCGCTCGAGCATCGGCAGCGCCACGGAAAAATTGCCGGCCGCATCGGGCTGCACCAGCAGCTTGATGTCTTTTTCCGGCAGGGTCGCATGCGCCAGGTGCAGCTGCAACGGTGCCTGGTAGGCCTTGCCGAAGCTGTGCACGGAACCCGTCAGGCGCGCCTGCGCCACGTCATACGCGAGGCTGGTATCCATGGCCAGGTTGCTGGCGGCCGTATCGCGCCGCAAGTCCTGGTTGATGGCCTTGCCCTGCTTGTAGTAGTCGCCCACCACCAGCGCGTCGGGCTGCGTAAATGCGATGTAGCCCATGAAGCTGCCGACGACGACGGACAGGCCGGGGCCGATCATCAGCAGCCATGGCCAGCGGTGCTTGTACCACGGTGCAACGGGGGCTTGCAGTTTCAGACTGTCGGACATGTTGTTCTCCTTGGGGCCAGACCCTTTGGCTCTGAGCCCAGCTTTTGCTTCTGGGTTGAAAATACAGTAAACCTGCCGCAGGTTTGATGCTGCCCCTACGGCGAAATACCGGGGTCGGCCCCAGCGGGTCCGACCCCGGATCAACATCACCGCGGCACGATGAACACGGCGCTTTCACGCACATGCAGCGACGGGTCGTCCAGCGATTGCAGCTCGATGGTGATCTTGTTCGAGCCCTTCCCGCCCACGCCGTGCGGCACGCGCAGGCGGATCGGCCAGCCCAGCGTTTCCGTCGGCTGCAAGGTCACTTCTTCGCGCGTCAGCAAGGTCAGGCCCGGCAAGCCGGCCACGCTGATCTTGAAATGCTGGCTTTGCTCGGAGGTGTTCATGATCTGCAGGCGGTAGACGTTTTCGATCATGCCGTCTTCCACTTCGCGTCCCATGGAACCGCGGTCGCGGATGACATCCATCTTCAATGGCGTGCGCAGGGCCAGCGAAGTACACACGGCGATGATGATCAGCGCCAGGATGGACGTGTAGATCAGCACGCGGGCGCGCATGGCGCGCTGGCGGATCTGCTGCGAATTGAAGTTGTTTTCCATCGCATGGTCGGTGCTGTAGCGTATCAGGCCACGCGGCCGCTCGACCTTGTCCATCACGCTGTTGCAGGCATCGACGCAGGCGGCGCAGCCGATGCATTCATACTGCAGGCCGTTGCGGATATCGATGCCGGTCGGACACACCTGCACGCACAAGGTACAGTCGATGCAGTCGCCCAGCTTGGCGTTGTTGCCGGCCTTCTTGCTCATGGCGCCGCGTGGTTCGCCGCGCTTGGCGTCGTAGGTGATGATCAGGGTGTCCTGGTCGAACATGGCGCTCTGGAAGCGCGCATACGGGCACATGTATTTGCACACCTGCTCGCGCAGCCAGCCAGCGTTGCCGTAGGTTGCCAGGCTGTAGAACAGGACCCAGAACCATTCCCAGGGACCGAAGTTCAAGGTGACCACCGATTGCGCCAGTTCCTTGATCGGCGTGAAGTAGCCGACAAAGGTAAAGCCCGTCCACAGGGCGATGGCGCCCCACACCACGTGCTTGGCCGTCTTCTTGAAGGCCTTGCGCAGGGACGGGCCCTGCTTGTCGAGGGCCATGCGCGCGCTGCGCGTGCCTTCGATCTTGCGTTCGACCCACAGGAAGATTTCCGTGTACACCGTTTGCGGGCAGGAGAACCCGCACCATACCCGCCCGGCGATGGCCGTGACGAGGAACAGCAGATAGGCACAGATGATCAGCAGGGCCGCCAGGTAAATAAAATCCTGGGGCCACAGCACGACGCCGAAAATGTAGAACTTGCGCGTGGTCAGATCGAACAGCAGGGCTTGCCTGCCATTCCAGGTCAGCCACGGCAAGCCGTAGAACGCCAGCTGGGTAAGCCAGACGCATACCCATCGCCAGGTAGCGTAGCGTCCTTTGGCCTCGCGAGGGTAGATTTGCTCGCGGGCCGCATACATCTTGATGACTTGAGGTTCCATTTTTACTTGGCGGGCGCCTGCGGATTCGACAGGCTCCAGACATACGCCGACAGCACGTGGACCTTCGATTCACCGAGGAAATCGCTGAAGGCCGGCATGGTGTTGCTGCGTCCCTTGCGGATGGTTTCCATGATGGTATCGGCGCTGCCGCCGTACAGCCAGGTCTTGTCCGTCAGGTTCGGCGCACCCAGCAGCGGGTTGCCCTTGCCATCGGCACCGTGACAGGCCATGCAGGCGCCAAACTTGGCCTTGCCCAGCACCGACTTGACGGGATCCGCGGTGGAGCCGGACAGGCTCAGCACGTAATGGGCCACGTTCTCGACATCCTTTTCGGAGCCCAGCGCGGCGCCCATCGGCGGCATCTGGCCATTGCGGCCGTGCAGGATGGTGGTCTTGATGACGTCAGGTTCGCCGCCATACAGCCAGTCCTTGTCGGTCAGGTTGGGGAAGCCCTTGTTGCCGCGCGCATCCGAGCCGTGGCATTGCGCGCAGTAGGTCAGGAACAAACGCTGGCCGATGGCTTGCGCCTGCGGATCGGCGGCCACCGTCTTCAAGTCCTGGCTCAGGTACTTGTTGAACAGGGGACCGTAGTCGGCTTCCGCCTTCTTCAGCTCTTCCTCGTACTGGCCCGTCGATTTCCAGCCCAGGCTGCCCGCATAATTGCCCAGGCCCGGATACAGGAACAGGTAGGCCAGCGCGAAGACGATGGTGATGTAGAACAGCCACATCCACCAGCGCGGCATCGGCGTATTGAGTTCCTTCAAGTCCTCGTCCCAGACGTGGCCCGTGGTACCGTCGGCAGGGGCGCCCTCGACCACTTTGATTTTCGACTGCGAGTACAGCAGCACGCCGCAGCCGATGATGCCCAGCAGGGACAGCACGACGATGTAGATATTCCAGAAGCCATTGGTAAAGTCAGCCATGGTGATGCTCCTTCGCCAGGTTCATCTCGGCCTCGGCCGGATAGTCGAGCGCGTCGTCGGCGAACGGCAGGCGTGCCGCCGCGTCGAAGTCGCTGTTGCTGCGACTGAACGTCCACCACAGGATGCCCACGAACGTCGTAAAGGAAACCACCGTCATGACGCTGCTGGCGCTGTCAAACAGGTTTTCGATTGCCATGCTAATTCCTTGTTTTGATTAATGTACCGAGGCCTTGCAGATAGGCGACCAGGGCGTCTTCTTCCGTCTTGTCCTGCAGCTGCGCGGGGCCGGCGGCGATCTCTTCATCGCTGTACGGCTGGCCCAGGCGTTGCAGGGCGCGCATCTTCGGCATGATCTCGTCAGGCACCAGCTTGGTCTTCGCCAGCCAGGGGTAGGACGGCATGTTCGACTCGGGCACCACGTCGCGCGGGTTGTTCAAGTGCGTGCGGTGCCATTCGTCGCTGTAGCGCGCGCCCACGCGGGCCAGGTCGGGCCCCGTGCGCTTGGAACCCCACTGGAACGGACGGTCATAGACGAACTCGCCGGCGACCGAATAGTGGCCATAGCGTTCCGTTTCCGCGCGCAGCGGACGCACCATCTGCGAGTGGCAGTTGTAGCAGCCTTCGCGCACGTAAATGTCGCGGCCCGCCAGGCGCAGCGGCGAATACGGCTTCAGGCCGGCGACCGGCTCCGTCGTGCTCTTCTGGAAGAACAGGGGGACGATCTCGACGGCGCCGCCGATGCTGATCACCACCGTGACCAGGGCGATCAGCAGCCAGGGGTTTCTCTCAATCCATGCATGTGAAAATTTCATTTGCTTATGCTCCTATCAGGCGTGCGCCGCGTTCAGTTCCGGAATGCGGGCGACGGGGAGTTTGCTGCCGCGCAAGGTCATCCAGGTGTTGTAGCCCATGATGCACATACCCGACAGGTACAGCAGGCCACCGGCCACGCGCACCACGTAGTACGGATACGTTGCTTTCACGCTTTCGACAAAGGTGTAGGTCAGGGTGCCGTCCGGATTGACCGCGCGCCACATCAGGCCCTGCATCACGCCGGCGATCCACATTGCCGCGATGTACAGCACGATGCCGATGGTGGCCACCCAGAAGTGCACGTCGACCAGGCGCGTGCTGTGCATCTGCGTGCGGCCCGCCAGGCGCGGCAGCAGGTAGTAGATCGAACCCATGGTGATGAAGCCGACCCAGCCCAGGGCACCCGCATGCACGTGGGCCACGGTCCAGTCGGTGTAGTGCGACAGCGAGTTGATGGTCTTGATCGACATCATCGGACCTTCGAAGGTGGCGATGCCGTAGAACGACAGCGAGACGATCATGAACTTCAGGATCGGATCGGTGCGCAGCTTGTGCCAGGCGCCCGACAGGGTCATGATGCCGTTGATCATGCCGCCCCAGCTTGGTGCCAGCAGGACCAGCGAGAAGACCATGCCGATCGATTGCGTCCAGTCAGGCAATGCCGTGTAGTGCAGGTGATGCGGGCCGGCCCACATGTAGGTGAAGATCAGCGCCCAGAAGTGGACGATCGACAGACGGTACGAGTACACGGGGCGCTCGGCCTGTTTCGGGATGAAGTAGTAGACCATGCCCAGGTAGCCGGCGGTCAGGATGAAACCCACCGCGTTATGGCCGTACCACCACTGGATCATGGCGTCCTGCACGCCCGCATAGGCGGAATACGACTTGGTGAACGAGGCTGGCATGACGGCGCCATTGACCACGTGCAAAATCGTCACGGCCAGGATGTAGGCGCCGAAGAACCAGTTGGCCACGTAGATGTGCTTGACCTTGCGCTTGATCAGGGTGCCGAAGAAAACGATGGCGTAGGCGATCCAGACGACGGCGATGAGAATGGCGATCGGCCATTCCAGTTCCGCGTATTCCTTGCCGCGTGTCATGCCCATGGGCAGGGTGACGACGGCGCACAGGATCACGGCTTGCCAGCCCCAGAAGGTGAAGGCAGCCAGTTTGTCGGAAAACAGGCGCACCTGGCAGGTGCGCTGGACAACGTAGTACGAGGTGGCGAACAGGCCGCAGATGCCGAAGGCGAAAATCACCGCATTCGTGTGCAGCGGACGCAGGCGTCCGTATGTCAGCCATGGTATGTCGAGGTTCAGGGCAGGCCAGGCCAGCTGCGCGGCGATGATAACGCCAACCAGCATGCCGATGATGCCCCATACCACAGTAGCGACCGCGAATTGCTTCACGATCTTGTAGTTATAGTTCAGCGATTGATCCACAAAGACTCTCCCTGGAATTACTATTTATGATGGTGGCCAGAGAGTAAGTGTTTGACCGCTAAAAAACTTTGATGTGGATCAAAATTCCCCGGATGAAATAAGCGTAGTTAACTGACATCAAAATAAAATGCGATTCAGCTGGAAAAAGCCATGCAAGATCCCTGCAACGGCAGGTACATGCGGGGGGAAAGCAGCGGCGCCGGCCATGGCGCGCCTTGCGCCAGCCGGGCGGTGAAATCACACGTGCGGCGCGTCGTCGGGACGAGTGTCAGCGGTCGTATCGTCGTCCTGCAAGACACGCAGGCCTGGTCCGACGAGGTCGTCGAACTGGCCGCTGTCCGAGGCCGTGAAATACACCCACAGGGCGATGAAGACGACGACGACACTGAGGGGGATGAGGAGGTAGAGGGCTTCCATCAGACTTTCCGCAGGCGCAGGGCGTTGGCGATGACGACGGCCGAGCTGGCGGCCATGCCGACGCCGGACAGCCACGGGTTCAAAAAGCCCAGCGCGGCGGCCGGGATGGCCGTCAGATTGTACAGGGTGGCCCAGCCCAGGTTTTCGCGGATGATGCGCATGCTGCGCGCGGCCGTCTTGGCCGTGTCGAGCACGGAAACCAGTTGGTTTGAGAGCAGCACCGTGTCCGCATGCGCCTGTGCCAGGGCGGCGCCGGAGCCCATGGCAAAGGACACGTCGGCGCCGCTCAGCACGGCGGCGTCGTTGATGCCGTCGCCGACCATCGCCACCACGGCGCCCGTGGCCTGCAGCTGCTGCACGAAATCGAGTTTTTCATCGGGCAGGCATTCGCCGCAGGCCGTGGCGATGCCCAGTTCGGCCGCCACGCTTTGCGTCAGCGCTTCCTGGTCGCCGCTCAGCAGCACGACCTGCTTGCCGCGCCGGTGGAAATACGCGACGACGTCGCGCGCTTCCGGGCGCAGCGCGTCGCTGAGTAAAAAGCGCGTCAGCCAGCGCCCCTGCGTGCCCAGGTACAGCGGCGTCATGCCCTGCATGCCGATGGCCGTGTCACCCAGCGGCGGGCCGGCGATGGCGGCCACAAAGGCCGCGTTGCCCAGGCGGTAGCGCACGCCGTCGATGCTGCCTTCCAGGCCTTGCCCCTGCACTTCCTGCAATTGCTGCGCATGCGCGCGCGGCTGTTCCTTGGCCGCATCGAGTATCGCCTGCGCCAGCGGATGGGCGCTGCCCGCTTCCAGCGCGGCGGCCACCTGCAGGCAGGCGTCGTCGCTCAGGCTGCCGAGGCTCTCGATCTGTTTCAGCACGGGCCGGCCCAGGGTCAGGGTGCCCGTCTTGTCGAAGACGATGTGGGTGGCGCGGTGCAGGGTTTCCAGCACATGCGGCTGGACGATCAGCACGCCGCGCCGCAGCAGGCTGTCGGTGGCGGCCGCCAGCGCCGTCGGCGTGGCCAGCGACAGTGCGCACGGACACGAGACCACCAGCACGGCAATCGCCACGGGCCAGGCCTGCGCCGGGTCATGCCAGCTCCAGAAGGCGAACACGGCGATGGCGAACAGCAGCAGGCCCAGCACGAACCAGGCGGCGACCTTGTCGGCCCACTGCGCGATCTGCGGCTTGCCGCTGCCGGCCCGCTCGATCAGTTTCAGTAAATCGGACAGGGTGCTCTCGCGCGCCGGTTTCAGCACGCGCAGGATGAGCGCCGCGCTGGCGTTGATGGCGCCGCCCGGCACGCGCTCGCCCGTCTTCCTGCGCTGCGCCGCGCTTTCGCCCGTCAGCAGCGATAAATCGAGCGCGCTCGTGCCTTCGACGATGACGCTGTCGGCGGCGATCGCCTCGCCCGGTTTGACGAGGATGACGTCGCCCACGGCCAGGCTGCCGGCCGGCACCAGGGTGGTGGCGCGGTTGTCGGGAAAGCCCGCCATCAGCGAGGCGGAGGCGGGCAAGGCGTGCTGCAAGCGCTCCAGCGCCGAGGCGGCCTTGCGGCGCGCCTGCAGCTCGAAATAGCGGCTGCACAGCAGCAGGAAAATGAACATCGTGGCCGAGTCGTAATACACCTCGCCGCGCCCCGTAAAGGTCGCCACCACGCTGCCGAAGAAGGCCGCCAGGATGCCCAGCGCGACGGGCACGTCCATGCCCAGGGTGCGCGCGCGCAGGCTGGCCCAGGCGCCCTGGAAGAACGGCATGGCGGAGTAACAGATGGCGGGCAAGGTCAGCAGCAAACTGGCCCAGCGCATCAGGCTGGCCATATTGTTGTCCAAGGTGCCATCCTCGGCGGCCAGATAGGACGGCGCCACGTACATCATCACCTGCATCATCGACAGGCCGGCGACGAACAGCTGGCGGCCCAGCGTTTTGCTGGCTTTTTGCAGGCGCTCGCCATGGCGCACGGCGTCATACGGATAGGCCGTGTAGCCGACTTGCCGCACGGCTTGCAGGATGTCGCCCGGTTCGCACTCGGCGCGGCTCCAGCGCACGTACAGGCGCTCCGTGGCGACGTTCAGGCTGGCTGCCTGCACGCCCGGCAAGCGCGTCAGCTGGCGCTCGATCAGCCAGACGCAGGCGGCGCAGCGGATGCCTTCGACGGACAGGGTCGCTTCGCAGCTGCTGGCGTCGCGCGCGAACTGCGCGTCGTCATTGCTGTACAGGCGCAGTTCGGGCGGCACCATGGTCGCATCAGCTGCGTTGACGGCATATTCGTCGCGCTCGCGGTAGTAGGCGCTCTGGCCGATGTCGACGATGGTTTGCGCCACCGCTTCGCAGCCGGGGCAGCACATGGCGCGCGGCACCTCGTCGATGGTGACGTTCCAGTCGGACCCGGCCGGGACGGGCAGGCCGCAATGGAAGCAGGCGGAAGGTTTCAGGACAGCATTCATAAGTGTGTTTTCATGCGCCTTTTCATGGATGGCCCGTAACGCACAGGGCATCGAGCCAGCCCAGCGAGACGCCATTCGCGGCGCGCAGCAGGCCCAGCA
>RCUS01000971.1_pt1 | contig 16276 bp, 29 predicted proteins | sample 2166221 | NCBI WGS metagenome assembly RCUS01 (sample SAMN09932758, study PRJNA488358) | compost metagenome | isolation source: compost soil in cyclohexanecarboxylic | place: Germany: Experimental Botanical Garden | reverse complement strand
ATCTCTATCAGAGTGAACCTTAAGCGTTCTAGGTTGCTGATCTTTACTCCAAAATTTGAACCCTCGCCATTCATTTGCACATTCGCCTAATTCAACTTGAAGCGCTAATATCTTTTGCGGCAATAAGTCCTGTCCTTCCAGTCCATGTTGCTTTATAATCCGCTCATCCAGTTCTTTTTGCATGTTATATAGTTTTGTGATTTCCATGATTTACACCGCCTTGGTTTTTTTCTTCGTGGCATTCGGGGTTAGAATCGCTTTTATGACCTCTTGTTGATATTTGGTGATAAATGTACCCATGCGAACCGATCTCGCAATCTGAGCTAAAACAAACGCATCTCGCACGTTGTCAGATTCGTGCTCAAACCTCCAATGTTTATAAATGGGAAGGACCATATTGTCTTTTGACATGTTACCGTTTCCTGTAGCAAACTTTTTTACCTGGCTCGGCGTTACCTCTAACCACTTTATTCCTTGGCGATAAAGCTCTAGACGGATCGCGTGACCTAAGCCATATTGGAAATCAACGCCTTTACCTTTGGATCCAAAACTAAACCCTTCAATCGCTATCACGTCATCGAACTCTAAATTAGCTAGAATATCGCTAACGATAGAATCAATCTTTACTGTTTTGTTATCATCATTCGATGTGATTTCAAATCCATCCAAATAGTTACCGTCTTTATCTAGGATCGTTAATCCCGTTTCACCGCTTGGGTCTATTCCTACAAATCGCGTCATGCTTTCGTCCCTCTCTCCCTTTGTTCCGCTATTTGCTATACCATATCCATAAACTTTTCTTGCATAAACTCAGCTCTATATTCACTTGGTATCCCCATTGCTGAAGCTTCACAGCTAATCCGGTATATCACCCAATCAGCTTGTTTAAGTTTGTTGAAAAGAGTTAGTTCATGTGATTCAAATATCTCCGTCATTTCCCGATCGTAATAATTTTTCCTGTATTCCTGTCTTGTTTTCTTTCCAGAGGACTTCGGCTGTTGCACTAATGCGTTCATCCCATCCCCTCCGTTCGTCTTTGGCTATGGATTCTGCTGCGTAACATTCCCGGGCAAATTTCAGCGATCCATCTAGGTCCTTGTCCAACATGTCGTAGTCGTCTATGTGTTCCACTTTTAAACCTCCTTACTTCTAAGTCTATAATTCAGTTCAATTCCGCCTTTTAGGATCACTAGATAATCCCAACACATTTCATTAATTCGGCTACCGATGGCTTCATCGATTTCACATAATTCTGCAATCGTTTTTTCAGAGCTTATAAGAATCGGTTTTTTTTCTAGATAGCGATAATTGATAATGGCAAAAGTCTGTTCAATAACAAAGTCTGTGATTTCTTTACGGCCTTTGAATAAATCATCAATGTACAAAACCTGCGCTTGCTGCAGTTGCTGTATTCGTTGCTCAAGCGTATCCAAGTTTGATTTGATTTCGTTGAACCCTTCAACGAATGGAAAGTATAAGACCTGAGTTCCTTTGGATAGGAGATTGTTTGATATTGCCATCAAAAGATGTGTCTTTCCGCATCCAGGACGACCTAAAAGGGCAATGCTTTTGTTTGGAATATTCCGATCGTCCAAATCATGGGCATAATTCCAAGCCGCTTTCAGTGCATCTAATACGGCTTTTGGCCGTCCTTCCTGTACAAAGTTTTTAAATCCTTTGCTTTGGAACTCTGGAGTTATCTTGCTTGTTTTCAATAACCGCTCTGCTGCTTTCTCTTTACGGCATTCACAAGGTATTGCATATTCCGTTCCTTCTTCATTACGGATAAGTAAAAACTCATCATCTTTGCATCTGTTGCATTTGTATTGCTTATCTTGTTCCGGTTCTGTTCTGTTGGTCGAGGAATGCGAACTCGCTCTCTTTTTGATCTCTTCCAAATTCAAGATTCCCTTTATGCTTTGCATTGCCACCCTCCTTGTTTCTTTCAAACTGAACTACTTGGGCTTCGCAATCTTCCAGCGTCTTAGCTCCACACTTTTGCCATGCTACAAGTGTTTGATTCACATAGGCCCATTTAGGAACTCCTTGATCAACTGCTCTACGTATTGCAAACATTAAAACATCAGCATCAAAGGTTTTTAGCCAATCCTCAACATATTCATATTGGATCGGCGCCATACTGCCGATGTTCCGTTGGTAAAAATCCATTACTCGCCCAAATGTATTATCATCATCATTATTATCTTTAGAAGGAGAAGGTGAAGGAGAAGGTGAAGGAGAAGGTGAAGGAGAAGGTGAAGCGGCTATTTGCGGTGCTCCTCGCTCTTCTTCGGCATTCTCACCTATTTCAACATCTTCATTTCGGTGTTCTGCGGTGTTCTGCGGTGTTTGTTGCCATTCCGCATCGGTTAAAGGACGCGGAAATGCTGATTGTCGGTCATCGTCGCGCTTTCCTTTGTTGATGTAAGACTGATATTTAAACCATTTACTCTTTGGGATCGCGATATATTTCTTTCCTTCAACCTCGTACCGCATCCACAAACCCACATTTGTAATTTGCTGCAGTGCTTCTTCTACTTCCCTCACCGACACATCCAAAGCTGGGCACACAAGTAATTTGAATTGCCTTGCATCACCTGTCATGCGTCCCCAGTCATCCATGTGTGGTATCGCCCAAGTGTAAAGAAGTACTGGTAATAATCCATGCTCTGTCAACTCTGCTATCTCCGCATCTGCGCTCATGTCAGAACTGATATATCTGCGCCTTGACACACTATCACCCACTTGCCTTAGATCGTAATTTATTCAGTATTTCAGCAGGATCTTTCCCTGCTTTTTTGATGATTAAGAAATCTAGTAACATTGGCTGCCATAACTTTTTATTGGAGTGTACAAGGGTATGCATAGAGTCAGATAGCAGTACGCAATTCCAAACCTCGTATTTTCCGCTACCGCCACCCATGCCGCCGTACACTACACGGTGTAAATGTAGTCCGGGACCGGGCTTACCGCTAAGTAAGCACCAGTTTCCGTCCCGTTTTTTGACCTCTGCTCTAACTTCTTCCTTGCTCATTTCCTCGGTTTTGGGCTTTCGTTTCCTCTGCTGTGTAACAATCTTATTTCGCCTACTAGTTGGCTTAGGAGCCGGGTTAAATCCGAAGTCATACATAAGGATCACCACGGAAAGTTATCTTTGGGTAAATCTATCGGCGTCCCATCATCTTGAAATGGATCGTTTTGAGGTCTGCTGCTGGATTGGTTGCTAGATTCTTGTTTGGACTCCAGGAACCGGACATTATCAGCGACACACTCATTCACGTAAATTCTTTTTCCTTCGTTATTTTCATAGTGTCGTGTCTGCCATCTTCCCTCTACAGCACATAAACGACCTTTGCGCAAATAGTTAGCACAAGTTTCCGCAAGCTGCCGCCACACAACCACAGGAATAAAGTCCGCTTCACGCTCTCCAGATTCGTTTTTAAAAGGTCTATCTACTGCAATCGTAAAAGTAGTAACTGCCACGCCAGATGGTGTGTATTTAAGCTCAGGATCGCTTGTGAGACGACCGATTTGTATAACTCTGTTCAACAATGTAATTCCTCCTATCTGTTCAGTAGCTCGGTGTAGTGAACAATCCTATTTAATTGCTTTGTCTCCCTGCAATAACGGCAATTTTCACAGCGTTGCGGCTCGATTCTACCAGACTTAACCTCTATCAAATGCGGCATATTGTCCCTAATAGAATCTAATTCACGTTGAATGTCATAAGCGTCAATAGAAATAACTGCTTTGTCTGGTGGGTCCTCTTTGGATACAGCGACTATGATAGGTTCTATCCATCCGTCACGATCTTTTACAATCCGTTCTCCCTCTGTATAGAGAGACATTTGAGTAACGTACCCACTAGCTTCAACAAATGTTACATAGCCTTTTTGAGGGTCCCATATTTCTTTTTGGATCTTCTGCACCGTCTTAATATCAGAAAGTCGGTTCCTATCAGGTGCGTAGTTGTCCATTTTGATTTTCCATGGTGCACCAGCAAATTCAAATGTGAAGATTACCTCTTTTTGCCCTTGAAGAACAAACATACAAAGCGGGTCATTTTCTATAGTCCTGATCAATAAATCAGCTTGTATGAACTCCTTCTTAAGCTCTCCTTTTCTTTGCCCTTTGGATGATATGATCTCAGGTGTGTTATTTTTGAACTCTTGGAAAGCTTCTTGACCTTCAAAGTAAGCATGTACATAAGAACCGATTAATAGAGCGTCTGAAGGCGGTTCGCTCCATCCTTGGAGCTTAGCCATTGCCCGAGCTTCACAATCTAAAAACTCTTTATATTGACTGTTGGACCAGTAAAATTTATTAGCATCAACCGAGTGGTAATTCTGATTGTTCAGGATCACTATTACCACCGTCCTTATCAGCCTTTTTAGCTGCTGCAGCCTGAGACTTTATAAATTCCTCTTCAGTGTTCGTAACCACATGGACTTTACTAAAGTTAAAATAATCCTCACGCTTTGCCATGTTATCCGTTAAGGACTTCCAAACCCCTGCCAATCGCAAATAATCATTTTCTGTAAAGGATTCTTGATTGCATCCCAAAAATTCCTCAATCATTTCCTTTGTCACACCATACTTTTCTTGGAATTTAAGCAATGCTTTTCTGATCCGATCAGCTAACGGTTCATCATATCCATCAATCAAGGTTTGTTTACACTGCTCCATGGCAGCGTCCACGATGTCTCCAGGAATAACTCCAAGGATACAAGCCCGCACACGCCGCGCCCCCATATTAGCTGTAAGCTCGTAAACGTCCCGAGGATCGTCAAGTTTGTCAATACGTCCCTTAGCCTTCCGTTCATGCTTGACATTAAAGATCATTGAACGGCGCGTGTTAGTTTCAATGTCCCAAGCGTAGGCCTCCATCTTAGATACTCCGTTAACTTGCTCAAGCTCAATTACTCCGTACTCCATATTGCCCCAATTTTGAGCTAGAACTTCAGCCAAGCGAATAGATGGACCTGTTACCTTACTTCCACCCTTAGGAAATTCATAGGCGGCTCCTTCTGCCAAGTTCTTGCGTTTACAAGCCTGCATTATGCGGTTGAATGATAATTGTTGGTCTCTTGGGAACTGCTTGGCAGAAAACAAAGCGGCCTTAACCTGTTCACTTTGCCGTGTAGCCACCATTTCATGCGCTACCGAACGTGATTGTGGTCCACTTGGTAAATAGTCCGAATAATCAACTGGTGCGTTATCATCAAAACTCATGTCTTTACAACCTCCTAATATTTGTGTTATTGTTGCCGTAACAATTTTGTTAAAGTTCTGGATGACCTTGGTTGCCGCCTTGGTCATTTTTTATATCCAAATCAGCTTGAATCGTAAGCAAGCAATCATACAGCCTATCTACCCGGTCTATTAGGAACTCTAGTAAAATTGAAAGATGTTCCCCACCTGACTTGGCCTTTTTGCATTCCATTAATGGCGCGACAATCTCCAGACTTTCCTTCACGTAATCGCTCGTCTTCACGTTTTCGCTCCCTTCTCCTTCTGTCGTATTCATCCCTAACAACTCCATTAGGAAAGATGAAATACTCACCATCAATCTCCACATTCAACTCTGTTGCAAGTAGAATGTCCGCAAAATCCTGACTCCCTTTGACTCTGTGTGAAAGTTGCAAGTTCGTCCAACCTCCTAACATGTACATATACAGAACAGTCGATAGCTTCTAAAAGATGTTCCAAACAATGCGGCTGGTTTGTCTCAAAGACCTCATACAACGCTTCACGCTCACAGCCTGCACATTTAATCATGATGGCATCAGAGCAAGTTCAGATTCGATCCAATCTAAAGCGGCCGGCAATACTTCTGGATGGCATTGCACACGTCCGTTTTGCAGTCTCCAGCGTAGTAATAAGAGATCGCAACGTCTTACAATCACATCAAATTTCATGTTCATTCTCCTTCCGGTATTTGTTTTTCTAGCTCGTCCAATACAATCAACAACTCTTGATTATCGGCGTGGTAGTTCCGTGATCGATCGATAAAATCTTGTAATTGTTCCCGGCTTACATTGCGCTCTACTTGATGATTAAATGTGACTCGTAATATTTCCGCTGCATCTGGTCTTACTTCAGATTTCATGTTTAAGCTCCTTTCTCTTTCTTTAATCGATCAGTTATATAAACCTGACCTTTAACCGTTACATATGTCGTTCTCCATGTGAAAGGATCTCCACTTGGTTTTTGCTTCACCCCTGTTACAACTTCAAACAATCCTTGTTCAACAGCCGACTGTGTTGGTTCAGTTGAATTTTGGCAAATCTTTTTCCATTCACGAAGTTTGTTGAATAACTCTTTTTGGCCAATTTTCAAACCATGACTTGTTAATGAGTGGGCCAAATCGCGAACTTTGATTGATTGATCTGATTGAAGACAAATCTCTGCAAATGTAACAAGTGGTTTTTGTTCTTCAATAGTAGTTCTAGCGTTTTTAAGTTGAGTTGCTAATGTTATGATCGTATCTGGATTAGCAAGCACCTCTTCGATCTTTGATGGTGTTAAATATGCTCCGTGTTTGCGAATTGTTGGTAACACATCTCCTGTTATCCATTTTCTAAATGACTTGGCTTCTGGCTTTCGACTTTCCAAGATGACATCATATAATCCATCCTCATTTATGACTGTCGCTTTATTCGGTCTACCTAAAGAGTCAGGCACGGTATCGGTTGAAACGATGTCGTCAGTTAATCTTTCTCTGACATGATGAGACTTTAAACCAAGCACATCGCATACATCTTTGAGGACGAACCACGGTTCTCCATTTCTTTCGATTGTCCTAACTGCGTTACCATTAAACTTGAAGATTTGTAATTGACTCATATACTCATTCCTTTCTATTCGTCCCATATCACAAGGACAGGAGTACCATTTGGAGTATTTTCATGCGACATATAGCCGTTTACATTCTCGAATTTTACAAGATCACCACCGAAGTCCTCATACTTCGCAAAAACAACGTCTCTATCACCGTAAAGCCCCATTCGATGTTCAAGTTGCTTTATCAGTTCAGATGCTTTCATTTACCTTCTCACCTCCTTATATAGTTCATTGGTGGTTGCTATTGGTTATTGATCAAACTCTCTTCGTACTCAGTAATCCATTCACGTCTAATTCTGCGATGCTTGCCAAGTTTGAAGCTTTTTAATTTCCCTGCATAAATCGCTCTAAAAATTGTTGATCGGCTGACTTTAAAATAATCAGCCACATCATCAATTGATACGATTGGTGGAAATTCTCCCATTATGATCACCTCCAACTATTTGTCTAACATAATGTTAGGTTTCTGCTCAAAAAAAATGATGTCTTTTAATTCGCAACCAAAAACATTAGCCAATCTCTCGCCATCCTCAACTCTGATTCTTTCCGGATTATCCTCCATTCTAGTATAGGTATCGATGTAAACCTTAAGGTTTGTTGCCATTTCTGTTTTGGTCATTCTTCGATAAGCTCTCCATTCACGAACTGTTCTGCGTTGTCTAATTGGAGTAGTTATTTGTTCCATCGCCATGTGATCACCTCCAATCTGTATCTCCATGTTATCTAACTTTAAGTTAGGCGTCAATGCCTATTTTCAAAAAAACTAAGTATAAGTTAGAAAAAGTGTGGAATAATGCCTAATTGTATGTTAATATAATTTACAGAATCTGAGAGGAGAATTAAAATTGAAAACAATTCGTTTTGCTGAAAACTTAAAAAGGATACGTGAGTGGAGAGGTATCAATAAAGAAGAATTAGGAGAACGTATTGGAGTATCTGGAGTTACTGTGGGCTATTGGGAAAGTGGTAGAAATGAACCTCGTATGGGTAAAGTAGAACAAATTGCTGATATTTTGAATGTTGACATAGATGATCTCTTGTTTAGTGAAGATTTCGAATCGATTAAGGCTAATTCAAAGCCTATGTTAAGTGACGAAAAAAGAAAGGCAATGGATATGATAACTAATCTTTCAGACGAAGATGTTAAATTGTTAAATGCGCTAATGGAACGATCGCTGAATAAACCTGAATGAGGGTGAAAAAATGCCAAAAAAGGGAGAACGAATCAAAACTAAAACAAAAAATGTTTGTATTGTAAACGGGGAGTACTTTTATAGATTTAGCATTAAAAATCCTACTACCGGAAACAGAATTCAAAACGAAGCTGGGCCATTTAAGTCTGAAAAAGAGGCGGAATATGAGGGAATCAAAATTAAGGCTGAGATTTTGAATGGTACATACATATCAAAAAACAAATTAACTATTAGCGAATTAGCAGATCAATGGCTAGTTTTATATGCAGCTACTGGTGTAAAAGAAAGAACAGTTGATTCTAGAAAAAGTATTGTAGAGAAAATCAAAGAAAAAATGGGCGGTTTTTATCTGCAAGAGATCACAAGTGCTCAATATCAAGAAATATTAAATAGTTTAAAAAACGAAAAAAGACATATTGAAAAAACAGGCACTGAAAAAATTGGCTATACTAAAAATTTCATTACATCATTTCATACTGTTGTGAAGATGATTTTTTATAAAGCATTAGAACTTGACTATATAAAGAAGGATATAACAGCTTTTGTTAGTGTACCTACTTTTGTTCAAACAGTTGAGGAAATCGAATCATCCAATGATCTTCCTGAATATTTAGAAAAAGGGGAGCTTGCTAAATTTCTTAATACAACGAGAGAGTGTGAAGATTTACAGATGCACCGGATTTATTTCATTTTGGCTTATACAGGCATGCGAATTGGTGAATTATTAGCGCTTAAACCAACTGACATAGACGAAATAAACAAAAGAATATCTATAACCAAAACTCTTTACGTTAAAGGCTCTATCAAGTCGCATACACTAAACACTCCAAAAAACAAATCGTCGATTAGGAAAATTGATGTCAGTCAAACAGTTATCAAAATAATTAAAGAACAACTAGCTTGGAGAAATGAATATAAGATGGAATATTTAAAGTGGTACAACAATGAACAAAACTATATATTTATCAACAATAACACATTGCCTGGGCGACCTCTACACCCTAATACAGTTAGGGATCATATGCGGGAAATGTTAGAAGCTGCTGAACTATCAACAAACATCACTCCACACTCACTCCGACATACCTATACTTCCTTAATGAGCGAAGCTGGTGTTGAACTACCAGTAATCCAACAGATGTTAGGACACAAAAATGATGCAACAACAAGAAACATATATCTACATGTTACTGAAGCGAGAAAGCGGGCTTCTGTAGAAAAATTAGACTTATTAATGAACGGTTTATTATGATTATGTGGGTAAATTGTGGGTTGTAAATTCGTAGAACGCTGATAATAAGCCGTTTCTACGAATTTTTGTTTTATCGGTATCATAAAGAATTACTATTTCTGTCACAATTGTCGTTTGTCAGTCACTTTCATTGATTTCGCCAAAACCCTTTGTCATCAAGGGATTTTATGAAATATTCAATGATTATGGTGGAATTTTTTGTGTGATAAAAATTATTTAATGTGGGTGTTTTGTGGGAAAAAAAGGCCGAGAGAGTCCCCTCGGCTAAGAATTTATATTAAATTTCACAGCACTTATTTTAATCCTATACAACTCAGAAAGCTTTGCTGCATGCCAAATACTTAATTCATCTGGGTTACATTCTAAATACTCCATCCCTTCTTCAGGAACACCAATAAACTCTGCTGCTGAATGCAATGAAATTCCTTTGCTTTTTCTTACATCTGAAAAACTTGACATAAAATCATCCTCTCACTCGTGTTGTTTACGATGAAAATGAGTGATACAATTTTCCTAATCTTTCTTATTTGAAAGGAGTTTCAGTTTTGTACTTCTCCCGTGGGAGAAGTCTACTCAAGGTGCGCTTAAAGGAACGGGATATAAAGCAGGCCGAACTAGCAAGACGATCTGGAATATCACGGCAGATGATATCCCAATACGCCAATAATAAATCCTCGATGTCAGTAGAAGTCATGAAGACAATATCTTATGTACTTGGCTGTCACATGGAGGACTTATACCAATGGGAGCGCCACAATAAAGAGTAGGCTTTTCCCCGGATATTTTGTAAGGTGACACCTTACAACCATTATCATAACCTAACAACTAAACCACTCTTTCCCACATTTCACTTTTTCCGACCACCCCTTAAAAGTGAATTAATTTCATTTTATCATCAAAAAGTGTCGAACACTGTCGATAAATGTTTATTAAAAAAATTAATGTTAGGCTCTGCATACAAGAACTTATGTTCTCATTATATTAACAACTAACCAGTTTGGCAATATGTATTTACCATTTTGGTAATAAATATTTTTCTTGAATAAAACACCTCAAAAGGCGTAAAATAAGAACACACGTTCTTGAAATGAGGTGTTATTAATGGCTCCGACCAGAACAGACGAAGATTCATCATATGTGAAAATGTATATATTACTTCCAATGATTTTGACGGCGTTCGAACGGGATAAACTAGTGGCTAAGAAGTCGTTCAAAACTCCAATGCCTTATGTCGTCCTAATTGAATCAGCGATAAAAAGGGTTGAAGCTGATCTAAAAGAAACAAGGAGAAAACTTCGAATACTTGGTATAAAGGTATATGAAGAGACACGCACAGAAATAAGCATAGACGCTCGTTACTTGTGCAGGGGATACCATCATGAATTCTCGATGCTTTGGAGCTTTGTAAAGGCCGAATCAAGCGTATTAATGGAAAGATATCTAGGTATCGATATTTATATGTATATAGATCCAAACAATCCGTACGGGAAGGATCAATATAATCTACCTACAGAGATAGCAAAGCCCACCGACCATATAGGTTAGTGGGCTTGATCTTATAGTTCAGAAGATTATTAACAGTTAATCTTGCAATCCAAAAAAGTCTTCAATAAGCACTTGTAAGTCAATTTTTCTATCTTCCGAAATAGCACCCTTATATTCCTTTAAATCCTTTTTTAGCAACGGTTGCATCAACTTGATTTGAAGTAAACTATCAACATTTACTGAATCATTTTCTTTCTTTAACATCAAGTCAAACTTTTTAAGTAATTGAATTTGGTGTGATAATGGGGCAACAGTAATAATTGGACATAATGGATGAAAATTTTCTTCGTTGTTCGATGTGACGACTACCCATCTTTCATTATGACGTTTTCTTGTTCCTGTGTGATCAGCCTGCGGCATAGTAACAAATTCATCAGTAACAATCCAAACATCACCAAAGTTGAATTTTCTGTCGTCGAATAAAGCTCTTTTATCTACAAATCTAGGCTTTGTCGACAATAGAAATCCTCCTTCTCACATCTTCAAACATATCTTGTTGCTCCATTAAATGAGCATAATATTCTTCGCTAGAACAATCAGAATAAAGCCTTGCTTTCAATCTTTTTCTAGCCTCTTCTTTTTGCTGGCGAGTGGATTTGAAGACCTTCTCCTTTTGGTCCATATCTAACACCCTCCCGTTAAATTTAGTACTACCTCTACTTTCCTCTTCTATGATAAACCTCATTGGGGGAATATCATAAGCAAAGTCAATTACACCACGATACGACTCTTTACCCAAACGGTCAATAATAAAACAAGCAACAAGCTCTGCTTCTTCAGGCAAACCTTCATATGGATCATCTATAGTACCAACATATTTATGCTGATATGATATGCTTCCATAAGCGTTTTGTCCCTCTGTTATCTTAACAATACCCTCTTTTTCCAATGATAAAGTGGCATCCACAACCAAAGTGTCATTCGGGCCATAATGATACCTAACGAATTTAGTTTCTGTATATTGTTCTTTTTTTAATTGGAAATAATAATATTCAAAAGAAAATACATACTTCATTAAATCCGTTCTTCCAAGTAGTCTAGGTGAATGTTTAAGAAAATATACTATTAATTTTTTTAAATTATTCATGTATATTCGCCCCCCCTATGGCAAGGCGATTTAGTATGGAAACAAAAAAAGTACCATACAGCTTTACTTGCCATATAGTACTTTGCCATATTTAATTTTTTGAAATTAAACATGGCTTTCGACACTCACTTCCTAAATTCCTTCTTTTTACTAAAAAAATATATATTTATTATTTTATAGTTGGTTTCTGTTCAAATTTCATTCACCTTTCTGTAGTAAACTCAATAATTTATGTATCTTCTACGCAAAACAAGAACGTATGTTCTATTTATATAATACAACATACTTATTTTTATTGGAAGACAAAACTAGGTCATTAATAGGACACAAAAAAAGCCCCATCAGATAAACTGACAGGGCTTCTACCGATGCTTTCGGATGAGACTAATATATCATGTATGGGATATATTGTAAACTATTTTGTTATTGTGGCTGTTTTGGTATCATTGTTCCATCCAACTTTAGCTCCAAGTGCTTCACCGACCGACCGGAGCGGAACATATACACGACCTTCCAGGATAAAGCCATCTTCTATTTTTGCATCATTGACATAGACTTTAGCTTTTTCCAAGTCCCCATCCCCTTTTAACTCGGCTTCCACAGCCTTTTTAAATTGCTCCCAACCCGTCCATTTACCGTTATCATACATCAACCGTGGGCATATCTTACCTGACCAATCGTAATGTCGTCTGAGTCGATCAACGCCCCATCCACGATCCTTAAGCATCTTGGCAACAAGTTTAACGGCGTTATCCAGCGCTTGAGCGTAATTCCCTGATTCACATATCTCTATCCCTATGCTTGATCGATTGCCGCTTTTTACGCCACTTCCATCTCCTGCATGCCAAGCTGATTCATTAAGTGGGATACATTCAATAGCTTCCTTTTCGTCCACGACAATATGAAATGATGCTTGTCTACTATTTGATTGATTTGTAAGCCATCCCCGCTCATTTTGAGCCGTGCTGGACGCATTACCTGTATTGTGAATGGTAATTGTTGTAGGAACCATAGGAAGGGCAGGACGGCGATTACAGGTCGTTCCTTTAGGTATGTGATCGATACGGTATATCATTGTTCGTCTCCACCCTTACCCTTTAATACAGCTATAGCTTTCTTTAAAAATGGCGGTACTGGCGCTCCTGTACGTCCGGCATTTTCCAAAAACGAAATCAACTCATTCGCTAAGAAAAAGAATATAGCTGCATCCCTAAACATATGAGCATCTCCTAGCGCTGAATCAACCATATGTGATACCGCAACGATGGCAAATATGGTTACCTTCCTAGCAATACCAATGAGTCCAGTTCTACTACTTAATTTCCCTTCTATGGATGCTGCTATCACACCAGATACATAATCAATAATTACAAAAGCAAGTAGAATATTAAGCAAAGACGACCAACCCCCAAACAAAAATGATGCGGCTGAACCGCCAATTGCTACGATTATTTTTATAAAGTTATCCATTTTGTTCACTCTCCTAAATTAGTTTATTAAAGGAAAAACCTCCCTATTGTCGAATCTAGCAGACAGAAGGGAGGTGTAAATATGTCTAAAATTAATGTTAAAGAAATAGCTGAATCTTTCTTTCAAGAACTTGAACAATTATACAAAGATGACATTCAAAAATTAGTGTCTGATGAAGTGGCTAAAAAGGAAACGCCACTCGAGCAAAAACTTGCTCTAGTTAACGGTTTAGCTTCATCACTCCAAAACCATACCGAAAGATTCACGATTAGGCTTGTTCAAGAGGTTGTTGATAGGTTAGAGGAATAGTCCGCTTGTTTTCTGCGACCAGTTTTCCTAGTTCTTTTGCAATCTCTTTGACCGTCTCGTCTGGGCGGTCTTTCTTTGTTATTTCCTCTATCCTCTTATCTGTAGCATCTCTGATGGCTTGCAACACCTTTTCTTCTTGTCCAGGATAAAAAGCCACTACAGCAGATATGACTTCGCAAACGTCCTGTACCGTTGGGTAAATCTCAATCTTTAACGTATTTTGGATAATGGCCAACTTAATCACCCTTTCTTATTCATCATCAAATAGAAAAATAAAGATACAACAACAATCAATAACCATAACCACCAATAGGAAATTAATTTTTCACCTTTTGTCATATGAACCATGTCAGAAATGAACTGTTTCAATACGGGCACCATCCTCTTTAGGCATAATAAAAAGCCCCACCAGATGGTGAGACTTTGGTAAAACTGTATGTTATTTTTCGAGTTCGGCTAATTGTTTTTCCAATTCGTTGATACGTTCTTTTATTGATTCAATAGTTGGTTGACGTAAGTCAATACCCCATTTTTTATCTTCTTCCGACAAAGTTTTGTCATTTTGGATTTTTTGCACGGCATTTTCGTACATTGTTAATCTTTCGTTATAAGACTTTAATTGATTTTTGATTTTCGTTACTTTTTCTGTCAAACTCATTTCTTCTGAGTTTATAACATTCAAATTATCACCTTCTTGTTTTGAAGAACTATTTGTTTCATTACCAAGAGAATCTAGTGATTCATCTAACACTATAGTTTTAGTATCGGCTAAATACTTAACATCATAACCCAAAGCGTTTGATACAGTGCGTACTGGTAGGTAAGTAGTTCCTTGATAAACTAACGGATCAGCATCTAATGATTGTTCTTCACCATTTACAACAATTTTAAATTTTTCAAACGAAGCTTGAACATACTCTTTCACTGGTGCAGCCAGTGTTGTGGTTGCTGTGCCAATTATTAATCCTATGCATAAAGCAAGGACTACACTTAACTTATTTTTCATAGGACGATCCTCCCGCTTTTTTCCTCATTATAAATCAATAGCAAGGAAAAATCATCCTATTTGAACGCCATTTACATAAACGCCAGTTGGAGCATCGATGTATATAGAACCAGTTAAAGATGTGATAAAACCGCTGTTTTGAAATCTCAAATCCACAGTATAGTCATTATCGATTATGGAAAACACATTATCATTTCCACTCCCAGAGAAAACACCAATATCAGCAAATCCAGACCTTAGTTCAACTCTTTTATTCCCTACAGTGTTTGTCATAACCGTACTGCCTATTACAGTACCGCCTGTTATAGTGCTACCTGTAATGTTTGAACCAGTAATATCTCCCTTGAACTTAGCTCCTTCAGCTTCCATAACTCCTTGCATATTAACTTTGAATGGAGCTGATGCCATATCAGCATTCCCCAACCAAAAGCCACTCTCATTAGCTTTCAGTACGTTGTTTCCGCTGCCTATTTCGATTTGTCCACCGATGAATTGACCAGCCCTTACAATACCCTTAAATTCATATTCTCCGTTGATTGGATCGAAATATAATGCGTCTGTGTAGTTACCTGAACCATCACCTTTCTGCATCCTGAATTCATCAGCATTCCATTTCGAACGAGCTAGTTTGTCGTATCGCTCAATCACAACCCCTTCATCTGGTCCGATCTTTACCCCATACATCCATTTATCTTTACCTACTGTAGTAGTCTGGATGCGATAAATAGAGTCTTGTATGCCTTTAATATAATTGGCTATAACAACCTTACTATTAATTCGGCGTTTAGGAGAATAAGAGTATTGGATAATCCTTTGTGCTTCATTGATGTCTAACTCCTCGTCATCAACCTGAACGGTATCACCTAGTTCGAACTCTTCAAGCCCCTCAAATTCAGGTAACGTCCGTAACTCAACAACATCAACCTCATAAGCCGTTAAAACCTCTCCAGATTGCCCGTTTACATCTTTTACAATGCCGCGTAGGTTTTTACCTAGGCTAAACAGTATACCACGATCTTGACCCCTACGATTGAGTATAGATACGGTGTATTTGTCATAATACAGTTCTCCACTGCATTGTTCAGCAATTGTTCTTACAACTGCCCGAGCGTCAATGTTTTCTTTCAGTTCTACGCTTATTAATCCGGTTGGTTGTACCGTTCCAGTTGTAAATCCAGTACCATCAAGAGCCATAGACAAAAGTGCGGCTGGTGTCCCGGTATGAATAAATCCCCCCTCAAATACAGTAAAGAGCAGATCATAACCGACCTGCTCACATTCTACTGCTATTATGACACTACCATCCTCCGCCCTTGTTCGGCGGTGATGTACGATATTAAAGTATTGATCTTCTACCTCTGCAAAGTTTCCTACTTGGATGTATTGGCTTTTGTCATCGTCCAGTAATACTGAGAATTTAAGTGTATATGCCCCGTTAATCTGTTCATAAATCTCGTCGTTTAAATAGTCTTCTAATACTGCCAACGGCTTATGTTGACTATTTAATATTGTAATCAATGTATCACCTCAATTCAAATAAGCCCCGAGGTTATTCAGGGCTTGTTAAATAG
>RCUS01000969.1_pt1 | contig 16280 bp, 14 predicted proteins | sample 2166221 | NCBI WGS metagenome assembly RCUS01 (sample SAMN09932758, study PRJNA488358) | compost metagenome | isolation source: compost soil in cyclohexanecarboxylic | place: Germany: Experimental Botanical Garden | reverse complement strand
TCAACCGCCTTCTCGAGTCAAGCCTTATTTTCAAAGGCTTTTCGAGGTTATCGACTTGGCTTTCTGCGTTGCCGCTTGCCCTGTCGATGTGGTGCATTATAGAGACATTGATCACATTGGCAAGTGCTGACTGCAATAAAATTGCAAAAAACGGCCATTTATTAGTTATTCATATCAAAACACAGCTTTCATACAGACTTATCCACAGGCGGGCGTTAAAAAGAGCTCTGATTGATACTCGGTGCTCCCCAATCCGGCAGCGTCTCGACGCCATCCTGACCAAAAGCCGATGCCTATACAGATACCTATATAAAGGAAGGCAGTAAAAAGAGGTCATCAGGCCAGATCGGCCTCGGCGACCCAGGCTGAGATCAGCTCGGCGGCGGCGAGGGAGCGGCAACCCGAGACATTCTGTCCGGCCCAGAGTGGCGAGAAGCCGCTCTCTCCCATCTTTTCAGCCGCGGCGCGCAACGGGGCCAATGCGCCGCTGGCATGGGGGAAGTCAGGGGGCAGTGCCGAGAGAGGGCCGAGCTCCCGCATCAAGCGATTCACTATCCCCCGCGCCGGACGGCCGCTAAACAGATTGGTCAGTGCGGTGTGCCGGCCATGCGCCCCCAGGAGCGCCGCACGGTGCAGGGGCGAGGTCGTCGCCTCGTGGCAACAGAGAAATGCCGTTCCCATCTGGACTGCGCTGGCCCCCAGTGCCAGGGCGGCCTTGATCCCCTTGCCATCGACAATGCCCCCGGCAGCAATGATAGGCAAATCCACTGCCGCCACTATCTGTGGCAACAGCGTAAAGGTGCCTTGTTGCAAGCTGAGATCCTGATTCAGGAAGTGACCGCGATGTCCTCCCGCCTCCAGCCCCTGGGCTATGATGGCATCGGCGCCATGGCGGGCCAGCCACTTCGCTTCTGCTACCGTGGTCGCACTGGCAAAGACTTTTGCTCCCGTTGCTTTTACCCTGGCAAGCAACTCGGGCGCCGGCAGGCCGAAGTGGAAGCTGACTACGGCGGGGTTGAACTCGGCCAGGATGGCTGCATGCTCGGCGTTGAACGGGGCGCGACTTGGCCCATTCGATACAGCATCGGTACTCACACCGAACTCGGCATAAAAAGGTGCCAGCGCCTGTTGCCAGCGGTGCTCTTCGGCCGGATCAGGCTCACGCTGTCGATGGCAGAAGAAGTTGATGTTGAAAGGGCCTGGGCCACTGGCCGCCAGCTGTTCCAATGCCTTGCGCAGCTCGGCCGTGCCGAGCATGGCCGCCGGCAAGGATCCCAGGGCACCCGCCCCCGTCACCGCCATGGCCAGCTCAGCGTTCTGCACCCCGGCCATGGGCGCCTGGATGATGGGGTAGCGCATCCCCAGATCGGCAAACAGGCTCATGCGACACCCTCTCCTTCTGCGACTGAGGCTGCCATATGACTGCGCGCCAGCGCGATGGCGCCGTCGATGGCGCCGCGGGCCTGTGGGCTGTTCTGCCAGCAGGTCGAGCCCAGCATGCTGGCCACCAGCCGGACTATGTGGCCGCTATCCGCCTCGGCCAGCTCACTCAGGCTGTGGTAGCCCAGCTGTTCGAGCCGCCCGATGACGGTGGGGCCCACCCCTTTCACCCCGAGCAGCAGGCTGCGCTCCCGTGCCGAAAACTGTTTCACGTCGGTCATTGCAGAGCTCCTTTCCGATGACTGCAGTTGCACATCAGGCCCCCAAGAGGCCTGATGAAGATAACGAGGATCAGCGCACGCTGCGCAGCAGGAAGTCCGGCTGGCCGCAGGAGCGGCGCTCCCGCTTTTGCATCTCGTCCGAGCAGGGAACGGCATCCGTCCCTTCCTTGTTGATGCAGATGTAGATCTCCCGCAGGAAACGCCCGCCATCGGCGCAGGCCACAGTGATGGTGTCGGGTGCAAGCCACTCATTGGCAATGGCCAGATCCGCCTTCAGTTCGAAGGTACTCTTGCGAAGGGGCTCTGCCGGCGATTGATAGGCGGCCGGGATCTTCACCTTCTGGCGCAGATCGCTGGCCAGTTGGTGAAATGCCTCCTGATTCAGGCCTGAGCAGGTGCCGTGCTTCTCCCACTCATGACCATAGAGGAAGCGGCTGGGATAGAGCCCGGCAAACTGCTGCTCCATGGCGGGATCCAGTCGCTCTCGGGTACAGTTGCCGGGATAGCCGCGCTGATACTGGGGCCAGAGCCCGTGCAGCACGAAGCCCAACTGGCGGCTGCACTGCTCTCTATCGGCCGGCTTGATGGCGCAGTGCTGCGGTGACCAGGAGAGCGCCAGGGCGTAGTAGTCAAACTCACCTGGCCGCCCCTTAGCCTGCGCGACTTGGGCACACAGCAAGAAAGCAGCCAGGAGTAGCATCATCTTCTTCATGTCATCGTCTCCGTCATCGCAGTCAGGCCGCCCCCTTCCGGCGAGGAATACGCCCGTTTATCAGGCCCCATGCTCCCATACAAGGGAGTCAAAGAACAACCATGTGAAATGCCCTTACTAAAGGAGGGTCAGACCAGTAAAGGGTTTCCCCTCCCGGATCAGAGGCGTAAGCTGACTCTCCGGCGAGCCCCCGCGTCCCGCCACCTTATCCCCGAATTCAGCTGCAACAGGACGTAACATGATCCGCAAGAATCCCTCAGGTCACCTGCCCGTCATCCACGAATCCGCCTACATCGACAAGACCGCCATCATCTGTGGCAAGGTGATCATCAATGAGAATGTGTTTGTCGGCCCCTATGCCGTGATCCGCGCCGACGAGGTGGACGAGAGCGGCGACATGGAGCCCATCGTCATCGGCGCCAACTCCAATATTCAGGACGGTGTGGTGATCCACTCCAAGTCCGGCGCCGCCGTCACCATAGGCGAATACAGCTCCATCGCCCACCGCAGCATAGTGCACGGCCCCTGCGAGGTGGGTAACCGGGTCTTCATCGGCTTCAACAGCGTGCTGTTCAACTGCCATATCGGCGAAGGATCCGTGGTACGTCACAACTCGGTGATCGACGGCTGCGATCTGCCCCCGGGCTTTTATGTGCCGTCCACCACCCGCATCAACCAGCAGAGCGATCTGGCCCAGATCCCCCGCGTCACCGTGGATGCCACCGAGTTCTCAGAGGACGTGGCCCACACCAACATCGACCTGGTCAAGGGCTACAAGGCGCTCTCCAACGAGTTCTGATGCCAGCCATGTCATAGCAGAAAAGGGGCACCACGCGGCCCCTTTTCTCTGCACGAAATCCTGACCCGGCCGGACACGCCACCATGGCGCTGGCATCCCCTCTTCTTTATCTCTCCCGTTCGGCGCCCTCAAAACAAAGAACCCCTACTCGTTGGGTGCCCAACTTTCGGGGTTCACGTCACGCAGGCTGCGCCCTCATGCGGCACAAGGGGCTGCGGGTCGGAATATCAGGTCCCGATGATACCGCCGTCGTCCCGGGTGATACGCAGCACGGCGGAGCGGGGAATGGCAGTGCCGCCATCCGGGAAGTGGGAGGGAGCCAACTCCTCCCCCGGGTGCTGCACCCCGACGAACATAGTGCGCCAGTCCGGACTGAAGGTGAGGCCCGTGATCTCGCAGGCAATGGGGCCAGTCAGGAAGCGGCGCACCTCGCCACTCGCCGGGTCCGCGCACAGCATCTGGTTGTTGCCCATGCCGGCAAACTGCTTCTCGTTGGAGTAATCGCCGTCGGTCTGGATCCAGAGCCGTCCCGCCTCGTCGAAGCCGATGCCGTCCGGGCTGTTGAACATGTTGTCCGGGTTGATGTTGGCACTGCCCGCCATCAACCCCTCTTTATTGACCTCAGGATTGCCCGCCAGCAGGAAGAGATCCCACTCGAAGCTGTCGCTGCCGTGATCGCCACCGGCCGGGCGCCAGCGGATGATCTGGCCATAGGGGTTCTCGGCCCTGGGGTTGGCGCCGTCCAGGGGTTGGTTCTCCTTGAGGCCGCGGTTCTTGTTGTTGGTCAGGGTGCAGTAGGCTTCGGCACGGTGGGGATGCACGGCCACCCACTCCGGCCTGTCCATGGTGGTGGCGCCGAGCCGGGTCGCGGCTTCGCGCGCGAAGATGAGCACCTCCCCCTGATCGGCGAAGCCGTTCTCCCGGGTCAGGCCGTGCTGGCCGTGCACCAGGGGCAACCACTGGCCGGTGCCCTTCAGTTCCCCTTCCTTGGCCTCGAAGCGGGCCACATAGAGGGTGCCCTCATCCAGCAGATCCCGGTTGGCAGGGTCCTTGCCCGGCGCCACCTTGTTCTTCGAGACGAAGCGGTAGATGTGCTCGCCCCGCTCGTCATCACCGAGGTAAACCACGGCGCGGCCATCTTTATTGATGGTGAAGGCGGCATTCTCATGCTTGAAGCGGCCCAGCGCCGTGCGCTTCTTCGGGGTGGAGGCGGGATCGTGCGGATCGATTTCCACCACCCAGCCGAAGCGGTGTGGCTCGTTGGGGTGTTTGGCGAGATCGAAGCGCTCGTCAAACTGGTGCCAGCCAAAGCCCGCATCCTCGGCGGCCAGGCCGTAGCGGGCTGCGCGCAGGTCCAGCACCGGCTTGCCCGCACTGCCGAAGTAACCGTTGAAGTTCTCCTCGCAGGTGAGGTAGGTACCCCAGGGGGTCTGGCCGTTGGAGCAGTTGTTGAAGGTGCCAAGGGCGGTGCGCCCCTCAGGGTCGGCATGGGTCTTGAGCAGGGCGTGGCCTGCCGCCGGGCCGCTCAGTGTCATGGGGGTGGTGGCGGTGATGCGGCGATTGAGGGCCCCCCTGGGGTTGGCCTGCCACTTGCCATCGATGCGTACCAGCTCCACCAGAGAGACACCGTGGGCCGCCTGGGCCTTGGCGACGCCCTCGGCACTGAGCGCCTTGCCGCCATCCGCAAACAGGTATTCGTAGTTGGTGTACTCATTGTTGACGGCGAGCAGGGCGCGATCAGGGCCCAGGGGGAAGAAGCTCATGCCGTCGTTATTGTCGCCAAACTGGCGTGCCTGGGCCCTGGCATCATTGCTCTGGCTGAAGGCGGGGGCATCGGCGAACAGGGCATCCCCCCAGGCGATCAGCACTTCGGCCTTGTAACCTGGCGGCACCACTATGGCATCGGCCACAGAGGCGGGCACGGCCTGGAACCCCAGCAGCGGCTGGGTGGCGGCGGCCACGGCGCGGGCTACCGGGCTCGCGGCGAAGAAGGCCACCATGCTGGCGGCGCCGACTCCCTTGAGGAACCCCCGGCGGCTGAGGCCAGCCTCGATCAGGCGGTTGAACTCTGGCTCCTGTTCCCGGGGATGGTTGACACTGTCTCTCTCGTCAAAACGGCTCATCGGCTTTTCCTTGTGCATCATTGCGTAATCACTGCGTCCGGCCACAGCATGGCGGCACTTTATTAAACGATGATGACAAACGATGAGATAACCGGCTGGCCCGGCAAGGCGCCACCGCCCAGGAGAAGGGGCGGTGGACACGAGTCCCACCACCCCGAAAGACGTATCGCCGACAGAAGGGTTGAGTCCTAACCGCACTTCTTCAGGCTGATATGCCCGTTTGTACCGGATTGCACCCGCTGGCAGCCTCTAGCCGCACTTCTTCAGGCTGACATGCCAGTTGGCGCCGGATTGCACCTGATGTTTGGTGGCGAAGCTGTCCATATTGAGGGCCACCGAGACCTGCAGCAGGCTGTTGAGGTAGACCAGCGGCTGGCCTTCCGGCACATCGCCGAAGCTGCTGACGTAGGGGGCCTTGCCCTCGTATTTCAGCGCATCCCCTTCGCTGATCCTGATGCAGGCGTTGTCCCCCTTGTTGATCCCCGCCTTGGTCAGCAGCGCATCGTCGATATTGGTCCAGACGTTGCCATACTGCACGTCCAGGATGGGAATGGTGCCCTTGAGAGTGCCATCTTTTTCCGCCACGGCCGGCTGGTAGGGGATGGTCACCACCTCGGCGGGCAGCAGGGGCCCCACCTGCTCGAAGCTGATGACGCCGGAGGCAAGCCGCGCCCCCGTGTAGGCGTAGACGTCGCGACCGTGGAAGGTGTAGGACTTCTCGGAGCCCTTGAGGCGGTTGCGTTTCTCGTCTATCTGGCGCACCGCCTCGATGCCGAAGTGTTCGGCCACCAAGGTCAGGGTGCCGTTGTCCGGGCTGACGATGTAGTGGCCGCTCTTGGTCTTGAGCACCACCGAGTGGCGATCGGTGCCGACGCCGGGATCCACCACGCTGACGAAGACGGTGCCCTTGGGCCAGTAGTTGAGGGTCTGGTAGAGGCGGTAGGAGGCCTCCCAGATGTTGTAGGCCGGGATCTCGTGGGTCAGATCCTGCAGCGGCAGTGTCCTGTCCACCCCGAAGGCGACCCCCTTCATGGCGGAGACGGCTCCGTCCTTGAGACCAAAATCGGTCTGGAAGACCAGCGCCTCGTTTGCGAAGGCACTACTCCCCATCAGCGAGAGGGCGAGGACGAGGGCGCGGGGAAGGGTACGAATAGCCATATCAGGACTCCTTGTGGGGAATGCAACAGAGAAACAGAAATCTAGACGTCCAGAATGCCATTTGATGACACCTTTGCAAGCCCCCTTGCCCGAATGGGGGGAAAGCACTCGCCAGAGCGCTCCGCCGGGTGTATCCATGGACGAGTCAAATTCAGGAGACGACGGTATGACAGAGCAAGGGCACGAAACCCTATTGTTGAGCCTGGGCGACAGCCAGAGCCGGGTACAGATCACCGGGGCGGATGGCGTCAGCCAGACCTTTTCACTGGCCCTAGGCCTGAATGCCATGACACCCGGTCCCTTTCGCCGGGACCCGCCAACCCCCCTCGAGCTGGAGCAGGCCATCATGGTGGTGGAAGATGCACTGATGCCCCTCGCAGCCCATATCCAACCCCACCCCCTGATACAGCTTCACAGCCCGGTGCCGCTGGCAGGCGGACTCGGCAGCCACGAGCTGAACCGGGAGAGCATCGAACGGTTGTTCGGCCAGCTGGTCGCCATGGTGGAGGGAGATCCGCTGGCTGCGGCCCAGCTGCCCAGAGATCGCCGCTTTGCCGCCACCCTGCTGATCCTGCGAGAATGGATGCACCACCTGGGTGCCGAACGGGTGCAACTGCTCCCGTGATGGCAGCGCCAGTCAGGGGCGCCATGCCCTCTTACTCCGCGACCACCATCGATTCGCCCTTCCCTTGCCATCGAATCGTGAACGTCTATCTTGTTGATATTGGAGGCTCATTTTCCTTGCGCTGCCTGCCCCCGCCAACTTTCATCTGGTGATACCGAGCAGAATCAGTTACAAAAAAGTCTTCTGTCACTACCCGGGAGCATCACGGCATGGCGGGATCACTGTTGCGGATCATCCCCCGCAAGTGGTTGATTCAATTCACACTGTTCTCTCTGGCACTGGCAGGGTTGGGGCTGGTGTTCAACTACACCTACCTCAGCATCCGGCACGACATGCAGCTCATCACCGCCAAACAGCAGAATGTGTTCGAGGTGTTTTATCAGCGGGCCCGCATCCTGGCGCCAGACGCGCTGGCCCGGTTCGTCGACAACAGCAGCATCAAGGCGCCCATCTTCAGCGAGAACAGGGATGCGACGGCCTATGCCTATGCTTATGACCTCGATACCCTGACCCGTATGGCTGTCATTCCCATACTCCCCTCATCCAACCCGGTACTCATCGCCTACCAATATGCCCTCTCCTACCCCGAGGTCATCAACCTCTACGCCTTCTATGACGATCGTCGCCTGCTTGGCATGGTGCCCGACCGACTGACACTCCCGAACCGGCTGATGCCGACCAACAGCGACCTCAATGACATCGAACCCTGGACCCATTATTTCGGTTGCGCCCTCTTCGCCTCCGCCCATGTGCCCTGCAGCACGGATGAGGCCTGGGTGTCCGACCTCTACACCGACACCTTCACCGGGTTGCAGACCATCACCATGTACTTCCCCTTCGTCTTCTACGACCCGGTGATAGCGGATTACCGCCATGGTCTGACGGGCATAGACATCGCCGTCGACGAGGCGTTCAAGGATGTGCTTCGCCCCTTCGAGAGCCTCAATCCGACCAGAACCACACTCTCTTTCGATGAAATAGAGCCCTGTCGCCCCTGGCATCTCTGCCTGAATACCCGCTTTATGCGGGCCAAGGCCAGCGTCGACCTCTATCTCAAATGGTCATACAGCTACGGCGATTTCATGCGAGCGGTGCTCTATGGCCCCGCCTTCAAACTCTATCTGATCGCCCTGCTGCTGCTCATACTGACGGGACGGGGCATCTACGGCCGCCTGCGCACCCTGGCACAGACCGATCACCTGACCCGGCTGCCGAGACGGGACATCCTGGATCAGGCCCAGTTGCAGGAGCACGACTACCTGATGCTCCTCGACATCGACAACTTTAAGTCCATCAACGACGCCTATGGCCACGGAGTGGGAGACATCGCCCTCGCCGCCTTCGCCCGTCATCTGACGGCCAATATGCGCAAGGGGGACAAGGCCATTCGCTGGGGCGGCGAGGAGTTTATCGTCCTCTACAAGAGGCTCGGCGACGAGGCCAGCATGCGCCAGACCGTGGCCCGTCTGTTGGCATCACAACTTCAGATGGAGGAACTGTCCGCCCCAATCACCTTCTCGGCAGGCATCATTCGCATCCGTGATTACCTGACCGTCTCCGAAGCCACCGACCTGGCCGATACGCTGCTCTACCACGTCAAGCAGCATGGCAAGCACAACATCGCCTATTACCAGGGGCAGGAGATCAGACTGATACGGGAGCAGACCGCGGCCGACTGATCCCGCAACAGCAGGGCCCTCACCGCCCCGCCGACAGTCATCACCTTCTGCTGTGCGGGGTGCTTCTGCTACCATGGCGGCCACTGTCTGCTTTCGTCACGGCCCTGGCCGCGATAACCCCATACTGGTGCCCTATGTCCATTGCCTCCTTTGCCGAACTGGCCCTCTCTCCCCGTCTGCAACAGACCCTCTGTGAGCTGGGTTATGCCGCGCCAACCCCCATTCAGGCCAGCGCCATCCCCGTCATTCTGGCGGGGCGGGATCTGCTGGCGGGGGCTCAGACCGGCACCGGCAAGACCGCCGCCTTCGTGCTGCCGTTGCTGGAGCAACTGATGCAGCAGCCGCAAGGCGAGTCGCCCCGCCCCATCCGCGCCCTGGTGCTGGTGCCGACCCGCGAGCTGGCGGTGCAGGTCTTTGAGAGCGTGGTGCGCTACGGGCAGGGCACGGATCTCACCAGCGCCCTGGTGTACGGCGGGGTCAGCATAGCCGCCCAGGTGGAGGCGCTGAAAAACGGGGTGGATCTGCTGATCGCCACCCCGGGTCGATTGCTCGACCATCTGCGTCAGGGGGCCTTGCGCCTTGGGAACCTCAGCCATCTGGTGTTCGACGAGGCGGACCGCATGCTCGACATGGGCTTTATGGACGAGATAAAGGCGCTGCTGAAGCAAATCCCGGCGGATCGCCAGACCCTGCTGTTTTCGGCCACCTGCGATGACAACCTGTTTGCCTTGAGCAAGGTGCTGTTGCGTGACCCTGAACTGATCGAAGTGGCACCGCGCAACACCACGGCGGCCGAGGTGGAGCAGCGGGTCTATGCGGTGGATGGGGATCGCAAGCTGGCGTTGGTCGAACACATGCTGACCGTGAAGGGCTGGGCTCCGGCCCTGATCTTCAGCCGCACCCGCCAGGGGGCCGACAAGCTGGCCCAGCAGCTCGGCAAGGCGGGCATCAATGCGCTCGCCTTCCACGGCGATCTGTCGCAAAGCGCCCGGGAAAAGGTGTTGCTGGAGTTTCGCGCCGGCACCCTGCAGGCGCTGGTGGCCACCGACGTGGCGGCCCGCGGCCTCGATATCAGCGACCTCAACCATGTGATCAATCTGGAATTCCCCTTTGTGGCGGAGGATTACGTCCACCGCATCGGCCGCACCGGCCGCGCCGGCAACAAGGGGCTCGCCATCACACTGTTCAGCCCGGAGGATGCGCCGCTGCTGGAGAAGGTGGAGGCCGTGCTCGACACCCGCTTGCCCCAGCAGTGGTTCCCGGGTTTTGAGCCGGATCTGACCCGCTTCGACCCCGAACCGCGCCGCAGCAGCAAGGCCGCGCAGAAGCAGAAGGCCAGAAAGCAGGCCCTCTCGGGCAACAAGGGCGGCAAGGGGCGCAAGCCCTGACACAGGGGATCTTGCGAGGGCGTCGGCCATGCGGGCGCCCCCGCGTCACCACTCTCCTGGCGCGGGCTCATGGCTAACTCCAGCAGGCCGACCGCTTTCCTGCCGCCCTCCCACCGCTTTTCTCCCCCGTGCCCTCCTGCTCAACCCTCTTCCACTGACCCGGCGACCCTTTGCCACACTCTGCTACAAAAGAGGTAGTAAAGGGGCACACTTTCGCCACAAAGCGGGCGTGCAATAGAGACATGAACAAGGAGGACATCATGAAACCCGCATCCCTCGTCTGGGCCCTGCCCCTGACCCTCACCCTCATCTGGCTGTTTGGCATGACCCAGTGGTCTGCCGGCCTCTGGCCCTGGCGCCATGAACTGCTGATCCTGACCGGTCTGATTGGCCTCGGTGCCATGACCCTCTCCCTGCTGCTGGCCCTGCGCCTGCCCAGGCTCGAAGCCTGGTGTGGCGGGCTGGATCGCATGTTGCACCTGCACCGCAGCAGCGCGCTCTGGGCCACCGGCACCCTGATGGCCCACTGGCTGCTGGTGGAAGCCCCCAAGTGGGCCGTCGCCGCCGACTGGCTGACCCGGCCGGCACGCCGCGGTGCTGGCGCTGGCAACGATGCCCTGTGGCACGAACTCGGCAATACCCTGGGGGAATGGGGTTTCTATCTGCTGCTGGCCCTGGTGGTGGTGAGCCTGCTTGCGGTGGTGCGCTACGAGCGCTTCAAGGTGGTCCATCGGCTGGCCCCGGTCATCTACCTGATGGGCTGGCTGCACGGGCTCTGCCTGCTGCCGCGCATCGGCGTCCTGACGCCGGTCGGCATGACCCTGCTTATCGGCGGCGGGCTGGGCGCCATGGGCGCGCTCTACTCCCTGTTTGGCCGGGTGGGCCAGAATGCGCGCCGCCAGGGAACGGTCAGCACCCTCACCCCTCTGGACGAACGCACCCTGGAGATCAGGGTCACTCTGACCTCTCCCCTGTCTGGCTACCGTCCGGGCCAGTTCGCCTTCTTCGACTTCGCCGGGCGCGGCGAGCCCCATCCCTACACCCTGGTGAATGTCTCGGCGGACTGCCGCACCCTGACCCTGGCGGTGCGCGCCCTCGGGGATCACACCCACTGGCTGCACCAGCACCTCAGGGTGGGGGATGCCGTCATCGTGACCGGCCCCTATGGCGCCTTCGCCCTGCCAGACCCGGCCCCCGCGCTCTGGGTGGGCGCCGGTATCGGCATCACCCCCTTCGTCGCCTGGCTGGAGGCGCTGGTGCGCCGTGGCGAGACACGCCCGGGCACCACCTTGCTGCAATGCGCCCCCACCGCCGAGGCCGCCCCCTATCACAGCCGCCTCGCCGAACTGTGCCGCCGGGCCGGGGTCGATTACCGATTACACCTGGAGTCCGAGCGCGGTCGGCTGGATCTGGCCGCCCTGGGTGAACGCCAGCACACCCCGGTGTGGTTCTGCGGCCCCGAGCCCATGGCCCACACCCTGGATGCCCATCTGACCGCCCCGCTGCACCGGGAGCTGTTCCGCTTCCGCTAGCCTCAAGATGAGGCGCATCATCAAAAGGGCCTCCCGGGGAGGCCCTTGTCATATCAGATGCACCTCGCTCGCAGCCTCTGACTTGCACCCATAAAACCTCGAGCAAGGGCAGCGACCCTCACTTGGATATTGATGCAGATTGAATGGATCAATATTATATTGCGGCCTCTGGTCATGGATAAGAATGTTGTATGTCCTTTGATAAAAAGCACGGTGAGTTCATCTTCAATGTGCAGGAACACCTGGTCACCTGCGAGCTGATCGGCCCTTTCAATGAAGAGGGTATGCTGGCGTGGATTGCACAGATAAAGCGCGTGGTGAACAGCCTGGACGGGAAGCCGTTCTGCGCTCTGGTGGACCATCGCCAGCATCAGGGGGTGGTGCTCTCCGCCCTGCCCCATCTGCAAGAGACCTATCAGTGGCTGGCCCAGAAGAACCTGGTGGCCATCGCCTCACTCTATTCGGCCAAGGTGCTCCACCACATCGCCCTCTCCTGCCTCTCCCTCACCCACCCGGGCCATATCCAGGCATTCAACGACCCTCAAGAGGCCATCGCCTGGTTGGATGCCCAATATCAGGCGCAGTAGCCCACCCGGACTGGCGTGATACCCACTGCGCCGCGCACCAACCGGCCTGTGTAGATAAGCAATATGCCGCGCAGTCACCGCCATGGTCTGGATTAAAGGCCGCTATCCATGTCCTGAAGTGCTGCGCCCGGCAGCAGCCGATGGCTATTCTCCCAGAGGCTGGAAATGGGCACCCGTCGGGAGAGGCGCAGCCTGGGCGGTTAGCTGCTCCGGCAAGGCGCCATCCGGGCCAAGGGGCATCTCCGCCGCCCGCACGCTGCCGCCCCAGAAGCTCGCCACCAGTATCAAGGCCCCGGCCAGCCCGTATTTGATCCACGCTTTCATCGTCTTGCTCCCTTCTCTTTGGCCCCTTGCCACCCAGTGGCAAGCGGGCCCATTTATCAGTGGGCAGAAGATAGAGGGGATTTGTGAGGGAAAAATGAGGCTGTGTGAAGCCAGGGTGAAGTCGGGAAGATGTTGGGGGAATGCGGAAAATCATCATCACCTGCCTCGCAAGACGCGACATAGCAGGCAATGACCAGACCACGTAGGGACGATTAGTGCAGCGTCATCGTCCGCATACCGCCGCGCATCGAGTCATTGCAAGACTGGCAGGAAAGTCTGAATGTCTACGGCTTCTCGGCCACCTTTCGCGATCGTCCGAATACGCTTCGTTATTCGAACCTACAACACAGATAGCGGCCCCTCACCCTAACCCTCTCCCAAGGGAGAGGGGATTGCCCGTGCCAGTTCCAAGCCCGGTTGCCAGACCAAATCAGAGGCGCATATTTGCTCCCTTCTCCCCTTGCGGGAGAAGGGTTGGGGATGAGGGGGAGGTAACAATAAGTCCCATAATGTCAGGTCGATTAGCGCAGCGTCATCGTCCCCACAACACACCGAGTCATGACAAGACTGACTGGAAACTCTGGATACCAACGACTTCTCGGCCACTACCTGTTCGCGAACGTCCGAATACACTTCACAATTCGAACCTACGACCTACAGGATTGCATGTTGGTAGTGAAACATCACATAATGTATTGTTATGTAATATAAGGACCGGCATATGAATTCAGATTGGAAAGACTCAAAGCTAATTGTTGCAGTTTCAACATCAGTAGCAACCGCATTATTCATTATTACAATCTATTCTACGGTTATAATCCCAGTATATGAAGAGAAATACTCTTACAAGCTGGACTTGGTTTCTGAAGATATAGCAAGAATAGACAAACTAAAGAATAATTTAGATGCCCTAAACAAAGAAAACCAAAAAATAAAAGCAGAAAACTTTATTATTAAAACTCAGCTGAAGCACTATCAAGGCAACAACCCATTTAAAAACAAGAGTGTTTTCCCTTCAGGATTATCTGAAATAAAGCCTGGCATGGACATTTCTAAAATTGAAAAAAAATTCCCAATAAAAGATATAGAGATCCAAGACGATTGGGTTACTTTATATTTAGATAGTAATATTTTTGACTCCCTAACAATTTACACTGACAAAAATAAAAATGGCGTTTTACAAGCAAACGGCATGTTTCTTCTTTTCTATAAAAAAACAGGTGAAGAAACAGCAAGAGAAATGGTGTCATTTCTGAAGCATGAGTTTGGTCAAATTAACATCACAGAAGATTTTAGGAATGATAATTACAGAGCAGTAATAAAAGGAATTAATGGTTATGACATATCAATTAGCCAAACTAGACTAGATATAGATGTACAAAGAAAGTCGTACTTATAAGAAACATCTATTGATTGATTATTATCTATTACCTTTGAAATATCTCATCAAATGTAGAAATCGTGACCTGATCTGACAGTTACCCGTTTTGTGGATGCTGGACTGTCAGATCAATTCAAGTCTGTCACTTTTTTCACCCACTCATACTTGCCTTCTATCTGCAACTGCATACACCCACAACACATCTGCACCTGATGGGGTCGTTACCAGTTGTAGTAATCCAACCTACTATCCAAATCCATCTGCAACTCTTCCAAGGATAAATACAGCTTCTTGCAAAACGCGACTGGATAAAATTCTTGCAGGATCGTTTTGTAGGCACCTGTTAGGTAAATAACATCTCCATACAAAAAGACCATCCGCATAGCAGATGGTCTTTTTCCATTACACCCGGCCACCCCCAGAGATTTAACTCACAACAGCAATCAAACCAACGGCGGCGTGCGTGGCGGCACCCTGCGCTTGCTGCCGGTGGACTCGAAGGCCGAGGCAAAGCGCAGCAGGTTGTTGTCGTCATAGGCGCGGCCGGCGAAGGTCAGGCCCACCGGCATACCGATATCGGCCATCACCCCCATGGGGACGGTGACGGTCGGCACGCCGAGATGGCGAATGGCGAGGTTGCCGTTGGCGACCCAGATGCCGTTGCTCCAGGCGATATCGGCGGAGGCCGGATTCACGTCCGCATCGGCAGGGCCCACATCGGCGACTGTGGGGAATAGCACGGCGTCGAGCTTAAGCTCGTCCATCCAGTCTTCCAGATCCAGCTTGCGAGTCTTCTCCAGACCGCGCAGGCCGTCCGGCACTGTAGCGATCTCGTCCCAGGATTTCAGGCCGCGCTTGGCCATATTGACGTACTCGTCCATGCCCGCCGCCAGATCCCCCTCGCGGTTCGGCAGGGTGCCCGGATCGTGGGGGAAGATCTTGGGGCCATCCACATCGGCGAGTTTATTGAGCTTGGGATCGCCGTTGGCGCGCAGGAAATCGTCGAACGCCCAGCCGGAGAGCTCCCACAGCTCGTCGTTGAGAAACTCCGGTGACACTATGCCGCGATTGAACACAGTCGGTGCGCCCGGTCTGTCCCCTTCGCAGTTGGAAACCAGGGGAAAGTCCACTTCGATGACCTCGGCGCCAGCGGCTTCCAGCGCCTGACGGGCCTGTTCCCACAGAGCGATCACGGTCGGACGGGTATGGATGCGCTGACCGGTCGGGCCGCCGATGCCGGGGTGCTCGCTGGTGCCCGCCAGTTCATCCTTGTTGATAAACATGCGCGGCACACCGAGGCGCTTGCCCTTGAGGGCATCGGCCTTGGCAGCCAACTCAAGGTAGGAGGCCGGACGCACTTCAGATGCCTTGGGCAGTTGCACCCAGGGCTGCATGCGCCACAGATCCCCACGGGTCTCGCTATCGTCGGCCACCACCACGTCCAGCACTTCCAGCAGATCGGCCATGGTGCGGGCATAGGGCACGACGACGTCCATGGTCGGGGTCAGGGGCCAGTTGCCGCGCACCGAGATGACGCCACGGGACGGGGTGTAGGCACACAGGCCGTTGTTGGAAGCAGGGCCACGGCCGCTCGACCAGGTCTCTTCGGCCAGACCGAAGGCGGCGAAGCTGGCGGCGGTGGCGGTGCCGGCCCCGTTGGAGGAGCCAGAGGCAAAGGGCGCGGTCAGATAGTCAGCGTTGTAGGGGCTCTCGGCACGGCCATAGACGCCGCGCTGCATGCCACCATTGGCCATGGGCGGCATATTGGTTTTGCCCAGGCAGATGGCACCGGCGGCTCGCAGCCGCTCCACGGTAAAGGCATCGCGCTGAGCCACCAGATCCTTGAAGGCCGGGCTGCCGGAGGCGGCGGTCAGCCCCTTGACCAGGTAGCTGTCCTTGGCGGTGTAGGGGATGCCGTCGAGCGGCCCCAGGGTTTCGCCACGGGCGCGGCGGGCATCGGAATCTTGCGCCTCTTTCAGCGCATCGGGGTTGGGCACCACGACGGCGTTGAGGCGGGTGTCGGTCTCGGGGCCGTCATAGGCTTTGATCCGGGCCAGGTAGGCCTCGACCAGTTCGACCGCAGTGGTGCGGCCTGATTCGAGCGCACCGCGCAGCTCGGCAATGGAAACCTCTGTCACTTCGATCATGTTGATCTCCTGTAGAAGGGTGACTGTTTGTCATGATGATCGCCGCATCGGCGCCTGCGACCATCACGTCATCAAGAGATAAAACCCCACAGCGTGGGGTTTTGAATGTCTACACTCTTCGACCAGCTTACTGACCAGAAGGGATCTGCTGGGTAATGCAGTGA
>RCUS01000968.1_pt1 | contig 16286 bp, 13 predicted proteins | sample 2166221 | NCBI WGS metagenome assembly RCUS01 (sample SAMN09932758, study PRJNA488358) | compost metagenome | isolation source: compost soil in cyclohexanecarboxylic | place: Germany: Experimental Botanical Garden | reverse complement strand
CGGCGCCGGCGCGCAGGTAGCCGTGGAAGCCTTCGGCGTCGGATGGGTACATCGGATCGGCAATAGCGGAACCGCTGGCGATGGCCAAGACGATGGCAGCTGGCAGTGTCTTCAACACGGCCTTCAACATGGTGCGATGCAGCATGGTAAGTCTCCTCAGTAATTTGTTTTTATCTAGTCATTCGTGGCCGAATGTACTGGCCAGAATTCTTTCCAGCAGAGACATAGTAACTATACTACGAACAAATATCAACATATTATGTTGTAATCCTACGACTACTCTGCGACACTTTATTTGCGCCCGCATTTGCCGTTTTATCGCAGCGTTTTTTAACCCGCATCCGCGGTTTCTGCGGCCGCAGGCAAGCATTTGAAAGGCGGCCCCGCATTTTTCGGCACGCGGGACGTATACGAATTAAAATCCTTGGTTTTTGCCCATAACGACAGTGCGCCGCCACGACAGCGCACGCAGACGAGACTAAGCAGCGCCATGAAAATTGATGAAAAAATGGAAGTAGCAGGCAGCGATCCGGCGGAACGCTTCAGCGACGGGCCGCGCCTGCTGGCCGACATCGGCGGCACCAATGCCCGTTTCGTGCTCGAGACCCGCCAGGGCCACCTGGAAGCCGTGGCCGTGCTGCCCTGCGACGACTACGCTTCGCTGCTCGACGCCATCACCGCCTATATGGATAGCGCCGAAGCGCGCGCCGCCGGTTCGGCGCGCGTGCGCCATGCGGCCATCGCCATCGCCAATCCCATCGACGACGACAATATCCGCATGATGAACCACCACTGGTTCTTCTCGATCGAGGCGATGCGCGCAGCGCTGGGCCTCGACACCCTGCTGGTGGTAAACGACTTCACGGCGCTGGCCATGGCCCTGCCCTATCTGCGGCCCGACCAGCGCCTGCAGATCGGCGGCGGCATGGCGCGCGCCGACAGCGTCATCGGCTTGCTCGGCTCGGGCACGGGCCTGGGCGTGTCCGGCATGATCCCGGCCGAAGACCGCTGGATCGCGCTGGGCAGCGAAGGCGGCCATGTCAGCTTCGCACCGTGCGACCAGCGCGAGATGGACGTGCTGTCCTTCGCCTGGCGCGAACTGTCGCACGTCTCGGCCGAACGCCTCGCTTCGGGACGGGGCCTGGAACTGATCTTCCGCGCCCTGTCCGAGCGCGCCGGCCAGCCCGACGCCCTGCCCCTGCTGGCGGCGGAAATCACCAGCCGCGCCCTGAACAACGAATGCGACGTCTGCCTCGAGGCGGTGGACTGCTTCTGCGCCATCCTCGGCTCCATCGCCGGCAACGTCGCCATGACCCTGGGCGCGCTGGGCGGCATTTATATCGGCGGCGGCATCGTGCCGCGCCTGGGTCCCCTGTTCGAGCAGTCGCAATTCCGCGCGCGTTTCGAGCAGAAGGGCCGCCTGAACGAATACCTGGCGCAGATTCCCACCTTTCTGATCACGGCCGAACTGCCGACATTCCTTGGCATCGCCGCCATCCTGGCGCAAAAGCTCAAGCGCGCGCATTCCGGCGCGCCCGTGCTCGAATCCGTGCGCCAGGCGCGCGGGCGCATGAGCCCATCCGAATGCAAGGTGGCCGACTGGGTGCTGAAGGAACCGAACGCCATGCTGACCCTGCCGATCGCGGAAATCGCCCAGCGGGTCGGCGTGAGCCAGCCCACGGTGATGCGCTTTTGCCGCTCGATCGGCGTGCAGGGCCTGGCCGATTTCAAGCTCAAGCTGGCTTCCGGCCTGACGGGCGGCGCCATCACGGTGGCGCACTGCCACGTGGAGATATCGGATTCCGACGCGGAGCTGGCGCGCAAGGTGCTGGGCAATAACGCCTCGGCCGCGCTGGCCCTGCGCGACATGCTCGACGTGAAAGCGCTGACGGCCGCCATCGAGCTGCTGCGCGGCGCGCAGCGCGTGGAACTGCTGGCCGTGGGCAGCGCCCGCGTGGTGGCCGACGACATGCAGCACAAGCTGCTCAACCTGGGCATCGTCAGCAGCTTCTTTGCCGACCAGCAGGCACAGGAAATGAGCGCCGCCATGCTCAAACCAGGCGACGTGGCGCTGGTCATTTCCCGTTCCGGCGCCCTGCCCGAGCTGCTGCGCACCGTCAAGGTGGCGCAGGGCTGCGGCGCGCGCGTGCTGGCGATCACGGCCAGTGGCTCGCCGCTGGCCAAGCTGGCCGACGTGCTGCTGACCCTGAACCATCCGGAAGGCAACCTCAATTTCGTGCCCATGATCGTGCGCCTGCTGCAGCTGATGATGCTCGATATCCTGTCGGTGGGACTGGCGCGGCGCGACACGGCGCAGCGCACCAGCGCCGCCGAACTGGACGAAGGCCAGTTGCACGGCATGCGCATCAGCGGCAAGCTGAAATTCGGTGGCCACCTCGAATAAGGCGGCGCCAGGCGCGCCCGCCACCATCGACAGCAGCAGCGGCGCCACCGTGCACGACGTGGCGCGCGTGGCCGGCGTGTCGGCCATGACAGTGTCGCGCGTGATCAACGGGCGCGCCAGCGTCAGCGCCGCCACGCGCGGCAAGGTCGAGGCGGCGATCGCCAGCCTGCACTACCAGCCAAACCTGGCGGCCAGGGCGGCGCGCACGGGCACCCTGCGCATCGGCCTGTTATACAGCAACCCCAGCGCGGCCTTCCTCAGCGAATTCCTCGTCGGCGCCATGGACCAGTGCCGCCAGGGCGGCGGCCAGCTGCTGCTGGAACGCTGCGGCGACCTGGCCAGCCAGCGCGCCGCCATCGACTGCCTGGTGGCGGCCGGCGTGGACGGCATCCTCGTGCCGCCGCCCCTGTGCGACTCGCCGCAGGTGCTGGCGCAACTGAATCAGATGGGCATCCCCGCCATCGCCGTGGCCACGGCGCGGCCTTCGCCCGACGTGTCGGCCGTGCGCATCGACGACTACGAAGGCGCGCTGGCCATGACGCGCCACCTGATCGCCCTGGGCCACCGCGACATCGGCTTCATCGAAGGCGATCCGGAGCACACGCCCGCCCTGCTGCGCCGCCAGGCCTTCGAAGACGCCATGCGCGAGGCGGGCTTGCCCGTGCCGCCGCAGCGCGTGGCGCAAGGCTATTTTACTTACCGCTCGGGCCTCGACGCGGCACGCCAGCTGCTGGCCGCCGATCCGCGCCCCAGCGCCATCTTCGCCAGCAATGACGACATGGCGGCCGCCACCCTGGCCGTGGCGCATGGCATGGGTTTGCAGGTACCGCAGGATATCAGCGTGTGCGGCTTCGACGACACACCCGTCGCCACCACCGTGTGGCCGGAATTGAGCACCATCCACCAGCCCATCGCCGACATGGCGCGCGCCGCCGTCACCCTGGTGATCGACGAGATCCGCCAGCGCCGCGCGGGAGAAACGGCGCCCGCCACGCACCATCTGATGGCATTTACCCTGATGGCACGGGCCTCGTCGGGGCCATGGGGGCCAGCGAGCCAGCTGCAAGTCAGCCCATAAGCAGGCGGCCAGCGTTTACGCCTGCATGTCGGGCAGCTCGATTTCAGCCTTGCGCGCCGCGATCTGGCTGCTCAGGGCCTGCAAGTCGAGCTGCGCCTCGCGCGCTCTTGGAAAAATGTCTCCTTCCTCCTCCGAGACATGGTGTTCGATCTGTTCGGACAAGACCTTGACCTTGGCATCGTACAAGTCTTCGCCGGGCGCCATGGCAACGATTTGCGCGATCAATTCCTTCGCTGAAGCGTGTTCGACAATCGCTTCGTCGATCAGGTCTTCATTCTGCCGGCTGGCGTCGCGCACGGCAGGATAGAAAAGCTCCTCTTCCACCATCGCATGCTTGCTCAGTTCCTGGCAGATTTTCAAGGCCAGCTTGCGCTTGCTGACCAGTGAGCGGTCGCTGAGGGTGTCGTACTGGTCGAACAGCTCCCTGACGGTCTGATGATCCTGCGTCAGCAGTTCGATCGCGTCCATGTCGGGCATGCCAGCTTGTGTTGAGGAAACGGAAGCTGCCTGATGAGATTGGGTGGCCATGATGTTTTCTCCAGTTGTGCGAATGTGAACGTCAATGAGGTTCCCATTCTAGGCAGCGCCACGGGGTACACGTGTAGGAGTCTTGCTGATAACGAGGTAGGCCAAACGGGAGAGTTTGCGTCTTTCGACACAGATCAAGCCAGGCTTGAAAACCTTTTGCATTGCGCAAAAGATGTGCGCGGTACGCCAGGCGCTTTCCGGCCTGGCGCACCGCGCGGTAACGGTGTTAGCGCAGCACGGTGCGCGCGGCCAGCGACTCCACCAGTTCCACGGATGGCGGGGAGCCACCGGCGGCCAGGCAGGCGCCTGCCCCGGCAGCGACGGCGAAGCGCAGGTGCTCGCCATAGTCCGCGTCAGGCCGGTACATCAGGCTGTACAGCAAACCACCGATGCTGGCGTCGCCCGCGCCCACGGAATCGACCACCTCGATCTGCGGCGGCGCAGCCTGCCATACCTGCTCGCCCTGGTACAGGGCCGCGCCCTGCGCGCCGCAGGTGTACAGATAGGTCGCCTGCGGGTTCCAGCCGCGCAGCGTGGCGAACGCGGCATTGACGTCGCCGTGGCGGAACAGGCCCGCCAGGTCTTCATCGGACACCTTGACCACGTCGGCCAGCTGCGTCATGCGCTGCAGGGTGGCGTCGTAGCGCTCATCCATCATGACGCGGAAGTTCGGGTCATAGCTGATCTTCACGCCGGCCGCCTTGAGCTGCTGCGCCAGCGCCACCAGCTTGCCCGCCAGCGGTTCGCGCGCCAGGCTGATGCCGCCGAAATGCACCCACTGCGCCCCCTGCATCCAGCCGGCCGGCAGCTGCGCCGCGTCGAAATGCAGGTCGGCGCTGTCGTCGCCGATGAAGTAATACGTGGGCGGATGCAGTTCATGCACGATGGCCAGCAGCGGCGACTTCGCATAGCGCTGCAGGAAGCGCATGTCCAGGCCCGCCACGTCCGTCGCCTGCGCCAGCGCGTCGCCGAAGACATCGAGGCTGACACCGCCCGCAAAGGCGCTGGGCACGCCCAGGCGCGCCATCACGCGCGCCACGTTCCAGGTCGAGCCGCCCACCTGGCTGCTCCACTGGTCGCTGCCCGTGCGCAGCATGTCCGTCAGCGCTTCGCCAGCTGAAACAAAGGCAGGGAAAGCGGCGCTCATGCGGCACCGCCAATCACGTTCAGCACTTCGTAGCAGGCGCCCATGGTGTGGTAGTCGGTCTTGCCGGCCGGGCTTTTCTCGTGGCTGATTTTTTGGTTCTCGGGCGTCAGGATGCGGTACCAGGCGCCATGTTCATGGTCGACGAAGTGGCGCCAGCTGTAATCCCAGATCTTGTCATAGCTGTGCCAGTAGGCCGCGTCGCCCGTGCGCGCGGCCAGCACGGCGGCCGCCGCGAAGCTTTCCGCCTGCACCCAGAAGTATTTGTCGCCATCGCAGATTTCATCGTGCGGGCCGAAACCATAGTGGATGCCGCCATGCGTGCCATCCCAGGCCTTGGCCAGGGCCGTGTCATACAATTGACGCGCGCGCGGCAGCAGCCAGTCCGACGGACCGGCCATGAACCTGGCGTGGCGCTCCATGATCAGCAGCAGCTTGGCCCATTCCGTGAAATGGCCGGGCTGGTAGCCCCACGGGCGGAAGATATTGCTCTTGTCGTGCAGGTTGTAGTCCCAGTCGATAGCCCAGTCAGGTTTGTAATGCTCCCAGATCATGCCGTCCGCCAGGCCCGCCTGGCGCACCGTGATGTTGTGCGCCAAGGTTTCTGCGCGGTGCAGGTAGCGCGCCTCGCCCGTCGCCTCGAACGCGGCCAGCATGGCTTCGCACGCATGCATGTTGGCGTTCTGGCCCCGGTAGCCATCCAGAACAGACCAGTCGGCGCTGGCCACATCCGCGTACAGGCCATGTTCGGGCAGCCAGAAGCGCTGCTCCATCAACTCGAACGTTTCGTCCAGATACGCGCGCGCTTCCCCCATACCCGCCTGCAGGGCATGCGCATACGCCAGCAGCACGAAGGCCAGGCCGTAGCAGTGGTTGGCGCCGTCTTCCACCGTCCTGACGCCATCTTTCCACGACAATTGCCAGGCATAGCCGCCCGTGGCCGGGTCGCGGTGCGCGTCGCGCAAAAAGGCCACGCCGTGGCGCACGGCCGCCAGATAATCGTCGCCGCCGAAGCGGCGGTACACCATGGCGTAATTGAAGACGAAACGCGTGCTGCTGACCAGGTGGCGCGTGCTGGCGTCATACACCGTGCCATCGTCGAGGAAGAAGTGATAAAAGCCGCCGCTCGGGTCGATGGCGCGCGGATGATAGAAGCGCATGGTGTGCTGGATGTGCGCTTCGAGCATGTCCTGGGAACGGAAATCGGGATTCATGAAAGTCTCAATATTGTTATCGATAACAATGATGATAGCATGCCGCTTTCGCGCCGTCTCGGACTATCAGGGGGCTGGCGCCATGTGCAGCTTTTCGCGCCATTGCGCCGCGCGCATGGGACTGGCCTGCTGCCCCAGTTCGCCGTTTTCAAACACTTGCACCAGCCGCTGTATCGCCTCTTTGTCCCCCTGTCTGGCGGCCAGCAGATACAGCTCGAACGGCTTGGGTGCCGGACCTTGATGGGTGGAACCGCCCCGGCCCTGCTCCAGCAGGCGGGCAAAGCCCGTCTGGCCCGGCGGACTTTTCGCGATGGCCGCCAGCTCATACCAGAACAGCGACGCCGCGTCGTCCTGTGGCGCGCCCTGCCCCACTTCGAATGCATAGGCGACATTGTTCAAGCCGGACGGATCGAGCACCTTGGCCGCCTTCATGTACCAGCCGAACGCTTCCTTGCGCTGCGCGTCATCCTTGGCCGTCATCATCAGGCGATAGCCGATTTCATTGTAGGCGGGGACAAAGCCGTTTTCGGCATAGAACTTCAGCCAGTGCAGCGCGTGCGCCTGCTCTTCCGGGCTGCTGTGGATGTTTTCAAAGTGCTGGGCCAGCGTAAAGTTGGCCAGTTCCACGCCCTGTGCGGCACCCTTGCGCGACCAGTATTCGCCCAGCTTGCGGTCGACCGGCATGCCCTGTCCCAAGGTATAGGCGACGCCCAGGAAAGCCTGCGCCGGAGCATAGCCGCCTTCTGCCGATTTGCGCATCCACGCCAGGCCGGCGTCAAGGTCGCGCGGCGTGCCCTCTCCCTCGTGCAGCATCTGCGCCAGCTCCAGCTGCGCGGCACTGTCTCCTGCTTGCGCCGCCAGCCGCGCCTTGTCGAAGGCCGCGACCTTCGCCGGCGACAGGTCGGCCGGGCGGTTGACCACGGCCTGCACCTTGGCGCGCATGGCATCCTGGCCGGACATGTCGAATTCCACCAGCGCCGGATGCTGGCGCGGTGCCTTGCCGGGCGCCTGCTGCGCCAGCACGGGCTGCGCCAGCGCCAGATTCAGACTCAATACAAACAGCATGATCTTCATTGTTTTTCCTTCCCGGCCAGTTCTGCGCGCCACTCGGCGGCTTCTTCGGCATTCGCCTGTTGTCCCAGCTCGCCCTTGACGTACACATCGACCATGCGCCGCATGGCAGGCACGTCGCCGCTCCACCCCGCCCGTTCGTACCAGACCAAAGCCAGCCTGTCGGACGGCGCCACGCCCAGGCCCAGTTCGTGCGCGCGGGCCAGGTTGCGCATGCCGGCCGGCTCCTTTTCACGCGCCGACCGGTTAAACCAGTGGAAAGCCTCGCCGCGCTCCTGCTCATCAAGGGCGGCGCGCATCAGGTGCTCGCCCAGGGCATTGTAGGCGGGCACGAAGTGCTGCTCGTTCGCCGCCGCCTTCAGCCATGTGATGGCCAGCGCCTGCTCTTCGGCACTGCTGCGGCCATCGATGAATTCCAGCGCCAGGATGGTTTGCGCCTCCGCGTTGCCCTGCGCTGCGCCCTTGCGCAGCCAATATTCGCCCTGCACGCGGTCGACAGGCACCTTGCCGCCCAGGGTGTAGGCAACCCCCATGGCCGATTGCGCCGGCGCATAGCCGTTGTCGGCCGACTTGCGTATCCAGGCCATCGACTGCGCCGTATCTTGCGGCGCGCCGACGCCCAGCTGCAGCATGCGCGCCAGTTCCAGCTGCGCCTCGGCGTCCCCCGTTTCCGCCAGCCGCCGCGTCTCGGCAAATTCGGCGATACTTTCCGGGCTGCTGGACGACGCCTCCGCCCTGGCCTGGATGGCGAGCAGCTGCAGGTCGAGCAAGGTGGGCGGAGTTTGCGCCAAGGCGGGCAGCGGCAGGAGAAAGGGCAGCAGACAGAGTAATTGCTTGGGCATGCGACAGTGTCGGAAAGAGGAAAACACGCATGGTAGCCGATGCCGCGCCCGGCAGGCGCGCACTGCACGGGAAGTTTGACAGGGCACCCCGGCGGGCTTACATTGCACGGAGCCACCACTGACACAGGAATACTATGAATCATCTATCGAAAACCGCCCTCACCTTGCTCGTTGCCTTCGCCGCAAGCGGAGCGGCCAGCGCCGCCGACACCCAATTGACGGGCTGCGCCGCCAAGCGCGAAAGCATCCGCAGCGAATTGCGCCAGGCGCAGGAACAGGGCCTGAGCGACAAGGTTGCGGGCCTGACGCGCGCGCTTGACGAAGTCAATGCCCACTGCCGCGACAGCAGCCTGGTCGAGCGCCACAACAAGAAGATCGTCAAGGCGCAGGCCAAGGTAAACCAGACGGAGCGTTCGCTGCGCCTGGCCCAGGAAGCAAACAAAGAGCCGAAGAAGATCGCCAAGCTGGAAGGCAAGCTGGAAAAAGCCAAGGCGGAACTGGCGGCCCTGCAGGCGCAGCAGCCCTGACACCTGAACAAACCTGCTGCGCGCCGCGCCGTGCGGCCGGCGATGCGTGCCGTGCTGGATCACAGCCGCGCTTCCCGGCCGCAAATCATCGCCGCTCGCTACGGTTTTGTCAGGTGTTCCACGCCTTATTCTTTCCCCAGCATCTGATAAATGCTGGAAAAATCCAGCGCCCCTGCCCCCGCCTTGCTGTGCAAGCTGTATAAATTGCGCGACAGGGCGCCCAGCGGTACGCTCGCTCCGCTGGCCAGCGCGCTTTCCACGGCCAGGCCAAGGTCTTTCAGCATCAGGTCGACGCCGAAGCCGCCCGTGTAGCCGCGCGACGCGGGCACGTTCTCGGCCACGCCGGGGCACGGGTTGTACACTTCCAGGGTCCAGTTGCGGCCCGAGCTTTTTGCCATCACGTCCGACACCACTTGCGGGTCCAGGCCATTGGCCACGCCCAGGCGTATGGCTTCGCTGGTGCCGATCATCAGAATCCCCAGCAGCATGTTGTTGCAGATCTTGACCGTCTGGCCGCAGCCCGCGCCGCCCGCATGGAAAATGGCCTTGCCCATGACCTCCAGGTAGGGCCGCGCCGCCGCCAGCGCAGATGCTTCGCCGCCCACCATGAAGGTCAGGGTGCCGTTGGTGGCACCCGCCGTGCCGCCCGAGACGGGGGCGTCCAGCATGGGCATGCCCTTCTCCTTCGCCGCGCGGGCCACCTGGCGCGCCGCCTCGGTGGAAATCGTCGAGCAGTCGATCAACAGGGTGCCGGGCCGCGCCTGTGCCAGGATGCCCGCGTCTCCAAGGTACGCGCCGAGAACATGGCGGCTGGCCGGCAGCATGGTGATGACGATATCGGCGGCCTGGATCGCCGCCGCCTGGTCATCGGATACGAGGCCGCCGCCATCGGCGAACTGCCGCACGCTGGCAGGCAGCAGGTCAAAGCCCGTGACGGCGTGGCCGGCCCGCACCAGGTTCTGCGCCATGGGCAGCCCCATGTTGCCCAGGCCGATGAAAACGATGTTGGTGCCCATGGCCTCCCCCTTACTTCATCGAGATGGTGGTATTGACGCCGCTGCCGCCATCGTCCGGGGCGAACCAGCGCGCCGTGACGGTCTTGGTCTGGGTCCAGAAGTACAGCGCCTGCTTGCCGTTCGGGCCAAGGTCGCCCAGCTTCGAGGCGCGCGAACCCGTAAAGCTGAAATAGGCGACGGGCACGGGAATGGCCACGTTGATGCCCACCTGGCCCACGTCGATCTCGTTCTGGAACTTGCGCCCGGCCCAGCCGGACGAGGTGAAGATCGAGGTGCCATTGCCATTCGGATTGGCGTTGATGAAGGCGATGGCCTGGTCCAGCGTGTCCGTCTCGACCACGCACATGGCGGGACCGAAGATTTCCTGCGTGTAGACGGAGTTCGACGCCTGCACCTTGGAGAAAATCGTCGGCCCCATGAAGTTGCCGCCCTCATAGCCTGCCACCTTGTGGCCACGGCCATCGAGCAGCAGCTGCGCGCCTTCGTCCACGCCCGCCTGGATCAGTTTTTCCGCACGCTGCATGGCGGCCTTCGAGACCATCGGACCCAGATCCGCCTCGCGGTCGCTGCCCGGCCCCACTTTCAGGGCCTGCGAGCGGGCGACGATTTCCGGCAGCCAGGAACGCGCCTCGCCCACCAGCACCACGACGGAATTGGCCATGCAGCGCTGGCCGGCCGCGCCGAAGGCGGCACCGATCAGGTTATTGATCGCCTGTTCCTTGTTGGCGTCGGCCAGCACCACGCAATGGTTTTTCGCGCCCATCATCGATTGCGCGCGCTTGCCCGATTCGCTGGCGCGGCGGTACACATGCGTGCCGACGTGCGTCGAACCGATGAAAGAGACGGCCTTGATGTCGGGATGGTCGCACAGCATGTTGACGACGTCGGCGCCGCCATGCACGACGTTCAAGACGCCGGCCGGCAAGCCCGCCTGGTACATCAGTTCGACCAGGTACATCGACGAGGACGGGTCCTGCTCCGACGGTTTCAAGACAAACGTATTGCCGCAGGCGATGGCGATCGGGAACATGAAGCACGGCAGCATGACGGGAAAGTTGAAGGCCGTGATGCCGGCGCCCACGCCCAGCGGCTGGTAGATGTTGTAGACATCGACGCCGGTGGCCGCGTTTTCCGCGATTTCGCCCAGCTGCAGGGTGGCGATCGAGCACGCGTGCTCCACCACTTCCAGGCCGCGCATCACCTCCCCTTCCGCGTCGGGCAGGGTCTTGCCATGCTCGCGCGTGATCAGCTCGGCCAGGGCACCGATGTTTTCGCGGATCAGGTGCTGGTACTTGAGCATGATGCGCATGCGCGCGGCCAGCGGCGTATTGCGCCAGGTCTTGAACGCTTCCTTGGCCGTGGCGACGGCCAGGTTGACTTCGTCCGGCGTGGAAAACGGCACCTTGGCGACGATTTCCTGCGTCGCCGGATTGATGACGTCGCGCCATTCGCTGCTCGATGACGCGTGGTGCTTGCCGCCGATGTGCAGGGGGATGGCGGGGATTTGGGTGAGGGCTTGGTTCATGGTTGAGGCTCCGGGTGTGCGATGTTCATAGGACTCGACGGAGCAGCGGAGTACTGGGGTCAGACCCGCCGGGGGAATTTCCCCCAGTGGGGGAAATTCCAGTTCCGAAGGAACTGACCCCGGCTCTCTGCTGCTCAGCCACAATTATTTTTTAACGAGGTTGCAAGCCGCCGCATCCATCGGCTTGAACGCCTGGTCGGCGGGGATGGTCGACAGCACTTTCAGGTAGTCCCACGCGCCCTTCGATTCGGCCGGGGTTTTCACCTGCACCAGGTACATGTCGTGGATGACGCGGCCATCGGGGCGGATCGAGGCGTTGTTCATGACGGCATCCTTGATCGGCAGTTCGCGCATTTTCTGGGCGACGATTTTCGAATCGTCGCTTTTCGCCGCCGCCACCGATTTCAGGTAGTGGTAGACGCTCGAATACACGCCCGCCTGCACCATGGTCGGTTTGGCGCCCTTGTTGAGCGCCTCGAAACGCTTGGCGAACGCGCGGCTGCGGTCGTCGTAATCCCAGTAAAAGCCATCCGCGTAGACCAGGCCCTGGGCCGTGTCCAGGCCCAGCGCGTGCACGTCGGACAGGAACACCAGCAAGGCGGCCAGGCGCTGGTCCTTGCCGCTGCCGATGCGAAATTCGCGCGCCTGCTTGATGGCCGACACCGTGTCCGCGCCGCCGTTGGCCAGGCCGATCACCTGCGCTTTCGAGCCTTGCGCCTGCACCAGGAAGGACGAGAAATCCGAGGCGTTCAGCGGATGGCGCACGGCGCCCAGCACCGTGCCGCCATTGCGCTTGACAACGTCGCTGGCGTCTTTTTCCAGCGAGTGGCCGAACGCGTAATCAACGGTGACGAAGTACCAGGATTTCTGCCCCAGCTTGGTCAGCGCCGCCGCCGTGCCGGCCGCCTGCGAATACGTGTCGAACATCCAGTGGAAGCCGTTCGGCGAGCAGTCTTCATTGGTCAGGCGCCCCGTGGCGGGGCCGCTGAACATGGCGATGCCGCCCTTCTCTTTCATCAGCTTTTGCACGGACAGGGCCACCGAGGAATTGGTCAGGTCGGCGATGGCGTCGACCTTGTCGCGATCTATCCATTCGCGCGCCTTGGAGGCGGCGATGTCGGCCTTGTTCAAATGGTCGGCCGAGAGGATCTCGATCTTCATGCCCTTGCATTCGGCTTTTAAACAATCCTCGACGGCCATCTGGCTGGCAACGACGGAGCCGCGCCCGCCCATGGCCGAATACGGGCCGGACATGTCGGTCAGGATACCGACCTTGACGACGCCATCGGAAATCTGCGCCTGCGCGCCAAAGGACAGGGTGAGCGCCAGCGCGCCCATGGCCAGAACGGTCTTTTTCATGCAGTGTCTCCTGAGGGGTAAGGGTTTTTCTTATATGTTTATCTGCATTCTGCATGTGTAAAAATATGCACTCAAGTGAAATTAATGCATAATTCCTTTGCAAATATGCACAAGGAGAGGAAAGTGCTCGATTGGGACAATGTACGGGTCTTCCTGGAACTGACGCGCAGCGCCGGCCTCGTCGATGCGGCGAAAAAGCTGGGCATCGACCATTCCACCGTGTCGCGGCGCATGCGCAAGTTCGAGGAGCAGGTGGGCACGCAGCTGTTCGACCGCAATTACGTGGGCTACCAGCTGACGCCGGAAGGCCACCGCCTGATGGAATACGCGGAAAGCATGGAAAGCACGGTGTTCGCCGCCACCGAGGAGCTGGGCGAACACAACCGGCTGCTGTCGGGCCAGGTGCGCCTGGGCGCCACGGAAGGCTTTGGCGCCGTCGTGCTGGCGCCGCACCTGGCGCAGTTTTGCGGCCGCTATCCGCACATCAGCGTCGACCTGATCGCCGTGCCCCGTTTCGTCAGCCTGTCCAAGAGGGAAGCGGACGTGGCCATTTCCATCGAGCGGCCGCTGTCCGGCCCGTATGTGGTGACGAAACTGTCCGACTACCGGCTGAAACTGTACGCCACGCCCGCCTACCTGGCGCGCCATGCGCCGATCACGAGCCTGGCGCAACTGGCGCAGCACCCCATCATCGGCTATGTGGACGACCTGGTCTTCAGCGCCGAGTTGCGCTACATGGACAACGTGGCGCCCGATTCGCTGCGTGCGTTCCGCAGCACCAGCGTGATTGCCCAGTACCACGCGGCGCGCGCGGGCCAGGCGCTGGCGATCCTGCCCTGCTTCGTGGCCCAGCAGTCGAACGAACTGGTGCCCGTGCTCGATGGCGACATTGACCTCGTGCGCTCGTTCTGGATGATCTCGCCCAGCGAGCGGCGCAACATCGCCCGGGTCAGCGCCCTGTGGAATTACCTGCGCAGCGCCATCGAGCTGAATCACGCCTACCTGATGGGCGAGACTGCCACGCCCAGCTGGCCAGCTTGAGCCAACCGCGGCGCGCTACACTGTCGCCACCTACATACTAATAAGGAGAACCCCATGCTGATGGATGCGAACCAGGCCGTACTGGTCATTGTCGACCTGCAAGGCCGCCTGATGCCGGCCATCCACGACGCCGGCCTGGTCCTGGCACAGAACCTGCGCCTGGCCAGGATTGCCCGCCTGCTCGACGTGCCCGTGCTGGGCACGGAGCAGAATCGCCAGGGGCTGGGACCGAACGTGGAAGAGATCGCCGCGCTGTGCGAACACACCCTGCACAAGACGCATTTCGGCGCCTGTTTCGATGGCTTGCAGCAGATACTGCCCGCCGGGCGCAGACAGATCGTCGTCACCGGTTGCGAAGCGCATGTGTGCATGCTGCAGACAGCCATCGGCCTGCTGCAGCTCGGGTATGAAGTCATCATCGCCATCGACGCCGTCGGCTCGCGCCAGGCCCCCAGCCGCGACGCTGCCCTGGCACGGCTGGGCAAGCTCGGTGCCCATCTGGTGACGGTGGAGATGCTGGCCTTCGAATGGCTGCGCGACTGCAAGCACCCGCGTTTCCGCGAGGTACTGGCGCTGATCAAATAGCCGGCCCGCCTTTAATCCAGATCAAATACGTCCGTCAGTCTTTTGCTAGCTTGGTAACAGCGCCGCCATTCCGGGCGGTGCTGCTGTCCAATCATGCTGGAGACCACCATGGCCTATATCTTGCGGGGCAAGCTGTGCGGCTTGATCTGTGCCGAGTGTCCTGAACCGATGTCGCACGTCATCGTGCGCCTGTACCGGCCACGCGAGACGCAAAACGTCACGGCCCTGGCGGTGGCCAGCGCCAAGGAAACCTTTGCCATCCTGACCGACGAGGAAGTGCAGGCGAAGGCGCCCTTCCTGCTGGCCGAGGCGCGCACCGATGAGGACGGCAACTACAGCTACACCCTGGATGACAATTATCAGGGCGAAGCCGTCGAGGTGGACGTGCTGTGCCCGACCGTTCCCCATTTGAAACCGGGGCCGAAAGATCCCGTGCCGCTGCAGTTCTCCATCACCACCATCCAGCCCCGCTGGCGCCAGGCCGAGAACGATTTCCTTGCCGTCTGGGACTATTGCCTGCCGCAGCGCTTCTGGTGCCTGGTGCGCGCCCGCTTCGGCGCCTGGACCATCTGCGGCCGCCTGCGCACCTGCGATGCGCCGCAAGCGCCGATCGCCGGCGCCACCGTGCGCGCGTTCGACGCCGACTGGCTGCAGGACGATGCGCTAGGTGTTGCGGTGACGGATGCCAGCGGGCGCTTCCGCATTGATTACCTGAGTTCCGACTTCACCTTGACGCCTTTCTCTCCGTTCATCAACGTGGAGTTCGCCAGCGGCCCCGACGTATATTTCACGGCGCAGCTGGGCAGCGTGCCCATCCTGTCGGAAACGCAGGCCAACGGGCGCCAGCAGGGGCGCGAAAACGTGGGCCACTGTTTCTGCGTCGAACTGTGCTCGAAAGAAGTCTTGCCGCCCGACGTGGAAGGCGTGCCGCACTGGCAGCAGGTGGAAATCTTCGACATCCACCCGTTTCCGTCGCTGGCCGGCTTTTCCGCGCAAGGCTATGCGGGCGGCCCCGGCGCTTCCTATGTGTTCGCCGGCGGCGTCACCTTGAAGGGCAATTGTCCGCTGCGCAACAGCGCCATTCCTGCCCATCCGCTCGAATACCGCTTCCTCATCGGCGAATGGACCTGGCCCGGCGGCAGCGACGACCCGACGGCCATCCCCTCGGTCGCGCCCGCCAGCCTGGCGCCGCTGACGCAGCTCCTCGGTACGCACGTCGGCTATGTGTTTTACACGAACGGCCTGGGCCTGGGCGACTCGGCGCCCGTCATCATCGATACGGGCGATGTGAAACCGGGCGGCTGGATACGGGTCGATGGCAAGCCCGTCACGGTGGACATGCGCGACGGCACGACGGCGATCGTCAACGTGGCGCCCGGCATCTTCCTGCGCACCTTCGATTTGCTCACCGTCAACACGCCCGCCATCACCAGCCTGCATCCGGCCAAGCTGCCGGGCGGCTTGCCCATCCTCGATGCGGGCCGCAGCCTAACGGCGGCCGAGAGCGAACCCATACGCCGCTACCGCCTGGGCTTTGAAGTACGCGATGGCACCAGCCTGGCGCTGCTAGCCACGGACGGGCTCGACTCCATCGTCTTTGACAACTCCCCCGTCATCGTGGCGCTGGACCTGGAAGAGTTGCGCAGCAATGCCTGCAACCCCATCGCGGGCGGCCTCGTGCATATCCTGTACACGATCGACCATCCGCATCTGCGCTTTTTCAATATCACCATTTCCAACAACAACGGCATCACGCACCCGCCGCCACCACTGCCGGCCGCCAGCTTCACGCCACCGCCGCCGCCCAGCAACTACCTGTTCCGCGGCGGCGCGGGCGGCCCTCACCTTTCAGGCAACAATGGCGGCTTCCCCGTCAACGTGGCGCTCGACCCGCCCTGCGCCTACCGGGTGGCCATCGGTTGGCAGACGCGCCATTACCTGGCGTCGCCGCA
>RCUS01000967.1_pt1 | contig 16291 bp, 10 predicted proteins | sample 2166221 | NCBI WGS metagenome assembly RCUS01 (sample SAMN09932758, study PRJNA488358) | compost metagenome | isolation source: compost soil in cyclohexanecarboxylic | place: Germany: Experimental Botanical Garden | reverse complement strand
TCGACATGGGCTTCATCCATGACGTCAAGAAGGTCCTCGCCCGCCTGCCGGCCAAACGGCAGAACCTGCTGTTCTCGGCGACGTTCTCCAAAGACATCACCGACCTGGCCGACAAGCTGCTGCACAACCCCGAGCGTATCGAGGTCACCCCGCCGAACACCACGGTCGAGCGGATCGAGCAGCGCATCTATCGCCTGCCCGCCAGCCACAAGCGTGCGCTGCTGGCACACCTGATCACCCTGGGTGCCTGGGAACAGGTGCTGGTCTTCACCCGCACCAAGCACGGCGCCAACCGCCTGGCCGAATACCTTGAGAAGCACGGCCTGAGCGCCGCCGCGATCCACGGTAACAAGAGCCAGAACGCCCGCACCAAAGCACTGGCCGACTTCAAGGCCAACAGCGTGCGCGTGCTGGTCGCCACCGACATCGCCGCCCGCGGCCTGGACATCGATCAGTTGCCTCACGTGGTCAACTTCGAACTGCCCAACGTCGAAGAAGACTACGTCCACCGTATCGGCCGTACCGGCCGGGCGGGCCGTTCGGGCGAGGCCATTTCGCTGGTCGCGCCGGATGAAGAAAAACTGCTCAAGAGCATTGAGCGGGTTACCCGCCAGAAAATTCCGGACGGCGACCTGATGGGCTTCGACGCAAGCCAGGTGGAAGTCGAGAAGCCTGAAGTGCGCGAACGCCCGCAGAACAGCGGCCGTGGTGGTCGCAATCAGCAGGCCCGTGGCGAGGGCGGCAAGGAAAGCAGCGGCGGCCGCAAAGACAAGGGCAAGGACAAAGGCAAGGCCAAGCAGCCAGCCGCCGAAAAGCCTGCCGAGAAGGAAAAGTCCGGCGAGCGTCAGCAACAGCCGCGCAAACCGCGCGACAAGAAGCCGCGTGAGCAGCAGGCCAGCCAGAACGGCGCGAGCAAACCGTCTGGCAACCGTGATCCGGAAGTGTTCCTGGATGACGATGTGGATAACTTCGGCAACCGCGCCGACTATGTCAGCCCGTACCAGAATGCCAAGAACCAGGGCCGCAATCGCCGTCCGGGTACCGGTCAAGGTCAGGGGCAGGGTCAGGCCAGCGGTCAGGCCAGCGGTCAGCGCAGCGGTGGCAGCACCAATAGCGGTGGCCAGGGCCGTACCGGTGGTGGCCAACCACGCAACGCCAGCGGTGAGAAGCGCCCACGCAGCAACAACGCAGGCGGTGGTGCACGTCGCGATGGCGGTAGTGGGGGTGGCCGTGGCCGCCCAGCCGGGCGCGATGATGCTGCGCGGCAAGAGCCTGCAGTGCGCAGCTCGCGCGAGCCGCAGAATCAGCCGGTGATCATCCGCAAGGAATCCAAGCTCGACCGTTACCCTACGCCCGAGCAACTGGACGACCTGCCAAGCCGTCCACGGGGTGAGCGCCCTGCTCTGCTGACCCGTAATCGCTGATTCGGGTATCACGCCAATGAAAACGCCGCCCAATGGGCGGCGTTTTCATTGCTGGGGTCGCGAATTACTTCTGCTTCACACCTTCGACACTGATATCCAGGTCCAGGGTCTGGGAAGTAGCACCCGGGCCCTTGATGCCGAAGTCGTTCAGCTGCAGCGTGGTGGTGGCATTGAAGCCAGCACGTTCGCCGCCCCATGGATCCTTGCCTTCACCGTTGAATGTCGCCTTGAAGGTGACTGGTTTGGTCACACCGTGCAGGGTCAGGTCGCCGGTCACGTCAGCGGTCTTGTCACCGGTTGGTTTGACGCTGGTGGAGACGAACTTGGCGTCCGGGTACTTCTTCACATCCAGGAAGTCTTTGCTGGCGATGTGCTTGTCACGCTCGGCGTGGTTGGACCACAGGCTGGCGGTCTTCAGGTCGACGCTGATCTTGCTGGCTTCAGGCTTGGCACTGTCCCAGCTGAAGTTGCCGTCGAAGTCCTTGAAGGTACCGTGGATGAAGCTGTAGCCCAGGTGGCTGATTTTCCAGTCGACGAACGCGTGCTGGCCTTCCTTGTCGATCTTGTACTCGGCAGCCATGACCTGGCCGGCGGAGAGCAGAGCGGTACCGAGCGCCAGAGCGGCAAAAGTCTTTTTCAACATCCTTACTTCCTTCCTTTGCAATTGAGGTTGAGAGTCAAGCTTTGCGGCCCAGCATACGAGTCAGGGTCGCGTCACGGTCGATGAAATGGTGTTTCAATGCTGCCAAGGCATGCAGGACGGCGAAAATCACCAACCCCCAGGCCAGGTAGAAATGAATCTCGCCTGCCAGGTCTGCCTGGTCGGGCAGGTCGCTGATCAGTGCGGGCACTTCGAACAGGTCGAATACCGGAATGCCGACACCGTCGGCGGTGGAAATCAGGTAACCGGCGATCATCACTGCGAACAGGCCAATGTACAGCGCAAGGTGCCCGAGCTTGGCGGCCACACGGGTCAATGCGCCGTGATTGGCCGGTGCCGGTGGCGGTGGGCTGATGAAGCGCCAGAGCAAACGCAGCAGCATTACCGCCAGCAGCACCAGACCGATGCTCTTGTGCAGGTCAGGGCCAGTCTTGCGCCATGGACTGTAGTAGTCGAGCCCGACCATCCACAGGCCCAGGCCGAACAGGCCGAAGACTGCCAAGGCCACGCCCCAGTGCATGACGATGCTGACTACGCCGTAGCGAGAAGGTGAGTTGCGCAATTGCATGAAGCAGGATCTCCCGTCAGATGCGCCTGAGAATAGATCATTATTCATCGAATTAAAGCGGAAAAAACCGCTAAAAAAAATCGATATTTTAGATGGACAGCGTATCGCCCCATGATTAAGGACGGATTAATAGGACGTTCCCTCGTGCGATAAAACGACTTCCAGTCATGCAGTAACCATTGTGGCTACTGATACTTTTGCCAGTTGTGCCCCCCCCTCCTGCGCCGCACGCTAGCCTCTCCCTACCCTGACGGAGAATGGCCATGAAAGATGAGGACTACCTGGCTTCAGATGCATCGGTTGAAGTTCTATCTACCTTCCATTGCGGTACGCAAGAGATGCAGGAGACACCGGATCCGATGCCACAGAGCAATTCAACGGTCAGCGCAATATCTAGTAACCTTGTGTGCGCCCGAATCGAACATTTAAACGTTATCCCCTATAACTTGGTCAAAGCACTGCGGGAAGACGGCACCTGGGCGGACGTGGGAGAGGTCGCTACAGATCGCAGCTTTTTCAACCCGTCTATTCCCATGTCCTATGCCTTGGACAGTGGACAACGCATGCAACTGCTAGCGGGAATCTATACATTTTCAGTTTCCATCAAACCCGTCTTGACCAATTTGTCCCTGAGGATCCGCGACCGTATCCATGTCAACGGAAGCACCTCAGCACGCTTGGGTGTGGTCGAGGCCTACTCTGAAGGTCGTTGGAAAGGAATTGCCAGTGTCCAACCCGATGGAACCTTTTCCAACCCTGATCTGCCACCCAGCTACTTGCTAAAGCCGGAAACGGTCCGGGTTCGGATTACCAATGCAATGTCGTCCGATTCAGTCGATGCAACCAATGATTATATCCATCCCCGCTCGATGGAGTTCTTGCCCACACTGCCCGCGCCCGTGGAGCAGCAGCTGCGGCAATGGCGACTTCAGAAAGCCGATTATCAGCCCACCGGATATCGCATTCCCGCACAGGGCACGATCGAAGTACTGCTGGAGGGCAATGACGAAGACGTCACCCTGCTAGTCGGCACGCAAGGCTTGGCCGAGCCAAATGATCGCTCCAAGCAGACGCCAAACATGCGCCGTTATCCATTGAAAAGGGGCATGAATACCGTCTCCGATCCGCTGGGAGGGGTAATTCATCTGCGTCACGTGGGCAACCTCGCCAAAGGCCCAATACGCATCATCTTGAACGAAGCGGCAAGACCCATCGCCTATTATCGAGCGCGTACCACAGCCGAATCGGACTGGCTGGCCATGCGGAGCAAGAGTGCGCCTTCCGATGAAATTCAGATGGTTGGCGACAAAGTGGTCATCACGGCCTATGCAGACACATACTCAAGATTTGGTAGCATCGACGCCGTGGAGTCGCATGAAGAAGTGCTGCGATTAGAAGACGAAGCCAGTGGTCTGGATGGATCAACCCCACTACATACGCGAAGCTTGTTCATCCATGCGGTTGAATCGCTGTCGGGTGCCAACCCGCATGCAACGACAGGCTACATCGGCCTGCCTCACGGCTCGAACGATGGCAATGCCTATATGAGCGCTTTGGTGGGTGGGCTGGCCCACAACAGGTGGGTCACCCTTCATGAATATGGCCATCACTACCAATCGTTCACCAATACTGGTTATCCACTGTTCGATGAAATCAGCGTCAACATCTATGCACTCGCAGTACATCGCGTTCATGACAATGAATATACGGCGGAATTTCCCAAGCGGTGGGCACACCTTGAAAAATGGCTAGCACAGCCGCGTGCTTTGAAGAATTACCTGGAATCGCCAGACCCACAGGCCCTGTTTGAGCAACTGCGGATAAAATTTGGAGACTCGTTGCTGCCTCGCTGGGATCGTTACTCGCGGGAAAAACCTGTTTCTAGATACGACATCAGGCACTTGTTCGTATCTCTATCTCAAGCAGCAGGTCACAACCTAGCCAACTTTTTCGCCGACTGGGGTGCTTTGAAAGAAAATGACAACGGCACATGGCAAGCGCTCAGGGCCCTGCACCTACCGCTTGTTCCAAAGGACGTGATCAAGATAGTTCCCTATACCTGAGCCCACTTCTGCCAAGGGCACACTGCCCCTGACAGAAGCGCTCTCGCCTAGCGCTTGGCTGTCTCGGAAGAGATTGCCGCCTTGCCTGGCTGCGGCTGCTTGGCCGCCTGAACTTTGGCGGGGTGGGGATGTGGGGACTTCACGGACTTGTGGACCGCAGCCGATTTGAGCGCGGGTATCGGCTCTGGCACTTTTTCCGTGGCGGCTGCGGACTGTGTCGAACCTTGTGCGGGCGCGGCCTCCGGAGTCGTGATGCGATCAGGTTGAGGCCCTTGCGCAGTGGCGGACTTCGGCGTGGTTGCAGGATTATCCGCGCGCCCGAAAAGCCGCGAGAAGAACCCAGGCTTGTCCTGCTTCGCCTCTTCGACCTTGACCGGCTCGGCTTTGGCAGCCGCTTTCTCGCCCTTGTCGGAAGTTCCACCAAACAGGTTCGAGAAGAACCCGCCCTTGTCCTTCGCCGCTACCGCGCCCACTGCAGCCGCAGCGGCCACCGGCGCGGCCTTGGCCGGGTCGAACGACTTGCCGGCGAGCAGGTCCTGGACCTGGCTGGCGGCACGCTGACCACTGCGCAAGGCGCCTTCCAGGGTGCCTGGGTAAAGCGCATCGGTATGTTCGCCGGCAAAGGTGATGCGCTGCACCGGACGCTCCCACAGGCGCCAGAACTTGCTGATCTGGCCTGGACCATAAGCCAGGTAGGCACCGCCGGTGCCAGCATCGGTGCTGTAGCGCTTGACCTCGTAACCGGTGAACGAGCCACGGGCCTGCGGGTAGAACGCGTGCAGGCGGATCAGCACCTGGTCGACCATCTGCTTGTCGCCGAACGCCTGCAGCAGGCGAGCGTTGTCGCCCGACAGGTTGATCACCACGTTGGCGCCACCCTTGAGCGCGGGCTCGATCCACAACATGCCCAGGCCTGCGTTGCTGAAGATTTCACCCGACATGCGCGCACGGCTTTCCCACACCGGCTTCTTGAACTTGAGCATCAGCTGGTCGCGCCAGCCGTAGTTGGTGCCGCGCAGCGCGGCGATGTGCTGGTTGTCCAGGCCCGGTGTCATCTGGATCTTGGCCAACGCGCGCAAAGGCACGGCCATGACCAGGTAATCGGCCTGGTAACCGACGCTGCCGACCTTGACCGTCACACCGTCTTTGTCCTGCACGATGGCGGTGACCGGTGAATGGGTCTTGATGGTCTTGAGTTGCTTGACGAACGCCTGGGCCAGGACCGGGCTGCCGCCTGGCAGGCGCGCGGCGCGCAGGTCACGATCGCTCACGCCGCGATAGACGCGGGTCTGCTGAGCAAAATACAGCAGCGACAGCCGCGATGGCTCGTCGTAGCGCGTGCGGATCTGCTGGTTGACCAGCTGCCGCGCGGTGGTCGGCAGTTGCAGCTTGTCGAGCCAGGAAGAAACGTTGATCTGGTCAAGGGCGAACAGCGTGCTGGTCGCCTGCGGGTTCAACGGGTCGTCGATCGACCGGGCGAGGTCGTCCAGCGTCTTCTCGTAGCGCTTGAGCGCCTCGGCGGTGGCCGGCTGCTTGGTCGCAAGGTCGCTGGCGCTGAAGTACTCGCCGTCGATCAGGTAGCCTGGGGTACGCACGAACTCGGGCGCAGGCAATGTTTCCAGCTTGAACCGATCCAGGTATTGGTTGAGCACCGGCTGGGCCTTGCTGTTGCCGATCCACTCGCTGGTGGCCAGGCCCGAGCGCCCGCCCATGCCCGACTTGGCTTCCAGCAGGGTCACCTGCCAACCCTTGTTCTGCAGCTCATAGGCCGCTGTCAGGCCTGCCAGGCCACCGCCCACCACGATCGCCGTGGGTGTCTTGTCCTTCGCCAGCGCAGCGCCGCTGGACACACCAATCAATACCAACGCGCACAGGCGCACCCAAGCAGCAGCCATGTCGGCGAACTCCGAGTCAGACGTTTCAGAAACAGGGGGAGGCAGGAATGCCCCGAGAGATGATGCGTTAAGAATACGTCAGGTCCGCAGACCCTGCCAGCGCAGCAGCAACAAGTGCCTTTGGCAACTGACATTTTTGTCAGTAGCCAGCCGCTAAAAGCGCAGCCCATGCTGGCGCCGATGGATACCAGCCCGGCAAGAGGATCTGCAGATGATCTATGAGGAGCGGTTCAGCCACATCGAAAGACAGTTCCTGTGGCACAGACAAACGCTGTGTACATCGACTGGCCTGAGCATCCGCTCCAACAGCACATCCTGGTCGGGCTTCCACGAAGCCTTCAAGGGCGAAGACGGCACGGAACTGGTAATAGGCGAACACAGTGACGTGGAAATCACCTTCGCCCAGGAGGTCGAGTCCCTGCGGCTCGAATACTATGTGGTCAGCGATCAGCACTTCGATGTGATTCACATGCTGTTGGACACCACACCCGACGACTGCTGCCTGACCTACCCTGCAGCGCACAACTTCTACTGGCTGACGCTTTCCGGCAGCGGCTTCATCGAGTGCCTGCCCGGTCCAGTCGCCACGCAGCCCTGCCAACAAACGCTGGAAGGACCCTTTCGGCGCCTGACCATCTCCACCTCGAAAGTCGGCACCGTGCACATTCGCAAGCTCGAATGGACCCGCACCTGTCGCCACTGAGCACCAGCGGTTGTCCTGCCCTGCGGCATTGCTTAGGCTTACGCGGTCAAACAAGCCGCTCGCCAGGAGAAGTGCCCATGGGCCTCAACGATCAGTGGATGCAACGCGACCTCAAGGTCCTGTGGCACCCCTGCACCCAGATGAAAGACCACGAGCAGCTGCCGCTGATCCCGATCAAGCGCGGCGAAGGCGTGTGGCTGGAAGACTTCGAAGGCAAACGCTACCTGGATGCGGTCAGCAGCTGGTGGGTCAACGTGTTCGGCCATGCCAACCCGCGCATCAACCAGCGCATCAAGGATCAGGTCGACCAGCTGGAGCACGTGATCCTCGCCGGCTTCAGCCACCAGCCGGTGATCGAGCTGTCCGAACGCCTGGTCGCCATGACGCCCGCCGGGTTGGATCGGGTGTTCTACGCCGACAATGGCTCTTCGTGCATCGAAGTGGCGTTGAAGATGAGCTTCCACTACTGGCAGAACATCGGCCAACCGGCGAAGAAGCGCTTCGTCACCCTGACCAACAGCTACCACGGTGAAACCATCGCCGCCATGTCGGTGGGCGATGTACCGCTGTTCACCGAGACCTACAAGGCGCTGCTGCTCGACACCCTCAAAGTGCCTAGCCCGGACTGCTACCTGCGGCCCGAGGGCGTGGGCTGGGAAGAGCACTCGCGCACGATGTTCGCCGCCATGGAGCAGACCCTGGCCGAACACCACGCCACTGTCGCCGCGGTGATCGTCGAGCCGCTGATCCAGGGCGCTGGCGGCATGCGCATGTACCATCCGGTCTACCTCAAGCTGCTGCGCGAGGCCTGCGACCGCTATGGCGTGCACCTGATCCACGACGAAATCGCCGTCGGCTTCGGCCGCACCGGGACGATGTTCGCCTGCGAACAGGCCGGCATTCGCCCGGACTTCCTGTGCCTGTCCAAGGCCCTGACCGGCGGTTACCTGCCGCTGGCCGCGTGCCTGACCACCGACACCGTGTACCAGGCCTTCTACGACGACTACCCGACCCTGCGCGCCTTCCTCCACTCGCACAGCTACACCGGCAACCCGCTGGCCTGCGCCGCCGCCCTGGCGACCCTGGATATCTTCGAGCAGGACAACGTGATCGAAGCCAACAAGGCGCTGTCCACGCGCATGGCCAGCGCCACCGCGCACCTGATCGATCACCCGCACGTGGCCGAAATCCGCCAGACCGGCATGGCCCTGGCCATCGAGATGGTTCAGGACAAGGCCAGCAAAGCCGCCTACCCGTGGCAGGAGCGCCGCGGTCTGAAAGTCTTCGAGCATGCCCTGACGCGCGGTGCGTTGTTGCGTCCGCTGGGCAGCGTGGTGTATTTCCTGCCGCCCTACGTGATCACCCCGGAACAGATCGACTTCCTCGCCGAAGTGGCCAGCGAAGGGATCGACATCGCCACGCGGGACAGCGTCAGCGTTGCCGTACCGGCGAACTTCCACCCCGACTTCCGCGATCCGGGCTAGTACCGTCGCCTGGGGCCGTGCAGCGGCCCCAACGCTCCCGAACTCCACTGCAGAGCCCCTTAATGAGACTGTCACGCTTTTTCATCGACGCCCCCCTGAGCCTTGGCGAGCACGACCTGCCCGAAGCCCAGGCCCACTACATCGGCCGCGTACTGCGCATGGCCCCCGGCGCTGCCGTGCAACTGTTCGACGGCAGCGGCCAGGAATACCTCGGGCAACTGCTCGAGGTGGGCAAGAAAAGCGTTCGGGTAAGCCTTGAACAAGCCCTGCCGGGCCAGGCCGAATCATCGCTGCACATCCACCTCGGCCAGGGCTTGTCGCGCGGCGAGCGCATGGACTGGGCCATCCAGAAGGCCACCGAACTGGGCGCCAGCGAAATCACCCCGATCGTCAGCGAACGCTGCGAAGTGCGCTTGAAGGATGAACGCGCCGACAAGCGCCTGGCCCACTGGCGCCAGGTGGCAATCAGCGCCTGCGAGCAGTGCGGACGCTCGACCTTGCCAGTGATCCACTCGCCAGTCAGCTTGGCCGACTGGATCAAAACCACTGAAGCCGACCTCAAGCTGGTCCTGCACCCGGTGGCCGAACCGCTGACCAGCCACGACACCCCGTCGCGCCTGGCCTTCCTGATCGGTCCTGAAGGCGGCTTGAACGACGCCGAAGTCGATCAGGCCAAGGCCGCAGGTTTCCACGCCGCGCGCCTAGGTCCACGCGTATTGCGCACAGAGACAGCGCCAGTGGTGGCGCTGTCGGTTGCTCAGCAACTGTGGGGGGACTTCTAACCCGGCGCCCTAACGCACGTAGAACGACACGGCAATGAAGTGCATCAGGCTGCCAGCGATGACGAACAGGTGCCAGATACCATGCCAGTGGCGAAAGCGGCTGTCGAAGGCAAAGAAGATGATGCCCACCGTGTAGCACACGCCCCCTGCCGCCAACCAGGCGAAGCCGGCCGTACCCAGGCTGCGCAGCAGGGGGTCGACCGCCACCAGGACGATCCAGCCCATCACCGCGTAGATGATGATCGACAGGACCCGCGCTTCAGAGCGCGGCTTGATCTCCTGCAGCATGCCGATGACGGCCAGCCCCCAGACCACGCCGAACAGGCTCCAGCCCCAAGGGCCACGCAAGCTGACCAGGCAGAACGGGGTGTAGCTGCCGGCAATCAGCAGGTAGATCGACAGGTGATCGAGCTTGCGCATGATCACTTTCGCCCGGCCACGGGTGCTGTGATAGAGGGTGGAGATGCTGTAGAGCAACAGCAGCGTACTGCCGTAGATGGAGAAGCTGACGATCTTCCAGGGATCGCCCTGCAGCCCCGCAACCACGATCAGCCAGATGGCACCGATGCAGGCCAGTACGGCACCGACCAGGTGCGTCCAGGCATTGAAGCGTTCACCGTAATACATGCAGACAAAGACCTCTTGAGGCCGACCGGGTTCCCCTCAGGGCACCATCCTACCCAGTAGCCGATTGCAGTTCGGCGTCACGCACCAGCCTTTCCAGGCCTGCCAGGTCCGGCACCCGCGCCACCTGTTCGCCCACCTGCACAGCCGCCAGCTCCAGGCGACCTAGCGGCACATCCACATAGTTGAGCTGGCTGTCGAGCTTGCACGAGCGCGGGATGTCCTGCAGCAGCAGGGCCAGGTAGCGCAGGCCGGTGTCACCCAAGGCGTTGAGGACGACGATACGCGCCCGCTCACCGCAAGGCGTCTCGCCGCCACAGGCAGCTTCGAAACCGATCAGCGGCAGATGCTGCTGCCGCCAGTCGATCCAGCCCAGGTGCCAGGCAGGCTCACCGCGCTGGCAAACCAGGTTGCGCTGGCCGATCAGCTCGGCCACGGCGACGTTGGGCAGGACCAGGGTACGGTCACCCAGGGGCAACAGCAGCCCGGTGAGGCTGCTGCGTTGACCGGCGATCAGTTCAAGCATGGGTCTGGCTCCAGTGGGCGATGCTCTGCAACAGGACCGACTCCTGATAAGGCTTGCCCAGGTACTCATTGACGCCGATGGCCATCGCCCGATCACGGTGCTTCTGCCCGGTACGCGACGTGATCATGATGATCGGCAGGTCTTTGAGGCGCTCGTCGCGGCGGATGCGAGTGGCCACTTCGAAGCCATCCATGCGCGGCATCTCGATATCCAGCAACATCACATCGGGCCTATGCTCTTCGAGTTGCTGCATGGCATCGACCCCGTCCTTGGCCGTCAGCACGCTCATGCCATGGCGCTCCAGCAGACGGCTGGTGACCTTGCGCACGGTCACCGAATCGTCCACCACCATCACCAAAAGTGCCCGACGCGGCGCCGGGCCGAGCAGCTGGCGTTGCGCTGCGCCGCCACTGGGCAGGCGCGCCAGGCGTCGCTGCTGACCGCGCAACTGGCCGAGCAGGTCAAGGATCAGCACCACCCGCCCGTCACCCAGCAAGGTCGCACCCGACAGCCCGGCCACGGCAGCGAACTGCGGCCCCAGGCTCTTGACCACGATTTCCCGGCTCGGCGACAGGCTGTCCACCTGGATGGCGAACGACTGTTCATGGGAATGCACCAGCAGCACCGGCAGCGGCACGCTCTGGCCGAGCAGGCTGGGGCGCGGCAGCCCCTGCAGCAGCTCACCCAGGTAGCGCAGCGCGTATTCGTGACCGGCGTACACATAGCGTGGCGCATCCAGCTCATAGCAGGCAGCAAGCTCCGCAGGCGGTACGCGGACGATGCCTTCGATGGTGTTGAGCGGAATGGCGTACTGCTCCTCACCCAGATGCACCATCAACGCGCGGTTGATCGACACCGTGAACGGCAGACGGATCTGGAACCGCGCGCCCTTGCCCGGTGCCGACTCGATCGTCATCGAGCCGCCCAGTTGCTTGACCTCTTCGTGGACCACATCCATCCCCAGGCCGCGCCCGGAGATCTGGGTGATCTTCTCGGCAGTGGAAAAACCAGGGCGCAGGATGAACTGCAGGATCTCGTGGTCGCTCAAGTACGCCTGCGGATCCAGCAGGCCGCGCTTGATTGCCTTGCGCCGCACGGCCTCCAGCGGGACGCCGGCACCGTCGTCGGTCATTTCGATGACGATGTCGGCACCTTCGTGCAGCAGGTTCAGCTGAATCGTGCCCTGCTCCGGCTTGCCGGCAGCCAGACGCACTTCGCGTGACTCCAGGCCATGGTCGACGGCGTTGCGCAGCATGTGCTCCAGCGGCGCCACCATGCGTTCCAGCACGCTGCGGTCCAGCTCCCCTTCGGCATTGCCGACCACCAGTTCGACCTGCTTGCCCAGCTCGCTGGCGACCTGGCGCACCACCCGCTGCAGGCGCGGCACCAACCGCTCGAACGGCACCATCAGGGTCGCGGTGAGGCCTTCCTGCAGTTGGCTGTTCACCCGCGCCTGCTGCTGCAGCAGGCTGAAGGCTTCCTGGGCGCGCTGGGTCAGGGTTTCCTTGAGGTCGAGCAAGTCCGACGCCGACTCGAACAGCGCCCGCGACAGCTGCTGCAGCTGGGAATGACGATCCATCTCCAGCGGGTCGAAGTCGTCATAGGCATCGCCCTCGAACGGCTGCCGGCTGGTAATCCGCCCCTGGGTCTCGATGTCCAGGCGCAGCAACTGGTCGCGCATGCGCTCCAGTGTGGTTTCCATCTCGTTCAGGGCGAACTGGGCGTCGTTGACCTGTTGCTCGATACGCCCGCGGATCACCGAGTGCTCGCCCGCCAGGTTGCCCAGGTCGTCGAGCAGTTCGGCATCGACCTTGACCATGTCACCCGGCGCGCGTTCGTGGGTCGCCGTCGGCGCGTCGCTGGTCGTGGTGTCGGCCGGGGCCTGGCCGGCAGCGCTGTCGGTCAGGGCGGCACTGCTGAAGTTGCGGATATAGTCGATCAGCGCCGTGGCGGCATGCAGCGGTTGCCCCAGGCGCACGGCATCGAGCATGTGCGCCAGACGGTCATGGCAGTTCTGCAGCAGGGCGAACAGCGGCGGGCTAGGCGGCAGGCGACCGGCCGCCAGCAGCTCGTAGAGGAATTCCAGTTCATGGGCCAGGTCACCGATCGAGGCGATCTCGACCATACGCGCGATGCCCTTCAAGGTGTGCAGGTCACGCAGCAGGTTGTCCACCTCGACCGTGCTGCGCGGGTCGGCCTGCCAGCGTGCCAGCGCGGCAGCGGCGCTCTCGACGATGTCCGAGCTTTCTTCCAGGAAGACTTCCAGCAGCTCCTTGTCGCCAGGGCTCCCCGGTTCTTCGGCCAACAGGTCACCGATCACCGGCGAGGGCAACTGCAACGCCGTCACCGAATCACTGCCCACCCGCCCGATGGCCTCCGGTGCCAAGGCTTGCTCCAGCAGGCTGCGCAAGGCATCGATGAGCGCCGATCGCGCCGTCAGTTCTTGCCCGGCCGCGACCTCGTCGAGCATGTCGATCAGTGCCTCGTGGCCCTGCTGAGCCAAGGCAAAGAAGCGCGCATCAGCGGCCAGGCTGCCTTCCTCGACCGCGCCATAGAGGTCGAGCAGCGCCTCGCAGACATCATCCATCTGCCACAGGTCGGCCAGGTGCGCCCCGTGCCCGAGGGTGGTCAGCTCATCGAGCAGGGTCTCCAGCGCCTGCCGCTGGCTCGGCTGCTCCTGCCAGCTCGACAGCAACGACTCGGCATCGAGCAGAATGTCCATGGACTGGGCCAGGAAGCTGGCGATCAGTTGCGGGTCGCGCTTTCGCCGCGGGGCATGTTGCGCCTCTTCCTGCAATGCGACCAGGCGCTCGTCCACCGCCTGGCCGACCAGTTCGATCAACTCTGCGGCGCCGGGGACGGGCGCCAGCGGCGTGCTGTCGAGCTGCGCCAAGGCCAGGTGGAACAGTGACCGGGCGGCTTCCAGCCACTCAAGCTCCGCCACCTGCAGCAACAACTGGTGGCCCTTGTACTCGCGCGCCAGGCGGTCGAACGCCGTCGCCAGTTCCGCGACCGGCATCACACCGGCCATGGCCGCGCTGCCCTTGAGGGTATGCAGTGCCCGCTGCAGGCTGTCGCTGACCGCCGTGCCCTGGCCATCGGCACTGCGCAGGAACGCCTCCAGGCTGGCCAGATGGCCTAGCGCCTCGTTGCGGAAGATATCCAGCAATTGCGGGTCGAGGCCGTCGATCTCAGCCGTCGCCGAGGCAGGATTTTCCGCCAGTGCATGCAGATGTCCCGCCAGTTGCTCGATCTCGGTCAACGGCGGCAACTGGCCGACGGCAAAGTCGGCCAGCAGATCAGGCAGATGAACAAACACCTGCTGCAAGGCCACGACACCTTCGGCTGACAGTGCGATGCGGCCTTCGAGCAGCCGGTTGAGCAGATGCTCGGCCCCCCAGGCCAACTCCGCCACTGCCTGGGCATGCACCATGCGACCGCTGCCCTTGAGCGTGTGCAGCGCGCGGCGCACCTCCACCAGGGCATCGCGCTTGTGGTTGTCGGCGCGCCAGCGCAACCAGTGGCGTTCGATTTCCGGCAGCAACTCACCGGCCTCTTGCAGAAACACCTCACGCAGCTCGTCATCGATGCCGTCGCTGCCAGCGTCCTGTTCGCCGTGAGTTTCGCCGACCGCACAGTGCACACCCAGCGCGGCCAGGCTGGCACGGGCCATGTCGATGAACGGCTGCCCATCGGCCAGCGGGTCGGCCACCCGCCATTGCAGATAGCACTCGGCAGCGCTCAAGGCCTCGGCCAGGTGAATCAACTCGTCAGCCGGCGGCTCCGCATCCAGATGTTGCAGCCAACCCTGCACATAGCCCGCGCAGCCAGCAAACAGCTCGCTGGCGGCGGGCAGCATGAGCATCGTCAACGCGCCGCGCACCTGATGCAGCAGCAACGGCAAGGGCTGCAGGCGCTGCCGTGGCCAGCCGGACTCCAGGCAATCGCCGATCAGGTCCTTGGCCTGCTGCAGCACGGACAAAGACTCGCTCAGCACCAACTGGCGGATTTCCACTACATCCGAGCCCGGCAGCACGCCCTGCCCGCCTTCCTCCAGCGGGCCGATCATGCCGTTGAGCGTGGCCTCGACGTACAGCAAAGCACCAGCCACATCCATCAACACCGCGTCATCCACCACGCGCTCGCCATGGGCCAGTGCCTGCAGCGCCAGGACCTGGTCGATGATGACCCGCCGCGGCTGCTGGAAACCGAGCACCGCCAAGGTATCGGCAACATGGCGCAACGGCGCCAGCAGCGCGTCCAACTGGTCGCTGTGCTGGCGATCACCGCGCACGAACTGATCCAGCCGCTCCTTGATGCGCATCAGGTCGTCGCACAGTGCGGTCAACACCGAGTGCAAGGCATCGCGCCCCGGCCCGGCCTGCATCTGTTCACGCCAGTTGCCCAGCGACAAGTCGAGGTTGGCCAGGTCGTCGGCACCGGCGAAACGCTGGGCCGCACCGCTGACCAGGCTGGCCTGGGCCAGAGGCTCGACGCCCCGGCAGGCTCGCAACTGGTTCAGCAAGGGCAGCATCACCAACGGCAGGTCGTGGCGCGCGCCGCGCAGCCGTTCCAGGTACGACGGCAGTTGCTCAAGGCCCCGAAACAGCGCGCCCAGGCAGTCGCCACGCGGGCTGACCTGGCCATCGGCCAATGCCCGGGCGAACAGCTCCAGTTCTTCTGCCAGGCGTGTCGCGCCACGCAGTTCGAGCATGCGCAGGCAGCCGTGCACCTGGTGCAGGTTGTCGACCACGAATGCCAGCATGGACAGCTCGCCAGGCTCGCCGGCAAAGCGCTCCAGGGCCTGCCGCGCCTGGCTGAGGCAATCGAGGATGGCGCTTCGGGTCCAAGCCAGGGCGACTGTGTCGTGGCGCTCGGGGATTACTGCTGCTGACGCCATGGGCGACTCCTCAACGCGGCTCGGCAGGCGCCGGCAGGGTGAAACCGGACACCGACCGGCGCATCTCGCTGGCCATGCGTGCCAGGTGGCGGATGCTGTCGGCGGTGGCACCCGAGCCAGCGGAGGTCTGTGCGGTAATCTGCTGGATCACCGCCATGGTGTGGGAAATCTGCCCGGCCGAAGAGGTCTGCAACTGGGCAGCATCGGAAATACTGTGGATCAGTTCGGCCAGGGTCTGCGATACGCCTTCGATCTCGGCCAAGGCCACACCCGCATCCTGGGCCAGGCGGGCGCCACGCACCACTTCGGCGGTGGTCTGTTCCATGGAGATCACCGCCTCGTTGGTGTCGGCCTGGATGGTCCGCACCAACGCCTCGATCTGCCGCGTCGCCGAAGAAGAACGTTCGGCCAGGCGCTGGACTTCGTCGGCGACCACGGCGAAACCGCGCCCGGCTTCACCCGCCAGCGAGGCCTGGATCGCAGCATTGAGGGCCAGGATGTTGGTCTGGTCGGCAATGTCGTCGATCAGGCTGACGATGTCACCGATCTCCTGGGAAGACTCGCCCAAACGCTTGATCCGCTTGGCGGTGTCCTGGATCTGCTCGCGGATGTTGTCCATGCCGTTGATGGTGTTGTGCACCACCTCGTTGCCCTTGTTGGC
>RCUS01000966.1_pt1 | contig 16294 bp, 18 predicted proteins | sample 2166221 | NCBI WGS metagenome assembly RCUS01 (sample SAMN09932758, study PRJNA488358) | compost metagenome | isolation source: compost soil in cyclohexanecarboxylic | place: Germany: Experimental Botanical Garden | reverse complement strand
CCCAAACAATTCGAGACGGCATAATTTCACCAAAAATATTTTTGGTATCTCGGTAAGTCAGTTTAAGGGTCTGGTTATCGGTTGGGCGATAGGTCCCTTTTAATAACCACGACTCCATATGACTTGAGGTATTGGGAACTTCATCGCCCGGTTGATAGGCATAGGCAAAGTAAGGAATAAAGTCGAGGCTACTGTCCGGCGTCGCTCGTTTATAGTAGCCCGCGCCATGTGTCCCCGAAAAATAGTTACCGCGCTCACGTACCGCATAAACTGCCAGTAAATCGAATTTATCTTGCTTGGTTGCAATTGCCAGTCGGCCCGCCAAGTCATCGCCCGAAAAATTAGAGTTATCACTTCTGGTACGGTTCTTTTTATAAATATCAGGGTCGTATTTCGCCCCGTTCATATCGATCCAAGGCGTTGTGTCATCGTAGTTTTGGCCCACTTTGCTCATGTCTGGCAAAGACGGATCAATTGAGTTGGTTGAGCCTTCTACTTTTAACTCGGCACCAAAAGACTTACCCGGACGAACAATGTCATCGGCCTCTAGCGTTTTGACCACCACACCACCGCCAACAGAAGTCGTGGTATTGCGCTCTAAAGATGGGCCTTTAATGACTTCAATACCCGCAATGAGATTGGGGTCGATATAGTTGCGGTTGTTTACCCCGTTGTAACCACGCCATACGGCAATTGACTGTTCAGTACCATCAATGGTTAAAGGCACACGACCGACGCCCTGCACACCACGTACACTTGGGTCGAGTGCCCCACTGTTACGGGCATCGCCGCTATAGACTCCCACCATGCCTTGTAAGACATCGGCTGGGTTGGTTCCTTTAAAGCGTTCGACATAGTCTTTACCCGCATAGACCGAAGAGCGGTTTGCGTCATAAACTTTGTTATAGCCTTCTGTGTCACGGTCTTCTTTGCCGTACACCACAATTGGGGTGAGTCGTACCGATGCATCTTCTTCAATTACGGCACTACTTGGCGGTAGGCTAGCGGCTTGAGACTTAGATGAGGTTGCCAGAGGCGTAGATTTTTTGCTAAGTGTGTAGCCCTGCCCAACTTTTACAGCATTAAAATCGGTTGCTTTTAAAAGCTGGTCAAAACCTTGCTCGACGGCAAAGTTACCTTTTAAGCCTAGGCTATGTAACCCTTGAAGTTGCTGGGCATCCATTGCAATTGAAGTACCAGATTGTTCTGCAAACTGATTGAGTACGTTGGCAAGACGGCCCGCAGGAATGTTATAGCTTTTAACTCCGGCTGTTTGTGCATAGGCCTGCTGCATAGGCAGCACAACAAGCCCACCCATAGACACAGCATGTATGGCAAACGCCAGTGTTGAGAATCGAAAAATCGATCGATCCCGCTTTTGCCCCGTTCCCGCTTTTTTCATTTGCCCGCCCCAGTAAATCATAATAAGAATCATTCAATACAACAGATTAAAATGATCCATATTTATTGCTTCTACTTACTATGACGAACGACTTTCAAAAAAGTGGAACCTAAAATTGAAAATAAATTTAATTTTTTATTATTTTAAAGAAACCATGACCACAAACGGCGTGATTTGCTTTATTTTCAGGTCTGGAAAAACCGTAGCCAAAAGCTTAAGCGATTCTGTGGTTTGGTCTAAAGGCAATACCGCATTGACGCGTACATGTTGCAACGCCGCATCATTAAAAATAATTTTGCCTTTATAGTTGCGGTCCAGCTCTTGTAACACTTGATTCAGCGGCAGGTTTTCTACCATAAGTTGATGCTTTTGCCATTTTTGTTGTTCGTTATACACATTTAGTGCAGGCAGTTTTTGCACACCGTTTTGATCCATTTTAATGGCTTGCCCCGCCTCGACAATGGCCTCGCGAGTAGTAAGCAATTGGGTCTTTTTAACCTGTGTAGCTTCTACTTTTACCTTTGAGTGGACCATTTTGAGTTCGGTTGCCGAAGGGTCATAACTGACACTAAAAGCTGTGCCGAGTGCCTGAATTTGACCATGACTGGTTTTGACCAAAAACGGTCTGGTCTGATCTTTGGCAACATCGACATAAATTTGACCTTGCACCAACTCAACCACTCGCTGGTCGGATTTAAAATCAAGATTAACCGCACTTTTACCCCGTAAAATTAAACGTGAACCATCTGGCAAGGTTTGCGTGGTCCACTGCCCTGATTGCCCTTGAATGTCGGCAGTAACATAGGCCACTGTGGTATCGGTTAAATAAAATAACGCCCCACTCATGGCAACAAACACGACGGCAAAAGCTGTTCCTGCACGTAAATGTTTATAAGCTTTGCCTGAGCTTAGGCCAGCTTTAAGGGCAACTTTAGTGACTTTTTTATGTCCGCTGGTTTGGGAAAGTTTTTGAATTGAACCGATACACTGTTCTATGTCGGCAGCCACTTGGCGATGTTGCTCACTGGTTTTTTTCCACTGTTCAAATTTTTGTTTGGCGGTTTTTCGTGAGCTTTCATCATCTGAACTCAGTTGAACAATCCAATGCGCGGCTTCTTCAACGAGCTGGTGATGTTTGCTTTTGTCCATGGCCATTTAAATGCAAGCGTCCATGTCTTGTCTGTTTTGGTAGCACTGAATTAAACAGCTCGCCAAATATTTTTGAATCATTTTGGTCGACACATTTAAACGCTCGGCAATTTCTTTATGGGTATAGCCTTCTAGATAATGCAAAATAAAAGCTTGCTGTGCTTTTTCAGAGACCCCTTCGAGTGCTTTGCAAAGCTGGTTAATTGCTTGAATAATTTGCATCTGGTCTTCGGGTGAAGCCACCGCTTCAAGCATATATTCCATTTGACTCAAGCCATCTAAATAGGCCTGTTCAATGCGTTTACGGCGCACTTGGTCAATCAGCAGATTTTTAGCAATTGAGGTTAAATAGGCACGCGGTTCCTTAATGCCGAATAGCTCGTCTCGGGTTTGTAGCAGTTTAATAAATGTGTCCTGAACCAGATCTGCGGCCTGTTCAGTATTACCTAATTTTTGTCTCAACCATTGGTGAAGCCAGCTTTGGTGACTTCTATATAACTGATCTACAAGCAAAGAAGTTTTGTTCACAGCAATTGGACTCAAAACAAGGAACTTACAAATGATAATAATTATCATTTAAACAAGTCAAGCAATAATTCAAGTAAAACTTAAATCACTCTTTAATAAATTGAATTAATTGCTCCCTTACTTTGCTGCACTTCTCTTAAAGCAAATGAGCCAGATTTTTAATTTCTTCCATCACTGCCTTACAAGCAGGCGTTAAATAACCATGCTTAGAAATAGACAAAGAAATATAGCGCTTTAGCTCGGGACTTATAATTTTTGCCGCTTGAATTGAGGTGTATTGGCTGGCCTTTTTTAAAGCTTGCGGCCCAAGCATGGTGTAAATGCCAGATTCGGAAACCAAATGGGTTTGTAAACTAATCGAGTCAGCTTCAAACACAATATTCAGCTCTACCCCATTTTCATAAGCCATATGGTCTAAAAAATTTCGCCAGTTACTTGGTCTGCAAAACGTGACCAGCGGTAACTGATTTATTGCTTTAAATTCGACTTCATTTGCCTGAATCAGCACATCACCTTCGCAACCCACCAAATAGGTATCGGCTTCGGTAAGATAGATATCGCCGTGTTTGGGTGTCGGATTAAACCGATAGAGTATGGCTAAATCAACGCTGCCATCTTCAAGCCATTTTTCTAAATGCACCCCTTGCCCTTCACGCACCGACAGTTTAATTAAGGGATATTTTTGTTGAAGCACTTTGTACAAAGTCGATAACAACGGATGTGCAGTAGACGGCAAACTGGCAATACGAACCGTCCCGATCGGTGTATCGGTCGAGTGCAAAATTTCATTATTAAGTTGGTCGGTGACGTTCAGCCATGAACGAATTTTAGGAAGTAAATGCTGGCCTAAATCGGTAAGCTCAACACCGCGCCCAGTTCGGTTAAACAAACGACCGCCACATTGCGCTTCAAGCTCGTTCATTTGCCGACTAATTTGTGGTTGGTTGGTGTTATGCAGCATTGCAACTTTGCTTAAGCTACCGAGTTCCACCGCGTCTAAAAAAATTTTCCATAAATCATAATTCATCGATTCTTCCTAAATCGTAAACTAGCGCTTTTTAGCTATACATTTTCAGTATAACTGAAATTCAAGAATTGGTAATTCCTACATAGCTCACCTATTTCTATACTCCAATTATGTTCTCTACAACACGATTTAAGTCAGATTAAGAACCAGAGAATATTTAATTACACTGTATAGGAAGTACGATTATGAGTTTAGATTTACGTGGATTAACCCCAGCACCTGTGACTCCTTTTACCCGTGACGGACAAGTAGACCATGATGCGATTCAACGTTTAGGTTCATGGTTAGGCAGTATTGATGGTGTGAAAGGCTTGGTTGTTCTTGGGCATGCAGGTGAAGGAACATTCTTGTCGCAAAAAGAACAAATGCAGGTCATCGAAAGCTTTGTTAAATCTGTAGATGACAAAATTCCGGTAATTGCAGGTATTACACTCGAAGGTACTTCGGTTGCCGCAGAAGAAGCAAAACGTGCGGTTAGTGCTGGTGCTTCGGCAGGTTTAATTTACCCTTCACATGGCTGGTTGCGTTTTGGCTATCAAAAAGGCGCACCACAAGACCGCTATAAAGCGATTTATGAAGAAAGTGGTTTGCCATCTATTTTATTCCAATATCCAGATGCAACTAAAGCCACTTACGACCTAGACACTCTACTCGATATTTCTGCACAGCCAGGCGTGTTTGCCATGAAAAATGGTGTGCGTAACATGCGCCGCTGGGATGTTGAAATTCCGATTATTCGCCGTGAACGTCCAGACTTACAGATTTTGACGTGTCACGATGAATATTTGCTTCACACCATGTTTGATGTAGACGGCGCTTTAGTTGGCTATGGCAACATTGCCCCTGAGCTTTTAATTGAAATGATTAAAGCAGGTAAAGCCAAAGATTACGCCAAAGCTCGCGCACTTCACGACCAACTTTTACCAGTGACTCGCAATGTCTATCACCGCGGTTCACACATGGAAGGCACGGTAGCACTTAAACATGCATTGGTTGCTCGTGGAATTTTGGACCATGCCACTGTGCGTTCGCCATTGCTTCCACTTGCAGATGGTGCTGAGCAAGAAATTCATGATGCGATGCGTCAAGCCGGAATTGGCAAGGTCGATTTAACCCAAGCCGTTGCTTAAATTCTATTCGGGCTAGCATGTACGCTAGCCTTTTTTTCCTGTACGCTGCCTGAGGCCAAACATCGGGCATGTCACTTAAAAATAATAATAAAAAGCATGCAAACTGTGGTGAACAGGTAGTGCGAAATAGAATAAAAAAACTACGAGGAATGTAGTCATAAGGAGATAGAAGATGACAAATCTAGCGGATGTAGAACCAATTAGTCATCATCAAAAAAATGCGGAAATTATTGCAAGACTTGAACGGCTACCCGTCACTGGTCGATTGCAATTTATGCGAATTACCATTGGTATAGCGACCTTTTTTGACGCCTATACTGTTCTTGCGATTGCCTTTGCGTTACCCCAACTCATTACCGAATGGCATCTCACCCCTGCCTATGTCGGTGCGATCATTGCTGCGGGCTATGTCGGGCAACTGGTCGGTGCCATCTTTTTTGGTTCACTTGCCGAAAAAGTCGGTCGTTTAAAAGTACTGTCTTTTACCATTTTACTGTTTGTGGCAATGGACATTTCTTGTCTGTTTGCGTGGAGCGGAATGTCACTGTTAATTTTCCGTTTCTTACAAGGCATAGGAACAGGTGGCGAAGTACCTGTTGCCAGTGCCTATATTAACGAGTTTATTGGTGCAGAAAAGCGCGGTAAGTTTTTCTTGCTGTATGAAGTTTTATTCCCGATGGGCCTTATGTTTGCAGGCATGGCAGCATTTTTCCTGATGCCAATTTACGGCTGGAAAGTCATGTTTATTGTGGGCCTCGTTCCATCTTTACTGGTCATTCCTTTACGGTTTTTCTTGCCCGAATCACCACGCTGGCTTGCTTCAAAAGGCCGTTTTAAAGAAGCAGATCAAGTGGTTAAAAGCTTTGAAGACGGCGCCATTAAAAGTGGTAAAACTTTGCCTGAACCTGTGGTTAAAGATATTAACCCGCAAGGCATGGCAAAAACCGACTGGCGTGAGCTGTTCCAAGGCATTTACCGCAAACGTACCTTTACCCTGTGGGGTATGTGGTTCTGCGTCTATATGATTAACAATGCCATGGTGACTTGGTTGCCATCTCTCTACAAACAACACTTTGGCCTTTCGCTTCAAACTAGTTTGGGTTATGGCTGGATTACTTCGGGCGTGGGTGTGATTGCCTCTATTATCTGTGCGTTAATGATTGATAAAGTCGGCCGCCGTCCTTGGTATAGTGCAGCATTTTTCTTGGCAATCATTCCACTCATGAGCCTATCGATTTTAGGTGCAAAATCGGCGATGGAAGTTGTGATTTTAGCAACGCTGAGCTATGCCATTTTGCAGACCATTTCATTCTCTTTATACCTTTACGCTGCTGAACTTTACCCAACTCGCCTACGTGCGATGGGCATTGGTTTTAGTACCGCTTGGTTACGTGCCGGCTCTGCAATTGGACCTGTGATGGTCGGTCTGGTGGTTGGTGGCTATGGCATTCAATATGTATTTAGTGTGCTGGCGGTTGTGGCGCTCATTGGTGGCCTAGTGACCTTCTTGTTTGCCATTGAAACCAAAGGCCAAGTACTCGAAAAACTCTCTCCTTAATTCATCCATTTCATAAAAAGCTTGCCTAACCCCAGCGTTAGGCAAAGGGCTTATTCATGCTTAAAAAAGGAATTTAAAATGAATAAATATTTGCTATGGGGCTGTATTGGTTTAGGCAGTGTGAGCAACGCTTATGCAGAACTTCCTCAAGAATTTGGCAAGTTAGAATTAAAACTTAACACCCGTTACTGGAACGATGAAGGCACTGCCCACCCCACGCTTGCCAACCCTTCACCTTCGTCGAGTGAATATGAACAAAGCGCTTTAGGGCTTGAGTTAAATTATCAGTCACCGTACTTGTGGGACTGGCTTGGGGTAGATGGCTCACTCTATGCTGTCACCAAGTTATTTGACTCTGGCAAGCCTAGCGCTCAGCTTTTAGAAGTCGAAAATAACGGCAAGCTCGATCAAAACTTTGCGACTTTTGGTCAGCTCTACATCAAAGCAAAGCTGGGTGATAAAGGCGAAATTAAATTAGGCCGCCAGTTACAAGACTCGCTGTTGCTTAAAAGCACCAATAACCGCGCAGTGCCAGACACTTTTTCGGGTGCGAGTGGTCAGTTTCAATTGAATGATCAGCTACAGACTTACATGGCTTACTACGACCGCTGGAAACCACGCAGCATGGACTCTTTTGAAAAACTGGTGACTGAAAATGACGAGCGCATTGATTATGTAGGTTTGCTTGGCGCCAAGTATCAGTACAAAAACTGGAGCTTGAATGCTGAATATTTAAATAGCAAAGATTATTTAAAAAAGTACGGGGCGATTGCTCAATATAAATTGCCCTTGCATAGCCTTGTGTGGACATTCAACACAGGTGCTTTTTTCTCACGTGATGATGGCAAGCTGTTTAAATGCGGTGCTGAAACCGAGCTGGACTGTGTAAAAGACCAAGATATTAACAACCGTGGGAATGGTTATTTTGTCGATGTAAATGTGGTCAAGAATAACCTCGAAGGCGGCATTGCTGTTTCAAAGTTTGATGGTTTTTGGATTGAAGATAACTTTGCCGTGCACTCTGCCCGCAACTCGGTTTTGACGCAAGACCACGGCACCAACCCGTTTCCGACCTCTGCGACCATTGGCCCTGACTTTACCAATAACGATGAAACCGCCGTTGCCCTTCGCTTGAAATATAACTGGAAAGACTATGTGAAAGGTTTAAAAACCGAAGCGAAGTATATTTATGGCTTTGGCGCTCACCAAAGTAACATCAGCAGTGATATTGAAGGTAAAGAGCGTTACTTTGACTTTACGGTGAGTTATGTCTTGCCGTGGGTGAAAAACTTAGATGTGCGTTATTCATTTTTGCATTATGAGTCAAAGTTTAAAAATGCAAACCTAGGTGAAAAAATAAATGGAATGACGCGTAAAGATTGGGACCAGCACCGAGTATTTATTAATTACCGTTATACATTTTAAGAATAAGCTAAACGTTTAGTTTAGCTTTATTATCTTTATTAATTTACTGCTTTAAATAGATAAACTTTTGAGTTCAATTAAAATATAAATTTATATTTAAAATTTTTATAATATTTTATTTAAATTGAATTGACCTGTTAAAAACTTATGATTATTATGGTCTCGCTGGCCTACATTGCCAGTCGGTTTTGACAGACCGAGTATACAGCGTATCAGGTAAATACTCCCTGAGTATGAGACTTGTGCGCAACTTGCACCTCCCCCTTACCGTTGCGGTAGGACGGGAGGGGGACGCGCTTGCGCGTGCTGGTTTGTATACCCAGTCTGTCAACCCTCTTCCGTTCTACCACCATAATCAATTGACGGTGATCTTTGGTGGTAGAGCTCCATAAATTTTAAGGAGTTGACCATGCCATTTTTTATATTAATCCCCTATCCTCTCTCGTAATTTTATTTATTTAAAATTTAGGCTTTCTCTCACCTAAAATATTTTAAATTTATAAATAATTTTATTTTAAAATTTTAATCATTTTATTTTCCTGTATTACAGGCGGGTTAGTTATTGCCTTTAAAAATGATTTTAATACTTTAAATATAAGCGGCTTATTTTTTATTAATAACTTAGTGAAAATTATCACGAGAATAATATGAAACTTTATAAACCTATTTTGGCTTTAAGCCTTTTAATAGGCGATTACGGTGTTTCTGGTTGCGACATTCACACTCAGCAGGATTTTGAAGAAATGTGCCTGTCTGGTGGGCACACCCAAGCCAGTTGCGACTGTATTTACCAACGGCTTGAACAAGTGTATTCGCATAAGCTCATGCAACGTCTAGAACATGTCAGTTTGCAAAGTCCTGCTCTCCCACAGGACTTTGCCCCTACTTTTTTTAGTGTAATGCGGCGGTGCGATAAAGAAGACATGGGCTAAGCATTTGGCTTAGCTCCCTTATCTCTGTGTCGCAATGGTGGATTACTTTAAATCAGCGCAAAAAATTAAAGTTCTGTTGTGGCACGGGGCCTGTTTATAAGAGAGTTTGATGCAATTGTATCTGCCGCCCATCTCGACTACTCGAAATGAACTAGATTCGATCAATTGTGTGTCAGGCATATAGAATAAAAAAACTCTTCACTTGGGGAAGTGAAGAGCTATAAACTGAATACATGTATAGTATCCAAAGTCATCTATGATCTCTTTTAAAAGCGTTTTAATTTAAAAAATTAATTAACCAATAATAGAAATTTTTTAATTTAGTCCAAAGGCCATTACTAGAGTAATCATATTGGTTAGTGCCACAATATATACCTTTTTCAAGGTCTGCTTTAGCTTCTAATAATGTTATGTGGCCCTCTGAAGTCTTATTTACGCAAATTCTTTGTGTATATGATTGGTCTGTTTCAAGAACAACATCATATGGAAAAGGCTCTTTAAATTCAGAAGTTTTAATTTTAATACAGTTTTCTTCAATAATAGGCATTTTAAGATTTAAGTAAGTTTTTGAATAAGAATCATGAAAGGTATTAATTCCATCTACTTTACCCATATAAATTAAGGTCTGATTTTCATATGCTTTGTCATATCCTCCTTTTGTAAATACACACACATCATTGTCTTTAATTTTTACATATAATGTTGAACCAGGAGAAGCACTAACAGAACTACTAATAAAAAGTAGTAAATAAAATAATTTAATGGAAAGTACTTTTAATGTAATCCCCAAAATATTAGGTCTGAGATTAAGCATCTGCGTAGTTTTATTTACAATATCATAAATCATGGCATTTTTGAATAAATGCATTAGTATTCTCACTTTTTTGCTCGGTAAGAATTTCATCTTTATGCAAACAAAAACCTATGGTAGTGAATCCAACACTAGTGTTATTTAATCCTTGTTCTCCTAGCAACATATAGTAAGCATGTTTTTCTACAATTTCATTTGATTTATAGTTCTCCAAAATAATCTCTTTCATTTCTTTGTCAATTTCTTGAGAAACAAATAATCGTTTGTAAGTCATACCATCTGATTCAAAGTTTTCATAGTCATTAATTTCATAATGATAAACCAAAACTTTTTTATCTTTTGGGAATGAGAAATAGAGATTTCTTTCATTTTTATAAATAACAATATCGGTTCTTGTTCTGTTATAGCTTGTACAACCAATAACTAGAAAAGGGATAAATAAAATAAGAAACTTATTAAGTGATTTCATATAAGATACTTTGAAATTTAAAGCTCTAAAATAAGCTAACTAACCAATAATAGAGGTTTTTTAATTTAGCCAAAAGACTATTGCTAGAGTAATCATATTGGTTAGTGCCACAATATGCTCCTTTGTCTAGGTCTGCTTTAGCTTCTAATAATACAGTTTTTCCTTCAGAATTTTGTTTTACGCATATCCTTTGATTATACTCTTTATCAGTTTCAAGCCAAATGGAATAGGGCAAATTCTCTTTAAACTCTGATTTATCAATTTTAATACAGTTCCCTTCAATAATAGGCATTTTAAGATTCAAATAAGTTTTTGAATATGAAGAGTGGAAAGCATTAATTCCATCTACTTTACCCATATAAATTAAGGTCTGATTTTCATATGCTTTGTCATAGCCTGCTTTTGTAAATACACAAACATTGTTGTCTTTAATTTTTACATATAGGAAGGAATATGGTGAGGCACTAACAGTACTACTAATTAATAGTAATAAATACAATAGTTTCATTAAACTTTTATCTTGTTAATAATAGATGATTACTATCAGTGTTAAAATTTTATTTATCTTTAGCATGACATTTTTCTATAAAATCTGAATCCTTCTCTCGACTGCTTTGTAATAGCACACTATTTCCTTTTATACAGAAACCTAGAGATTTTAGTCTAGCATTTAAATCATGATCATTTTCTTGAGTCATAACATAAAAATAAGCATGATCTGGTATAATGTTGTATTTTGAAATATTTTCTATTTTTATATGATTAACTTCTTTGTAGTATGAGTTTTCTAATACTTTTCTATACTCTGTTGGTCCATTTGGAGTTGAAAAATTATCTTTTTCAAAATCTTTAATTGCATAATTTTTAACAAAGATTTTATTTGGGAAATTGATAACTAAGCTATCATGTATCAAGCTTATTTTAAATTCTTCATTCTTATTTTTATTGAGCATAAAAATAATTGAAATTAAAAATAATGTTATTAAGGCGTATCCAACAATTTTTTTCTCTTTCATATCGATCTACTTAATTACTTCTCTTATTTTTGCTTCATAGACTGCTATTGTAGCCTGTAAGTTATTTCTATCTATATTGATTAAGTTTTTTCTACTAATAGCCTGTAAATTATTTGTTTTTAATGCCCAGTAATCTGCAAAAATTTCTGCTTGTGACTCTAGGTTGTAATTTACAAATTTCTTATTACTCTTATATCTGACATAGTCAGCCACAGTATCGGCATTATGTATATTATATTTATATGGGTCCTTAAAAACTGTACATGCCTGTGCTATTCCTGCACTTATAAGTACTCTATTCTTTCTTTGATGTTGCCAAACATGACCCATTTCATGAATAAATAAATGTTTATAGCTTATATCTTCCTTACTATAATCCAATAAAAAATGTTTGGTTGGAATGAAAATATGTCCATTTGGAGTCACAAAAGTATCTTCATTCTGTAAATCAAATGGAAAAAAACTACCTTCTATAATTGTAACTTTAGAATAATCTATTGTATTTTTATAGACTAATTGGCATAACTCAATTTCCCCTGCTGTTAAAGTTCTCGTTCTTAACTTCAATTTAGCTAAACTATCTTTCTTATTGTTAGTAATTATTTTATCTAAATTATTTTCAAGAATACTAAATCCCATTTTACTCTTCTCCATCTAAATCTGAGAAATATTTAATTTTGTCTTTAAAAAAGATTTCAAATTCAGAAACCTGTGCAGCATTCTGAGTTTCAAATCTTTCTGTTTTACCATTAGAATCTAATGTTCCCTCAATGACCTTTTCTCCAACTTTAAGTCTATAGCCTAATCCTGCAAAAAGCTCTGAAAAACTGTTATTGATTTCTATTTGAACTTGCTCATCAAATTTTTTATTAATAGATGAATCTTTTTGGTTATCCTTTCCAGAATAAGGACTACCACTCTCTCCTACAACATGAGACTGTTGTGGTTGAATAGTCGCTCCGCATGATAACTTATCACCAGCATATGCTACTGGTTTACCATCAAAAATCACATGGTCATGACTTTTAATAACTACAGACCAACACCTGCATTTAGGGCACATATGACCATCACCAGCTCTAACAAACAAGTTTCCCATTTGAGAACTTCTCGATTGCGTAGATGGAATAATTCCACCATGATCAGTAATAGCATTGTGAATCGCAAAACCTTTAGCCATAGCCTACACCTTAAAAATTAGTCATGACTCAAAAAGTTTTGAGGTAAGGGCTGATCTTTGTAAATTCTGATCGCAATAGTAGTATTCGGACTCTCAATAATTTCATCCCCATTTTCTAAGCGACTGCCAACTAGGGCCACTGGTACCCCATCAGCAATAGATGCTGTACCAGCACCAGAGATGATTTTTGAGGTTGTGCCATTTGCATAAATGACCTCATCACCAACACGGGCAATAGATAATCCTTTAATTTTCGTATTAGTAGAAGATGCATTAACTAAACCATCGTTCTGAGTTTTAGCACCATGTACAGCTACGTAGTAGATGACATGTGGTTTATTATTCCAATAGAGTTTTTCAGCATTAGAAATCTTTTGAATATCATTTTTTGAAAGCTTTTCTAATTGTTCAATAGGAAGGTCTTGTAAAAAAATAGGACTTGTCATTATGATTCCAGCTATCATTTCTAATACAATAATATCAAAACTTACTTAAACTAAAAAATAACTTATATGTAATCATATAAAATTAGTATCTTAGAAAATTATTTAAAATTTCAAAGCAAGTCACCTTTATGTCAATATAAAATTTCTTTATAAAAGACTCTCCCTCTAAGAGATATCTTTTAATTAGCTTAGCCCTATTCATGTTAATAATGGCTTTAATTGCTTACTTTGAAGGAAAGTTGGGATTTGAATATGTATTTTCACTTATTGCAGGGTACGCCTTAATATTTTTTATTTTAAAAAATGCAGCATTACCACTTTTCCCACCACTTACGGAAAAAAGCAGTAATGCAAACGCTATGGCTAGAACAACAATAGCAATTGTTTATATCCTTGCTTTCATAACTCTAACTATTTCTTATTTTTTATAATTTAATTACTCTTCAATTTTCTTGCTTCGCTCTACAGTAATATATTCATTAGGAATCACTACCTGCTTTTCAATATCTTTCAGCTTATAAGATACTAAAGTGCTTTTACCAATGCCTTGAAATAACACTTTAACATCTTTAAAAATAAAGGTTTTATACTGACTCAGTTCTTTAGTAGTCGTTTTTGGTAATTCAATTAAATTTGCATAAGGTTCTTTAATATACAGGGTTGCCTTTTCTATTCTTACCCCAGTATTTTGCATAGTGAAATTTAAGAATACTTTACCAACATCCCCAATAAGAATCAGGGGTACAAGTGGAGTTAAGCTAATAAAAAAAGCTATTTCTAAACTATCTTTAATATGTGTTTCTAATCTCTTTAATTTTTTTATTGCAAATGCTTTAAGATGGACACTTGCATCAGGATCATCAACAATATCTGCTAGATTTTCAAATTTTATATTAAATTCTTTAATCTTCTGCCGATTCATATAAAAAGGATAATACGCAAAGGCTATAAAAAATACGGTAATGCCTAAGTACAGATTGACTTTCCAATGTAATAAAAATATACCGTGAATAACGTATAAGAGATAAAGAGAGCCAATTAACGTAATAATATTAATTTTTGGAAAAGGAAGTTTTTTCCCAATTCTAATATGAGGTGGCAAATACTTATCAACCCAGCTTAAGACAAGATATGTCACTGGAGCTAAGGATGTGCCAAAGAAAAATAGCATAAACCCTAATACAGTGTAAGCAATAGAGAACGCGGCAAAAATCAGTAAAAAAATAAGTGTATCACCAAAGCTAATTTCCGACGGGATATAGCCAATTGTTAAAAGATACACAACTAAGCATAACACCCCTATTGCAACTATCGCTTTAGTCATTGTCAGCGCAACTTCATGCCACTGCCCCAGATTATTTAAATATCTCGTTATCAAGTCGTTCATTTGATCTAACCAAATCTTATAAATTATTTAAAAATAGATGATTATCCTTTTCTTAACCCGCTCCCCAGCGGAGTAATCATCATTTGAAATTTCCCCAAATTTCAGAGTATGTCCCCACATACTATTTAGTAATATCCAAAAATTTAGGTATAAAATACCAAGATTACTTGCCACAATATTCTATAGATATAGAAACCCGCATATGCGGGTTTTAAAATTTAAACATCTTAGTAATTTTCAGAACTACCAGTATCTGACGTTGTATCTTCAGTAGCTAACTCCTCAACAGTTACTTCCTCTTTCTTATGTTTACTAGCTGATCGTGTTTCATTTTCCAAAGCTTCTTCGGTTGCCGCATCAGCAGAAGCCACCACTGATATTTTATCTGTAGGAACCGCATCAATTGCTATCTCATCACTTGTTTCCACTGGAAACTTTGCTAAATAATCTTTATGACAAGACATCTTTAACATGAAATCAAAATAGGCGTTATCAGGATCCTCAAAAACAACATCCTTATCGGACTGAACTATAAATCTAGTAAAACCTGCATAAGCACCCCATGAGTTTTTGGCATTTACCTCACCACAATTTTTAATAACATTTCTAAATTTTGCAGAATCACCATCTTTAAGATAATAGCGAACAACATCCTCAACTTTTTTAAGTTCAGCTTGTTCTTTTAATTTTCTATCTTGTTCTTGTTTAATTTTAAGTGCCTGTTCTTGAGCTTGCTTTTCTTTAGCAATATCTTCTGCCGATTTACCACAACCAACTAATATCAAGGAAAATAAAAATATTCCTATTTTTTTTTCACAGTTTAACCCCTCTATATTAGAAGCTAGACTATAACGAGATTACAAAACTTTACGCAAGTAAGACTTTATAAAGAATAAATAAAATTCTTCTTCTGCTGTGTTTGTTATCTATTAATTGCTCCTTCTTTCTGACTCATTCAAGCTTAATAAAATGAAAATTTAAATACTTCTTTACCCATTAGATTCAAGTTGGTTATATAGCTGAAATGATATTTAATTTCAGCTATATTAAAACTAAGCTTTTGAAAATATTATTTTTTATATTTAATACAATTTGGGGTTAGCTTGTTAATTTTGTTGTAGTGAAATTTCAGCATTATCGTGTCACTAGCAGCTTCTTCTAAAACTAGTTGATTATCGGTGATACTTATAATTCTTAATGCTTGCTCGAACTCCCCCTGTTCATTATACAACTCAATTTGATTTTGCTTATTAATTTTAAAGTTCGATTTTTCAATACTATCTACAGTATAAAGACCCGTTTCAAAATCACATTGCACAGGATGTAAAGTAGCTGTATTTCCTGAAAACTCAACTAAGTTGGCAATTCCATTATTAAGCGGATGCATTGCCCATATACCTTGTAAATCTTTGGGAGTGTAGCCAAAGCTATTAGCACTAAACATTGACATGCTGACTAAAAGAAATGAAGTAATGGATTTTTTTGATAAAGTTAATTTCATATTGATATGACCTGATTTAATCATTTTTGCCTAGGAATCTGAGATATTACAAGATGTTTATATAATCTTTATTTCGTTAGCTTTTTAAAGTAATGCACTATTCTAACTTCGATAGATCTGTTCTAAAAATAATAGTTTTTGATTTTGCTCTATTTTTTACACAAAACCTTTTCCTAATTTTAGGAGAAGTTAAAAATTATCTTCTTGTATTGTTTATAATTTAAATAATTTGAATCTTAAAAAGAAAAAACCCCGAAACTTACGTTTCAGGGTTTTTCACGAATTTTGGTGGAGATGGCGGGAGTTGAACCCGCGTCCGCCAGCATTACGCTC
>RCUS01000962.1_pt1 | contig 16308 bp, 18 predicted proteins | sample 2166221 | NCBI WGS metagenome assembly RCUS01 (sample SAMN09932758, study PRJNA488358) | compost metagenome | isolation source: compost soil in cyclohexanecarboxylic | place: Germany: Experimental Botanical Garden | reverse complement strand
ACCGGGTCGGGCGGATCTTCATCGATTACCTGCGCAACGGCAAAGGCGCGACCACCGCCACTGCGTATTCACTGCGCGCCCGTGAAGGGCTGCCGGTATCGGTGCCGATCTGGCGTGAGGAGCTGCCTCAGCTCAAGGGCGCCAACCAATGGCATATCGGCAACCTGCGCGAACGGCTGGTCGAGGTCGACGACCCTTGGGCTGAGCTGGGCAAGACCCGTCAATCGATCACCGCGCGCATGCGCAAGCAGCTGGGATTGGCCTGAAAGGCTGCCGGTTGGACCCCACACTGAAATGGAACCAGGCCCATGAGCATTATTCAGGACTTCGATCTGAACACCCTCGATCGCTTGCTGCGGACCTTCGGCGAGCGCCCGCAAGCGCTCAACCTCGACACCCAGTTGCCGGTGCTGATGCGCGCACTGCAGGCCGATCACCTCGACCTGCTACCGCTGCCGGGACAAGGCAACACCCTGCGCCGCTGGCAGAGCCTGGCACGGATCGCGGGCTGCGACCTGGCGTTGGCCAAACTCTTCGAAGGGCATACCGACGCCTTGGCGATTCTCGCTGAGTGCGCGGCCGCGCACCGTGCGGCAGATGGCATCTGGGGCGTCTGGGCCGCGGAACCGCCAGACGCGCGTGCCCGCATCATTGCCCGCGAGGGCGATCAGGTTCGGCTGACCGGGCGCAAGGCCTGGTGTTCGGGCGCACTGCAGATCGACCGGGCATTGATTACCGCTTGGGACGAGGATGACCAGCCGCAATTGGTCGCCATCGAACTCGCCCACCCCAGCCAGGGGTTACGCATCGACGGCTGGCAGGCCGTGGGGATGGCGAGCACCAGCAGCGTCGAGATCGAGTTCAACGACTCACCGGGCATCGCCATTGGCCGTCCCGGGCAGTACCTGTCGCGCCCGGGGTTCTGGCACGGTGGCGCGGGCATTGCGGCGTGCTGGTATGGCGCTGCCGAAGCCTTGGCCGATTATCTGCGCGAGCACTGCCGCAACCCGCGCCCCGATCCGCATGCCGATGCGCACTTGGGCGCGGTCGACGCCGCCCTGTATGGCGCCCGGGCGGCCCTGCGCGAATGTGCGGCGTGGATCGACCGACAGCCGGGCGCGGAGGCCAGCTTTGAAGTACGCCGCACCCGTGCACAGGTCGAGCACGCCGTGGAGCAGGTCATCTGCCATGTGGGACGCGCGCTGGGAGCCACGCCCTTCTGTCGCAGCAGCCACTTTGCCCGGCTCAGCGCCGACCTGCCGGTTTACCTGCGGCAAAGCCACGCCGAACGTGATCTCGCAGCCCTCGGCCAGCAACTGGCCCATGTCCCCGCCGGAGCCTGGCAACTATGAGCGAAAACCTGATTCAGGCCAGCAGCGGTACCCCGTGGGCGGCGTGGCAGCAGTCGGCGCACCTGGCCCGGGCCAGCTGGATCACCCCGCAGCAGTTGTGCCCACCGGGTCGGCGGCTGGTCCTGATCGCGCCACATCCGGATGACGAGATTCTCATGGCCGGTGGGCTGCTGGCCGGGTTTCGTGGCCGCGAAGCGGATCTGCTGCTGATCTCCGCTACCGACGGCGAAGGCAGCCATCCCGACTCCACGCACTGGACCGAACACCGGCTACGCCGCCAGCGCCCGCTGGAGAGCCGTCACGCGCTACAACAACTGGACCTGGACCTCAACAGCCTGGATTGGCGCCGCCTCAACCTCAAGGATGGCGCCCTGCCCCGTGACCAGGCGTTCCTGGTCAATCACCTGAGCCAGCTGCTCAAGCCGGACGATCTGCTGATGACCACCTGGCGTGGCGACGGGCATTGCGATCACCAGGCTCTCGGCCATGCCGCCGCCCAGGCCGCGCTGGCGCGCCAGGTGCAGTTGGTCGAGGTGCCGGTGTGGGCCTGGCACTGGGCGCAACCGGACGATCCGCGCTTGCCCTGGCCACGGGCACACCGCGTGCAACTGGATGAAACCCGCCTGGCGCGCAAGCGCGCGGCGCTTGCCGCGCATGTCAGCCAACTGCAACCCGATGAGCACCGCCCGCCGGTGCTGCCGGCGGATCTGCTCGACTGCCTGCTGCAACCGTTCGAACTGGTATTTCTGTGAAGGAAGCCGTCATGAGCCTCGACGCACAACATTTCGCCGACCTGTATGCCGCCAGCGACGACCCCTGGGCGTTTCGCACCCGCTGGTACGAGAAACGCAAGCGCGACCTGGTGATCGCCAGCCTGCCGCGCCAGTACTACCGACGCGTCTTCGAGCCAGCCTGTGCCAATGGCGAGCTGAGCGCGGCGCTGGCCGAACGCAGCGAGCGCCTGTTGTGCCAAGACCTCAGCGCCGCTGCGGTGAGCTTGGCCAGCGAGCGCCTGCGGCCGTGGCACAACGCGCAGGTCGAACACGGCCATCTGCCAGGCGACTGGCCAGCGGGTGAGTTCGACCTGATCGTGCTCAGCGAAATCGGTTACTACCTCGACCCCGGGCACTGGCTGGAAGTGCTGGAACGCGCGGCTGGCAGCCTGACGACTGACGGCGCGCTGCTGCTTTGTCACTGGCTGCACCCCATCGACGGGTGCCCGCAAACCGGCCATCAGGTGCATGAGCTACTGGCCGAGCGCTTGCCGCTGTACCGCCAGGTGCGCCATGAGGAAGCGGATTTTCTCCTGGAGTACTGGACTGTCCAGCCCTGCTCCATCGACCTGAACGAGCCTTGCCTATGATTGCCGTGATCGTCCCCGCCCACAACGAAGAACAACTGCTCGGCCGCTGCCTGCGTGCCCTCAGGCGCGCCACGTGCGCGGTAGAGACGCTGGGTGAACAGGTTCAAGTGGTGGTGGTGCTTGACGACTGCAGCGACGCCAGCGAAGCCATCGCCCGCAGTCACGGGGTCGAGGCCTTGAAGGTCGCCGCACGCAATGTTGGCCATGCCCGGCGCGCGGGTGCGGCGTTGATGCTCGAGCGCGGCGCACGCTGGCTGGCGTTCACCGATGCCGACAGCTGCGTGCCGGCCGACTGGCTGCTGTGTCAGCTGGCATTTGCCGCCGACGCGGTGTGCGGCACGGTGCATGTCGAGACCTGGCAGGCGCATCAGGATCAAGCCCTGCGTGAGCGCTATCTGGCGCATTACCACGCCTGCGAAGGTCATCGGCACATCCACGGTGCCAACCTGGGAATCAGCGCGCGCGCCTACCAGAAGGTCGGTGGCTTCAAGGCGTTACCCGTGCATGAGGATGTGCAGTTGGTCAGCGACTTGCAGCAAAGCGGCGCGCTTATCGTCTGGACGGCGCGCAACAGCGTGTCCACCAGCAGTCGCCGCGATTGCCGGGTACGCGGCGGGTTTGGCGACTTTCTGCATGACCTGAGTGCCTGATCGCCCGAGCAAGCGCAGCATTTGCCGTGACAGACCTCTGGCCTGGCTTCAGCACCCACTACTGGGCAGCGGCCCATCGTTTCAACGCTGACGACTACCTGCTGCTGGGCACTGGCTCGACTCAAGCCGATGCAAGGTAAGCCTTGATGAAGTCGATCCAGGCGCGCACCTTGCGGGGTACGTGGCGGCTAGCTGGATACAGCGCATAGACGCTCTGCGCGGCGAATCGGTAGTTCGGCAAGCCGTCGAGCAATTGCCCGCTGGCCAGGTCATCGGCGACCAGCCAGTCGGGCAGCAAGGCGACGCCCGCGCCCTGCAGCGCAAACGCCCGCAGGATCGACGCATTGTCAGCGACCAGCAAGGGGCTGCCTTGTGGGTCGAACACAGCGGCTTCAACGCCCGCAAGCTGCCAACGATTACCCCGTTCCAGCCGGCTGTGCACCAGTTGCGGCAGCTCGGCGAGCCGTTCGGGTGCATCGAGGACCGCTTCGCCATGCACGGCCAGCAGGCTCGGCGCCAACACCAGGCGCACGCCATAGGTTGCCAGGCATACGCCGCGGTACGCCGAGTCCTGTACCTGGCCCAGACGGATCGCGACATCGAACCGTTCACGCACCAGGTCAACCTGATGGGTGTGGGTTTCCAGGCGCACACTGAGTTCGGGATGTGCTCGACAAAAGGCCTGCAGTGCGGGCGCGACGACCTTCAACGCGTACTCGACCGTCGAGGTAATCCGCAGGCTGCCCTGCAGGCCGCCATGTTCTCCACGCGCCTCATCGATAGCGATGTTCGCCTGCTCGACCACTTGCAGACAGCGTTGGTAGAAGCGCTCGCCGGCATCGGTCAGGGCGATGCGGCGCGTGGTGCGGGTCAGCAGGGTCACCCCGAGCTCGGCTTCCAGCTGCTTGATGCTGAAGCTGACCGCCGCGCGGGTTTGCTGCAGCTGATTGGCCGCACCGGTGAACGAGCCGGCCTGGACCACGGCGCAAAACAGTTCGAAGCGGTCGAGACTGACCATGGGATGGGCTCGCTATTGTCAAATTAATTCGAGCAATCTGACCGCTTTCAGCCTCTTATTCAAGCCGCTCGACGTGCCTAGACTGGGCTTTTCCAATCAACTTGAGCGCGTCATGCCCTACCGCTACAAAGTCACTGTTATCTACCTGCTGGGATTCACCCTCGACCTGCTCAACATGTTCGCACTCAACGCGGCATATCCGGCGCTCGGCCAGGCATTGAACGCTTCCGTGGCGCAACTGAGTTGGGTCGCCAACCTGTACATGCTGGGTCTGACCGGGGCAGTTGCGCTGGGTACAGGATTGGCAACACGTCTGGGCGAGCGCAAGACGCTGCTGTTGTCGCTGACCCTGTTCGGCCTCGGCTCGGCGCTGGCGGGCAGCGCTGGCTCGATCGACAGCCTGCTTGGCTGGCGGCTGCTGCAAGGGCTGGGGGGTGGTCTGTTGATCCCGGTCGGTCAAGCCATGGCGTATCGCCTGTACCCGCCCGAGCTGCGCCATCATCTGACGGCGCAGGTAATGATGGTGGCCCTGCTGGTGCCGGCCTTGTCACCAGCGCTGGGCGGTGTGGTGGTCGATCAGGGCACCTGGCGCTGGATTTTCTTCGCCATGGTGCCGCTGAGCGTGCTGGTTAGCGTGCTGGTGCTGGCCTGGTTGCCCGCTCGCGAAGCACCACCGGCGCGCCAGCCTTGGCTGGACGTTCGCTTGCTCGCCCAGCCGCTGCTGCGTACCGCGATGCTGGTCTACCTGTGCGTGCCGGGGGTCTTTATCGGTGCCAATCTGCTCGCAGCGCTGTACCTGCAGCAACGCCTGGGGTTGAGTGCGACGGCCACCGGCGCGTTGATGTTGCCCTGGTCACTGGGGGCGCTGGGCGCGATTGCCGTGGTCCGCTGGCGGTTCAATCAATTGGGTCCGAAGGGGCTGCTGACTGCCGGCATGTTGATTCAAAGTGGCGCCTTGCTGGGGCTGCCATTGCCATGGGTTGCCGTCCACCCGGGCGCGCTGGTTGCGATTTTCGTGCTGCTCGGCCTGGGCAGCAGCCTGTGCAGCAGCAGTGCGCAGAGCCTGGCGTTCCTGAGCATTGCACCCGCGCAGATGGGCCAGGCCAGTGCCTGGTGGAACCTGAATCGGCAACTGAGCTTTTGCCTGGGGGGAGCGTTGCTCGCGTTCGCCCTGGGGCATCTGCTGCCCGCCCCGGCAGCCTTCCAGCAGACATTCGTACTGGCTGCACTGCTCACCTTGCTGCCACTGCCCATGGTCATCCGGCTTCCCGGCGCGGGTGCCCTGGGTTTAACTCAAAGCCCAAGCGAGAAATGCGCATGAACCATGAGAACCCTGCATTCAACGAAGTCCTTGAAGCCCACGTGGGCATCCAGCAATGGTTATCCGGTGAAGCACCGACCGATCAGCTTGCCCGTTTGCTCGCGCGGTTCAGCCCGCGCTATTCGATGATTGGCCTGTCTGGCCAGATGCTTGATTACCCAGGTCTGCAGGCGTTGTTCGCGCAGGCCCATGGCAAACGTGAGGGCTTGCAGATCCGCATCGATCAGTTGCAAGAGGTCGCGTGTGGGCCGAGCCTTTGGGTCGTCAGTTACCGCGAATGGCAAAGGGATGCGCAAGGCGCGCAGTCGTTGCGGCGTTCGACGGTGGTGTTCGAACGCGGCAACGATACGCTGCAGTGGCTGCACCTGCATGAAACACCTGCTTCGGCGTGATCAGGCCTTTTTCCGCGGTTTGCCAGGGCTGGCGCTTTTCTTCGCGGCCGGGGCCTTTTTCGCCGGCGCCTTGCGTCCACCCAGGCTGCGCTTGAGCAGCTCGGTAAGGTCGATGATGTCGGCGGTTTTTTCGGCGCCAGCAACGTCGCCCTTCTCCACCGTGCTGATCTTGCCCTTGCTGGCTTTCTCCTCGACCAGGTCGAGGATGGTCTGGCGGAAGGCGTCGTGATAATCGTCCGGTTTCCACGGTCCGCTCATGTCCTCGACCAGGCGCTTGGCCATGTCCAGCTCGCGCTTGTCGACCTTGCTGTCGGTCACGCTGCTGTCCAGCTCCAGGGACTCCAGCCCGCGCACCTCGTCGGGCCAGCGCAGGGTAATCATCACCAGTGCATCGTCCAGCGCCCGCAGCAGTGCCAGGTGCTGGCGGGTGTGCAGCACCACCGTGGCCAATGCCACCTTGCCGGTGCTGGCCAAGGTCTCGCGCAGCAGCGCATAGACCTTGCCACCTCGGCGGTCCGGGCTCAGGTAGTACGGCGTGTCGAAATGCTGCAGAGGGATTTCGCCCGCCTCGACGAACGAGAAGATATCGATGGTCTGTGTCGCTTCAGGACGGGCCTGGCGAATCTCATCCTCGCTGATGACCACATAGCGGCCTTTTTCGTACTCCACGCCTTTGACGATGTTGTCCTTGTCGATGTCTTTGCCGGTGACCTTGTTGATCCGCTTGTAGCCCACCGGCTCCATGCTGCGCTTGTCGAGCCAGTCGAAGTCGACGCGCTCGCTGCGCACTGCCGTATTCAGCGACACGGGGATGTGTACCAGACCGAAACTGATTGCGCCTTTCCAGATTGCCCTGGCCATGAGCGTGCTCCTTGGCCCGAGAAGATCGGGCACTTACCTGAAATGACTGCACAGCGCAGCAATGGTTTACTCGCGCCGCCCTACGGCAGCGGGTTGCCGCCGGTCACGCCGAATATTTCCCCGGTGATGTAGCTCGATTCCTGGCTCGCCAGCAGTACGTAGATGGGTGCGCATTCGGCGGGTTGGCCGGGGCGTTTCATGGGCGTCTGCGAGCCGAACTCGGGGATTTTTTCCGCTGGCTGCCCACCGCTGGGCTGCAGCACGGTCCAGATCGGGCCAGGCGCTACGGCGTTGACCCGAATGCCACGTTCGATCACCTGCTTGGCCAGGGCTTTAGTGAAGGCCACGATGGCGGCCTTGGTGGTGGCGTAGTCGAGCAAGGTCGCTGAGGGCTGGTACGACTGGATCGAGGCGGTGTTGATGATGGTCGCCCCGGCCGGCATCAACGGCACGGCCGCCTGGCACAGCCAGAACAGGGCGTAGACGTTGGTTTTCAGCGTGTGGTCGAACTGTTCGTGGCTGATCTGGCCGATGTCCTTGCGGGCTTCCTGCTTGCCCGCGACGTTGACCAGGATATCCAGGCCACCGAGCTGTTCGTGGGCCTGTTCGACCAGTTCCTGGCAGAACGCTTCGTCCTTGAGATCGCCAGGGATCGCAATCACCTTGCGCCCTTCGGCTTCGATCAGCTTGATCACCTCACGGGCATCGGGCTGCTCCATGATCATGTAGTTCATGGCGATGTCGGCGCCTTCACGGGCGAAGGCCACGGCCACGGCGCGGCCGATGCCGGAATCGGCGCCGGTGATCAGCGCCTTGCGCCCGGCCAGGCGGCCGAAACCCTTGTAGGTTTGCTCGCCATGATCGGGCTTGGGCTGCATGTGGGCGTCCAGGCCAGGCGCGGGCTGGCCTTGGGCGGGAAATGGCGGGTGTGGGTACTGGGTCAGCGGGTTCTGCATGCTGAACTGGTCGCGGGGTTTGCTGGGCATGGGACAATTCCTCTGCAGTGAGCACTACCGATTTCGAGGCAGCCGCTGATCAGAAGGTTTGCTCCAGCTCCGCGCATGGCCGACGGATGGTCGGCCGCACCCGCTGCTTCAGCCGAACAGCACGCGCTTGAACGCCTCGGCTGCCCGGTGCACCTGCACCGACCAGTCCCCCGCCGCATCGCTGCCGGCGTCGTCGGAGATGTACTTGAGGCAGAGGAACGGCAGGCCCTCGTCCTTGGCAATCAGCGCCAGCACGTAGGCTTCCATGTCGACGATGTCGTAGGGCGCATCGCCGTGATTGACCTCGAAACTGTCGCCGCTGCCGCAGATGCCCAGCGGCAGGCCGTCAAGCGCCGCGCCATGTTCCAGCAGTACGGGCACCTCCGACAACGGCGTTTCATAGCGGGCGAAGCCCAGCGGCGTGACGTCCATGTCGCGTTGCACGAAGCGCGTGCAGCAGACGACCTCGCCCTTGCCGTAACGCTGACTGCCCGCCGAACCCAGGTTGACGATCAGCTTGGGCCGGTGCCGGTGGATCGCCTTGGTCAGTGCAATGGCAGCATTGACCTTGCCGATGCCGGTGAACACGGTGTTGACATGGGCGAAGGCGTCGCCGGCTTCTGCTTCGAGGGCAAACACGAACAGCATGTCGGCCAGGGGAATGTCGCGATGGGACGTGATGGCGTTCATGAAACGGGCGTATCCGAATGGCTGGCTAAGGGCGCTGCCATTGTCGGGGAACGCTAGCCAAAAGCAAGCCCCACTGACGCGGGCGCTGATGGACGCAGGTCGCGCCCCTGGGCCAGCACCTCATCCACCACGGCGCGCCACGCCTGGGTGCTGCTCGCCCCCGCTGCGCTGGCCCGCGCCAGGCTGTCGAGCTGGCGGTCGGCGCTGGTACCGTCGCGCAAGATGCGCTGGGCGTGGGTGAACGAGCGTTCGGCATCGATACTGTCGAGCGGGCACTGTACCTGCAACTGTGCCAGCCAGCCCTCGGCGCTGACCGGCTGCTGTTCGTGCACGCCGATGAACGTGCCGTGTCGCCCGTAGCGCAGGGCCCGCCAGTAGTTTTCCTGGGTGACCCAGCGCCATTCGCGGTTGAGCGGTGTCGGGTCGTAATGCGGCACCACGCTGTGCTCTACCAGATGGCGAAACAGCCCTGCAATACACAGGGCGTCTTCCAGGTTTGGACAAGCATCGCAAATGCGCAGCTCGACTGTCGGGAAACGCCGCGAGGGCCGTATCGCCCACCAGAAGTCGCCCTCCTGGGCCAGCGCGCCGGTGCGCTGCAACAACGCCCGATAACGCTGGTAGGCCGCCCAGTCGGCCAAGGGTTCAGGCAGCCCCATGTGCGGCCACTCCCCGCAAATCACCCGGCGATAGCTCATGTAGCCGGTGTTCTGGCCACTCCACAGGGGTGACGAGGTGCTCAATACCAACAGCAAGGGCAGCCAGTACAGCACGCGGTTGATCAACTGCATGCGATCACACCCCGCCGGCACACCGACATGCACGTGCAGGCCCGACAGCAGGCTGCGCCGCGCCACCTGCTGGTAGTCATCGAACAGCTGGCGATAATGCGGGCTGCTCCTGGCCTTCTGCCGTAACCAGGATGCGTTGGGATGGCTGGCTGCGCCGTACAGGCCAACGCCCTCCTCGGCCAGCGCTGCGTTCAGCCGCTGCCGGCTTTCATTGAAGAACTGGCGGGCCTCGAACAGATTGCCGAACACCGGCGAGGCTATTTCGATCTGGCTGCGAAACATCTCTTCGGCAAAGTACTCGCCCATCACCTCGCGACAGCGCCTGGCCACGGTCAACGATGGGGTCACCAGCACCCGCCCGCTGGCCAGGTCGACCAGCAGGTATTCTTCCTCGATGCCGAACGTGCAGGGACGGGGCATCATGGTTCAGCGACTGCGGTTGACGGTCAGTGCCACCGCGGCGATGCGTTCCACCTGTTCGTAGCCGGGTTCGAGCAGTTGCTCACCGAACACATCCGGGTCCACCTCGCGGTACACCCACGCCCACTCGGGGCCCGCGAGTCGCAAACGAATGGCTTCGAGCAGCGCATCCCGCCCGTCGACAATCGCCACACCGCTATACAGCAGCAACGACCCACCGGGGCTCAGGCGCTCGCGGGCCTGTTCGACGATGCGCAGCGACAGTTGCGCACCCAGCGCGCCACCGCCGTGGCGATAGGTACGCTGTCCGGCATCGAGCATGTACGGCGGATTGGCGACGATCAGGTCGAACGTGCCGCTGAGCTCATCGAGCAGGTCACTCGATTGCACCGATACGTTGCTGACGCCGGCCAACGCGGCATTGATCGCGGTGTAGCGCAGGGCCAGCGGATTGATGTCGACAGCAGTGACTTGCGCGTGCTGCGCTGCGCGGGCGATCAATAGCGCGCCGATACCACTGCCGCAGCCGATGTCCACCGCGTGCTCGACGCGCACCGGGCTGCGTTGCAGATGATCGTGGATGACCTGGGCAAAACGGTAGCTGTCGGGGCCGAAGAACACCGCGTCGCGGGCCTGGGTGGGATAGGCCGAGTGCACCAGGAGCAGGTCGTCAAGGCTCGACCAACGCACCGTGGCGTGCAGGCGATCGCCGTGTTCGACCAGCACTTGAGCCTTGTGCAGCTGCGCAAGTTCGTCGGCCGAGATCAGCGTCGGTGCAAACGGCCGACTCCAGCCGAACACATCGCGCAGGGTGCGCGCCGGCGCCTCGCCGAGGCGCGCATTGTAGCGTGCATGGGTGGCCGGCGTGACGCAGGTGAACCGGTAGCCATCGGCGCACAGGCGCCGGCCAAGTTGCAGCAGTGCCTCATCGGCGTCGATCTGTGCTGGGTTGAGTAGCATCAGCGGGATTCCTCCTGGAGAAGGCCGGTGGCGTGGATATAGGCCCGGGTGGCTTGTAACCCCTCCGGCAAGGCGTGTTTGTTGGCTGCCATGCGCTCGATCAGGCTGTCGACGCTTTCTGCTGCCAATGGGTTTGGCGGCGCTGCCGCCAACTCCAGCCCGGCTTCCCACTGCCCCGGTGGTACGCGGCGCTTCGGCCCTTCCCAGGCGCCGGCAATCCAGTCGTGCCAAAGCTGTTTTTCATAAGGGCTGAAAACGCCGAACATGGGCGCGGTTGGGCCGTCGATCAACGACCACCAGCGGCTAGCGGCGGGAGGCTCACCGCGGCGAATCCAGCCTTGGGTCTGCAAGGCCTTGAGGAAGTCGGGCAAAGCATCGGGCGCGGCCAGCCATTGGTTGATGGTGCGCTGCTGCAGGCGGCAACGGTCAGAGTGCATGAACTGGCCGAACACGCGCTTGCGTTCCAGGGCGCTGAGCAGCTCACGCTCCAGGTCGAAGCGGCTGACAAGGCTCGGGGTGTCGGTGCCCAGGTCGTTGAGCCGATAGCCGCGACGCACGCGGCGATAGAACGCGTCGGCGCCTTGTTGCGGGCAGAGCTGGTTGAACGCCTGGATCGCCTTGCAGGCATGTCCGCTGGCGGCATTGTCGATGGTCACATGCAGTTGGAAGTAATGACCGTCGATGCCCAGTTCAGCCAGTTCGTGGGTCGTGATCAACAGGTGCAGAGGCGGCTGTTCGTAGCCCAGGTTGTAGCCGATCACTTCGGGCAGGAAATGCTCGGTGCAAGCGCCCAGCGCCAGTTGCACTGCGCCTTGCAGGTAGCGCTCATCTGCGAGGGGGATGGACTCCAGGCAACCCAGCCGGCTCAGCAGGCGCTGATAGATCAGCACGTGGTTGCAGCGCGGGTCGCCGTCGCCCAGTTCTTCAAGAAACGTGCGGATCAAGCCGTGATAGCGCAGGTCGCGCCAGTGACTCAAGGTGCCATGCAACCAGGCGCCGTCTACCGCTTTGGTCGGTGCGACTTGCTGGAGGAACCACAAGGCGTGAGCGCGATTGGCAAAGTAGCGGCGTGGTGCACCCTGACGGCGCTTTTCCAGGTACAGCGCGTGTTCGTGGGCCACCTGGCTGGCGTGGCGTGCGCTCCAGGCAGGCAACTGCGTGGGAGTCTGCGGCAAATCATCGTCCTGATGCTCCACCTGTGCCAGCACTGAAGTGAGCCATTGTCGGGCATCGGGTACAGGGCCCTGGAGCATCGCCTGATAACGGTCGGCAAGGTTCGGGGCCGCGGCCAGAGCCGTGTCGTCGCAGGTCATGACCCTCATGGTTCCCTCCTCGCGCATTCAGTTGTCCTGTGTTTTCGGCGGCATGGGTTGCGAGCTCGGCGCCGGCTGGATCGCTGACTCATCCGGCTTCTGCATTTGCAGCGAGGGCTTGCTCGGGTCGGCGTCCTTGGCCGGGTGGTCGGTGTCACGGTCGAAGCAGCCACCCAGCAGCGTCAGGCTACCCAGCAGGATCAAACAGGAAGTTGTACGCATGGTCTGTCCTCTCGGGGAGTCGCGAACGCAGTGCCGAGGCAACCCGGCACTGCGTGTGCGTCACTTACGAACGACCGCCTTTGCGGTCGCTGGAGGTACCGCCACCGGAGGACTGGCCGCCTTTGCGCCCTGCCTCGGAGGCCTTTTCGCGGTCATTGGCGAAGTTGCCTGGGTTCTTGTTGCCACCCTGACTGCCTTGTCCGCTCTGGTTGCCTTGGCTGCCACCGCGGGTGTTGTCTTTATTGGCCATGGTCTCAAACCTCATGTGACTTCAGGATGCACGGCGAGATGCCGTACACAGGTTCGGAGTTCGGCGATAGGGAGGGATTCGCTTTATTGCGAAGTGTTCGGACCGGCGGCGTTAAATATGCGGTGGGGGGGTTATTTGGAGCGCCAAATAGGAAGGCGGCCTTGGTAGAAATATCAGGTCACCACAACTTGGCGTTTCGCCAAGTTGTGGTGTATTACCTGAGGCCTTCATTGGATCACTTAACCTTCACCTGAATCCGGCTGTTCTTTTTCATGGGGCGTGCTCGGCGTTCCTGCGCTAAAAGGCTTCTCCATCTGCGCGACAGGTTTGCCAGGTTGATAATCTGCGGACAGCTGGGCAGTACCGGCGAAACTGACGTTACTCAGCATCAGGCAACCGAACAGGAGCAGAATTTTGCTGCTGGTCATGACGGGACCCTCCATAGGTCTGGGTGTCGTACCCCATCGCGCTCGCGACAGGAGCATTGATTAGGGACCGATCACCAACGCCCAACAACTGGCAAAAATGTCAGGTCTGCCCGCGATGGAAACGGTTTAACCGCGTTTTTTACTTATCGCTGTCCAACTGTCCTTGCCGACGCCCCAACCATCCCCCTGTCGCTGCCCAACCCAGAGCAATCACAGCGCCGATCAACATCGCCAACTGCGGGTGTTCGCCCATTACGTCCAGACCACGCTTGACCCAGCCACTCAAGGCATCGCCGCCGCGATAGACCACCGTGTCGATGAAGTTCTTGGCCTTGTACTTGTCCCCGGCCGACAGCACCGTGAACAGCATCTCCCGCCCCGGTCGCACCAGCGCGTATTCGCCCGCCCGACGCACCACCATCACCACCACGAACACGGCGAAAACCGGGGCCAGGGCCAGCCACACGAAGCCTGCCGCCATCACCAGGGGCACGGCCACCAGGAGCACCCCAACCCCCATTTTTCGGGCTAACCGCCCGGTAATGAACACTTGGGTCAGGATGGCCAGGGCCTGGACAACGGTGTCGATCAGGCCGAATACCTGGGTCTGTTCGGTGCGGTCGGTGAACGTTTCGCTAACGATTCGCGCCTGTTCGAAGTACAGGAATGTGCTGACACTGGCGAGCAGCACCACGAACAAGGCGATGCCCAGCAGGTAGGGCGAACGAAAAACGGCCGTCGCCCCGGCGAAGGGATTACCGCCCAACGGTTTTGATGTCGAGTGCTCGGCGGTCAGCGGCTGCCGGTCTCGCCAGCGTTGCAGGTACAGCGCGGCGGCAATGCTGCCGAGCAGGAACACGCCCGCGAGCAGAACCAACCCAGCGTGCCCCAAGGGCGCCACCAGCAGGGTGCCCAGGATCGGCCCGCTCAGCCCACCAAGGCTGGCACCTGCTGCCAGCAGACCGAACAGGCGCTTGCCTTGCTCGGTGGAAAACAGATCGGCCAGGACGCTCCAGGCCAGGGAAATGGTCAGCAGATTGAACACCGACAGCCAGATGTAGAACGCACGCGCATTCCACAAATTATCTGGCGCGGCTACGAAGAGCACGGCGAACAGCAGCAGGTTGCTGGCAAAGAAGCCGTAGGTCCATGGCAGGATATGGCGGCGCCGTACCTTCGAAGCCAACCAGCCAAACAGTGGCAATCCGGCCAGCGTGGCGATGAATGTACCGGTAAACAGCCACTGCAAATTGTCTACGCCACCGGCGATACCCATGGTTTCGCGCACCGGCCGAAGCATGAAGTAACCGGTGAACAGCAAGTAGAACAGCAGCAGACCGGCGATTACCGCCGGGCCTTCACCGGGCTCAATGTTCAGGCCTTTGTCCAGGCGGCTGCGCCAGCCTTGCATGACCTCAGCCGAACTGTTCGATCAGCGCCTGCTGCTGCGCTGGGGTGAGCAACGGCGCTTGCCCGGCCTTGAGTTGGTCGAGCTGGCGATCGGGTCGGCTGGTGGCCGGAATGACCGTGGTCACCGCCGGGTGGCTGATGGCGAACTTGAGGAACAGCTGTGCCCAGCTGCTGATCCCTGCCTCGCTGGCCCAGCCGGGCAAAGGCTGCTGTTTGACCTTGGCAAACAAGCGGCCGTCGTCGAAGGCGCGGTTGATCAGCACCGCGATGCCTTTGTCCTGGCACAGCGGCAGCAGCTCACGCGCAGCATCCGGTGCATTGACCGAATAGTTGATCTGGATGAAGTCCAGCGGTTCGCTGCGCACGATCCGCGCAACCTCATCCTGGCCGCTGTTCAGGTAATGGGTAATGCCGACATAGCGGGTCTTGCCCTGCTGCTTGAGCTCGCGTGCATAGGGCAATTGCGTCTGCCAGTCGCGCAGGTTGTGGATCTGCAGCAGGTCGACCTTGTCGGTGCGCAGGCTCTTGAGGCTGCCGGCCCATTGCGCCTCGGCGTCGGCCCGGCTGTCGGCGGCAATCTTGGTGGCGATGAAACAGTGACGGTGCCAGCCACCCTCCTCCAGCAGTTGGCCAAGAATGCTGTCGGCGCCGCCGTAGTTGGGCGAGGTATCGATGACCTTGCCGCCACCCTCGAAGAAGGCCTTGAGTACCTGGGCAAGCTGTCGATATTGGGCGGAGCCCGCCTCGACCTCGAAGCTGCCGGAAGTCCCGGCGCCAATCACCGGCAACGGCTCGCCGGTGGCAGGGATTTTACGCGTGAGCAGGCCGCTCGGGCTGGCGGCCTGCAACCAAGGGCTGGCCGCCAATACACTCAGGGCTGCCCCAGCGCGTAGGACATCACGACGCCTGTACATGGAAAAGCTCCCGTCATGAGTCGGAAACTTTCAAGGCTAGCCGCTCTACCCTACGCTGCCCAGAGATTCTGTATCTGGATGTTTTTTGATCAACCCTGAAGCAGTACCCGCAGGTCCAGACCCGACTCGCTCATCGGCGGGCACCAGTAGTAGCCACCGGTCAAGGGGCGGCTGAAGCGGTAAAGGCCGTCAATGATGCCGTCTTCCAGGCCACTCATGCGCCGCAACTGCACCTCGAACGCCTCCAGGCTGTGGCCCAGCGCAACGAACGCGAGACCCGCACCCCGTTGATCGGCCCAGGCGACCGAACGACGGACCATGAATGCCTCCGGCTCGAAACTCTCTTGCGCCGTACGTTTGACGTGAGCCGACTCAGGTGCGTCTTCGAGCTCTTCGTTATCGCTCAGGCGGCGACCGATGATGTTGTCCTGATCCGCCTGGGGCAGCGACTTGAAATACCCCAGGTCATGCTTCCAGAGCTGGAACGCGGCGAAGCTGGAGCCCCCCAGGCCAGGCTGATCAGCGGCGAGGATAGCCGCTTCGATGGCCGCGTCGTCCACCGGATTCTCGGTGCCGTCTTCGTAGCCGGTCAGGTCGTGGCCACCCTGATGCAGGAAACCGTCGACGCAGTCGGCCAAAACCAGCGCCGGGGCCAGTGCGCGCTCAAGGGCTTGCGCCTGCAGCAGCAGCTCGCCGCGTTCGTTGCCGCGCAACCACAGCCACAGGGCGTGCTGGGTGCTCGGGTTTTCCACCGCCGCGTCCAACTGCGGGAAGGGCCGCAAACCAGGGACTTCACGCCCCAGGGCCTTGGCCAAGGGCGCGCCGACACCCAGGATCAGGCGCTGGCCATCGACCTGCGGCAGCAGGACATCCAGTACCGCAGGCAGCGCTTCGGGCGACTGCAGGGTGAAAAACAGGTGACGGGCGTGGGCCGGCACCGGGGTGGCAAGCAGACCTTGCTGGAACG
>RCUS01000961.1_pt1 | contig 16317 bp, 7 predicted proteins | sample 2166221 | NCBI WGS metagenome assembly RCUS01 (sample SAMN09932758, study PRJNA488358) | compost metagenome | isolation source: compost soil in cyclohexanecarboxylic | place: Germany: Experimental Botanical Garden | reverse complement strand
ACGATGAAGCCGGAGTTCTGGATGTTGAGCGCGGCGAACACGCGCGACATCTCCGACTTCGGCGTGCGGCTCTGGATCAACGCAAACAGCGGCACCACGAAGAAGCCGGTGAACAGGCCGATGCCGAGCAGGTCGACGATGATGCGGATGCTGCCGGCCTGGTGCACGAACTGGGTGACCGACAGGCCCTGCGCGGTGGCTTCACCGGCGCGTGCGAAGTACAGGTCGAGCAGGAACGCGGTCATGCCGAACGCGCCCAGCGGCACCAGGCCGATCTCCACGGTGCGCGCCGACAGCTTTTCGCACAGCAGCGAACCAACGCCGGTGCCTACCGAAAACAGCGCCAGCGCGAAGATGTACAGGGTGGGCTCGCCACCGAGGTTGGTAACCGCATAGGACGGCAGCTGCGCGGTGAGGATGGTGCCGACGAACCAGAACCAGGACACGCCGAGGATGGCGTTGCGTACCGACTTCTGCTTCCTGGCCATGCGCAGCACGGCCAGCGATTCGGGGATCGGGTTCCAGTTGATCTTCAGATCCGGCGCGCCCGCATCGACCTTGGGGATCATGCGCGCGGCGAGGTTGCCGCAGATCGCCAGCGCGATGACCGCCGTGGCGGCCACGATCGGTCCATGGGTGCCGGCCAGGGTGAACACCAGGCCGCCGACGATCATGCCGGTCAGGATCGACATCGACGTGCCCATCTCGACCAGGCCATTGCCACCGGTCAGTTCTTCCGGGCGCAGTACCGAGGGCAGCACCGAGTACTTCACCGGGCCGAACAGGGTGGATTGCAGGCCCGTGCAGAACAGGGCCACCAGCAGCACCGGCAGGCTCTCGGTCAGAAAGCCCACCGCCGCCAGCGTCATGATCACGATCTCCATGGTGGTGGTGATCACGATCAGTCGCGACTTCTCCAGCTTTTCCGCGATCTGCCCGGCCAGGGCGGAGAACAGGAAGTAGGGCAGGATGAACAGCGCCGGCGCCAGGTTGGTGTAGAGCGTGCGCTCGCTCTCGGCAACGCCGAGGTAGAACAGCAGGCCGATGATCGCCTGCCGATACACGTTGTCGTTGAAGGCACCCAACCCCTGCACGATGAAGAACGGCAGGAAACGGCGCTGGCGCAGCAGGGCGAACTGGTTGTGACCGGACATGGAACCTCCTTGGACCGGCGCAGCCTAGCATTCCTGCCCATCCGTCGGGACCGTGGCGGCACGCATCCACGCATGGCGTGGATCTACTCAGACCCCTGGGTGCGGACGGTGGGTGCGGACCGTTGGTCCGCACACCTGAGAACCTCAGACGATATCGTCGACCACGCCGCCGTCGACCCGCAACGCTGCTCCGGAGGTGGCCGACGCCTGCGGCGAGGCGAGGTAGACCACCATGTTGGCCACTTCTTCGACCGTGGCCGCGCGCTGGATCACCGACGCAGGACGATGGGCCATCACGAACTCACGGCCGATCTGTTCCAGCGGCTTGCCGGTACGCGCGCGTTCTTCTTCGAACATCGTTGCGAAGCCGTCGGACAACGTCGGGCCGGGCAGCACCGCATTGACGGTGACGCCGCTGCCGGCCACGCGCTTGGCCAGGCCGCGCGACAGCGACAGCTGCGCGGTCTTGCTGACGCCGTAATGGATCATGTCGGCCGGAATGTTGCGTGCCGATTCGGAGGAGATGAACAGCACGCGGCCCCAGCCGGCGTCGACCATCGCCGGCAGCAGGGCGCGCGACAGGCGCACGCCGGACATGACGTTGGTCTGCCAGTACTGCTCCCAGGTGGCATCGTCGGTTTCGAAGAAATCCTGCGGGCCGAAGATGCCGGCATTGTTGACCAGGATGTCGACTCTTCCCGGCAGGCCGGCCAGCAGGGTGTCGACGCCGCTGGCATCGGACAGGTCGGCGGCCACGCCCAGCACGTTGGCGCCGGGAATGGCAGCCAGCAGGCGCTGGCGCGCGCGCTCCACGCTGTCGGCACTGCGGCCGTTGAGGATGACCTGCGCGCCGGCGGCAGCGAGCCCCTGTGCGATGGCCTGGCCGATGCCAGCGGTGGAGGCGGTGACCAGCGCGGTGCGGTCGTTGAGTTCGATCTTCATGGGGGAGATCCTGCGTGGGCGACACGGCAGTATCGGCGCCGGGGCGTGATCGGAATGCCCCCGTGGACGCAACACGATGTTGCACGGCCGACAGCCGACAGCCTTCCCGGTAGATCCACGCCATGCGTGGATGCCATCAGCTCAAACCACGCACCGCACCATTGGCCGCCGCTCTCACCTTCGGCAGCATCCGCAGCACCAGCGCCATCTGCGTACGGATCAGCTGCAGTTTCGGTGGCATCGTCTCATCAAGCTGCTCCAGTTCCGCAGCCACCGCGCGATCGGCGTCGTTGTCTTCCTCCGACACCGGTTGCTGCGCAGTCAATGCCGACGCCAGCTGCTGCAATGCCTTGCGCACCCGCTCGCCAGCGGCCAGCGCCAGTGGATCACCCGCGTAGCTGTCGACCTGGTCGCGGTGCGCACCCAGCGCCGACAGGTGCCCGAGCAGGGTGTTGGACAACGCCAGGAAGTGGAAACCCGAATCGAGGTTGCGGCGCACGTGGCCCGGTTCGCGCAGCATGTTCGACAACGCGGTGGACAGTGCGGCATCGGCGTTGTGCATGTCGCGGCGGGCGATGCGGTAGGCCAGATCGTCGCGCATGCCGCTGCGGTACTGGCCCAGCACCGATTCCAGATAACGGGCGGCGGTATCCAGCACCCGCGCCAGCACGCGGTGCAGCTGTCGGCCTTGCCAGTCCGGCAGGATCAGGAACGCGGCGGCGGCGGCGATCGCGCAGCCGAGGATTGTATCGACCATGCGCGGCACGATCAGCACGAAGCCGTCGCCGATCAGGTTGAAGCAGGTCAATGCCATCACCGTGATGGCGGCCGAGGCGACCAGATAGCGGTCGGTACGCGTGAAGAAGAACAGCAGCGCCGACAACAGCGCGATCAGCAGCTGGATCTCCAACCGGGGGAACAGCTGCAGCAGCGCCCAGGTCAGTACCAGGCCGGCCAGCGTACCGACGATGCGCTGGGCCAGGCGCTGGCGGGTGGCGCCGAAGCTGGGCCGGCACACGAACACGATGGTCAGCAGCACCCACGAGCCGTTCTGTGCATTGAACAGACGGATGGCAACGAAACCGGCGATCAGTGCCAGCGCCATGCGCAGGCCATGGCGGAACAGCACCGAGCCCGGGGTGAGCTGCTGACGCAGGCGCACGCCCATTTCGCGCAGCGTGTGCGGGTTGCTGTCGCGCAGGCGGGTATCGACGTTGTCCAGGCTGGCTTCGGAACGCTCGGCATCGAGCAGGCGGCGCTCGATGCTGCGCAGGTTGTGCACCAGCAGGTCCAGCGAGCCGAGCAGGCGCTGCCACTGCGGGCGTTGCTGGTCGCGCAGGTAGGTCAGCGCATCGGCAAGATCGCGCCCGGCCTGCTGGTTGCTCTCGCCGTAGACGAACGGGCGGCGCAGGCGGATCGCTTCGCCCAGCCGTGCACAGGCCTGGCCCTGCAGGTCGAGCAGGCGCTGGCAGCGGTACAGCACGTCGCTGTGGAAGAACGCATCGACCAGCGCGCCGTACGGATAGTGCGAGGAGCTGGCGCGCTCATGGAAATCCTGTGCCATGTAGTACAGGCGCAGGTACAGGCCGGAATTGACGCCAGGCCGACCGGAGCGGCCAAAGCGCGCCAGGATCGCCGTCTTCGCCTCGTTCAACGCACCGACCACGCGGCGGTTCTGTTCGGCCAGGTCGAGCTGGCGGCGCTGCAGGTCCGCCTCGCGCACGGGTTCGAACAGGGCGGCCTTGAGCTGCAGGTAACGGCCCAGTTCTACGTACAGGCGGGCCACGCGCTCGCGCACCGGCCGGTTGGCGAACAGCGTGGTCCACAGAATCGACAGCAGCCCGTACCAGACCGCGCCCGCCAGCAGGTGGCTGACCGCATCCAGCGCACTGTGCAGGTCATGGGCACCATGCTGCTCCAGGCCGATCATGGTGTAGATGGCCAGGGTGACGGTCGCCTGGGCGATGGACGCGTAACGCTCGCCGAGTGCGCCGAGCAGTGTCAGGCCGAACGTGGACAGCGCAAGGGCCGTGATGAAGATCCACGGCCAGGGGAACAGCCAGATCACCGAGGCCGCCGCCAGGCAGAAGCACAGCAGCGACAGCAGCACGGCCTTGGTCCGGCCCCACCAGTTGTCATCTGTCTCGGCAATCGCGCTGGCGATGATGCCGAGGAACACGCCAGGCAGCGCGGTCAGCGCATCCAGGTGCCAGCACACGGCCAGGGCCGCTGTCAGGGCAATGAACACCCGCAGGCCATAGCTGGCCTTCTCGTGGGCCCACAGGCGGCTGAGGCGGGATTCGCGTGCGGACATGCAGGCTCGGCGGAAGGATCGACCTCCATTATTGCGGGCCGCGCGTGAAATGGTAGATCCACGCCATGCGTGGATGATTTTCCGCTCCATACCCGGTAGCGCCGGCCGCCGGCCGGCTCCTCATGAGCCCGGACGAAGGTGCGAGGAGCCGGACAGCGGCCGGCACTACCGTTTGCCGGTCGCTTACATGTCGAACCGCACGCTCAGCGCGAAGGTGCGCGGCAGGCCGACGCCGGCATTGGACCAGTACCTGCGGTTGGTCAGGTTCTCCACGCTGGCACGCAGGGTCACCGGGTGGCCGGAGGCCAGCAGGCGGTAGCCGATGCCGGCATTGACGAGCGTGTAGTCGGGCAGCTTCAGGGTGTTGTCGGCGTCATACCAGACATCGCCGTAGTAGCGCACGGCGGCATAGGTCTCCAGCCCTTCCACCCACGGCAGCTGGTAGGTGGCGTGCAGCACGCCGCTCCAGCGTGCTGCACCGACGGTGCGGTTGCCTTCCTGCGCCGCGCTGCCCGGTGACAGCTTGTCGTAGGTCGGGTCAAGCCAGGTCACGCCACCACCGACGGTCAGCGCATCGCTCAGGTGCAGGTCGGCGCTGGCCTCGATGCCTTCGTACAGGGTGATGCCATCCTGCACCAGGCGCTTGCCTGCATCGGTCAGCTGATCGATGTTGGCGCCGCGCTCCAGGCGGAAGGCAGCGACGTTCGCGTTCCAGCGATCCGCTTCAACCTTGGCGCCGATCTCGTACTGCTTGCTGATGGTGGGGTCGAGCACATCGCCGGCATTGACGTAGCTGTTGCCGACGCGGCCGCCGGCTTCCAGCGACTCGATGTAGCTGGCATACAGGGTGACGGCCTCGCTGGGCTTGAACATCACCGCATAGGTCGGGGTGACCGGATAGGTGTGGTAGGCGCCCTTGGTCTCGAAGTCGTTGTAGCGCCAACCGGCCAGTACCGACCAGCCATGGCCGAGGTCGACGGTATCGCTGACGAACACGGCCTTCTGCACGGTTTCGCTGCCACGGCTCATCACCCGCGAACCGACTGCGTCGTGGCGGATGTCATGGCGCTGGTACAGATTGGCGCGGCCGATCAGGCTGAACTCGTAAGGACGGTCCCAGCCCAGCCCGGTCTGGTGGCTGACGCCGGCCACCAGCTGGTGCCGCAGCGGGCCGGTGCCGAAGCTGCCCTGCACCAGTGCCTGCGCCAGCTTCCACTCGCTCTTGCCGCCGAGTTCGTAGACGTTGACGGCGTAGTCGCCGTTGAGGTCGTCGATGTAGGCGAAAATCTTGTTGACGTCGTTCCACGAGGTGGTGACGCCATAGCTCAGGCTTGCCTTCCAGTCGCTGTTGATCTGCCAGTTCAGTGCGGTGGACAGCAGGCTGGAGCGGGTGTCGTAGTAGGTGCCAGGCACGCTGTTGTCGACATCGCCAGCGATCGGCCGCGGCAGCGACGTCAGGCCACGGAAGTAGTACTGCGGTGATTCCTCGCGCAGGTCGCGCGACTGGAATACGCCGTCGAAGGTCCAGGTGAGGGCATCGCTCAGGCGCGCGTCCAGCGACAGTGCGCCGACCTTGCGATCGACATGGCCGCCGTTGAAGGTTTCGCCCTTTTCCTGGTAGGCGTTGAAGCGGTAGCCGAACATCTGCTCGTTGCCGAAGCGGCCACCGACGTCGATGCCGCCGCTGACGATGCCCTGCTCGCGCCAGCCGAGCTGGGCGGAGAAGGTCGGTACCTCGGTCGGCTTCTTGGTGATGTAGTTGACGATGCCGCCCGGCGCGCCGAAGCCGTACAGGAACCCACCGGGGCCCTTCAGCAGGTCGACCTGTTCCATCACTTCCAGCGGCCATTCGGTACCCCAGGACGAGACCTGCAGGCCGTTGACCCGGTAGCTGTCGAAATTCAGGTCGATGCCGCGGTTGCGGATCGGCGAGCTCCAGCCGCTGGCATAGGCGCTTACCTGCGTGGTGACCGAGGGGTCTAGCAGGAAGGCTTCGCCCAGCGAGACGACCTGGCGCTGTTCGATCTGCTCCCGGCCGACCGCGGTGATCGCAAACGGGGTATCACGCAGGACGCGATCGCCCAGGGCGCCGGCCTCGGTGTGGGTACGCTCGGCGATGACCTTGACCGCGTCCAGATCGGTGGCACTACGGGCGTCGGCGGGGGCTTCGGCGTGTGCATTGCAGGCGGCGGACAGCGCTACGGCCAGCACGGCCAGGCGGGGGGAGCGAATCGGCAACATCGATGGAGATCCTCGGCGGGCGGCCACGGGCCATCCGCCCATGCAGGGGGGAAAGGTCGGTGGCTGGGATCACGCAGGCGTGCCGGCAACGGCAGCGGGGCGCCGCAACGGGGCGCAGGACCATGGCTGGATGAGAATTGTTCTCTTTTCGTTACGGCGCGTCAAATGCCATCGGGGTGCGGACCAACGGTCCGCACCTACCAGAGGCAGGTGTTGCAGTAGATCCACGCCATGCGTGGATGGGCCTTGCTACGCCCGCTGCGCGCGCCTGAGCAGCTTCGCTTCACGCCTGCGTGCACGCCGCGCCTTCCAGCGCTCGGCCAGGCACGAGAAGATCACGTACAGCGCCGGCGTGCTGAGCAGGGTCAGGCTCTGCGAGAACAGCAGGCCGCCGATCATCGCGATGCCCAGCGGGCGACGCAGTTCCGAACCTTCACCCAGGCCGATCGCCAGCGGCACCGCCGCCAGGATCGCCACCATCGTGGTCATCATGATCGGGCGGAAACGCACGATGCTGGCTTCGCGTGCCGCCTCGCGCGGGGTCAGCCCATGTTCGCGCTGCGCCACCAGGGCGAAGTCGATCATCATGATCGCGTTCTTCTTGACGATGCCGATCAGCAGCACCAGCGCGATCATCGAGATCACCGACAGTTCGGTGTTGGTGCCGAACAGCGCCAGCAACGCACCCACGCCGGCCGCCGGCAGGGTGGACAGGATCGTCACCGGGTGGATCAGGCTTTCGTACAGGATGCCCAGCACCAGGTAGACGGTGAGGATCGCCGCCAGTACCAGGATCAGCATGTCGCTGGGGTCGGAATTGAAGCCGAAGCCCGCGTCGTCGGCCAGGCGGATGTCGCCGGGCATGCGCATGCCCGCCACGGTGCTGTCGATGATGGCCTTGGCCTCGCCCATGCTGACGCCGGGGGCGAGGTTATAGCTCAGGTCCATCGTCGTGTACTGGTTTTCATGGGTGATCTGCGAGGGCGCGAGGCCCGGCGCCTGTCTGGCCACCGCCGTGATCGGCACCATCTCGCCGTTGCGCGCGCGCACATGCACTTCGTCCAGCGCCGCGGGCGTGGCGGTCTGCGACGGCAGCGCATTGACCACCACGCTGTACTGGTTGATGTCCGAGTAGATGGTGGAGATCTGGCGCTGCCCGAAGGCGCCGTACAGCGCACCGTCGATGGCGCCGACCGAGATGCCCAGGCGCGCGGCCTTGGCGCGGTCGATCTCGATGTTCTGGCGCAGGCCGGCGTTGTCGACGTCGGTGCCGACATCGCGCAGCTTCGGGTTCTTCTTCAACGCCGCCTGCAGCTTGGGCAGCCATTCCTGCAGCGCGGCCAGATCGTTGCCCTGCAGCGAGACGCGGTACTGCGCGCCCTGGCTGTTGCCACCACCATCATTGCTGGGCAGGTCCTGGATTGCGCGCAGGCGCAGCTGCAGGTCCGGGTAGCGGTCGGCCTTCGCACTCAGTCGTGCCAGTGCGTGTGCGGTGGTTTCGCGGCGGCCTTCCTTGCGCGACTTCAGTTCGACGTTGAACTGCGCGCTGGAGCCCTGGCGGCCACTGCCCAGGCGTACGCCCACGGTCTTCACCGCCGGGTCGGCCATCAGCATGTCGGTGATGCGACGCTGGCGGCTGACCATGTCCTCGAAGGACACCGTCGCACTGGAGTTGGCGCGGCCCCAGATCAGGCCGGTGTCCTGCGGCGGGAACGCACCCTTCTTCACCGCACCGAACAGGAAGATGGTGACGCCGATCAGGATCAACGGCGTCAACGACAGCAGCAGCGCATGGCGCAGCGAGAAATCAAGGAACACGGTGTAGACACGCAGCATCCGCTCGTGACCGGCATCGAGCCAGCGGCCGAAGCGCGACGGTGCAGCTTTGTGGTCGTGCGCGCTGAGGAAGCGGCTGCACAGCGCCGGGGTCAGCGTCAACGAAACGATCATCGACACCACGATCGCCGCCACCAGGGTCACGGTGAACTCGCGGAAGAACGCGCCCATCATGCCGCTGGCGAACAGCAGCGGGATGAACACCGCCACCAGCGAGGCGGTGATCGAGACGATGGTGAAGCCGATTTCGCGCGCACCGGCGAAGGCCGCCTGCATCCGCGGCATGCCCTCGTCGAGGTGGCGCATGATGTTCTCGATCACCACGATCGCATCGTCGACCACGAAGCCGATCGCGATCACCAGCGCCAGCAGGCTCAGGTTGTTCAGGGTGAAGCCCATCACGTACATCACCAGCGCGGCACCGGCCAGTGACAGCGGCACGGTGACCGCAGCGATCAGCGTCGGTGCCAACCGGCGCAGGAACAGCGCCATCGTCAGCACCACCATCGCCAGGCTGATCAGCAGGGTGATCTGCACTTCGTGCAGCGACGACCGGATGGTCGGGGTGCGGTCGAAGTAGGGCGTCATCGTGGTGCCCGGCTGCAGGTAATCGCGCAACGCGGGTATCTGCGCTTTCACCCGGTCCACGGTTTCCACGATGTTGGCGCCGGCACGGGTGAACACGTACATCACCACGGCCGGTTTGTGGTCGAACCACGCAGCCTGGTAGGCGTCCTGCTGGCCGTCGTAGACGTTGGCGATGTCCTTCAGGCGGATCACCCGGCCGTCGCCCTGGGTCTTGACCACCAGATCGGCGAAGTCGGCGGCGCGTGCGACCGAATCGTTGGCAATGATCGCGGTGGTGGTGTTGCCATCGCTGAGGAAGCCGGTGGGCGAGGTCACGTTGGCCGCGCGCACGGCATTGCGCAGGTCGTCAGCGGTCAGTCCCAGCGCGTTCATCAGGCGCAGGTTGACGTCCACGCGCACCGCCGGCGTGGAGGCACCAGCGATGTCCACCGAGGCGACACCGCCGATCTGGCGGATGCGCTGGGCCAGCAGCGAATCGGCGACGTTGTACAGCTCATCGGCGGACTGCGTCTGCGACGTCAGCGCGATGGCGATCACCGGGTCGTCGTTCGGGTTCGCCTTCTGGTACATCGGCGAGCCCATGCCCGAGGGCAGGTCGGCCTGCGCCGAATTGATCGCCGTCTGTACGTCCAGCGCGGCTGAATCGATGTCGCGGTCGCTCTGGAAGATCATGAACACCAGCGAGCTGCCTTCCGAACTCGACGAGCGCATGCGGTCGATGCCCGGCAGCTGGCCGAGGTGGCGTTCCAGCGGCGCGGTCACCGTGGAGGCCATGGTCGCTGCGTCCGCACCGGACTGGCTGGCGTGCACGAAGATCACCGGGATCTCGATGTTCGGCAGTGCCGACACGCCGAGCCGCAGGTAGCAGATCACGCCGACCATGAACAAGCCGATGGCCAGCAGGGCGGTGCCGATCGGACGGCGGATGAAGGGGCCGGACAGGTTCATCGTGCAGCCCGCTGAAGGCTCGGGGCCAGGGTCATGCCTGCGGCTCCTGTGCCGTGCCATCGCGCAGCGCACGCTGTTCACGGCGACGGGCAAGCCATTCCGAGAAGCGTTCCATGTACAGGTAGATCACCGGCGTGGTGTACAGGGTCACCAGCTGCGACAGCAGCAGGCCGCCGACGATGGCGATGCCCAGCGGGCGACGCAGTTCCGAGCCGATGCCGGTGCCCAGCGCCAGCGGCAACGCGCCGAGCATGGCTGCCGCGGTGGTCATCATGATCGGTCGGAAGCGCAGCAGGCAGGCACGGCGGATGGCCTCGCGTGCGTTGGCACCGGTGCGCCGCGCCTCGATGGCGAAGTCGACCATCATGATGCCGTTCTTCTTGACGATGCCGATCAGCAGCACGATGCCGACGATGCCATCCACCGAAAGGCTCAGGCCACAGACCATCAGTGCCAGCAGCGCACCGACGCCGGCCGGCGGCAGGGTCGAGATGATCGTGATCGGGTGGATGTAGCTCTCATACAGCACGCCCAGCACGATGTAGATCACCACCAGCGACGCCAGCAGCAGCCACACCACGTCGGTCTGGCTGCCGGTGAATTCGGCGGCCTTGCCGATGAACTGCGCATGCACGTGCGCCGGCATGTCCAGGCTGGCCTTGGTGGCTTCGATGGCCTTGACCGCATCGGACAGCGAATAGCCCGGGGCGACGTTGAACGACACCGTCACCGCAGGCAGCTGCTGCTGGTGGCTGACCAGCAGCGGCGCGCTGGACACCTTGGCCTCGGCCAGCGCCGACAGCGGGATGATGCTGCCGGCACCGACGGTGATGCCGGTGTTCTGCGCACCGATACCGGTGGCCGTGGACGAGTTGGAGGAAGTGACCTGGCCGAAGCTGGTCGCGTTGGTGCCGGTCAGTGCGCCGGCGCCATTGGAGGCGACCGCCAGCTGTTCCATCAGCGCAGTGCTGGTACGGAACTGCGGCGCCACTTCCAGCACCACCCGGTACTGGTTGAGCTCGGTGAAGATGGTCGAGATCTGGCGCTGGCCGAACGCATCGTAGAGCGTGTCGTCGATGGTCTGCATCGGCACGCCCAGCACGCTGGCCTTGTCGCGGTCGATGTTCAGTTCCAGTGCGCGGCCCTGGTTGGACAGGTTGTTGTCGACGTCGGCCAGTTCCGGGCGCTGGCGCAGCGCCTGGGTCAGGCGGTTGGCCTGCAGTGCAACCTCCGCGCTGTCCACGTCCGACAGCGAGTACTGGTACTCGGTGGCGGCCACGCGGGTATCCAGGGTCACGTCCTGTACCGGCTTCAGGTACAGCGCCACGCCGGGAATGCCGGCGACGGACTTCTGCAGGCGCGGCAGGATGTCATCCAGTCCGTCCCGATCGCCGCGCTCTTTCAGCACGATCGACAGCTGGCCCTGGTTGAGCGTGGGATTCATGCTGCCGGCGCCGATGAAGGCTGACACGCCGGTCACGTCCGGGTCCTTGCGCAGCGCCTCGGCAACCTGCTTGGTGCGCTGCTCCATCTGCGGGAACGCGATGTTCTGGTCGGCCTGGACCACGGCGGTGATCAGGCCGGTGTCCTGTTCCGGCAGCAGTCCCTTGGGAATCAACACGTACAGCAGCACGGTCAACACCAGCGCGGCAGCGGCCACGGCCAGGGTGAGGGGCTGGTGTTCCAGCACCCAGTCCAGGCTGCGCTCGTACAGGCCGACGGTGCGCGTCCACAGGTTCTGCTTGCCGGCCGCGGCGGCACGCTCGTGCGCGTCCTCGCCCTCGGGCAGCGCATCGGGCTTGAGCAGGTAGGCGCACATCATCGGGGTGAGCGTCAGCGAGATCAGCATCGACAGCACCACCGCGATGCTCAGCACCCAGGCGAACTCGTGGAACAGGCGGCCGGTGACGCCGGGCATCAGCAGCAGCGGCAGGAACACCGCCACCAGTGAAACCGTCAGCGACAGTACGGTGAAGCCGATCTGGCGTGCACCGATCTCGGCCGCTTCCTTGCCGCTCTTGCCTTGTTCGATGTAGCGCACGATGTTCTCGATCATCACGATCGCATCGTCGACCACGAAGCCGGTGGCCACCACCAGCGCCATCAGCGAGAGGTTGTCCAGCGACATGCCGGTAAAGGCCATCACCGCGAAGGTGCCGGCCAGCGACAACGGCACCGCCACCGAGGGAATGATCGTGGCCCAGAACCGGCGCAGGAACACGAAGATCACCGCCACCACCAGGCCGATGGTCAGGATCAGGGTGAACTGCACTTCATGCACCGACGCGCGGATGGTTTCGGTGCGGTCGGAGAACACTTCCAGGTGCACGTCGGCCGGCAGCACGCCCTGCAGCTGCGGCAGCAGCGCGCGGATGCGCTCGACGGTCTGCACGATGTTGGCGCCCGGCTGGCGGCGCACTTCCAGCAGCACCGCCGGCTTGCCATCGGCCCATGCGGCGAGCTGGTCGTTCTCCACGCCATCGATCACTTCGGCCACGTCGGACAGACGCACCGGGCGGCCGTTCTTGTAGCTGATGATGGTGTCGCGGTACTCGGCAGCGCTGGCCAGCTGGTCGTTGGTGCCGATGCTGTAGGACTGGGTCTTGCCGTTCAGCGAGCCCTTCGGCGCATTGACGTTGGCCTGGGTGAGCGCGCTGCGCAGCTCTTCCAGGGTCAGGCCCATGTTCGACAGCTGCGCCGGATTGACCTGGATGCGCACGGCCGGACGCACGTTGCCGGCGATCGACACCAGTCCCACGCCCTGCACCTGCGACAGGCGCTGGGCGAGGATCGAGTCCGCGTAGTTGTTGACGTCGCGCAGCGGCCGCGTATCGGAGGTCAGCTTGAGGGTGACGATGGCCGCGTCGGCCGGATTCACCCGGTTGTAGACCGGCTGGTACGGCAGCGACGAGGGCAGGGTGGCCTGGCGGATCGCCGCCTGCACGTCCTGTGCGGCGATGTCGATGTCGCGGTCCATCGAGAACTGCAGGATGATCGTGGACAACCCCGCCGAGGAATCGGAGGTCATCAGTTCCAGCCCGGAGATCTGCCCGAACTGGCGCTCCAGCGGCGTGGTCACCAGCGAGGCCATGGTGGTGGCGTTGGCACCGGGGTACTGGGTGGTCACCACCAGGCTGGGCGCATCGATTTCCGGCAGCGCCGACACCGGCAGCTTGCGGTAACCGAGGATGCCCAGAAGCAACAAGCCCGCCATCAACAGCGAGGTGGCAATCGGGCGGCGGATGAAGATCGTCGAAAAGCCCACGGACTGATCCTTGCTGGCACTTCAATGGCAGCGCCGGCGGGATCGCCGGCGCGGGGAAGAGCAGGGGCCTGCGCTCAGCGCGGGCCACCACCGCGGCGGCCGCCGCCACTCTTCTGTTCGGCGGCCTTCAGTTCGGCCTCGGTCGGCGCGGCCGGCGTTTCGCCCGGCTTCAGCGCGGTCACCTTGCTGCCCGGCTTCAGGCGGAACTGGCCTTCGCTGACCACGCGCTCGCCGCCCTTCAGGCCTTCGGCGATCTGCACCTGGCTGTCGCCCACTTCCACGCCACTGCGCACGGTCTGCATCTTCACCGTGTTGTCGCCCTGCACGACGTAGACGTACTCGCCGTCCGGGCCACGCAGCACCGCTTGGGTCGGGATCACCACGCCGCCGCCGATGGTGCGCAACTGCATGCGCACGTTGACGAACTGGCCCGGCCACAGGCCGTTGTCGGTGTTGTCGAACACCGCGCGCGCCTTGAAAGTACCGCTGTCGGCGCTGATCAGGTTGTCGACCACATCCAGCTTGCCGTCGCCGCTGAGCACGTGCGAATCGGCGCGGTCCAGCGCGGCGACCGGCACGCTGCCGGCAGCCTGCGCCTGGCGCACGTCGCCGAGCTGGCGCTCGGGCAGGTTGAACAGCACGTGGATCGGGTGGATCTGGGTCAGGGTGACCAGTGCGGTGCCGGCGTTGACCACATTGCCGGCGTCGACCGCGCGGATGCCGGCGATGCCGGTGATCGGTGCGGTGACCTTGGTGTACTGCAGCTGCACCTGCGCCGAGCGCATGCTCGCTTCATTGGCGGCAACCGCGCTTTCGTACTGTGCCACCTGGTTTCGTTGTGTATCCAGATCGGTCTTGGCCACGAACTGGCGGTACTCCGGCGCGTTCGAACGCTGGTAGTTCGAGCGCGCGGTGGCCAGCAGGGCTTCGTTCTGGCGCTTGGAGGCGACGGCCTGGTCATAGCTGGCCTGGGCGGTGCGCGGGTCGATCACCGCCAGCACGTCGCCCTTCTTCACTTCCTGGCCTTCGCGGAAATTGAGGCTCATCAGCTGGCCGCCCACCTGCGGGCTGACGGTCACGGTGTTCATCGCGGTTACCGTGCCCAGCGCGCTGGCATACACCGGCACGTCCTGGCGTACGGCATCGACCACGGTTACCGGCACCGGGCCGGCATCGGGATCTTCACCGCCCTCGCGGGCGCCTGCTTCCTGCCCTGCGGCCTTGTCCTTGCCGCCACCGAGTACGCGCAGGCCGACCACGGCCAGCACCAGTACCGCCACGACCAGCAGCACGATCTTCCAAACACGTGACATTCAAGACTCCAAGAGGGCTGGACGGGGCGGCACCCCGGGTGGCAATGCGCAAAGCATACCTGTGGCCCACCGGGTTTCCTGCATGACGGATGGGACGGGCGCTCAGACCAGTGGGCGACGGTGGAGGTTCCCGTAGCGGCGAGGTTGCCCTACATTCAGGTGCAGACCCCTTCCGTGGAGATCGAGATGCGCCGTTCGTTGCTGCTGTCCGCCCTGCTGCTGGCCCTGCCGGCCCTTGCCCATGCCGAGGACGCCCAGCGCCCGGAAGTGACCGCCGCCGCGCAGCGCCTGCAGGCCAAGGTGGTTGAATGGCGACGCGATTTCCATCAGCACCCGGAACTGTCCAACCGCGAGGAGCGCACCTCCGCCGAGGTCGCCAAGCGCCTGCGCGCGATGGGCCTGAAGCCGAAGACCGGCATCGCCCACCATGGCGTGGTGGCGATCATCGAAGGCGGCAAGCCCGGCCCGAAGATCGCCCTGCGTGCCGACATGGACGCACTGCCGGTGACCGAGCAGACCGGCCTGCCATTCGCGTCAAAAGCCACCGCGCAGTACCGCGGGCAGACCGTGGGCGTGATGCACGCCTGTGGCCATGACGCGCACACCGCCACCCTGTTGGGCGTGGCCGAAGCGCTGGTGGCGATGAAGAAGGACCTGCCGGGCCAGGTGATGCTGATCTTCCAGCCCTCCGAGGAAGGCGCGCCGCCGCCGGAAGAGGGCGGTGCTGCGCTGATGCTGAAGGAAGGCCTGTTTGCCGACTTCAAGCCCGAGGCGGTATTCGGCCTGCATGTGTTCTCCAGCGTGCAGGCAGGGCAGATCGCGGTGCGCGGTGGCCCGCTGATGGCCGCGTCCGATCGTTTCGGCATCAAGGTGATCGGCCGCCAGACGCATGGCTCGGCACCGTGGAACGGCGTTGACCCGATTGTGGCCACTGCCGATCTGATCGGCACCGCACAGACCATCGTCAGCCGCCGCGCCAACCTCTCCAAGCAGCCGGCGGTGCTGACCTTCGGCGCGATCAACGGCGGCATCCGCTACAACATCATTCCCGATGAAGTGGAGATGGTCGGCACCATCCGCACCTTCGATGAAGGCATGCGCCAGCAGATCTTCGCCGACCTGCGCAACGTGGCCGATCACACGGCTGCCGCGCACGGGGCCAAGGCGGTGACCGACATCTACGAATCGGAAGGCAACCCGGCCACGGTGAACGACCCGGCGTTGACCGCGAAGATGCTGCCGAGCCTGCAGGCGGTGGTGGGCAAGGACAACGTGTACGAACCGCCGCTGCAGATGGGCGCGGAGGATTTCTCGCTGTACGCCAAGGAAGTGCCGGGCATGTTCTTCTTCGTCGGCTCGACCAGCGTGGGCATCGACCCGGCGACGGCGCCGGCCAATCATTCGCCGAAGTTCCTGCTGGATGAGAAGGCGCTGGATGTCGGATTCCGCGCGCTGCTGCAGGTTAGCCTGGATTATCTGCATGGTGCCGGCACCCCGGCGGGGTGAGGGTTACCGGCAGGGCTTGCAGCCCTGCACTCGCCGAGGCAACGGCAACAGCCGGAGCAACGGCAAAAGCCGGAGCAACGGCAAAAGCTGGCTATTCGTGGGATGGCGGGGTGGATCCGGTTGCGGGGGACGCCGTAAACCCATCCATGAAGTGCCCCCCGGGAGTTGGACGCCAGATCCAACCCCGAGGGATACATGAACAGGTACGAA